>ERZ869925.30-NODE-30-length-81850-cov-7.064747_pt1 | contig 81850 bp, 156 predicted proteins | sample MGYA00579311_ERZ869925 | MGnify/ENA primary metagenome ERZ869925 (study PRJEB32216, sample SAMN09231817) | wastewater metagenome | place: USA: Maryland | collected 2016-07-30 | study: EMG produced TPA metagenomics assembly of the PRJNA472060 data set (Reclaimed...
GTCATAAGATCACGACTATCCCGAGGATTAACTTTTTGCTTCTGACACTCGTTTTGAAGTTCGGTTTTACTCAACCGAGATAAATAAATACGATATTGCTCTTCTGAGTCTACTAAGAATTTAGAGTTTTTATTTACTCCGAAGATTTCATCTAATGTTTTTAAGTTTGCCATATATGTTATAATACACCGTTTTAATTAAAAAATGAATAATTTCACAACAAAAAAGGCTTGATTTTCATCAAGCCTTTTCGTTAAACTATTCTTTGGTTACTTCTTAGACGATTAATCCTAAGAGGCCGCGAGTCTCAGTTACAACCCGAGCTTCTTTAACCGATCCATAAGAACCGATTTTTTCAGAACGCTTGATGAACTGGTCATCAGCTTCAAGGGTTAATACGTTACCGTTATCTGCATCGGTAGCTAAGAGTCTCCATGCGAAGTCTTTCGTAGCGTCAATCGCGAGGATGATATCGCTAGTCGCGTTAGAGAAGGTCCGGGTTCCACCAGTTAAGAGTGGCACAGCGGTTGAACCTACAAGCGAGGCGAACATCGTGTTATAACGCTGCGTTGGGCCAAACTCGTCAATAACAGTGATGTTAGTGCCGAAGAAGTTAGGAGTGCCAGCGCCACCGAAGAGTTTCGCACGATCCGCATCAGAGAGGGTTACAACAGCCGCAGCGGAATTCTGCGTGTTTGAAGTAATCGCGGTGAAGTTACCACCAACCGTATTTACTGGCTGATAAGCGAACGACCGGATTTTCTCAAAGATTTCGGGAGACATGATTAGGTCCGTAGGGAACGAACCGCGCCCCGGAGTAGAACCACCAGCCCAACTTGGGTTAGTGCGTCTAAAGGCTGTAAACAGCTTGTTTAGATCATCTAGCGTAAAGGTGCCGGGGGTTGCTGTCGCACGAAGGTTTCCAAGGTTGGTTGAATCGGGGTTAGTCGAGCCAACGATAGCCGCGAGGGCAACATACCAAGCGTTATCTTCGGACTTAAGAAGAATTTCCTCATATAACCGCTCAATTACGCGAGCAACTACATTAAGACGGGACTGGGAAGCCCAAGTCTTAAGATAAGAGATAGCGGTTTCGAGTTTGTAAGGAAGAATTGGGAACTCTTCTGGAGCGATTTGGACCGTATTGGTCGGAGCGCCTCCCGGCATTGGTCCGCTAGTCCAGATGGAAATATAATTTTCATCTTTACCAACAAGCAAGTCAAGGGCGAGGGTTGGGTTTGTTCCTTCCGTATAAGTATCATTACGATACAATAGTTGGGACGTTCCTTCAAGGGGATACTGTTCGCTCACTACTGGGCTTAATAGCTCCGCAAAGGATTCCTGCGCTTCCGCAGCAACAACCTTATTTTTCGAAGCCATAGCTTTAATAAGCTCTAACTGTTCCTTATCGTTTTTATCGAATTGAATTTTCATTTTATAATTTTATTTCTTTCTTTAAGGTTGTTACTTAGATTTTGTGGGTGTTAAGATACACGAAGGCATAACCATCAGCATCTTGAGGTCCAAGGAACTCACCAACAGCGTTCGTGGCAGAAGCCTGAACTTTATAGCCACCAGCAACAGTATCGCTAACCGCTAGGAAAGAAGCGCCATTACCGCTGACAGAAGCACCAGTTCCAACATTGATTAGGAAATAACCACGTTGAACGATAGGTACTGGATCGCCAGACGATACAGCCTCACGCTCTTTAGCGCGTTCTTTATCATAACGATAGTTAGTTCCGAAAAGGTTTGTGCTAAGCACGTCATAGAGCATCATCCCAACTGGGAATTCGCCGGAGGTAGCGAGCTTAACCTTATTGCGCACAACGTATTGTGGGCTATAAGCATTATTAACGCTAGATGTGAAGGTTGACGCTAAGTTCGCAAAAGGAACATAAGTCATCTGGTCGGGGTGGAGCCCACTAGCTTTCATCGAAACTAGACTTCCTTTTGATCCAGTCTCGTTGTCGAGAGAGAACCAAGGGAGAACGTCCAATTCGGAATACTGACGAAGTGGTTTTAATTTACCTAAATTTCTATTAGCCATATTATTTTATTTGTTTGATTTGTTAGTTAGTTATTTCACAAGAACTTTTGCAAAAGACGCCCGAAGCGTTGCTTTCTTATCGACATCGGCAGCGGGAGTGTTTGGAACAGGAGGTTCGTTGATTACGGCGTTATCTAACGCCGCTTTGATAATCTCTTTGCTTTCTTTCTTCTCGCCCTTATCTTTTGAAGCTTTGATGACTTCTTTATTGATATGAGCGGCAGTAACTTTTAATTCTTTTTCGTAAGCTTCGAAGTCAGCATCATTAATCCCGCGAATCTTAGTCGCGATAATTGAACTCCATTCGTCACTTAGTTCGTAAGTGTCATTAAGTGAATTCATGCGCTCTTGGAATTTCTGATCCGCTTCTTGACTAGCGAACAAAGATTTAAGATCGTTGATTTCTTTTTGAAGTTTTTCAACAGAAGCTTTGGACTCGTCGGCGGTCTTCTGAATTGCGTTAGCATTAGCAATAGCGGTTTGCTCAGCGGCTTCTCTAGCCTGAACTTTAGCAGTCCACTCGTCATTAATGCGTTTGATTTCGGTCTGTAAAACAGCGTTGAAATTGGCGAAAGAATAACCCTTTGCGGTTTCATCATTAAGCGATTCAAGTTCAGCGAGAGATGTAAATAATTTCATTGATTTTATATTGATATCTTTATTATCAATATCACTTACATTGATATTTTCAGAATGTGAAATATTTTCTGAAATATTTTCATTTTTTTCTAATGAAGCGAGAGATTTATCTAAAACTTCGGTTGAAGAATTAACTTGTCCAAGTGGAGTTTTGACACTAGCTAAAAACTCTTCTAATTGAAAAATAATTTTTTCGCGATTCGCTGTAGTCATAGAATCTTCATCCTTTTTCCATTTAGATACCTTACTGGTTTTCCCGCAACTACCGCAAGTAACCATATCATCTTTAACGAGGGTTTCCGGCGAAGAATTATCGCCACAATCTGGGCATGAACCACATGCATTTTTTTTCATTTTAGCCATAGTTGTTGTATATTGATCAACGGTATCATCAGAGACAATAATCCCGGCAACTTTTGCAGCGGGGTTAAGAGTAATACCTGCGCCCATCGGCGCGATTTCTCCAATAATTAATCGATTAACTGGCGTGCCATCTTTTAAAGAGCCACGACCTTTATTGCCCCGTAAATAAGGCATTAATTCTAGAATTCTTTCAGGATCGTCTACGACGGTGCCATTAGCTACCGAATGTCCAAGTAAAATATGAAAATCGGAAAACTTAGTTTCCCACGATAGGCTGCATTCTAAATATTTATCGGATTCAGGGTTATTGGAAGCTACAATTTTTTTAATAATCGAAGGGGCGCACTCTTTATAAAGAACTCCAACAATCGCGACATTAAATAATTTATTTGTTCCTTTTACGTCTTTTTCTTTTAAGATTTTTGAGCCCTCTCCGTTCGCATAGTCTTCATCAAAGCTAGTTAAATGAACGGAAACGATATGACCAACAACGGTTTCGAAATCATGCTCTAAATCAATTTTGGTATTTTCAAATTGTTTGTAGTAAGCTAAGGTGGTGTCCGTATCTAGCGTATCGCCGTTACCATTAGCAAGATTGGCGACCCAAAGGTTCCCAACGAAAGGGACTAAATTCTCATTGATCCCCAAGGAATCTGGAAGCAAAGACTTTAACGAATCAATCGAAGCTAGAGATAAAAAGGATTCAATGGGCTCATCAATATGTAGTGCCGCCGTCGAAGTAAATCTTGTAACTCTGCCTATGGGTTTAGACATCTTTAGTTAAAGGGAGTTCGTAAATAAGTTTCTCAGGCTGTCCGCTAGAAGCGTAGATGACCTTTGGTTCGACGCGGTAAGAATCAGGCATAAAAGTATCTACGTATTTTTGTACCTGTCCGGCGTTTTCAAGTGCGGGCGCGTGACCCTGCATATGCTTAGCCATCATTTTCCACATACCCTCTTCTACTTTATAAACCGAACTAGCAATTTCCCGCATCTGAGAATACATATAATCAAGGTTGCGATATAATGACTCGTAAACCTTATCTAATTGATCTTTCGTTACAGCCTCATCCCCCTCTTCCTTTTCAATACAACAGATATCAGCAATAGCAGTTTTAAGAGCTTGTTCTTTATGATTAATTTGTTCAGCGAAAGAGACTTTCTTTGGTATGGATTTGACAGTTATTGTTTTCATTATATAAAATTTCTATTTAGCTTACACAGAAAATGTTTAATTAGCGCATTTTAAAACAAGTTTAGCTTCTCCATCTCGGCGAATAAGCAGACCGTCTAAATTTTTACCTTCCCAAAGCCTCTTCATTCTTTTGATTTCTTTCGCGATTCGCTCGTAATCTTTAGCCTTAACTAAAGGGATAATATTTCTCATTTCGCTCCGCGTTCTGCCCCTTAGAGAATTCCCACGGTTAAATACGATAGAAGTTAAAGCGACTTGCGCCGATTCGCAAAGTTGATCAAGTCCCGGCCATAGGTTTTTAGCTAAATTATAAAACTTGGGTAATGTCCATGCTACGAAGGCTTCTTTACCGTCTTCCCATTTACATTCGATATTCTCAACGCTAGATAAAGCATTTTTGGCAGAGCTTCTAGTCAAGCCAATAACTTTCCGAAGCCTTTTATTTTGCTCGTCAGTGAAATATTTAGCAAAATAAGTATTAAATTCCTTTTCGTTTAAATAACCCAAATCAGTGCCGATTAGAATAGTAACGCCACTTGCCCCGCCGGGAACAACCGGGAAGCGTAGTTTTTTATTAAAGTAAGTTTCGCCGCCAGTTTCCCAATTAATTACGGGCGTCCAATCAAATGATAAATAATTTTCCCCAGTAGAATTATCTGGATTATCAATGGGCTTATCTCCCTCAATCAGATTTTTGGCTAAGTTCCAAGTCTTAGTGCCAACTACGCCATCGGGAATTAAACCGTGTTTTGATTGAAAACGCTCTGTGGCTTTTTTGGTGTTAGTCCCAAAATCGCCGTCAGGAACTAAATTTTCTCCAAAATAGTTTAATACTTCTTGCCAGTTTTTAACCGTATTGTTACTACTACCGAGTCTAATTGGTAACATTTAGCCCTCCAATGTATAGTCGTCCTCTTTCGGCGCGACGAGTATCTTCTCTTCTTTGATATGAATCTCTTCTTTTTTGTTTTCACTCTTATCGAGCTTTTCTGAAATAAAAGAAGCGGCGTGAGTCACGGCGGTTTGAGTTCCATGACGCCATTGAATAAACCCTGTGACGCCGAGATACGACATGATAATACCTAGAACACCAACCATAAAATCCCGAGCCAAACCTACATAAGCGGAAATTAAAGCGATAGAGATATCGTTAGTATATCCTGTAAACGAATATAAATAGTAAACTTGTTGCCAAAAGGCGAACCATAAGACAACAAGACCAGAAACAGAAAACAAAAACTTTCTACTTAAGAATGGGTTTTTATTGACCCTATCTCCAGACGGCTTATCCGAAGTTTTAACAGTCGATTCGGTTTCTGTGGTTGTTTTTTCGGTTTTCTCCATATAGGCTATTACACTTAATTTATAACAAAAACCACAGAAACCAAAAAGCCCCGGCAGGAACGATAAAAACTAAACCCAAGCTATAAGGAGGAAACCACTTAACCGCGCCGAGCCACATTAAGAGTAAAAAGGCAACCGCAGCAGCTTGAGAGCAAATAATAGTTTTAAGCTTTCTAATATCTCCATGTAGTTCTTTAATTTCTATATTCTTTTTAGAAATGTCGATTTTTAACTCTTCTACTTTATTAAGAGCTTGATCTTTTAAAGTCGCCTGATTATTCCTATCATCCGTTACTTTATTAATTTCGATTTGTAAGGCGTCGGTTTTACCCTGCGAAGAAATCAGAGCTTCATGGGAGATATTCAGATTCTCTCTTAATAGTCCAGTCTCCACTTTAGCTTCGTCCAGCGCCGCTTGTTGTTCTCCTACTAATTTTTGAGTATGAATTAGAGTTAATCGCAAATTTTCTAAAGAAAACTCCGAACTCTTGGGGGTGACTTTCTGAGCAGAAAACCCTAAAAGAGGAATTAAAAATAGGAAAATTAATAATGATTTCATGGCTCTAGGTTTTTCTCTTGTCTGGATTGCGGCCAATTTTTCAAGATAACTTGAATTTTCGCGTCGATTCTATCGGCATAACTAGAAGACGCCGAAATATGCCGATCTAAATTATCGGCATTCTTAATGGCACTTTCCGTGGATTTTTGAGCCGCCGATATGTCAGATTTTACGCCACGGACAGACGGAGCAAAGATTGTTGGTGTATTCTTTACCTTCGAAGAACAGCCGATTAATAGAATTGAAATTAAGGATACGAATCGTTTATACATATTTCTTATTTTTTTAAAAAGACTAAAATATCGGGATTTATATTCGCAGAGATTATATCTCCATTTGCCATAATTTATTATTACACTTAAAAGGGCTTTTAATATAGCTTATTTAATAACTTATACAGAACAGCTAAAACAAAATAACCCAATACGGAACAAAATGCCATAAATAAACAAAGATGGAACTGGATAGTCGCAAGACAAAATCCAAATGATATAAAAGTCGAAAGACAGATTCCGCAACAGAGCAACCGAGTAACGAAGTTGTTATATTTATCATTAAAATAAGTAAATAAATATTCGCCGGGTTCATTGCGCTTCCACTCTGCGTATCTCCAGAAAAAGCTTTGAAATCCTAAAAGTCGAGCGTATTCGTAAACAAAATCAGTATGGATTAACAAAAAAACTAAAATCGATATTGACAAAGAGGCTGTCATATCTTATATTACACCAAATGCGATACGTCACGAATTTTTGTCATAATCAAGCCGAAGATATACTGTATCTTCCTAAAGATACGTGTTTAATTTCTATAAATAATGAGCACGAAGCGGAATGGAATCTTAAAGTCAAGGGCGAGAACGTTTTACTTTTAAAATTTTCAGATGTAAGGGCTGTTACGCCGCATAAAAATGTAGTTTATAAGCCAATGTCAACAGAAGACGCAATTAAAATCATTGGATTCTTAGAAAAGAATAAAGAAAAGAATATTCTAGTAAATTGCGCGGCGGGGATCGCTCGAAGCGGCGCAATTGCTTTATTTATTCATCTTTGCTATGGTCATTGTTTAAAACCAAACTTCTGGCAACTTTCGCAACCGAATCCATTCGTTTTGGGATTGCTTATTACCGAATTTTATAGAAAATAGTGTAAATTAGTCGTATGAAACGACGCCGTAAAAGTCATAAAGTTAAAGTAATAGAACGGAGACTAGGACGAGAGAAGTGCGATGGGCTAGCTTGGGTCGATGAAAATAAAATAGAAATTCATACAGATTTAGAGGGCAAGGAGCGCATGGGTGTAATTGCCCATGAAGTTGCTCACTTAGCTTTTCCGAACGCTAGCGAAGACAGTATTCTTAAATTCGAAAAGATGATAAGAGATACTTTGTGGGATCAAGGGTATCGCCGAGTTGAGATTAAGTAGATTGGTAACAAGGTAAGGTTTCACCACTAACTATACCATAAGCACTATCCGCTTTATATAAACAGGTAATCGAAGTTCCCGAAGAGTAGCCAGTTAAGAAAAAATCGGGCGTCCTTCCACTACTTGGATAATTACCAGATTGGTTCGGTATTTCAACCCCATTCGCTCGCCAGAAATAAGTTGTAGAATTTGAACCGGGGTTTCCAATAAATACAGACTCGGAATATAATCGAGAACCAGACGGAACATTTTTATTAGTAGCTATAGAAACATTAGTGACTCCACTAACAATCGCCAAATATCTAAATTCTCCGATAACACTCGGTACCTGAAATACGTTTAGATATCCTCCGGGACGAATTCTCATAGTGATTCCGGGAGATTCGTGTTTTTTTACCCGAATCCCAACTGCATTTCCTCCTGTTGGGGCGGTAGTCCCAGCATTATGAGAAATACCTAAACCTTTAATATGAAGAATACTTCTCTGGTTGGTTCCCGAAGGTGTTCCGGGAAGAGATATTGTAGAAGTAGTTATTTCCGCACAATGAACGATACCAGTTAATGAAAGATTGTTGATAGAAGTACTTACATTCTGAATTACTGTGGCACTCCCCCGAAAAACATTAAATCCTTCTACGGCAAAATCCATTTGTGGGGTACCCACTCCAGTAGAAACTTGTCCGACATCTAAATGTAACACCGCATCAATCCCATAATACGTAGCATCTTCGACCGAAACATAAAAGACAGGATGGCGAAACCAAGCAGTGGAATCATCGGGAATAATCCTACCCAAAGTATTAGTATCATGACGAAGAAACGAGCCATTATTGAGTATTATCCCTCCCTGTGTCCCATTTCCGTAATGCAATCTTTTTAGCCCATCAGACTCGATAACTAACGAACCAGATTCAATAACTCCAGTTACGGCTTGACTCATTGTTAAGCTATCTATAGAGTTTGATACTGGGATGCCACCAAGACTTGACCCATCGCCAACAATTAATTTATGTGTGTCATTCGCCCAGCACGGTTCGCCATCTTCGGGTATAATGGTATTTAAGTCTCCTTGGGAGCCCCTACGAAATTTAATTTTTTGTGGCATACGTTTATAATTTACACTTAATTATTTATAATGAAGATACGAAACCGGAATAAAGGGTGAAACTAGACAAATCTGCTTCGGTAACTCTATAGGCCGTACCTAATCCGCTTAATAAACCATTTACAACTGGAATATGACGACTTATATTTGTTCCCGCGCCGCCGAAAAAAGTAATAAGAGAAACTAAAACCGGCTCATTATTAATAATAAAGAATGTTGGGGTTGAAGAATCGTTTATATAGGTTTCTATGAAAAAATCCGTTGGAATCGGTTTCGGCGCGAATGGATGATAGCTCGCCGCGTTACCCACAGTAGATTGATTAAAAGAACCTATCGGACGCTTGACATTACAAATTCTTTGCTTATTCATTGAATTATTATATATCGTTGAGTAGCCCGTAGAACCCAACGAATAATAAGAATTAAGATAATTAGTCGGTAAATAAAACTCCGAACCACTAGGCATTAATTTAATAAAATTAATATCGCCGGATACGTCAGAATCTAACTCCAGAACGGAAATATCGGGATAATATAAGTTAGTATCAACAACCCCAGTAGTTCTAGAGATAGTCTTTATTTGCGTGACATTACTCATTGACGTAAAAGTAATAGTATCCCCTACGGCAAGGCCACCAGCGCCAGAAAACAAAGCGGTAGTATGAGTGCAACTCAAAAGATGACGAGGGGTAATTAAAACGCCGCACCATTCCGGCGCGTTTCTTCTACTATTCCAATCGGGTAAAAATGAAATATCGATATCTTTAAATATACAGTCTGGATTTCTTTCAAAGACTGGCGGGGTATAATGTCGATAAACTCCGGCGGTAGATGCAAAGACCTTCCCGGAATATAACTCCGTCATTTTATCATTAATATGGCGGCTAAGGCTATTAGCCTCATATTCCTGAAATGTATATACGCTTCCTCCGAACTGTTGCAAAGTAAGAGGGTAAGTTGCTTCGTAAGAATCGCTACTACCGATCAAAGTTGTTACGCCGTCTGAGAGTTGGGTAATTTCTCCCCATTGACGAATTGAAGCCACGCCTGTATTTGAAAGACTAATAGTAAAATCTTCGGGTTTTACATTATCGATGATATTAATTTGAAAAAATCGATTATCTTTAATAGTAGCGGAAGTTTCTTGGAGGAAGCTCCTGTCGTAAAAGTCAAAATTACTTACAGAAGGATTTTCAGCTTTTGGATTAAGTATTACGCTAAAATTAAACGAAAAATCTTTAAAACCTGCTGTGGGGGTTTCGTAAGTTGGCGGTTCTCCGGTAAATGAACCTCCATCTAAAATACCATCGAAATTTCCAGCATCGATTAAAAAACTTCCAGATAAAGACATTTAGAACCCTCCGCCATCAATATTAAAAGCCCAATCTCCGCTCAAAACTCTTTGTGAAAAATCGACCGATATGAGCCCAGAAATATCTGAAAGAGTTCTTTCTTCTACGTTTAGCGATTCCGTAGTAGCTGAATCCAGAAAACGCCCCTCTTGCACATTAATTGTGATTCCGCCACCGAATCCGGCGATTGTTGTAAAAAACGTATTTGAAACGAAGCTTTTATCACCCGATATAGTTTGATCGCCTGTAGTACGAACGACGTTTGTTACAGACCCTCCAGAGCCCACAACTTGCACGCCTCCCGGCGTTACTCCATCCCCAATAAATAATTGTTTGGTATCTGTAGCGAATAAAGGCTCGCCGGATAGCCCAACATACGAACTTAATGAAGCTAGCAAGCCTCTTTTAAATTGAATATTTCGACTAGTTAAACCCCCAGTTCCACCATCCCAATTTAAAAACTCTGTCGGTAGAAGTCCGGTATCGATCTGAGCGTTACTATTTAAACCGGCGTAACCATTGGCGCGATTTTTTTCGTTTAAAGCTTGAACTCCTAAAATTTGTCTTTGGAGAGTTACCGTAGGAGCGGTAATTAAATCTAAACCCACGCTACTTGCATCCAAAATAGAAGCAAGCCCACTAGTAACCAAAAAAGTATCTATCGCAATTACTTGAAGTCGATACCCACTGTTAGCAACGCCGGAAGCGAAGCTAATTCTACAGCCGCTTTGATTAGCCTCTGTCGCATAAACGTCAATGAATGGTTTTCCGCTGGGACAAAGCATTGACGGAAGAATAGTCGGAGTTCCATTGAAAGTTTCAGCAAATTCAATATTATAATTAGATGCACCGCTAACAAGGGGGATATTAAAAATAGCGAAAGTGCCCGTATCACTTGAAGCGTAAATATTTTCTAGGGCTTCGGCAATATAAGGAATATAACCCTCAGACGCCACGCCCGAAATCAGACCCCTAAACTCCCCAGTCTCAATTTGTGATAAACGAATTCTATTTTGAGCCATATTACTTGATAGCAGAAAGCCTTAAAATTGCAGCGGCGTAAAAATCGATCCCATTCAAATGACATAAGCCATTAATTTCTTCAAAGGCTTCCGGGTTGATTGTTTTGGGTTTATTTATATAGCCTTTAACGGCCTTATCCCATTTTTCGACTGGCTCATTAGAGATAATGGAACTAACAATAGTTTTTGAAGTAGCGATTTGAGAAGCGTCTAAATCAGTAACGTCTAATTTCTTTTTTAATAAATCTTCTACTTTATTTTGAACGTCCGATACTTTCCAAGTTAAATCTTTCAGAGTAGAGAAAGAATAACCTTCGCCGAAAATAGGTTCGTTATAGATCGATGCGCCGATTGGCGTCATTTTCTTTTTGGATTGCGGGGCTTTAGAGCCAGCCGGGCGACCGGGAACGCCCGCCAATTTAGCGTCTTGCTCTAACGTCTGGATGCCTAGTTCTTGATTGACATTCATTTGCTCTTCTTGCAGAGCAACGCTGTTACCGACGAGCGGTTGATATAACCCAGCTTCTTTTAGTCCCTTAAACTCTTTTTGCGACGCTTCGGACTCTTCTTTGGAAGGGAGTTTGCCGGTTTCTAGAGCGGTAAATGTTTCTTCGGCGGTAAGTAACCCAATACTCGCCATAGACTGAATAAATTTCTCATATTGAGCTACGTCTCTCAAATCGATTTCGGAGAAAGCGACCTTTGGAGAGGATTTGGAACGAATTTTCTGACAAATTGCGTCAACTTCTTTTTGAAGGAAACTTACGAATTCTTCCCTAGCTTCTTTAAGGGTTTCTACGAAGATATTTACTTTAATAGAAGTATTAGCAAATTTTTCACCTTCTTGGAATAACACTGCGTTCAAAGCAACCGCTAAATCTTTATCGACTTGAATGTATTTATTCGCGGAAAGTAACTCGTTAATAGGAAGGGTAATCCATTCCATCTTAACTGTAAAGTCGCAGACTAATACTCGCTGAACCGCGCCAGAATTAAAAATCTGTTGCAATTGAGACATGGTATTATAATTCATTCCCGTTGGGTTATGTTCGTCGTTTTTCATCCCGACGTTCACCAATAAGAAAAGACGCTCGCCCATTGTAGCGATAATCTTATCCATATTCTGCAACGCTAACTTCATTTCAATATTTTGCAGAGCGTTCCAAACTAAAGGAACGGCGAAAGGTTCATAACTTTGATTTTTAACCAAAACGATGGAGAGATTTTTAGGATCAATCGGCAGAGTCATCACACCGCCGCGTTTTAAATTCCTTAATGTCTCTTCATCCAAACTATCAACAATAGCTTTTTCGGCAGCGGTTTTGGGCTCTAAAAGAGATTGAACCTCTTCTTTAGAGTATTCTCGATGATAAATAGTATTTTCATAGTTGACGCCGACCCGAGCCCGAATAGTTTGCGGCTCTAAAATCATATACTTCAAAGGAATATCCGTATTAATTCCCGGATATAAAGTATTTAATTTCTTTTCGTCTTCTGGTGAAATTTGTCCGTTTAAAGCTAAGATGAAAATATTACCACTTCTCCAACGTTCCCGGAAGAATCTAGAGCCAAATTTACGAACATCGATCTTCTTAAACCACTCTGAGATAAACTCTTGAGTTTTCTTGGACGAACCTTTTAGAATTAAATTCGTATTACTAAGTTCCACCATCTTTTCTACGGTTTGCCTCCATAGAGCGAACCCACGATGCCAGTAAGCATCCAAACATAAAGATAGAACATCTTGCGCGGAAATATATCCATTACGAACCGTAAAAGGTTTTGGAGAGTTAGTTAGATTGGGATACTGCGCATCGATATCACTAAGGGTTGCCCGCGACCCGCGCGAGAAAGATGAAGAGTCTGATAAATCGCCCGCTGATGCTACTGCGGTCCAATAACTCGCGTAAGAAGCTTCCGATTCTGGGCTTAAACGCACGCCTTCTGGAATAGGAGGGATCGTAGTAATAGGTTTTTGTTTCTTAGCCATTTGTAGTAAAAATTACACTTAAATCCTTAAAAATGGCAAAAAATGCCATTTTATACCTTTTTTGCATCATATAAGTATTGCAAATCTATTGTTTTAATATCGTTAGTCATTAACAATATTCTAATTAAAGCGCGAGATGCCGCCGCGCGATCATCAACAAAAAGGAACTGAACATTCTCGAATGTTTCAATAACACTTCTCATACGATGAAGTAAAAATTCAGACGTTGCTTTGATATGTTGAGTTTTAGGAGTCTTTCCCACTAAGAAGACTTCGTTTAAATTAGATTCAATTAAGACAACGATTCTCGCATCTAATTCCGCCGCCCGAACCATCTCTCGATTAAACCGGTCGAAACCCGCCGACATCGTTCCACAGAAATCATTTAAACTCTTTCTTTCCACATAAGTATTGGAAAAATGAGAAGGCGAAGTATAATCGCCAAAATTTAAACCTTTTCTAATTACTTTAATTTTAGGATCGATGGCTAACGGGGATTGCTCCCGAGTATCGCAAAAAATTGTAATATCCTTATTCTCTTTGAAGGTGATCTTCTGATGGTAGTCATAACGGCACGCCAAAGATAATTCTTTCGCCATTTCGCACCAATCAATATTTAAAGATTCAGCGAGAAGGACGGTGGGATAAATAACGGAGCGAGCTTCTACAGTAGAAAGCATCCTGTCTAGATTGCGCTGCTTCGAACGTAATAAGATAACTTGTTTAATTACTTCCCTAGCTTTATCTGGAAATTTCCGGCAGTATTTAACGAGATTAACTCGGCTTCTAAATAAAGAAGACATATATGCGCTGGCATCATTCTTCCAAGGGATTGGTTCTTGATCGAATAAGTCAAATCGCTCTAAATATGTAGTATAAAACTCTTCTAATTTAAGTTTTTCCTGAAACCGAACGTGTTTATGAAGAGCTTTTTCGTCCGGGAACGAAGTGCTGCATAGCGGGCACGAATACATATTATTTTATTATCTGTCAAAGACCGCAATAAATCAAGAAAATATTACCAAGAGAACGCCATCGGCGCACAACCAACTGGAGGCGGCGGCTCAATGCTCAAATCATACATATCAAAAACAAATTTAGCGGCGTAACACCCCATCACCAGCGCCGAGAAGTTATCTTTTCTTGGGCGATCTGGGTCTTCATTTCGGGCGCAATAACTCGGCAAGTCGAAACTCATAGAGCCGTGCGCGGAGATTTTAACTTGAATTAAAGCGATTTGATCTTGCGTGCGGCGAATCCAGTCGTCGCAATCTTCAATATAATCCAAGATTCCATCAAAGGGTTTACCCTTACTATCTTTTAATTCATACGGCGGCGAATACTTTTGATATAAACCGAACGCTTCTTTGTTTTGGGTAATCGGCGAGGCGAACCATACCTTACGGGCATCGATCTGACTTTTTAGGAACTCATGCGTCTTTCTAATGGTTGCACTGCCGAAAACGAATTTATAAACCATTGTTCTTTTACCCACATTCCATTGATTACGGGCAAGTTGTAACTGCTTAACATATTCGTCATCTTCGAAATCGACATCTAAGAATCCCAACTTAGTACCATTTTCAATAGCAATGGCACTTTCGTTATACTGAGTTATGAATTGAGCGTTAGTAGAAGTAGAGTCAATAATGATAAAAACAATATTAAAACTTTTTAATATGTAAGTAAGATATTGGTAATGGTCTGGCGTTTCCCCGCCCGCGCGCCCGTAGGTTAATACTTGCACCAGTCTTTTTTCTTCGGGAATAAGTAAATAAACGCCCATTGCGAAATAATCGCTATCCAATCCCGACGCGAAAGACGGATCGATGGCTAAAACATATTGCGAGTTTTTATGTCCGTAAAGTTGGCAAGTCGGCGTATCTCCCGGTTTGACTGTGCATTCTTTAATCGTCCGTAGAGGAAAGAAGCCGCCAGAGCCATCGACGAATAAACCCCAATACTCGCGGCCTAGAACTGGATCGGTCGTGGCATCGATACTATCCGCGCCGACTTTCTTAATCGCGCCTTCTTCGATAATACCATGCTTCATCCCGATATGATAACTACAACGGATTACAGAATAACTTGGATCGGTCGTATCTCCCTTATGCTCACCAATTTTTTTAATTTGATCCATGAAGATATCTTCATAGAGAGGCTCCCACTGGAAAGACGCCGAAGAACAAACAATGATTTTGTTACGAGCGAATACCGTTCTTTCCCCTTCGGTCATTTCTCCGGCCTCAATTAATTCATTTTCCCGTTCTTTGATTTTCGTTTGTTCGGTCAAATCAAGGTTGGATAAAATGAAGGGCTCTAATACGGTTTCACGAATATGCTTACTAATTAACAAGCCCTCGTCAATGACTAGGACGTTAGCACGCTCTCCACGAAGACCTTCACCGGTGCCTAACGGCAAGCCGGATACTTCGGAGCCATTAATGAATTTAATAGCGTAGCGGTCATTCTGCTTAGAGATAAAGACATCGGGAAAGCAGGGACGGAGGAAGTTCTTACCCTTGGCATTAACAAACTTTTCAATTTGATTAATAATAGCCTTGCTTCGACGGAAGTTACTGGAAACAATACAAATCTTTTTTCCCGGATTAAAAATACAATAAAGAATACAGAAAATAGCGATAAGGAAAGACTTACCCGTTCCGCGCGCGGCGACAAACAAGTTATAATCCTTTTTCCACCAAGCTTTTAGAACAAACTCTTGGAATTCTTTCAGAGAGTTTTCGGTTAAAAGTTCCCAAGCGAATCCAATGTTTTTTGCCAATAGATTCCCTAAAGAAGCTTGAAGTTCTAACTCGGTAGGGATATCTGGTAAATCCCTTGCTTCTTGAATAGCGTCTTTGAAAAGAACTTGCGGCTGTTTACTATGATAAAGCATTTAGTTAAGTAGTTCCGCCTCTTCCATGCCCCAAATTTCGAACTTAAGAGCATCCATTGTTTTTATATCTCCCAACTCATCTTCTAACTTCTTCTTGCGAATCTCTGCGACCTTAAGAATCTGTTCCCTACGTGTTTTGTTAGCCCACGCTTCGAATAGAGTATCGACAGTAATCTTATTAGAGCCGCGATTTCTTAATTGCGCCTCCCTATCTCCTAATAACTTTTTAATCGTGGATTCTTGTTTGGCTTCACGCGCACTAATCTCTTTACGTAATTCATTAATAGCCTCAATGATATTACCACTAACGTTAGCCTTTCCTGCCGCGCGACTTTGCTCCAACTCATCATCTTTAATTTCGATTAAATCAGTAAGTTCTTTTCGCATTTTTTGCGTTTCCAAGAAAGATAGCGCCAAGCTGATATACATATCGATGTATTCTGGCTCTAAATCGTTCTTGTTATAAATATTTTTAAGAAAACCAGCTTCGACGAATTGCCTCTCATCTTTTTTAGATAAACTATTCATTTCGGAAATAAAACGAAAAGTATGAGTATATTTAATAATATATCTAATCGATAATTTTTCTTTATCGCTAAGCTTGTCTAACTCCCAATCGCAAATACGATAATCTCTTAGACGGGCAATAACGTGCTGTTCCGTTTTAGGAGGAACATAATCCTTTGTTTCCATAACGAACTTGGCATTAAGGAGTTCAGGCGGCAAAGATTTATAATACTCGTCGCATAAACGAAAGCGCAAGTCTCCCGGAAGGATATCATCGCCCCAAAGCTTTTTAGCAATCTGCATTGGCTTTAGTTCTGACGCATGATTTTTAATATACTCGTATTCTGATTCGGCGAGTTTGTTCGCCGGGTCTTCGGTTTTCTTTTGGTAAACGCTCGATGGAATCGGCGCGAAATTACGCCCGGCCAGAAAGACCTTCATAGCTTTGCCCTGAAAAGATTTACCATCCAAACCGGGCCAAACATAATCGGTTAGCTTCTTTAAATCTAATATCCCCGCGTTCCAACCCTCTAAAATTTTATCTTGTTCGGTTTGGTCTAAAACGTATTTTCCGTCTTTTAGTTTTTCTGGCGGGAGTTGTTGTTTAATGGCCATATCTTTTCTTTCGGTCTTCTGCGATACGTTTTAAAATATCGTTGCGCTCTTGTTTTATTTCTGTCCTTATCTTCCAGATATCAATTATTAATTTTATAGCCCAAATAAATAGACAAAGTTGTAAGATTCTTATAAAGTAATAAAATTCTACGCTCATTTTAAAATCCCTTCTCTACTCCATCTTCGATTAATATCTCTTTAGCTATTTTAACTATGAGTTTCTTTACTAATCGAATCCTATTATTCTTAATCCCTGTTTTTTTCTTTAATCCCAACTGTCTTACCGCGTCATCTTCTGATAAATTTTTAATATAAAGAAGTTCGTAAATATCCCATTCGCTAGGAGTTAAACGGGGCTTCATTTTAGAATGCAGTTCTATCGCGGCGGATTCAACATTGTAACTATCACTTGGTTTGCTATTTACCTCATTGTGATGGTTTTCCATTGCAAGGGGCATTCTCGCTAGATGCTTATGTCTTTTATTACTGGAAAACCAATCGCTATATACGCCGCAATTAGCGGATTTTTGCTCACCGAATAAAGAACATAGATCATCGCCCTGACGACAAGGACAAATATTACAAGGAGAAGCGGTGCCTAAATAAATATTTCTTAGTTTATTCTTGAATTGATTCGCGGTAACTGTATTGACCCATGCCCCTAATGATTTATTTTGGTTATAAAGGTGCCATTTATTATGGATATGACTTAAAGTTTGCATCTTGAAGTCCTCAAAACTCTCCATTAACGACGCGTTAAAGGTCCATTGATAACGTTTTCGATCAACGACTTCTTCTATTTTGGCATAAGATTCTTCAAACGTCTTATATCCAGAAATAAACGTATCTATGATTACGGATGGGCCATTAATAACGCCCGAATAATAAACACCAGAGATAAAATTATTACCAGATACGCCGCTAAAAAATACTCCCGAAAAGCTATTGGGTGAAATCATTATTTTATTTACTATACATTTAATTATAGTAAATGTGAAATAATAATTAAAGTTTTATTTTGTTAGTTACCAAGTAGACAGAGCAACTCTTCCCCAAGCATTAGTTCCAGTAGCGACGTAAATAAATCCAGTTCCATTAGTTACTCCGAGTGAAATCTCACCAGAAATCCCAGCAGAAGAGGGCGTTACTGGCGCAGATGGTCCATTCATAACATAATTCCCATTAGCTAAGAACCTCTGTTTTAGTATACTGTTATTATACACTAGAAGATTCGCTCCCGCGAATAAATTTATACCCCGGTTACTAATAATCTGAAAAGCTTGGTTTCCGACAGATAAACCGAAAGTTGCGTCTAAAACGAATAATGGGGAAACTCTTGTAGCCGTCATTCTTATTGGCGTATAAGAATAAACGTTATTCGGTAAATAATACTGCATGTCGATCCAAGGATTAACATAATCTCCCGAACCCTGAAAATCATTTAACGCTATCATCGGGGCGCTGTTAGCACCGGTATTTTGTGCGGTAAATGTGAATCTTTTAAAAGTAGTATCCCAGTTATCCGTATTACTACCAGTTAAAATAATAACTCCGCCACCAACTGGATTGGTTTTAGTAATAGTATTAACAAATGACGGATTATAAGCTATCGTATAACATTCCGCACCCACGGAGGCGATGGCGGCAGAAGGGATAGAAATAAAAGTAGGATTAAAAGCTTTAACAATTCCATCTCCAGAGCCGACAGTATTATAAAGTCCAAAGGAATCCTTTTCAGCTATCCAGTTATAGCAATTCATTGAAGTGCCATTACCGTTAGAACCGTTTTCTGGTAAAACAACAGAGATACCAATTAAATTATTTCTTGTATGTGGCGAGTAAAGAGTCGATTTACATCCCAATGCGCAAGTTACTCCGGCAGATTGGGTATTAAACTCGAATAATCCACCATGATAAGTTATTTCACAGTTGTTATGTCCATTATGCCCCTCGTCTCCATTATCATGAGCCCATGCGCTATAAATTTCAAACCTAGAACGCTCGCCTGTTACAGCAATAGTGGTTTGAGCACCCATCCCATCATTATTATTCGCCGCGTACTCACACCATCTTTCTACTCCTACGCCGATATTGGTTGCATTAACGCCCTCATTGAAACAACCAATAAAAGAGCAATTAATAAGTTCATAATTTGCGACGTTAGTAAGATCAACACCGTTATATCCACCGATAACTTTAACGCCGTTTAAATAAACTTCCGAATCTTTCGGCGGCGTAGAATTAGCATAAAAAAACGAACCAGAAACATCCGTGTTCGGAACAAGATATGTTTTATTAGCTGGGGTGCCGCTTAAAGCATAGACAAATAGATAACCGCCGCTTTCCGTCCATTTTCCCGGCCCAGAAACAGACGCGATATCTCCGCTCGTTACCCCGGAAATAACGCCGTGATCCATTCTATAGCGTTTCGCCCGCTGTAAAGGATGCGAGTCAGTTGGGTTTACTGGGAAGCAAGGCGTTCCAGATTCTAGAATAAAGTTTTGATTTTGACCGACTATAACGGGAAGATTAGAATATTGAAGGTTGGATTTCCATATACTTCCGGAATGAATAGTGAATCCAGTTACAGTCCTACCCAAGAAAACATTAACGAACTTATTCCTTTCGGCAAATATTTTAATTTTAGGATAAGCTGCATAATCCAGAGATTGGAATCCATAATCACCCTCTAACATAACGATACTACCAAACCCGCCTAACTCTTGCGCGGCGCGAGTCAAACTAGCAAAAGGGGATACACTAGACCCAACATTACTATCGTTTCCACTTGAAGATACGTAAACCGTGCGGTCAATAATTTTAGAAAGCCCCAGTTGGCCAGAGTTATTTATACGGTTGGAGATTACTCCACTGATATTATTAACATCTCCAGATGATATAAACTGCGAAGGATTACTCCGGGGATATAAGTCTCCCGTAACATCATATAATTCCGTAAAATTATGATGGATGTTATAAAATGCGTCGCGAAGTGGTTGGCCCTGACCGTCATTCGCCGCGCTTCCTGTCGTTATATTAATTTGTGGCATAAAAATATTTTAATTGAAAGTTATTACACTTGGTCGGTTGTGATATCAGTACTATCAGTTGTAAAATTAGTAGAATCAGAGGTATAACCGATAACTCCTCCAGCTAAAGAGTCGGTCATCACGAACGTCCTCCATCGATTCGTGTATCCTCGAAACAATCCACTAACTGTATTAAAATATGTTGATCCTGATACTGCTATAACTGGATCGCTAGAAGCCAGACCGAAAGAAGTTATTGGTACCCCATTTAAAAACAGAGCATTCCCGCTCGCCGTTAAAACGGAACTTCCTAAAATAATAGAACTAGAAGAAAACGGGGACATGGTTATAGTAATTACACTAAATTTTACAACCCACTATCCCCGAATTAGAAGCTACATGCTATTGGGACGCCATTCGTCAGTCTCTTTTAAATAAGGCCCAAAAGTATTATTTGATTGATTTGCTTTTGGCTTACTTTTCTCTGCTTCTTTTAGTTCGCGAGTCTTTTTAACAATAAATTTGCAAAACTCCGACCGCTGAATATCATCATCAGAGAATTCAAACTTAAAGATGCCCTGCTCTTCTGAATCCGCGCCGGAAAAGAGACTCCATAATTTCATAAAACCGCCCTGCTTATTTACAGGAAGGTCTGATTGATCCGGGTCGCAGCAAAGAATAACCTTGCAATATTTACCCAAGCGAGTAATTAAAGTAATAATCTCGCTTTCGCAAAAGTTTTGCACTTCGTCAAGAATAAGGAAGACGGAGTTTAGACTCGCGCCGCGAATAAAGTTTACTTCAATAAACTCGATGCGATTCTCTTTATTTAGCTTTTCGGCGTCCCCTTTATTAAGAAGTTCTTCCATTTTCTCCGTAACGACCCTTTTATAAGGTTCGGTTTTACTAACAAGATCGCCCGGCAGATAGCCGAGCTTTGAGCCCGCGTCCGCACTTTCCATAATCGGGCGTGAATAAAAGATATGACTATTCTTTTTATTATTAAGAGCTTGAAGCCCGCAATAAATAGATAGAATCGATTTGGAAGTGCCCGCCGCCCCTTTGACTAAAACCATTCTAGTCTTTTTATCGTTAATTAAATCGATAAGGCTTTGCTGCTTTTCTGTCCAAGGCAAATCTCTAATTTTTAATTCATAAGTGATTTTTTCCTTTTGGAAGGTATACGGCGATTTATCTTTAGTTTCGGACGCGGTTTGTTTTTTATTACTCATAAAAGTTATTTGAAATACAAAACGCCGTTCTGGTTAAAGAAACGGCGTCTTGATCATCTATAGGTTGTTCACTGGATTATATTACACACCGTAGAAATATAATCGCTATAAATTTTTTCGTAATCGAAATTCTTTTTATTTCCCCGCCCGCGATTACTACTTTCCGCTTTTAATTGCAGTAAGGCTTGAGCGCATTGTATCCTTGGGCTTGGGTCGAGAAACGTGCCGAAGTCTGTCAATAGTAACTCCAACTCTTTATCCGATAATCTTAACGCGCCGGATTCACACCTTTTATCCAAATAGGCGTCTGTCAATTTTTCGGGATTTCCGTATTTTTTCAAAACCGCTTTCAACATTTCCTTTTCGCCGCGAAGGATCGCCCGCGCCCGATATCGCCGCGTCTTACCCTCGCCGACAGTCTCCAAATAAATCGCCTTGGGGTTTTCATCTAAATACTCAATGATGAATTCGTTAATTTCCATAATAGAGGATTTTATCTTCGACGATTTGAATATGATCTGCTAAAAAGATTCTAAAATCTTCATAGATTGAAATGTCAGTATCCAAAATAATGGATTCCTTTTGCATATCCTTTAATTGCTTTAGAAATTGATTCCAGTCGTTAAGATTATTTTTTTCCTGAATCCGGCAAGCGATAAACAAATAACACAGTGAGATTTTTTGTTCGAGAGACATCATATAATAATTATCATATTTAAAGTTCAGAATATCAAGTTTTAATTCACACGTTTTCTGAAATTTGATAAATTTCAGGTTTTTGGGGAACTTTCTGAAAAATCTATTTGAGTTTTACAGAGTAAATCAGTCGTTCGGTAATCATAATAGAGGAAGAGGGGAATATCTGGTCATAATGAACATACATATATACATAATAATAAGGAGTAAAAGAAAGAATTATTATTATTCACACGTTTTAGGGAATATTAAATAGTTCATTCATTCATTATGACCCCCGGCGTTTTCTCACAAATGAGAATCGCTCTCACTTTTGATAAAACCCATGACCCCCTTTCTCACAAATGATATATCATTCTTGTTTATGACTCATTCATTCTTGAGACTTCTCATTCTCATCCATGTTTGAGATAGATCAGATATGAGACGGATTCTCAGTTTTGATATAGCGTTTAATTGCGCAGAAATGGCCTTAAAACGCGTCGCGATGCCATTCCGCATGCACCCCCTTGATCAAGTCTGATAAAAAAATTTATCTCTGTAAATTGCGATTGTTAAGGTGCATTAACAAACGAAACGTCGGGCATTCTGTACTATGCCTAAAAAGCATGGTCGCCGCCTTAATGAGAATCAGTCTCATTAGTGAATGGCGCGCAGTCGGCAAACTTGGCGCGCATAGTTTCAAGCTTCGCGCGTACGGTGGCAAGGTCCGCGCCTATCGGGACCGCTAGCGTTGAAAGCGTGCATTGCGTATCTGTGTACGTATCAAGCGCACCCATCATTTCGCCATCGTAACGGATGCCAAGTGCGCGCGCTGTGTTCTCTTGCGTTGTCATATGGCAAGTAATAAGCAAACGCGATGCCAGTACAAGCAAAGGGCGGGAGCGATTGCTCCCGCCCTTGTCTAATCGATCGAATTTAGAAAGCGCCCGCTTCCGTTAAGCTTTCGCCATTATCGGCAAGGTCCACACCTTCCGCGCTAGTCTCGCGCTCCATCGCTTCCGCTATCTTTTCCGCGCTAATTCCAGCCGCTTCGCATTCTTTCCGCATTGCTTCCACGCGAGACAATCCCGCATGGCATCCGTTCGGACTGTAACGCGTACCGCTTCCGGTTTCCTGCCGTAGCAATGCAAGCAAAGCATCACCGGACTTGCCAACGTTGGCAGACGGCAAGCGGGAAACGTTAGGCGCGGCACTTGGCGCAATGCTCGCCATAGTCCGCAAAGCGTCCAAAGCTTCCGCGAGTTCGCCCTTTTCGCATTCTATCAATAATTCACGATATTGGATTTTCATTTTCTTTATGATTTAGTTTTTATCTTTTCTCGTTTCTTACCAGACAAAGCGCGCTTTTCTTGCGTGCTCTAAAAAGTCCGCGCCCGCTTTAGTCGCGCGAATCTGTGAACCTTTCATCTCAATAAACGGGGTGTGCTTCCCTGTTTCACTGTCATATTGCGCGTGCAGGAATCCCGCGCTTTGCTTAACGGCTTTCGCTTCAATTCCCAAAACGATTGCCAATGAAGTTTCGCGCTGGAAAATGCCAAGGGAACTTTCTAGCATCCGCATTTCTGCGCGCGAAAGTCCGCGCGGATACCTTTGCAGACTGCGCAAAGCTTCCAAAACTTCATCGCGATTCACCGTATCCTTTCCAGCAACGCGCGCAATACTTTCCAGAGTCCGCGAAATATTTTCCGGCAATTCACAAGTGCCGCGCCCACACCGCGCGATTGTCATTAGCGTTGTATCATTATTGCAGCGGATTCCGCGCTTTTGCAGCATCAATTGCGTTACTTGCGCAATTTCCTCTGTAGTCATTAGATCAAGCGCCAAGATAGCATCAAAACGCCGTTTCTGTGCATCCGCATCCTTTAGCATCGCGGGAAAGTTTGTCGCGCAATTGATTGAAACGGTTTTCCGCGAAACGTGCGTTGTTTCCTCTGAATCGCCAAAACGAATAACGCGCCCATTTTCGCTGGCACCGTCCAAAGCTTCTTTGATAAAGCGCGAAACCGCGCGCTTTGTCGGCCCCATGTACCCCGTGCTTAATTCGTGGAATTCATCCACGCCAAGAATTAGCGGGCGCAATTCCATGATTGCACTTTTTACGGTCGCGAATTCGCTGGAATTCGCTAGCCGAAAAGCTTCCGGACTTGTCACAAATACGGATTGCTTTTCTACTTTGTGCAATTCCTTTGCGACTATATCAAGCGCGCGAATATACGCTGTCAGCAAGTGAGTTTTGCCCAGCCCCGCGAGCCCTGTGAAAAGGAAGCTTTGCAAGTTTCCCTCTGCAAGTGCCGCGAAAGCGGCACGCATTAAAATTTCCACGATTCGCGATTGTCCGACGATGCCAGAGAACGCGTTTTTGATTTGGTTTTGAATTGTCATAACTTGTTTTTTTCGGTGTTTAGTTTGTTTCGCCCTTAGCTGAATTGCCAATGGCAAGACTCTTTTCCTCCATTCATCTAATGATTGCAAGCGGTTTTTTTCTTTTTCTTTCATTTCCCGCAATATAATTTCCATAAATCGGCGCGCGTCACATTTTCCATGCCAAGCGGCTTGATAAAGAAAACAATTTTTCCAATCAATTTTTTATCCTTTTTTCTTTTCTTTCTTAAAAATGAGAATGTAGAATTCGATATGAGAAAAGTCGCAAATATGAGAATGGTGTTTGCGGGTCAGAAAAAATTTACAAAGTAAATACGCGCGGAAAAATCTTTTATCTTTTTTAATTAAAAATTTTTCTGATCAAATGTTTATTATTAAAAATGAGAATTCTCAAATATAAGAATCTCAAATACAAGAATGATAGATCAATTATCAGAATTGCGATTCTCATTCCTTGTTGCGACGCAATCTCATTAAGCTAAAGATTTTATTACGCGACGTTAATAATCAATGCACCTTAACTATCAGCCGCCTAACTATCCGGCGACGCGACCCGCCCGCCGCCTGCCCCTACGCATATTATTTGCAAATTTTCAAATTTGCCCGGAAAACGTGTTATTTGGCTTTCCCTAAATTCTGCCCAGTTTTCTTTATTTTATTTCTTTCGCATAAACGAGAAAACCCGCCCCTTGTGAGGGCGGGCTCTCAAATTTGAGATTTTAGTTAATCGTTTCCCCTTGGAATGGTTCAGACTCGTTGAAAAGCTGGCCGATATATTCGCCGGGAGTTAATCCATCGCGCGGATCAATTCGCGGCGTAAGGGAATCGTCCCGCTTTAGATATTCGGTGAGCCACTCAACCTGCGCTTTTCGCGCTGCGGACGCGTAATCCATTGTTTTTTTATTCTCCGCATATTTTGACTGAATCTTTTTGTATTCTTTCCGCACATCGGGAGCGCACTCGCCATTTGCGATGTCGGTTTTCGCGTTGAGAACTGAGATGATAAAGGAAGCTTTCATTTTGTTTTATAGGTTAATGGTTTGCTGACATTCCCTTTTTCTTCCATTTCGTTTAATTTGTCAAAATCTTTTTTGATTTAATTTTCTTTTCCTCTGTAAACGCCAAGAAACTCCCGCCCTTTCGAGCGAGAGTGATCTTGATTTTTTTGTCCTAGCTAGGAACTTGGTTCGATCTTTTTCTTTTATTTATTTTTTCGCCTTGGCGGTTTCCCTTTGGCGTCCCGTCAGGGATTATTGAGATTGAAAAAGCGAGAGACTATTTTCGGCGTTCGCTCTCAAGTCCCGTGTTTGCAACCACTTCGCTTGAATCTGGACCCACCTTTTTACTTCGTTTCTGATCTTTCTTTTTCTTTTCTCTTATTGTTGGCCCGTGTTATTGGGCTCGGTATTTAGTCTTTCGACTCCTTCATTCTACAGGTTTTTAATCGGGGCGCAACAGAAAAATGATATTTTTCTGAATTATTTTTCGCCGCCTCTGTAAAACGTTATTTTTTGGACACAAAAAAGCGGGGCTTTCGCCCCGCTTTTCTTTTAATTTGTTTCTTTCTTATTCTTCCCAGCTTCCGGCCCGTCCGTGACCTCCGATTGCCAACACTTTCGCCTCGCCAGCGATGAACGGACATTTTTCGGCGGCGAAAAGATTTTTTAAATTAGCCAAAATCTTTTTTGTTTTAATTTCCACCGCTTCTTTCATCCGTTGCTTTCCGCCGCGCCCTTTGCTGGCGATCGTGTTCAGCGCCATCGCTTTCGCGACCTTGGCGAGCCGATATTCGCTTGTGACTACCGTGATTTCGCCGTCCGCGCCTTCCCGATAATGCTCGGGGACATCTTGAATGATTCCATGATTGAAAAGATTATTCACGTCGATTTGCACCTTTTCCGGCAGGCCGATGAGCGAGATGAAACGTTGCGCACCTTTTTGTTGAATTGCGGCGAGAGTGTTAATTTTCATTTTCTTTTAATTTGGTTAATTTTCAGGTTATAGTTTCTATAATTTACCGTGGGCGGCGTGCATTGTTCCGGCGAGCCATACGAAGAGCTTCTTTCATGGTGATTTCTCCGCTGATAAGTTTCGCTGCGATTTGTTTGTTCATTTGGATTTGTTTTTTTAGGTTTTGCGCTTCGGGCTGATTCCCTTAGCTGAGTTCAAATTATCGAAACTCAAAACGATTGCAACAAAAAGATGAAACTATTTTCGTTTTACCTATGAAAAATAAACAAAAAAGGCGCGCCTTTCCTGAATTAAAATTAACAGAAAAATACTATTTTTCTGATTCGATCCGGTAAATACTGGCGACCGTCATCATTTCGCTTTTTCCGCTATCAATTAGATATTGGAAATTTTCCGCCTCGATTTTCATCATTGGGACGCTTACATTCCCCATTTTTGGGATTGACTCGTCCGTTGAAAGCGCGCCACGATGGCAGGCATTCCAAACGAGCGTTGTCGGCGCAAACCTATTTATTCTGAGAAATTTCATTTTATTTATTTTTTACCGTCCATGAAGTAATTTTTGGCGTCGGAATCCATTCTAATTTTCCGCCGATATTCATTAAAAGGTCGTAATGGAAAACACCTTTAAGAAATGGCGCGCAATCTTTTTCCGCTTTGTGCCGCCGCGCTTTGACAATTCGGCGCGTCCGCTTTACGCCATTCACCGTTTTTACGATGTAAAATTTACCCGAATTGAATGTTTTGATTTTAATTGCAGTCATTTTATTTGGAGTGTGGTTGTTTCCTACCTCATTTTACTCCCTTTTATTTCCAACGCAACAAAATAATTCAATTATTTTTCTTTTCCCCGAAAAGGGGCGGGAATTTTCTCCCCGCCCCTTGCCATTTTCGCTCGTATTTCGCGGTCAGCGTCGCCTTATCTTTCGCCTATTGTATCCCAACACAGGAGCACGCGAGAAGACACCTTATTTAGAAAATTATTTAAACTCGTTTCATTTTTTAGCGAATCCCATCACAAACATCGCGGCGCAAATTAGGGTGATCGTCATAAATATTTTAGAGGGAGCAATTCCAGCGGTAAAGGTTCAAGCTCAAACCCGCCGCCAGCCCAATAAGAATCGAAAGAAGGTAAATGTATTTCATTTCTTTTATTTAAGCCGCTTGCAGTTCCTTGGAAAAGCGCGAACGCGCCGAGAGGTATGCGGAGTGGAAAAGCGCCGTTCCATATTCGGGGCGCGGAGTGAACCTAGAGAGTTCCTCCTCAAGAATTTCTTTTTGTTTTAGATATTTTTTAATTTCGCCGATATTTGTGGCATTTTCCCCGAATGTTTCCACGTATTGCTTAATTTGCGGGATTTCCGCATATGGGTTCAGCGACTCCCATTGGACGTGGCCTTTTTCGTCCAGATACATCGCGCCGGTGCTCGAATAGGTGCTCGCCTTCGGTTTGTTCCACGCGACATTTCCCGTGCGGGGATTCGTCGTTTGCGAGCAAAAACGAGTTCCCTTTTTATTTGTTTCCAGCCAAAACCGAATTTTGCAGCGGAGCGTGAAGCCGTATGGATAATCGGCGACAACAAAAGCGGTTTCGGGCGTCGTGTGGGTCGGAGGTAGGATGGTGGTGATCATGGGTTTAGTTTATCAGGTTTTAATTGGACTGCAACAAATCTTTCAAATAAGATTCCAGCCCGGCCAAATCATTTTTATGTTTCATATATCCATCCTCGAAAATAGAAGAAACTTCAATTTCTTCGCAATCCCCATCATTATCGCAATTGATTTTAAGCTAAGGCGGCGTAAAATCTTAATGTAACTTTATTTGTTACAATTATTTATTATTTGGAAAATCTTTGTGGGGCGGGAGTAAGTAGGAACTAAGCGCCCTAAATCTCCCGCCCCCGGCACCGGTGCAATTACTTCCGGCTTTGTCACCTAGCTTTGTGCCCGTTTTTCAGGGAAAGTTCGCTCTCATTATAATCAGATTCTTCTTAGGTGATTTCATTTAGAGAATCTGTAAATCTTTTTTTTATTTCGCTCCCGTATCGTCCTACTGTATTTCGCAGAGACGCCTAACCGGGTGACTTAGAGGGTTTTGAGTTGTATGGTGGTATGTTTCTATATATATTCTAAGCAATTTTAATAAGAAGTCAAACAAAAGTTTATATTGGAAGTCTATTTGGGCGGATCGTTCATAATTCTTATTCTATTTTTTAATTTTCCCCGTCAAACTCACTCATATCATCCCCAAGGTCGCCGTCGAGCATAAAGCCGTCTGGCAATTCTGTTCGCTCTTCATACGCCGCGTCTAAAAACGCATCTTCATTTAGACAATCTTCATAATTTTCTCCTTCCATAATTGTTATTTATTATTTGGTTAAATTTTGGGAAGCCCGTTAATTCGGGGAAGTCTGCGTTCGCTTTTCCTCCCCGCTGTTTAGGTCGGAGATTCTTCCCTACATCATTTTAACCCATTTTAATCCAACCGCAAGCTTTTATTTGGATTTTTTTCAATTAGCAGGGATTTACCCTGATTTTCTTTAATCTTTTAGCTTATTTTTCGCCGCCATCAAATCATCGAGAAAAGAGATGGGAAATTTCAAATGGTAAATGAAAAAATCGGTTTTTGTTACCCTCGCCATCCCCACGCCGTCTAGCTTCACTTCAATTTCTTCCGGCGCGTTAATATAATCAATGAATTCATCTAATTGGCTAAATTCAAAAACTTCTTCTTTTGTAACCCCACGCCCATCAATCAAATCAATCATTTCACCCCTTACTATGATATTTGGAAAACCCTCCTTATGTTTTTGAATATATTCTTCCACCGATTTCGATTTTGGAAAAGTAATTCCCACCCACGTATATTTATCTTTTAAAAGTTCGGTAACAATTCGGCGCTGAGTGTCCGACGTGCAAATGATAATAGCTTTTTTCATATTAAATGTAGGATTTTGGATATTATTTGTTTATTTTATTGTATTATTTCAACTAGCTATACAGCTATTTTAGAAAATGTGGATTTTGGATATTATTTGAGTTTATCGCTCGCCGCCACAATTTGGCGGATTCTATCAATATCAAATACCAAACCCCCGATTTTTACAACCTTTTTCGTGACTACTGCCGTATATTTACCATCCAATTTCACTTCTACGCTTCGCGGCGCGGTAATTCGTTCAATAAATTGATCCAATTTATTAAATTCAAATGGATATTTAACCTCAACAGTCTCAAATCCCCCTTGGTAAACATTATTATCCATCACAATAAATACGGTATAATCCTTTATTGTATGCTCTGAATAAGGAGAATATCCCAGAAATTTAAAAAGCTTTTCGACAATATTCTTTTGCGTTGGAGTTGTTGCTCTAATAGATGCTAAATACATATGTTTGTTATTTGATTATTTGAAAATGTGTCGTTTTTTCCGACACTGTGTTGGATTTTACGACGGTTTTGATAAATGTGTTGGATTTTACGACTTATTTGTTAGAGAAAAAAATTGGTGAATATTAAACGTAACTTTAATAGTTACATATCAATAATACCATTTATCATTCTTATAGTCTTTCTTCTTATATTCCTTATATGGGTTACTGGTATAATTACTATTGAATAAATCATCAATCACAGAGGAAATCCACTTAAAAACGGTTTTCATTAGTTCTCTTTATTCTCTTATTTGCTTTCTTATTTATCTTCTATCTTTTTCCCTATCTATTCTCTCTGTGATTACCTCTTATTTGCTCTTATACGCCCCGCCAGCGTGTTTTGTTCGCCGCGCAATAGCGGAGTCGCCGCCGGGTGTTTTGAGGCGAATTTAAGTCTTTATGGTTAGTTCTGGTGAAATTGTAATTAGTTTTTCGTATAGTTCTCTGAAACTTTTACTTTCAACAATTGCATTTTCTTCATCGCTTCGATCTAAAATCGGCATAGATTCGTCAATAATATTACCCTCCTTATCTCTTAGCCTAATGGATAGGCCGGGCGAAGAAATTTTAAAATGATTTCCTTTGTAAAGAAATTTCCCGAATTGACAAAGCGCACAATTATCCGTGTCAATAAACGTATATTCATTACTTTGATTTTCTTTTAGAAATTTCACAAGCGCGGCCTTTTGCTTGGCGGGCGACATTGCGTTAAATTCCAGCTATTTTTTAGGTAAGTTCATATTATTTGTGTATTTTCTTTTTAGTAATCTTTTTATAAGCGTCGCCGAAAGTTACCGATTCCTCAATTGATTTGTGGTAGTGACTATTGCAGAAATCTATGGTATCAATAAGGCTATAGTTCAAATCCCGCAAGCGCATATCGACGCCGCCCGATGAAACGAAAAACCCGCCCCGTTTACCGACCAAGCTATTTCCAAATTTAGTAACCAAACAATTCCGATTACTAGAATAAAGATACCGCTTTGTCGGAGTTTTAAGAAGAAATTTCAGAAATAGCCCCCGTTGTGCGCGTTGTGAAAGATTTTTGAATTTGATCCAGTTTTTAGGTAATTTCATAATTAAACGGTAATTGGCAAAGAATCGCGAAGCGTTTGGAGTTCGGCGCATTTTTCATCGCCGGGATTAGTAAAATTGGAATCAAAAGTACTCATAATTTTCCGCGCTTCGGGCGAAAAGTCGAAGCTTTTGCGTCCGTTATCATACATACTACCATTAGTAGCTTGCTGCAAAATACAGGTGTTAGTGCTCCATTGCTGAGCGCAAGCCCGGTCAAAATGCTCTTTGGTAATTAAAATTGGTTCCATATTTATTTATTTATTTATTTATTATCGTGCTGTGTGATAGTGCCGAATGATTCCGTTTTTAATCGTAGTTTGGAAACACTCCAAACGCCGCCCGAATTGCGTTTCGTTGAATTGATCGCGCGAAACTCGCCGCGAATTTACAAAATAGAAAGTTCCTTTGGGAGTAATGGTGCGAAGCATGTTCATGACTGATTTTAACAGTTTTTAATTACCAGTCAACTCTTTTTCGGCGTCCCATTCATTTAATAGGGTAATTTGCACCGAATTTTCAAAATGATCTTTAATGGTTAAAACCGCGCCATTTAGTTCAACGGAAAGATTGAATAATTCCAAAATCCTAATATAAAATTCTTCCCCATCTTCTACCCAGCACATCGAAAGATATTCCGTCTCATCCGCGACTATAACGATAATATCCGTTAAACGCCCATCCACCATAACCCCCGCCGCTTGTTTCAGCAATTCTTTTGCTTTATTAAAAGGAATTTTCATTTTTAGTTCCAAATTTGCGACACGTAAACTTCCAATTCGGTCTTAACGTCCTGCGTAATTTGTCCGCGTTCTTCTAAAATTCTCACGAATTCTAGCGCGTCATTTTCGCTGGGCTCCATTGTTACAAGGTGAGCCGCCTCCATGAGATTTAGTGTTTCCATACCTAATTTTACCAGTTTTTAATTATTCCGCAAATAAATTCTTTCGTGGTTCGTGCAAAATTACCGTTTGACGCGTCAAAAATGAATATCGCGCCACTTCTAAACCATCGCGAAAAAAGACTCTCGCGCCGATTCCTCGCCTAACTCCCCATCCAATGCCATAACCCTCCCACTCGCTTCTTTCATAATATTCAGTTTTTTCTTCGTCGTAATTTAAACCATTTTCTTCAAAAATTCGCTGACATTCAGAGGAATCAAATACTATACCAAGGTGAGAATTATATGATTTCATAGAAATTTAAGTAAATCGGCGGGCATAATTTCTGAATGATCCTTGCGAAAACATTTTTCTAAAATAAAAGAAGTATTTGCTGAAATTTTTGTCGCGCGTGGGAATTTAGTTAAAAATTCGACATCTTTCCTTACGCGTTCTTTTTGTTTTTTCGACCAATTCTTAACTTTATTCCGAGCTTCTGAAATTGTCATTTTAATATTCGCTCCTAAGCATCAAAACATTATCGGTGAAATACATTTTGATTTCATCCAAAGGGAAATCTGTATCTGTGATTATTTGAGTATAAACAATGTTTTTATTCCCGTCATCAGCGGTAAATGTCGCGCCGTTATTATTTTTATGCTTAGTTAGTGTGATTGACAAAAAGGGCTCGCGCCGCGCTTTCGGATGAAATTTCAGACTTGCCACAATATCCAAAAGCCAAAAAGCTTGGCAAATTTTTGCCATATGCACCGCGCCATCGGTAAGCAAAAGCCCAAAAGTGTATTTCGTATAGCTTTCCGTTCCGGTGAAGCCGCTGAGTTCGCGCTGAATTTCGTTAGGTGATTTCATACGATCATTTTACCAGCTTTTAATCAGTCTGCAATAAAATTCTGAATTTATTTTAGATAAAGAATAGGCTCGGCACTAATTTTTGCCAAATTTCATTTGCAGAAATAATTGCTTTTCGCAAACGCACTTTCGCCCGCTTTTTATCTGCGCATTCCTTTTTCGTAGGCAATTCATCCAAAATATCTTGGATTTCGCGCGCGATTTTCCCCATCATTTCAATTTGTCCGATTAAATAAGAATGATTTTCCCCGAATTTCTCCGCTTGATATGCGGTGAATATTTCACACGGCGCGGCGAGATTATGAAAAGTAAATCCAAAATTCAAAGTGTCGAGATTTTCTTTAATTCGTTCCGGCAACAAAGCAATTTCTGCTTTAATTGAGTCTGTAAAACGATTTCCGATTTTAATTATTGAGTCCATAAATTATTTCAAAGCGTTACAAAGTCAACTTTCCCTTTAGGATGCGTTTGCAACCATTCCGTGATTGTTACGCAAATATAAGTACGATCCGCTTTTAAAGTCGCCGAAACGGGATAAGAATCATCGGGAATTTCGTTCTCCCGATCTGAAAAGAATCTCATATAAGTTTTTTTCATTTTAATTCTCCCAAACAAAGTAAGTATAACCCGCAAGCGTGATTTTGCCGCCGTGAGGATAAAGTTTTCGCATAGTCGAAATGTCTTTGATAAACGTGCCGCCAGCGTAACAAAGCTGGAAATCGAAATTGTTATGACCAACTAAATTTAGAAGATATTTTTTAGTATTCATTTAATCTTATATGAAATTAATAATTCTTTGGATTAGTTTTATATCCGCGATTCCACTTAAATCCCATATACGGCATCGCATCGACGCGCGGCGCAAACCATTCATATTCCCCGCGAATATCGCCGCCGACTATTTGAGAATCAGTCTCATTAGCCATTTCAATCGCAACTTTATGCTCTTCCGTTCCGATTAGCCATCCGGCACGATATTCGCCAGCATAGCATCCGGTCAAATTTCTCTGAATTCTAATCCGCGCGCCTTTCTTTTGCGCCGCTGTATAAGGTGTTTGCATACCTCATTTTAATCCATTTTAATTACAGTGCAACAAAAAACGAATTTATTTTTTTAATTGCGCGTCGATAGGAAATTCCCCTAAAAGATGATTCATTACTTCTTTAATTATTTCTGGATTTAATCCGAAATATCGGACGCCGCCGTAGCCCCATTTATTTCCGCCCGTAGAATTCGGCAGCAATTTTTGAAAAAGTGCCGGGTTTTCATCGTTTAGCCTATTTGCTTGTAAACGAGTGAGATAGAAAGATTCCATTATTTTTCGTGCGTTACTTTTCCAAACTTATCAACTTTAGCAATTCCCGTATTAGTTTTAACTAATACAAAATCATCATTTCGTTCAATAACTTTTCCTTCGGCGTTTTTAATTAACCAATTAATTTTCTTTTCTTGCATTTCTAATGGGGTTTTCTTGGATTACCCCTAACCTCTCCTATTGTTTGCTGAACAATGAAATTTAGACCTTTGCGACAACCGCGCCCATCTTAACCTTTTCGCGCCCGATAGTTTTTGCGAAAGCTTTCACTTCGGCAAAATTATTAAATTCTTCCAAAAATCCGATTGCTTTAATCTTATTTCCCTTGATCCGCTTTGCGACCAAGAAAATTGACCTTGGTTTTTCGGCGCGAGCGCGGAATTCTTCGCGAATGTCGGCAATCTTTTCTTTCGCCGCCGCGTCAATTCGCGCCGCTGTCACTTGCCAAGGGACGTTTTTTTGTCCGCTCCAATGGGTTTTCTTTTCGGCTGAATAAATTCCCGAATTTTCGAGGAATTGACTGGCGCTGAATGGCGAGCGTGGTTCACGGACGAAGGTTTTTGCGGAGTAGTTTGTGTTCATGGTATGATTTTAACAGGTTTTAATGAGAGTTCAAGAAAAAACTGAAATTAATTTTGCAATTCAATATCAGGAATAATTGTTTTCGGGCGAAAAATTACCCGATAGCGAAACGGGTCTGCCGTTACTGATTCAATTTGTTCCACAAAATAAGAAACGTTATCAGATAATCCCAAATAATGCTTTTTATAGTTTTTTGGTCCGGTTTTGACAATTACCTCCGAACGATTCTGCGTGCCGCTCTCTGTTACCGAAAGCAATCCTTCGATTGTTAGAATATATTCGCCGGTAATTCCATTATAGAAAATACAGCGCCGATTTACCTCAAAATTATGCGCAGCGGCAGAGACATTGTAAGCCGCTCGATCCGATTCTTGAGTGCAAGCAGATAGAATTACGGCAAGAAAAAGAATTGCCACGATAGTTAGTTTTTGTTTCATTTTAATTAAATTTTGCGCAAAACTCTCCAAACAATTGCATATTTGTTACCGATGAAATCTCCCCGGATTCTGTCATTAGGTCAATCGCGCTAATAACAAAGATTTTCTTTTCTATTGGGTCGGTCAAACCGACGCGCAGAATCACTTCTTTTATTTGCGCGCTTGCTTCTGGATAGGATAGTTTTTTCACTTTATTTTATTCTTTTCAATAATAATCGGACCATGAACCAGCCCCAAATAAACCCGATCTTTCCATGCGATAAAAGGATTTAACGCCGAACGGGTTTCTACAGAGCTAACCCGAATATGTTTTTGCTTCAAAACGCTGAAATACATTATCCCGTTCCTATTAATCGTTTCTTCCATTTTTTTTGAATACCACCCATGACCCATGTTATTTATAGACCACGGAAGGCTTTTTTCGCGTGATTCTGTGAATCCTACAAATGTGCGACGCTTCCAAATACGAAGTAATTTGCGGCGGCGTTTACGAGAAAGATTTTGAAGATTCATATAAATATTTATTTCAATTCCGTTTCTTTCCCCACGGGGATTTCATTAACAATTTGCCATCCTGAGCCCATGCATTCAAATTTCACGTCCCCGACTTGAACGAAATCGCCTACGGACAAACTAGGAAAGTTTTTGTGATAATCTCCAAGAATTTCTTTTTCTTCCGGGAATAAAAACTCTTCGGGCGCATTAAAAATCCGAAAAGCATGATCGCAAATCTCTTCGTCATCTTGCGCCGCGTCTTGATACTCGACGGCGAGAGTAAGAACGGACGTAACGTTAATTGAGCCGGGCTTTTTGATCCACTTATGGATAAAGACTTTAACAGGTTTCATAATATGAGTTTAATCTGTTTTAAGAATTCCGCAAGCAATTAATTTATTTGCAACCGTTTGTCCGAGCCGATAAATTGCCGGATAACCATTGTTCACTCCTTCCCCGTCTTTATTATCGAATCCGTTAATGAACGCCCATTCTTGATTATTATTCCAATTAAAATAATTAGAAGCATTCATTCCCGTATCCATTTTATCCGCACCGAATTGAATAAGCTCGAAAGCTGTCAACGCGCAACAATGTTTGGAGTTTTCATTACCAAACGCGCCGCGAACAATTTGCCGCCCCGCCGCGTGCGCTTGTTGGCACGAACGAATAAGAATTTTTTCAATTTCGGAATTTTTCATTTAATTATTTTTGAATTAGTTGCACCGAATAAGCATGATCGCCCGCAAAAGCTAACGTTCCTTCGATTTCTTCAACCAAACAATCGTTAAGAATTGCCCTATTTTCTTCGGCGCATTTATCAAAATGCGTCTGCGCGTTATCCAAATTATCAAAAACTTCAACGCTAAGAAGTTCGACATCAGCCATTTCAATTACAACGAAAACGGTTTTGTTCATGACTGATTTTAACCCATTTTAATTTGCTTTCAAGTTTTATTTTTCAAATCCCACGGCGCAATCCCATAAATTTTAGAAACAAATTTGAATAATTCAATTTTAGTTAAGTTAAACTTGTTTTGAATCGCCATGCAACCCAAAATATAATCCGTACCAATAAGCTTATCCCACGCCTCTTCTTTTGTTTTGCAATCTTTAATTCTAAGTTCCAAACTCTCGATAATTTGCGCCGTCGTTCGCTGATCTTGCGGGAGCGTCGCGCTAGAGAATTTAAGCGCCGGATTCATTTTTAATCCCGAATAAAACTCTATTTAAGAAAATACCAGTTAATGTAACAATCGGACTATTCAAATCCTTTTCTGCGCTTGCTAAAATCTTTTTTAGCTCATCTTCTGACATATCTTGGTTCGCCAGCAAATCCCGGCATTCCTTTTCGGCTTTATTAAAATCTAAAACCGTCCCATACCAATAAGGATTCGCGTCTTTTTGCCCGCCGATCCCTTCAAAGCATTCCTTTCCGCGAAGATATTGCAAAAATCCCTCTAGTTTTGACCAACTATGAAGGCGAAAACAATCTTTTAATTGCTTATTCATATTAGTGTTGCACCATTAAGGCATATCTGTTACGAAAATGTCCGCGCCCGTCCCAAAAAATTATACTTTTAGCATAATCCTCATCGAAAGCATTCCGAAAAACTTTCCAGAAAGGAATTTCTGTTATTTCTTTATCGGAAATAACTAAATAATCTAAATCTTCGATAATAAAACCCGCCGCTTTCAAATCTTCGCGAAGCTGTTTGGGAATATCATCAATATTCGTATAAATTTCAAGATTCATACGGCATATTTTTCCAATAGACTTCTCTGTTCTTCTTCGTCTATAATTCCTACATAATACCATCCATTAATAATTCCTTCGGAGTAAATATAAAGCTTTTTAAGGTCAAAGAATATAGAATAATAATTTTCTCTCAATTCTTTCAGTCGTTTTTCATTAGCTGTAAAAATAACTTTTTGTTCGGTCAAATAAGACTCTTTAACTGTCCGAGATTCGGGTTGCCCCGCCGCAACTAACCCCGCGTCAACTCTCGCGCGAACCAACCTCGCTTGTTGTCCCGTGCATCCATAAGCGATACATTTACCATTAAGATAAACAGAAATTCCGCCGCCTTGTTTTTTAAATTTAATTTCGTGAGCCATATGAATAAATATCTTTTAGTAAATAAACGTTAATCCCGTCGATTCCCTCGCGCCAAAATTGCCAGCATTTATTAATTAGTTTTGCTTTTAACCCTAACATTTTCGCGCCTTTAACAATCGCCGTCGTTTCGTTGCGCGAACGGAAAACGCAATCCGTAGTCGTTCCCCATTTTGAATGCTCGAATCTAACAGTAAATAATTTCATATCAAAGGAGTTCCTTTTCCCATCCGTTAAAACGCTTCGGGAAATAAACCTCGCCCTTTTCGTTACTTACTTGCGCGCTCCATCGCGCATAATCCCAAGCCAAATCTTCGTCAAACGTCGTAAATGGCGCGGAAATTAACAGATTCGTTTCTGTGTTCCTGACACAAGAAACCATGTCAGTTCCTAGTAATCGCGCAGAAATAACTTCAGCTTTATATCTCATTTATTTTTATCCTACGTTACAAAATTTAGAATTCGTTCCAACTTTCGCGAGATTTCCGACGTTTACCAAACCCGATCCGTCCCCTTCAAGTCCCTTTCCTACCGTCCATTTAATTTTCGCCAAAGTAATTCCGAATTCTTTAAATTCGATAATTTCGCCGCGCATCCGTGCCAGTTCACTATGAGACGAGCCGATATTTTTGAGGAATTGAACGGAATAGGCAACTTTGTCGCCAACCTTGAAGTTATGTTTCTTAGCCATAACTGATTTTAACCTATTTTAATAGAAAGTCTATTTATATTCTTCTATTTCTTTCCAAGCAATAATCCCGTCAAAATCGTATCCGTCCCGCCCGCACATTTTCCATCCCGTCCGATCAATGTCTTTATCTTCGATCGAATAGTCGTAATAATATCCGGTAAAATAGTTTTTCCCGTCCGTCATTAAAACAACAACGCTTTCATATTCATAAACGCCCAGCCCTTCGCTTTCCGTTGCCATGTTTGGGATTTTCCCGTCAGAAACTTTAATCCACATATTATTATTATTCAATCACGTTAATTATTTCATAATCTAAAGAATAAAGCCTTTCTGCTTCAATCTTTGCTCCCCACGCTGAATATGATTTAATTTTCACAACCTTATTTCGCCGCCACAAAGAAATCAAACGAACTTTAAATGTTTTCATTGTTTAGCCATTTAATCGCTTCTTCTTTTGAATGAACGCGGCGAGAATTCCACTCGCCCGCCTTTCTTAAATGTTCCGCGCGATAAACTTCAAACGAAATTGTCGGATGATATGTACGAAACATTACTCCGATTTCGACCTCATCGGAGATAAAATGCATAATCCATACACCGAATTCATTCACTTCTTCGTAATAAGTAATATTCATTTGACGCGCGGCGCATTTTTAATTTCCCAAAGCATAAAAAGAGTTCCAAAGAAATAAAATAGAAAAATAAATTTCATTGTCCGCTTATAGTATAAGTTAGTTTAACTTTATGGCATTTCTCAAACGCCTCCCGATATTTCCTAGCCTTTTCCGCTGAGTCGATTGGGTGAAGCGCCGCGAGCGTCGCCTTATATTCGTTAAATGCTGGATTGTTTAGCGGATTTTCCGCCAGTCCTAATTGTTGTTTGCCGCCGAGTGCTTTCATAATAATTATTTATACCAAATTGGGAAACTATCGTCCGAATAGTTCTCGCCGTCATGATATGCGCAATAAAACTCTTTCGCCTTTGTCATTTTCAGAAATTCCCGAATTGCTTTCGCCGCCGAAACTCGTTTCTTACTAACGTATTCGTGTTTATTCGCCTCCTTAAACGCTTCAATTGTTTTAAAGTGTTCAATTTGCCGCCCGAATGCCATTACCGCGAAATCGGTATCTTTAGGCATTCCGGCGATTTTGAATTTGCGAATGATTTTTTTCATACCTGATTTTAACAGGTTTTAATTTGCGTGCAAGTTATTTTTCCACTCTTTTTGAATTTCTCCCATCTCTGCCAAACTTAAATCATGCTCGAAATTGTATAAAACAGGCTCCCCTAAATCATAATTAATCATATAAGATTTTCCCGTCCATCCATTTTTGACAACCATTCCGCAAATTTTACCGCCTCGAAACAAATACATATGCTCCCCTTCATGCTTAAAGGTCAATTTTTGAGGCTTTCTTTCGTCCCCGAACATATTTTGAGCCATAAATTAAATAAATTGTTTCAAAAGTTTCGGAGTTAATTCGTTTACTTCGTCCAAAGTTTTACAACATGCGCAGTTTTTACACCGGCAAATCCGACCAATCGCCGCGCGTTCTCTAGTATGATAATCGAAATCAAGAATTTGTGTTATTCCGCTTGGATAACGGGGAATAATTTTAGTAACTTCTAATTTAATCATTCTACTTCATAAATTAAATCATAATTACTTTCGGGCGTTGAGAAGTCTCGCCGTTCAACCCGCGCGCCGGGCGTAGCTACCGCCGTCAAAGCTACTTCCAAAAGATCAATCAAATCCGAATCTTCAATTTCTACTCCTGTCATTTGTTTGAGATTATCTTTTAGATTCTCAAAAGCGCCCAAAGCCCGCGAGCCAATCCCATCGACTTCGTAAGAGTCGCCGTCGCAACCCATATAGATAAGGAGAAATTTATGTTTCATATTATTTATATTCTTCGCAAAATTCCGCAGGAATATTCAAGCCGTAATAAGTCAAATCGTGCGCTAATATACTGTTTTTAAAGCCCGTTAGTTTTTCAATTTGTTTCGACCAACCTACCCAAAAACGATAAGTATCATCATTTCCGCACGCCGTTTTATTATCTACTTTACTCCCGACCGGCACAACAATTTCCCAACCATTATAAAGAACCGTATATTCTTTAATTGTTTTCGCTGTTTTGTAGGAGATCGTATTCATAATATGATTCTAAACCATTTTAATTCTAACGCAATATCTATTTTAAACAAAAATTCTAGAAATAATCCATGCGATTGAAAGAAAAAAGACAATAAAACCCCAATGGTTAAAGTCGATGTTCGCAATTTTTCTTTTCATCGCGCACTGGATAACATAGATAATATTATAACCCATATAAAATAGAATAAATAGGATCGCGAGAGTGTTAATAAATACAGTTAAATCTTTCATATTAATAATCTTCTTTCGGAATTTCTAAAATAAAGGCTTGCGGCGGCGTTACGTTCCAAACGGGTTGAGCCGTAACTTCGTCGCCGAGTTGATAAATATCCAAATCTTTCGCAATTTCGATTTTTGCGCCGCTAATCTTATTATGGAAAATAACCGCATCTTCCTCATTTTTAGCTACGTGTAGTCCCAAATTATTAATTAGCGTTGTCATAATACAACTTTAATCTATTTTAATTACTTTTCAACAAAATTCTCAGGAAAATCCAATTTATTTTGTTCTACTTTTGCGGATGCGTTGCTCCGCGACTCATCTTCGCCGCTCAAATGCTGGAATAAAATGCCGTAATAATATCCATTCCACATCCAAAGGGCGTAATTCGGCTTGAAAATACTTACAATTTCCGTGCCGAAACGATCGTAAGTTTTTGAAATCCCGCAAAGGAATTTATATTTTTCAATATTGAAATAAATCATACTTTCTTTGCGATTTTATTCCTCAATAAAATTTCTGAAATACTCCCGTGCGCGCCGCATAGCTGCTCAGCGGTCAAAGTAATAATGTCGGGCACTTCAATTTTCCAGAAATAATCGGGACGGACGGGTAAATCAATATCACTTTCGCTATAAAGAGAGTTATCGTCGGTGGAAACGTATAAGGTAATCGTATATTATTTTACTTCTTTTACTGATTGAAAGATTTTAGCATGTTTTAAGTTTTTGTCTAATTTTATTTCATTATGGTTAATATTTTCATTGTGAAAGTGTAATTTAGGTTATCATGCGAAAATACATCATTTACAAAATAACCAACACTATCAATTCTAAAATCTATATCGGCAGAACATCTATCGGGATAAAAAGTCGTTGGCGTGATCATCTTACCCGTTTTAAAGAAGGGAGCTATTCTCATTTAAGACTATATCGCGCTTTTCTAAAATACGGTATAGAAAACTTTATAATAGAAGAAATTGATAGCTGTCAGTCTTTTGAGGATATGAAACGTATCGAAGGGGAATGGATTCTTAAAACCCAATCGTTTAAAAAAGAAATCGGTTATAATATGTCTATTGATACAAGTAATGGGATAGAGTTTTTAGACGAAGATATTTTAGAAAAACGTAAAATTTCAATTTATCGCTCTTATTGCGAAAAAGCACGAGCTGCTGGAAAATTTATTGGAGTTGCAAAAGCTTATGCTAAATCGCCTAGTTGGCGCGCAGGAATTTCTATTAATAAGAAAAGACTTTGTTTCACTCTGCCGACTTCCAAAGAAGCCGCTGAATTTTATGATAAATTATCTCTTTTTGTTTATGGCGATAACGCTATTCTTAATTTTCCTGAGAAAAAACCGCTTTATCTCAAAGAGGATATTACTTCTCTAATTTTGGAAAAACAAAAACGAGATATAGAAAAACGGGCGCGTCCGACCTATGGGCAAAATAAAGGCATATGTTTTCATCGCAAGCATAACCGTTGGTCTTTTTGTGTCGTGGACAAGCAATCGAAAAAACGACTTACTGTTACTAAATTCGACACAGAAGAGGATGCTTTATTTTCACGGAATGAGTTTTTAGAAAATAATCCCGAATTCGTAATTTCTTTATTTGACTAACTTCACGGCATTAAATATCTCTTTTGATTTCCCGAGAACTTTTTTCATCAAATCCGTGAAAACGCTTGAAAACTCTTCGTTATGATAATGGCAGTTTTGCCCCATATGTGAAATTTCATGACACGATAAGACAATTAGTTCGTAAATATCACTCTTATTATTCACACTGTAGCTCATTTTTCCCGTTTTGTCGATAGGATTCAACAAAATATATCGAACGCTATCTTCCGTCCGCAATTGCGCTTCGCAATCGTCACTAAAGACAAATCCCGCCGCCCATCCATACTCGCCGCCGCGCCATTCCGTATAAATCTCAAGAATAATTTCATTAATTTTCGCCCATTGTTTAAGAAGCTTAAAGCGCGTACTTCCTTCTTTCATTACGTCTGGCGCATAGAGTTTCGCGACCTTAACAATCTCGGCGCTTTCCGATTCATTGACGAGAATCATGGATTCCAAAACCGGATCAATCTTTACTGGCTCGTAACGGCATTCGATAGTTTGCGGGTTAATTTCGTCAGCAAAACGAGCGAATTCCGTCAAAATACTGTCATTTTCTGACATTAGATTCGCGCCATTTACCCGCATATTTTCAACAATCGCGCTACCAAATTCCCGCATCCGCTCGCCGCCGAGAATTTCTTTAGAAACGACTCCTTCCAAAGCTGGCGTGTAGCTCATCGGCGTTGCTTTATTAACCTTTTTCCGCGCCAAGAAACATTTATTCTTATTAGCGAAATGAATAAATTTCTTTGTTTTGTCTCGCAAACTAGACTTAGTATCTGCGCAAATTTCTTGAATAAACCCATCTAATTCGGCGGATTGTTCGTGCTGTAGTCCGTAACGATTGCTTGTGAGCACGCGACGAGACATTTCGGGATTAATTTCTACAAAAATACGCGCTTTTGCTGGCGTGTATTTATGGAACATAACCAAACCATTCACCCGAACAATCAAGCCCGGCGTGGCCGATTTATTTACATAAACGTCTGCAAACGAAAGGTTTCTAACCATTTTGCCGCGATGAATCGAATTAGAATAGCGTTCGCCATTAATATAAACTGATTGGCGCAAAGAACATTTATCCAACAATTCTTTTAATTCCGTTTCCCAGTTATGATTTTCCGTCTCAATCTCAAAAATGCAACCGCGAACAAAATCCGCCGATTCTTCAATTTCAAACATTGCCCCGCTTCCCCGACAAATCCAATTTTGAGACTTAATTACATAAGAATCATTACTAAAACAAATAAGATTCCTAGCTACGCCAAAGCCACCCGTACTATTAGTTCCGCCTTTAGTTGTTTCTCCCAAAACAAGAAAGACGTTTTCCAAAACTTCCCGACTCATCCCGCTTCCGTTATCTTTCGCGATAATCTTTGTGGAATTTTCGCCCGTAATAAATTCAAATTCAATTTTTGAGCATCCCGGCGCGTCTGAACTATTTTGAATTACCTCTTTTAGAATCGCCTCAAACCAGTTTGAGTACATCCGGCGCTCGTTACGAAAGAAACTTGGTCCGATTTTCAATGAGTTGTTCATGAGTTCATTCTAAACTATTTTAATCGGAACGCAACAAAATTTTACGAAAATCGCAAAATTTTGATTTCACGGGGAAAAATTAAATAAAGAATCAATTAATGCCGGAAATTTAAAAAACCGGCGTTAATTGATTAAATCTTAGATGCAAGGCGATAATCCCTTTTCTTCCAATTCTTTTTCGTAAGCCTTCCGTTTTTTTCCGATGCGCGGGCGTCCATGCTTATCCCAAATTTCCCCAACAATAACCCATCTCGGCGGCGTGCAAATCTTCCGCATCAAGGCGAGGATTTTATCTTCCTCCTCTTCGGTAAAGCGATCTTGATAAAGAATGCTTTTAGAAAGATTCCATTCAGAAATAAAAAACCGCCACCTTTTCATGCAAGTTGGCCAAAAATGATCATGCATCTCATCTATCGGGCTCGCAATTTTCCGATAATGAATCGCGTCATAGTTATCAATAATACCAATAACTTGAGTGTATTTTTTCATTTATAAACAGTTTTATAAGTTTTAATAATATCAGAAATATCAATTTCTCGAATCCAACTCTCAACTCCAGTTAAATCCCACTCAGCATCAGTCCCAAGCGCAAAAAAACTATCTCCTTTTGGAGAAACTTCTATAATTGTCACGCGGCACTCAAATAAAACCGCGTAGAACGCGCGAGGTTTGGGTTTAAACGGCTCGCAAGAGCAAATCAATAGATTGTCCTCATACAGCCATGTAGAACATTTCTGGCACCGATAACCGGCGTAACCGCTTGATCTTTCAAATTTCCAATTATTCATATTTTCTAGCTAATTTACATTTAATTCTATTGGCAAAATCTTTTCGCGCCCGTATTCTTTCATCTTCTGATACCCATAACCCCAGCTTTTCTGCGCGAGCAATCGCTTTTAACTTATCGCATGTTTGGATTGTCTCTATTAAATGAAGTTCGCGATTTCGATTATCATACGCTCGAATTGTCGCAATTCTCGCGCCGCCACAAATCATTTCCTTTATTTCTTTAGAAAGCTTAAATCCTAAATTTCCTGCTTCCGACTGAGAAATAAAATTAATTATTGGGCGAATATAATCTTTTTCGTTTTCTGGTAGTTTTGATTGATCGCGTTTCATTTATTTCGCGCTCTAATATAGTAAAGGCATAATAAGGAACTTTATGTCCATGTTCTTTATGTTCCGTCAAATGTTTTAGGGCTTGTTTTCGCGTGCGAAATACAGAATTTTGATAAGTCAATGAGGTTTTTCCTCGTAATTCTTTTAACCAGTAATTTTTACGATATTTCGTTGTTTTTTTGTCGGTTAAACGACAGCTACAACATTCCCAACCGCCGTTTATAGAATGATATAAATAGACTTCAGAATCCTTACCGAAACGGCAATAGCTCATACTTCTTTTCCATTAAAGCGATAAACACTCTCCAAAGGAATTGCCTTATATGATTTTTTGGCCATTTCCCAAACAATTTCCAAATCCAAGTCTTTTGGATTATATCCCAAATCGCCGCCCTTTAGATGCTTTTTAACATTCTTGCGCCCGACTAGATGACGCTTTTCGCCGTTAGTGCGTTTAACAAAATCGACAGAAAAGAATTTCCCCTTTTGTTTATTGATTAGTTCACGGATGATTTCTGATTTAGTTTTCATATTTTTTTTCTTCAATTCTGATAAATACTGATTTATCGCCGCCGCCGGGAACACGAACGAAAATATCTTTAACTTCGGCGTTTTGAGGTATTTTCCCGGCATTTTTTAACGCCGCAACAATATCTTCTCCTGAGATTTCGTAATTCGTTGTTTTTACAGTATTAGTATCGATAACTTTCACAAAGATATTCTAACTTATTTTGTTTCCGGTGCAATCTTTTTCGTAAATTTAATTGGCCATTGAAACTGAATTGATTCAACGCCAAGAAGGTTTTCTATATCAGATTTTAACACCGAACGAAATTTCTCTTCGGCAAAAAAAATAGTAGTTACAAAGATCGGGGCGAAAAAAAGCCCTATAATTTTCAGAAAAAAATTATCTTCAATACCGTCTCTTTTATCGCAGAGAATGAGATAAACTCCCGGCGCAAACCATGCTAATGATACCGAAATTGGCAATAGGTAATTCCAAATGAACGGAATTAGATACGTTAAAATTACTGAAATGATAACTAGCTTGGTATCTCGTTTACTCATATTACAAAAACATTGGGCGCGACCAATGCTGCGGGCGATTTTGATCTATCCATTTAAGAGCTTCTTTTTTCGCCGCGAACCAAACCAAATTCATGATAATTTCCGGATAATCTTCTGGATAGTCACCCCATCGGAAACTCATGGCGGCGTTATTTTGAGATGCCTTCATATTTGCGATTACCATATCCGCGCCTTGAGAGAAAAGACCATTATTTATCAATTTTTCTTTAATTACTGTTTCAATATTTTGTTTCATGCTATTATATTTTAACCAACAAAAACCCACCAATCATTTTCTGCAAATTTCCAAGCGTAGTGTTTTGGTTGCCGCCAGAACCAACGGCAATCTCCTTGGCTACAGACGCTTTTAGGATAACCGCCGCAAGAAGAAAAGTCCCATTGATACCATCCGCAATCGGGATACCAAAAATCGAAAAAATAACTTTTCCAGATACGCGGGAAGCGATAAAAGAAATCTGAAAAAATATCTCCAACTTGCGTGTTTGGGAGCAACATTAAACACTTACAAAGCGTGCCAACCGTTGCGAGGGGCAAAGAAAAAACCCTTAGAAAATAAAGGAGAAACTTATTCTGTTTCATAAGTATCCCTCAAATATTCAGCCAATTCCAACATCCATTCATGCGGCGCGGGAATCAAACTTTGAGAATTAAAATAATCAACCATTTGCGCTTTACTCATTGCTTGGCTTACCATTCCGTCCGTCATTGCGATTATTACGACTCCCGACGCGTCTTCATCTTTCGTTCGCGCTTGAAATGCGCTGGATGCCCCAACGTATCTAATTTTCATTGTCCATTTTGCGTGCCAGCCCGGATTTTTAATACGGCTTTCGGTGGCGGGTTTGCAAACAAATCGCCCGCAAACAATGTCTTTTTCTTCCCAAATGTATTTCATACTACTATTTTAACAGGTTTTAAGCGTTTGTCTAGTCTTTTATTACTTTATACAAAATTTCGATATCTTCTACCATTACATCTACTTCTTTTCCTTCAATCATTACTTTGTCGGGAATTCCTTCAAAAAATGGTTCATTAGTCATATCATATTCTCCAAAATTCTGCCCATTTTTTATAATTCGGAAAATCAGTTTCATCTTCCCATCCCTAACCCATTGCCCCAATTGAAGAAGCATTTTATACTCGCTATCTTCCTTATCAACCCACCCATCTTCGTAAGACTCAATTTCGTCCGTATAGTTACTAACGATTGCAAAGGCGTTTTTTTGATATTCTTGCCGAATATTTACATTTTTTAACCATTGCCAACGTCCATTAATAAATCTCGGTAAAAATAGAAATCTTTTTATGAACCTAATATCTCCAATTTTATTCATTTTTGTTCTTCAATTACTTCCACTTTCCATCCGTGAATCAAGACCATTTCGTAAAGCAATCCTTTATAACCCGCTGGACAGCAACCGTTCGGGAAAAGATGCTGAAACGCATATATTTGCGTCAAATCTGTGCCGCCAAAAGGATGCTTGGAATATGAAACGAATTCGCCAAATTCATTTTTAATTACTTTCAGAGTAAACATTTACTTCCCCAACAAAAAACATTCCAAGTTTTGAACTGACTCTTCTAGTGTTCTCATATCGTTCAAAGCTTGCCCTTCTAGCTTTTTACGCTTAATCGCATTGAGAAACCCGCTCAAATCAATAAAGGAACGAGTTAGAATTTGCTTTTCCAGAGGGTTGAGTTTGATCTTTTTCATAAAATTAAAATTAAGACGGATCGGACGTTCTTAATTATTATTTATTTTTCTTTTCTTTTAGTTCATCGCGAGAAGCGAGGAACCAATGCGCTTGATCGATTGGAGGTTCTTAACTCCCAGCTTGCGCCGCTCATCGTTAAGCGAAACCGGGTCCGTAATCAGGCTGTAAGCTTCTTGCTTATCACGGCCCGCAGAACCGTATTCCGAGGAAACGAATTGCTTCCAACGGTCGCTTCCGCCGGATGATTCGTGCGAATAATAATCAGTAAACGCGTTGAATACGTCCGCCATATCATCGCCATTATTTCCTTTTCCTTTATTGAAAAGCTCGGCAAGACGCTCAATCGTGTTCTCTGCGCGCGTGCTCAACTCGTCCACGGGCTTGCCGCTTTGATCGCGCCCGATAAATCCGGCGAAAATCTTCCGCGCATCGGCTTCCGTCGCCTTAATTCCCGCAACTTCGTCCATCGCCCGCTTGAATTCGGCAGTCACACCGATATGCGCGTCAATTGCCTTTTCAATATTAGGAATCTTTTGCGCAGAATTCTTAGTATGTTTAATATTAAGATTTAATTCGCCGCGCCGAGAAAGAGCCATGTTCAGCGTATTTGCGCAAACAATGACCGTAATTCCAGTGCGAATGGTAACGCCCATTTTACCGCCGTGTCCGAACATAAAATTCAGAACATTCTCGGTTTCGCGTCCCGCCGCCTTAATAACGGAATCATCAAGCTTTGCAGAAACGAAAACCTTGCTACGGTTTTCAACTGAACCCGCCGAAACAATGACGTGCTTAGTTCCGCCCAAAGAATTTTCGATCAAATCGAAAATATCGGAATTAGAAATAAGATTATAATCTTCTCCAACGGGGTTTCCGATAGGAAGCTTATCATCCATAGAAACGATGGTGAAAAACCCCGCTTCGTTGAATGTCCGCTCGCCGTTATCTTCTTCAAATCCGAGATAAAGCGGACGCTTTTCCATCGGATATACAATACCCGAATTTTCGCGGGTAATGCATTTAACTACGTTTGTCTTACCGTGCCACGCCTGTTCAATACCAGTTTGCACGTCACGTTCCATGATTTTATCGCTCATATGTTTTGTTTTTTGTTACTGCGTTTTTGTTTTTTTGTTTATTGTTTGCTTGGGACAATCCCTTGCATGAAATCATTTTAAACCATTTTAATCAGAATGCAAGAAAAATGTGAAATTATTTTTCAAACATTATCAAAATTGGTTACAAGTAATTATTTTCTGCGCCGGACTTCCAAAATTAAAATAAAATAAATAATCTATAGATAAATTACAAATTTCTTCAAGGCTCATACGCTCGCCGCTTTAACAACACTCAAAACGTCTTCAAACGTTGTCATAGCGTCATCATTAAACCGGGAAATATTAATAACCTCGTCGCCGCTTGAAGAATAAATGCGGCTACGAAAAGATTTAAGCAAAACTCGATTTACTTTTTGGATAATTTCATAGCCTGCCGATGATGCGCCCCAATTATGGCCGCGATCAGAATAACCATAAACGTGATAAATTGCGCCCAAAAGACAAAAACAAACCGCACTTTTTTGATCAGCGTAAACGGGAGTGCCGCGATTATTTCGCGCCGTTGATTTCGTTGTCCAACGGGTTTTATCAGAAAAAAGTTTTTGAATTGATTCGTATTTCATAATCAAATCTTAAATCCTTTTAATAAAAAATCAAGAATTACTTTCTAAGTAGTTCGTGCGCAATTACCGGCCCCACTTCTCCAACAAAATCTTTAGGCGGCTCAAACCCAAGATTATCTGCAAAATAAAGATTTCCTTTATTAAATCCAAATCGATCATTTGAATTTTTCACCTTTTCTTTCCATTCTTTATCTGGCACGTTCCACTCCAAAAGGGCGTTAATCATATCATCGGTGATTCCGCAATATGCGTTCAAACCCATCTTTTCTTCTTGTTCTTTAGAAATAGGAATTGTTTTCTTTTTTTCTAAATATTTATCCCATTCTTCTTGGTCCGCGTTGATATCGGGCTGACCCGGCGGATAGCATTCCAAAAATCGGATAATCTTTCCCTCGACTTCTGGCGCGTATTGACTCATTTCTGATACGTCCCAATCGGCGGGAATCCCCGCATCTTTGGCAAATTTTAAAGCATAATCTAAATAGGCGTAGCAAATCACGCCGCCGAAAGAGGTCGAGTGTTCTCCATATCCATTCTGACAATAAAAAAGTTTTACTGTTTCATAGGGAATACCATCTTTATTTACCAAGGCTACAAATTGGACAGAGATATTAACGCCGAACAAATTTACAGAACCCTCTTCTATTTGCGCGATAGTATTTTCTACAAAAGATTCTCCTTCCGCCCAAAGTTCGGAACTATGAATATAAAGCCAAGTTTTATAAGGCTCAATATTAATGCGGCCAAATTTGCCAAATTCTTCGGTGCTCTTTCCTTCGTTGTCGAACGCTATGAATGCGTAATCTGATAAGCTCATTTTTAAAACTTCATCGTTGCTAACCTAATCCACTCGTTCTGAATGTTTTTAGGTAAATCTTTAAATTTAGTTGTGCTATGATAATTATCTAAAACGATTTTATCATAATCTCTTTTGCCTAAAAGATATTTTTGCCACTTAGAAAGCTTCTTCGGCTTCTCATAAGGAATAATTTTGGGGATACCGACAGTTATCATACAATTTTAACTTTTGCGCCAAAATATTCTAGTTTCCCCTTAACTTCCACCGCTTTTTCTTGCGAAACGCCCTCTAAGATAACTGACGGTAAATTGCGGCAAATATTTAATGCATCTTTGCATCCCAAGTTTAAAACGCTTTGCCGCAAAACCCTTAATACTTGTAATTTATTACTTCCAATATATTCAAGAATTACATCAAAGCTGGTTTTTTCGTTTGCGGGGACAAGGAAGTCAGATTGATCTAAAACAATCGGCGGATTATGAATATTTGCTTCTGTAAGCATACTTATTGGCTTATCCTCCATCCATCCCTGAACATTAGGATATTCATAATGAATTTCCGTATCTTGTTTTTCTTTATAATATTCGTCATCCCTTATCTTTCCGCCGCCGCTTATAACAATTTTTGTCAACAAATCTTTCGCGGCGGCGAAATCTGGCGCTTCAATCCCGTACGCTTCAACGTGAACAGTAACCGAACCACAAAAACCCTGCTCTTTAACTAAGAAAATCATAAATTAAAAGAAACGGTTGTAATATTCGTCAGCCGTTGCGCGCTTATTTAACGGATGATCGTCGCCCCACTCACCAATATCGACGCCGGTTACTTTTTTAACGGTAGGCGCAATACAATGGTTCGCGTAACGAGTATTTTCTAGTTCTGCCTTAATTCCGTCTTCGCCAAGATTATCGAAATCGATAATTAATATTTCTACTTTGTATGCTTTCATAATAATAACTCTATTTGAATTCCCGTTCTTGTTATATGTACTTCGTTTATTTCTCTATATTCTCCCTCCCACCACATCCAACCCACAGCCGTTTTTGGAGTAAAATCTAAAACTTGCGGATGTCCTCCCCATCTTCGTGGATCACACAGCGTTGTCATTTTCGCCGTAAATCAAATAAAATTTCAGTTTCCAAATGAGTAAGGTCCAGCCCGACAAGCCGTTATGATTATTTGTTCGGGCAAAATAAAAGAAATAATCTTTCGTCGCCGGGATGCCTCGATTGTCCCAAGCCGCGTCAGCATTGGGATAATGGATTTTGTTTTTTACCGCCGTGTTAAAAAATCCGCTGATTGGTTTATCAATGTCCAACCGAAAACCGGCAAATTTAAACCGCTTAATTAGTTGTGTGTTTTTCATGTTACCAATGTAATATACTGCTTATCGTTAATTGTCACGTCAATTTTTGTGCAATGATCTAAATATGTTTTCTTGACGTATTTTGCTTCGGCTCTCCCCAAAACGGGGATTCCCAAATTCTCTTTCACATACTTAATATTATTTTGTTCTAACTTCGCTTTTAACGTTCCCTTTACAAATTCACTTTCGCCGTATAAGCGACCATAAAATGAACCCACGGCGGTATCATAAATTAACACGCGAGCCTTTACTTTATGCCGCCGAAACCCAGCGATAGTAAGCGAATCGTCGCTTAATAAAAGCGCAACGCGAATCCCTGACATTAACGCGAAAAGCGTCGTTCCAAGGTGCGCGCCGCCGCTAGGATGCTTCAAGCAACTCTTCCAATTCGTTCCAAAATTACTTGGACCTAAAATATAAATTAAATCTCCAGAAATAACCATCCCGTCTCCCAAATCAGTCGTTTCTTTCTCTGGAACTAGGAACACCGGGAGATTAGGAAGCCCCCAAATTCTTGTTAGACTATTAATTTCGTGCTGGCGGTATAAAGACTTCTTTTTAACTTTGGGCTCTTTGAGTTTGACCCACTCCGCTAGCCCGGTAATTTGATTTTTATTATTTTGGTGACGTGCCGCGCGCAGTCGGCGGCGAACATTCCTGCTTGCGAAAATACTCTCGCTTCCAACGGCAACCCCTGTAATAACTCGATTTCCAAATCGGGCGTCTTGCAGGCGCGTCTTTTTTTTGTTTATTTTAAATCCACAAACCCCGATAATACCGGGAATGTCTTGTTTTAATTTACCGGCACATTCGTAATCATTAAAGGAAAAACTTAAATCATCGGCATATCGAGTATATTTAATATTTCCCCCAATTTTCTCAATCCGGCGAGAGATAGCCTTGTCCATATCCGTCCCGGCAATATTCGCCACAATCGGAGAAGTCGGCAAGCCTTGATAAGCCCGACCATCGGGCATACACTCATTGATTTCATCCCTTGTTATTTTCCCGACAAGCTGAAACGCTCTTACGTTATCGAAAAAATCTTTAATATCAAAGCAAAGAGTATATCGATAACCGATATGTTCCTTCGCGTTACTTACCGGACTCCGACCAATCATAAACCCATGAACATTTGCCGCGCAAAGTTTTTGCGCTTTTTCATTAAGTTTTGGCGTTAAGTTTTGAAAACGAAGCATTTCCGTAGAATCCGGGATCATAATTTCCCGAAACTCCCCTCTCGTTTTTTTAGGTATTTTGATCTTTTTCATAAAAATAAAACATACTAAGCGATACTTTGGTCAGTGTTTCCTTTTAAGGAGCATTGAGAACAAAAGAAGCAATGTGAGCCTTGGAGCTTTGCGATTTTTTCGCAATGCTCCTTAAAAGGAAACACTGACTAAATTTGTCTCTTAGCTTTCATCGGTTTATTTAGCGAACCCACTAAAACCTCCAGCTTCGTTTTCTATCGCTTGGTATGTTTTAAATTAAATTTGTTATTACTTTTTAAACTTGACCCGTCAAGTTTAAAAACATCTCATTCGCTTTCATAGATTTTCCCGGCGAACCCACCGGAATCTCCAGCGTTATTTTCTAATAACAAAAAATTGTTTTTATTTTAGTTGGTTTTCATATAATGCGAGATTAACTTCTTCTCTCATATCTCGTTTTGCAACTTTTTCCATAAGGAATTTTCCTTCAAAATGATACTCCCAATCGTAATTTGATTGACAAAGTTTTTCGTAACCGTTTTCGCGGCGCATGAAAGCTTGGAGTTTATCTAACTCTGATTGTAATTCGTAACCGGCATCGCGCGTTTCTAACAAATAAGCTCGTTTATAATCGTATTCCAACATCCATTTGGGGATAACAGGATGCCAAGAATAGATTTCGATATTCTTAGAACCAATACTTCTAATCTCAGTATATTTTTTAAAATACTTGGCGACTTTAGCGGGAAAATTATAATTGGTATAAGTCTTATCGCTTAGAGGGTTTAATTCTTGACTGTCTTCGTAGCGACGAGTTAAATAATTATATTGAAGATAGCTTTTAGGATTATCGCGCCGCCCTAACCGCGCCGATTGGGTAACATCCACGACCGCTTGAATATTTTCGCCAATAGAACTACGGAGAATATCCTTGCGAACTACAAAAAACCGCCAATCGCCCGCGAAGATTCGATCCTTGGAAACATCGACGCGCGGCAAATCCCAAATCGAACGATAAAGTTCATTAATTCTTTTTGACGCCGCGTAATATTCTTTAAGTTTTTCGTTGTATTTATCTGGTTTCATACCAAAAGGGCTACTTCTTCTTGGCTACGAGTCACATAATAGAGGGGCGTGGCATATCCGCGATAAGGTTTACTCAACCGAATCGATAATCTACACTTATTCAGAGAGCTGATTCTTGTTACCTCTGTAACCGTTCCACTATAACCCCGCAGAGAATCGTGACCATTTTCCAATCCGATGATTACTACCTTACTCCCGATTTCATATTTATTTTTTACGCTATTATTCACCACTCGACAAGCCCAATTGGGATTTCGCTTAGAATAGTCAATAATAGCGTCCGCAAGACTTTCTTTAGTTTTGAAGGTAGCATCCCAAACACTCCGCGCAGTGTTAATTTCGGTAACGTAAAGTTGATAAGATTCCATAAGATTATTATAACTCATTTTAAGACTAACGCAAGCCATTTATTGAAATTTTCGTCATATTCCACCGTTCTCATTAATTGATCAATTACTTTTAATTGTTGGATAATCAAAGCTTCGTTTAGGGTGATATTTCGAGCAATATAAATCTTATTTAAAATTGCCCTCATTACGTCATAGCCTTCGGCTTCTGAATATTTTTGAAGTGGTTTGATGTTGTCCATAAAAAGTAAGTCCCGCTAGTCAGATTTGAACTGACACTTTACCCATTTTGAGTGGGCTTTCTCTGCCGTTGGAATATAGCGGGTTAAAAGTTAATATTTTTGGAATTCTCCGTTATCGTCGGTAAAGTAAAGATTTTTAATCCCAAGATAATTAATAAGATTAGAGCAAGCGGGACAACACCGCGAATTTTTAATTTCACCGCGCCGATTTAGCCTGACATTAACCATTTTAACCTTTTTCCAATTAAGTTTTTCAAACCGACTTTTTGCTATAATAAACGCTCTCATTTCGGAGCATTGATTTTTTAGACTAATATCAAACTCTTTAAGATTGAATCGATTTCTTGGGTGGGTTCCTTGCTTGTTTTGCGCAGCAACCAGTAATTTACTTTTATCCCAAATAAAAGAGAAATGAAAACATCTTCTCTCGTCGGTAGAAATATTTGCCGGATACATCGCTCTTGCAAGCTCTATAGATTTATTAAGGATAGCCCTCACAAGGGTAATTATACTTCATTTTATCAAAATATCAATATATTTTTTCGAGTTTTATTCAGTCCACCAATTTAAGTGTAATTATATTAAATGATACTTATTGATTTAGAAACTGAACTTAATTTTTTCAAGGGGAAAACTATTCCGTGCCAATGCGAATATTGTGAAAAAATATATTCGGCACGCCGAGCGGAGGTAAATAGGGTTTTACGTTTTAAAAAATTACAATCAAATCTTGATTCTCTTATGACTTTTCAATATTGTTCGCGCTTATGTGCTAATCGCGCAATTTCCATTGATGAAGTTTTCACAATCGAGTGCAAGAATTGTGGAGAAAGTGTTAGAAAAAGAATGTGTGACTCGCGGAAAAGTAAAACTAAAAATTTTTTCTGCAACTCGTCTTGCGCTGCAACTTTTAATAACGCTCATAAAACGAAAGGCTATAGGCGTTCTAAGTTAGAAGTTTGGTTGGAAGCTAGTTTGATTTCTGCTTACCCTAATTTAGAAATTCATTTTAATAAAAAGAATGCTATCTCTTCGGAATTAGATATTTACATCCCTTCTTTGAATTTAGCCATTGAGCTTAATGGGATTTTTCATTACAAGCCAATTTACGGTGATAAAACTTTTACTAAGATAAAAAATAATGATGTTCGCAAGGTCCAAACTTGCCTACAAAACAAAATTAAACTTTTTGTTATTAACGTTAGTCATTATCAACATTTTAAAGAAACCTGCGCGAAAGAGGTCTTCTCCCTAATTAACGGAATAATTATTTATGAGGGCAAAGTAGGATTTGAACCTACAACCGACGCTTTAAGAGAGCGTTGCTCTGCCAACTGAGCTATTTGCCCATAAATTCATTATACACGCTTTTATGCGTTAGTCAACCGATTATTCCAAATTTCTTTCTTAATCTTTCGTAATCTTCCCGGTCTTTTATTTCTTGTTGCCGAATTCTCCACTTCCTTACCCTTTCTTCTTCCTTTGCCTTTTCGGCGGCTTCTCGCGCTCGCGCCGCTTCTTTCGCCGCACCGATATTCTTATATTCCTCGGAAGCCTTCATTCTTTCTTTATCGTAAGTCTCTACCTCCACGTAAATATTAGAAAACTCTACGATGAATTCGTCTAATGGATGCTCCCAAGGATCACGCTTATTTTCTTTTTCGCCATGAATCATATGATCCACGACCATTTTCCCCATTTGCTCATATAAGCCCCGAATTGACGCCGCGCTTAATTCTTCTATTACTTCTCTATGGCACAAATAATTATCCTGATCTTTATAAGGGGAAGATTTAATACAACGAACGGAATAAACAGGAATTTGATCCTCGTCGTTCTCGCCCAGCCATAGCAAATCATCATTAATTTCTAATTCAACTTTCATAAATTACATAAATATCCAATAACAATCTTCCTGTTCGCTTCTCCAACCCAAATCCGCCATCTCTTTTCGGAAATTGAGATTAAATTTCCCGATATAATCCCAAACAAGAATATGATTTACTTCGACAATGCAATAAGACGTATAAGAATGCTCTGGTTCTCCCGAAAATGGCGCGCTTTGTTTAATGTTATCGAAATCAATACGCGGGTTAAAATGCTGTAGTCGTTGCAGACCAGAAAGGAATTTTTCGAATCGTGTCATTTTACAAGCTCCGCCGTCAAAAGATAGCGTTTCATTTTGTTTAATTGTTTTTGGTCTTTTGAATTCGCGCCGGGCAAACAATGGTTATCGATCCAGTTAAGACACCGCCGCCGGTGTTCTTCGGATTGCACGCGACCGGATTCGTTAAAGCCATACATGCACGCGCCGGGGTCGCCGCCGCGAATATAGCTGCCCCATGAAGCAGCAACCAACCAGAATTCTTTTGGTGTATAATTTGTCATAGAGCTATCTTACTCTATTTTAATTTATTGTCCAGATTTTTTGTTCTTTTATTTTCCAATCATAAATAACATTCCAATTTGATTCGTCCGGCGTCACCGTTAGAATATCTTTAAATACATCCATTTCAATTCCGCCGCCGTCGAAAGTTAAAGCGTCACTAATAAAATACAGTAATTGATCCTTCTGACATGGATTCAGTCTATTTTTATAACATTGCTCAATTAAGAAAATTGCCGCTTCTTTATTTCTCATTTTCAAAATATTTACTAAATTTACTCCAAACACGCGGATTCATTGCAGCCAATCTTTTATATTCTGCGTGCGTAATCGGTTCGTTGCTCTTTTGGAATTCTTGAAACAACGCATTCGATAAGCCAATATTCCGGGATTCGGAATAAAAGAAATCCATTTGTGTTCTATTAGTCTTTTTCAATAACGTAAGTCCAGTTTTTCGGGAGGCATTGAGCAATTGCCCGAATGGCTTCATAAGTAAACCCCACATAAGTCCCGTAAGTAATTAAGGTAATTACCGGGCTTTTTGGGTTATCGTTGAGGTTGACAAACAGTTTGTGTTTTTCTATATTATTCTAACTCTTTAATGATAAATTTTACAACTTCTTTAATATCTACGCCAGCCGCGAATTGTGCCGGTTTGTCTCGCAAGATGTGAGAAAGAGGATTACCCCAAGCGGATTCTTGCCCGCCGCCGAAACTGGGAAAGTTTGCCGCAACCGCCGCGACGATATAATCAACCGTTTGATCTTTGTTGAGTTTAATTGTTTTGGTTTTCATAAAGAATCTTTTCCCGTCGTAATCTTGACCCAATTTTCTTTTTTCATTTTATTAATAATCATTTGGCGAGCGATATCCGCGATTTCAGACGAAGACGTTCCGGCCCCACAAATTGTTTGACCCCTTTTGAAGATTTTATCCCCCACTTGTCAGAGAACTCTTTTGCAAACTCTTTAATATCATCGTCCATAAAGTTTACCAACTTAACTCGTTTTTTGGCCCGTCAAGGTTTTTTGCATAATTGCGCACAACTCATTATATTTCTTTTGACCTTCGACTAAACCCTTTTGGTATCCTTCTTCAATTAGTTCGGCTGTTGTTTTTTCTCCAAAAAAGTTACGAACAATCTTTTCCTGCCAATCAGCCAAACGAGTATTACCCTCCCCAGTAAAATGCAATAGAAATAGCGTTTTAATTTTTGATTTAATTAAACAATAAACATTAAAAGAAGCAAGGATATCGACAAATTTACGAACGTCTGCTTTTTCTATCTCGTCAAGTCTATATCTATATTCTTCGGGAGTTTCCTCCCTTTCATAATAGAAGGAAATATAAGAATCATCGGCGTAAAATCTGATTTTATCTGGTGTTATATTGTTAGCTTCCGCGATTTCTTGAATTGTTTCGATAGAAACGTTGTTGCCCACATGAATAGTTCCGCATCCCACGGAAATCTTTCTCGATTTAACATTTTCTGGGTCTTCTGATTTGAGTAAAGACATATTATTTATTTAATATTTCAGGGTTTTCAAAATTTCATTTTCATAGGTATTTTTGAATTGTTCCCGCGTCTTCGCGGGAAAGATAAACTAACGGACCTTCGGTAAGTTTTACCAAACTAAGCAAATTTTCCATGCGGTCTTCAAGAAGCCCCCACCCGATATGATAAGTCATCATATTGTCATCCCAATAACTATCTTCTTTTACTAGCTTTTCCGCCTCTTCCCGCGTTCTTTGATGCCATTTTTTCCACCAAAGAAATCCCGTTGAAAAAGCCCCGACTTTCTCTTTAATCGCTCTTTCTAAAGCCGCGTTTCGATTTTTTTGAATCGCCGCCAAACACTTTTCCGCGCCGAGTTTGACGGTTTCTTTATTAACCGGAGCTAATGATGTAATTGATTCTTGCATGATGCTATCTTAGCAGATTTTAATTTCTTGTCAAACTTTTTCTATCCAAAGTGCGACGCCTTGACCAATCATTTCATTAAATCTAAAACCGCGATATTCTAAATATCGTTTTTCAAATGAACAGTCTTGATCTTCCGTCCACATTTCTTTGGGGAAACTGGAGAAAATATCGCTTAGCTCTTCACTCGAAATAAAAAACTTTTCAGAAAAATATAATAGATGCTCACTATCGATTCCCCCCTCTTTACCTATATCGATAATGATTTTATTAAAAATGACTTCGAATTCAACTGATTCAAAAGCGATTCTATCGCGTAATCCGCATTCTTTTAGAAAAGCGAGTAATTCGTCGTCGGCAACGCCGTTCAAAAATGTTGAAACTGGATTTATCATAAATCAGCAAGTAAAGCAATAAATAAAAACAACGCAATCCACGGATGACCCGAGAAAAGAGCCCAAAGGAAAACGGCAAAAACAATCATAAATTAACAGGTATATTTCTTTTTAGTTAGAGCTTCGTATAGGGCAATGGAATCTTTGTTTCCAAAGGCTATCGGCCCAAATTGAACGCCGGGATCATAAGACAAGGCTTCGTAATGCGGCCAAGTTTTAATCATAGGCTTCGCTAATTTCCGATAAGCCCGAACATAACGATCTACGCTGGTAGTTCTTTTGCCGTTTGGCAGTGAAAAAAATCTTTTTCTCATAAATTTATTTTTTCAGTCGCGCCGAAACGGACCTTTAACCATTCAGCTAAAATTCCCTCTCGATTATTGCGATCTTCGTAGCGATAAATAATTCCAAAACTTTTATAATCTTCTTCAAAAAATTTTACTTTCCAATCGTTTCCCGCGTCTAAAGTCCAAAAATAATCATCGTTTTCATTTGGCTTATAGGGTTGAAAGCTGCTCTGCCCGCCCGCTTCGATAATATGCGATAAAGATTGCGCAAACCACTCCCTGTCTTTTTCACTGACAAGTTGATACGAGAGAGTTAATATTTTCATATTTCCAGCTTACTAGGTTTTAATTCCAATTCAAGAAGTTTTTTCACTTTATTTAGCTCTGCCGTGGTATGGACGACGCCGCCCTCATTCAAGTCCAAATACCATTGCAATACTTCTTTGCGGGTTTTAAGATTATTTACGTGGAAAACGAAATCGCACCCGTTTCCCATCCTCAAACGGTCGGTATATTCTTTAAAAAATGAATTAAACGCCGGAATTTCATTTCTCAAAAATGCTCTAACCGCTTCAAGCCGTTGTTTCCCGTCCACCAATTCAACCGGCGTATTATACTCTTGTTGCCAACTAGAACAATTAAAATAAATATTTCGAGAAGATTGTCCATTTCGTAAAACATACTCGACATATTTAATTTGTTTCTCTTCCGTCCAAACGTGCGCTCTCTGGAAATCGGGGTCTAGAACTAGTGGCGAATTTCTGCGCGGTTCATTCCAGTGCTCCAAATGTTTTTCTAAAAAATTCCATCCAACATTAACCCGATAATTCCCGCCGCGAGTAAATTCGGGAATATCTGCAAATTTAGTATATTTCATATATTATTTCAGCGATTTTTAAATCGATCTGTTTTTCTGGCGTCCGTAAAAAGTCTTAATCTCTCTTCGGTTAATCTGATTTCTTTTTTAAAGAATGCGAAACCTTCGCCAAGAAAAGTACAGTCTTTTAAAAGTTTATTATAAGCTTTATAGAGTAATTTTAGCTCTTCATCTGTTAGCACGCCAACGGTTTGAAATTTTTGATCGATTTCTTTAAGATTCATATTATTTAGAATGATTCCACAGAGCAATCGCCTCGTTTTCATTAACGCCGCGACCGCCAATATGGCCGCAAGTTTGACACTCAAATTGAATATAGTCAATCATCATATTGTAACAAAATGTCGGACGTAAACGAAGTAATGGGAAACGACCGCAACACATGGCGGGTTCGCCGTGCGTTCCGTGAAAATTCATCCAAAATGTATCTAATCTATTCAATTAAATTAAATTTGCCGGACGCATGAATATAAGATTCGAGATAACGTTGTGGAAATCGACAAGATAACTCCACTCATTATTGAACCATTTATTCTCTGGTCCCCAAACGCAGATTTTAATGGTCGTAATAAAGAACTTATCAGGAGTCTGATAATAAACAAGATCGCCCGGCTTAAATTTAGGATAATTCATTTTGCCCAAGTCGCTCCAACTAAAATTGTATCCACAAAAGCCACTAAATCATAATAGCAATTCCAAACTTCGCTGTACCCTGATGAATGCCCGCGTTCCCACGCCGCCGAATGAATCGCGCGGCGAACATGGACGGGATATTTATCAAAACCCCAATTCTCTTCTACATCCGCAAGAAATTTATCATGAATTCGAGCCTCTTCGGCGTAAAACTTTTCATTTTGTTTGCCAATCCATTCTTTATGTTCGGTTTTAGCGGCTTCGATTTCCTTTTCGCGTTCCGCCGCCGTTAATAATGCTTCGTTAATTTCTTTCATTATCCTTTCGTATCTGGCTTTCGCGTCAGGATGCGATGTATGATAATAAGTTTGGGTATTTTTATAATTGTCTGGTTGGTCGTAGCTCATTTGTTTTGTAAGTCAAATAATTTAGCTTTTAATTCAACAATTTCTTTTTCTAGCCGGTGAGTTACATCATATTTATATTGAGATAATAAATACTCAACTACCTCATTATCATCATTCACATTTTTTACCGACAAGCCTAATCGTCCATAAGAGTTCTCCGACGCATTGAATCCACCAATAAAATAACAAAAATTACTTAGTAAAGTTGTTCTGTTGGGCTTTTTCATAGTTTGATTGTAACCTATTTTATCATTTCCGCAAGCTCTTTTCTCATTTCGCGGCGAATTAAACGCCCATCAGCGCTTGGCATCGCTAAATATTCCCGAAGCTTTGCTTTTAATTTCTTTTCTTTATTAATCTGATTAATAATAAATCGCCCCAACTCTAAACTGTTACAGGTAACTCCAATAACTTGAACCCTTTTATCATCCGAATCAAGTTCGGGCATTGCTAAAATCTCGTTGATGATGTTCATGGATTGAGTTTAATCTATTTTAACGGATAATTAAATAAATAAAGATTTAACTTCGATCTTTCTCCAATATCCTCGCGGCGGCTTTGGAATTCCGTGTTTTTTGCAAAATTTATCAACCGCTTTATCCGAAACCCCTAATTTCTCGGCAATCTTTGTTGTAGGTTGGCTCCAAACCATTTTTTTCATTTCTGCGGATTCTGGCCAATCAGCTTTCTTTTTCTGCGCCCCGCCTTTTTGACAGCATTGTTCCGAACAATATAATGTTGAAGGGTGATTCTTATCTAAGAAATAAGAATTGTCACAAAATTTGCAGCGTCTTTCTTGGGACTGATTATGTATTTTGGCGTGCGTCGAAGGGTCAACTATAATAAGATTTTTCAGAGAGTTATCGTGTTTATTTTCGTTAAAGTGATGAACATGCTCTTCTTCTACGACCCACCGACCAATTTTAAGAGACGCGCAATGTCTATGAAAATAAACACGATAATTACTTTTATATGCCAGCGGATGATCTTTATCGGTAAAATAGAAATATCCATTAACATCTTCTTTTAGTTCGATTAGTTTGTTATAGTCTTTTGGCTCCATAATAGTATTTACACTATTATAAACGGAATCGAACTAAAAGGTAAGTATTTTTACAGAGAAAATGGGAGCACTTGGAGTCGAACCAAGGGCCAAGCGATTATGAGTCGCACGCTCCACCGTTGAGCTATACTCCCGTTAAAACTAATAACGGTCCCCAAATCATCCTAATTAACAATTAAGCTAAAAAGAGTTTTAAGGAAATCGTTATCAAAAGCATGATGGTGAACATCGTTCACAAGGGCACGAAATCATATGAACGCACGCTTGTCCGTTATCTTTGCGCCCAGTTCCGTGGCATTCAGAGCAATTCATATGCAAACAAGAATAATTTCTGCGAGGATTATTGTTTGGTTGATCCGAGAACTCATTATTATCTTTATATTCGAACATACGGTGATTATATTAGATTCTTAATTTTCACTTAAAATAGCTTCCTCAATCGCTTCAATAAGCCCGCCAACCGCTTCTTTGGTAAATACTTGGCGTCCTACTTGAATGCCGTCCTCAGTAAGAGTCGCAGTTAAACTATTTAATAATTTAACCTCTGGCTTTTCTTGCTCTTTAGAAGCTTCTAATAGAAGTTGAGGAATATCACAAAAATAATAAAACTTTCCGCCTTGTGTCGGACAATCTACCCACCCCGTAATCACGCCGCCGCCCGTAGAACTGAATGCAATATAACTAGAAAAACAAGGTCCAATTCTTGTGTTACTAAACTGAGAAAGTAATTTCGCCGCTGCGTTTCTTTCTTCATCAGTTACACAATAAATGGATACTTTCCTCCAATCGAAAATTGGACGCGCGCCGAATAAATTTTTAAGTTTTAGAATATTCTTATTGGGAATAGTGCAATACATTTCATTTGAACTTTTCTCCCAGATTTCAGTTAGGTCTTTGAATACTTTAGCGGAAAAAGAATCATTTAATTCAATTGGCTTATTCGCAAAGAACTCTATCATTCTACCGAAATCGGTTTCGGCGTTAAAAACCGCATCAATTTGATTTAGATATCGAGAATGATTAATATAGTCTCGATAACGAATTGCGCTCTCTCCGACCCCTTCATAACAAAAATTTCCGATGCCTTTATTCACAAACTTCTCGGGCGCATCAAGTAAACGCCATTCATAACCGGCTTTTTCCAAAAGGGTTTTTACAATTTCGCCCATTTCGGCGGTTTTATAGAATACGATAAATTTAGGTGTTTTCATAATGTTTTGTTTGCTGTTTGTATTAGTTGTTCGACTTTGAGTTTAGCACGTTTTAATGTATTTGCAACAAATTAGCAGTTGCACCAGTCAGAAATTTTGCCGCAAATATCGCAATCGCCTTCGTCCTCATCTGCATCAGTAATTACAGCGAATGGACCAAATGAAAAATTACCATTCGACATTTCCAGTCTGCTATCCTTTTCTAAATCAATGACTTGACTAAGCCGGGGAACCCCCTTGAAGCCGTCTCTATCTCCCATCTCCGCCCATCTCTGCGCGACTTTATAAGGAATAATCGCCAACGAACCAGAATCGACAGCTAAATCCCCAACCGCTTTGCCCTTTTTGGTTAAATCATAAACGCCGTCGCCATAATTTGTAAAAATATCAATAAATTCATTACCTTCCTCATCAGTTGTTACTCCGCTGATTCCTTCGTTGCTATTTTCAAACCTTCTATCGACATAATTACTCCAAAGATTACGCGGATAAAAATAACACGCGTCAGTAATTACATATTTTCCCGCAGGAATAATAATATCGCCGTTTAGCTGTGGAAACTTAAACTTTTTCATTTTTTGTTTTTTGTTTGATTTCTTCTAGCGCCGCCATAATACGCTCTTTAATGGTTTTTTGTTGAAAACGATGATCTTCGCCATCATTAATCATGGCGACGCCAATGCTCAAATACTTATAAAATAAACGATCCAAAGCGATTGATTCCATTGTAGATTCAGAATACCCCTGATAATCAGTCCGGCACCAACCTTCGGCGCAATGTTTAGTGCCTTTAGTAAACGCGCCGGTAATAAACATATTCGCCGGGATTTTTTTGAACTTTTTAATAAAGTAGTTAATATCGTATTCCATAATTAAATATTAGATGCAATAATTTCTTCGGTTGAGTAGATAGGGATAAATAAAAACCAATAAGTTGTTTTAAGAACTCGGTCTATATGGAAATCATCATTGAATTTATTGATCGATGTTTTCTGCCTTCTTCTGAATTGTTTCACTGTTTTTCTGATCATAACATATGGTGTTCGAAGCGAGATTCGAACTCGCGACCCTCGGATTAGAAATCCGATGCTCTATCCAACTGAGCTATTCGAACAAAAATTTGAAAGTTTCTTTAATTTGTTTTAACTTCTTTTCGTTGCTATGAAGTTCCGCAAGTCGATCGTTTGCGCTCATATTAAAAACTGTCTTGCCATCTCGCTGTAAAATATCTGAAATTAATCCAGATAAATTGGATCGTAGTTTTTCATTCTCCGCTCTTAAGCGCCGAACGTTACAAAGAGAATCGTCACCCGTATCTTTCATATTTTCAATTCGCAAATGCCCGCCGCTGACCATTTACGCCCTTTTTACCAAAATCTACTTTATCGTAAGCCTTCTGATCCAAGGGATTACTACGTTTTGGGGTTGGCGCGGCGGTCTTCGGCGCGGGTTTTACTTCTGTAATTTTTTCTTCAACAATCGGAATTTCCGGGGTAGAATCGGTTTGTTTGTTACGAATAGACGACACAAAAGAAACTAAATCCAAATCATTACTAGTTTCTTCGGGTTTTGCGGGTAAATTTACCCCGTCCGTGGTTCTCACTTCGTTTTCTGAAACTTTGGAAACTTGCGTCCCAACTCGATAAGAAGTAATTCCCGAGTCCGTTTCGATTGATTTGGAAATAATTAAATAATAAACACCTTCTGGCGCTAAACGCTTCGGCGGCGGGTCTTGCCTCGCCAACGGCGCATCAACCACTTCTGGCGCATCCACCTTCTTTGGCGGTTCTGGCGCGATTACGGGCTGTTCTGGCGCAATAATCGCCGTTTCTGGCACGATTGTTGTTTTCTGAGGATAATAATTGTAATATCCGACATAAGCGAGATACCCCGCCGCGCAGATAATAAATAATGTTTTAATTTTCATATCCCCATTATAAACCATTTTAATTTTTAGTCAACATTTTTCTGAAAAAACTCTAAAAGAAGTTCTTGTGCGTTATCGTTGCAATCCGTTGCGTAATCCACGTCAATCGTCTTCCTCGCCTCACTTTGAAGGTGATTAATCTGACTTTGAATTACTTCTAGCTCTTTGATTTTAATTGCTGCTTCGTTTAGGTCCATAATTTTAAGGGTGTTTTTGTAAAAAAGCTCTGTATTCTGTTTGAGTTTTAAGCAAAGCGCGTTCTGCAATGAAATATTCTTCTCGCGCCGCGTCTAAAACTTTTAATTTTTCTTGTTGAACTTTTTCGTTACTCAGGAAAATCGATTTAAGACGATTAACCTCCGCTAACCATTCTTGCTCACTCATTTATATTTTTGTTTGATTTCTTGTTTAATGTTTTCTTCAATGTCATCTAACATTTCCTCTACTTGCCGTGATCGGGCGCGACCTTTCGAAGTCAAACGTAAAAGTCTCCACCATAGATATTTAGCTTCCCATTTCACCCGATTTACCCATTTTTTTAAGCCTTTTGGCTGTAATTCCATGATGGCGTTGTCATAATAGTCTTGAACCGCATCGTCAACGGCGCGAGAGATAAGATAAGCATTTCTTTTCTCAACTGAATCTTTTAAAAGACTCTCGTAAGCTTTGGTCGCCGGGCGTTTCTCCCGATTTTCCAACTCTTCTTTGTCCATTTGCGCCCGCAATGGATCGATATAGATTTTTTCTAGGCAGGTTAAATACGCATGGCTAATTTGAACCGTTACCGATTGTGTTCTATTGAATTGTTCCCGAATATTAATTAAATCCATATTTTTTAATTTCTTTGCTCTCTGGTGAGTGGCTTGTAAATAGCTTACCATCTTTTAAGACTTTATCAAGAATTACTTTCGGATGGCTCGTTATTTTTAATTCGCCGTTTTCTGTATATTGAATGCCATTCGGAACTTGATCGACGCAAGTAATTGTCAACGTTTTAAGAAGTGGTGCGGAAAAACTTTCATCGCTATCCACCGCATATTTTAATAAATCTAAATCCAACGGAGTGCAACGGAAATTTCCCTGCCATTCGTTAAAGACATTTGTTTCTTTTGGATTTTTATTAAAATTTAAAGTATGATTCTCATTCGTCATTGGTCCATTTCCGTGCCGCGTTTGATAGGCGCGAGTTACATAATTGACCGTAGCGGAGGATTCCCAATCCGTAAAGTTTCTGCGCATTAGCGCGACAGCGTTCTTACTTGTTGTATTTGAATACGTTACGTGAGGAAAAAATCCATGATCCATATCTAAAAGGACGCCTTGAGCCCCTTCGAAAACAAAATCCCTTTTAAGGACGTAAGCTTGATAATACAAAAATGTCGCCTCGTAAACAATTTCACAAATTTGCACGAATTCCGCGCAATAAGATAGAAACTGATTCTCTGCCTCTGGATCATAACTAAAGCCATAATAATTACGAATCGCTTCTAGTTTTAGTTTAACTACGCTCGGATATTGTAAATCTTTAGCGTAAAGTTTATAAGGAGACTCATTTCGCTTCATCGTCGCGCCGAACCCCGCGCCGCAACTACCATGCCCATCTTTTCGCTCCCGGTTTTGATTGAAGAAAATATCGTAATCGGTTGTTACCGGACACATTCCGTCAACATAGAGCATCGGCGGGAAACCCTTTTCTACTAAAATATCATATTCATTTAAAACGGCTTTCGGATAAAGCGCGCAAAAGCGGCTCCAATAAGTCGGTGCGCCGCGAAATGTCCCGCTGCCGAAATTCGAAAAAACATGGGAAAAACCGTTATAATTAACCGTATGTCCTGCTTGCGAACCCCCATTAAAGCGGATAACTAGCGGATTAGTCGCTTGAGAACAAACGAAGTCCGTCATAATCCCTTTGCCCTCGTCACCAAACCCCAAACCAATAATAATATTAATTTTAGACATAATTAAATAATTAAGGGGCGGCGCATGAACTAACGCCGCCCCTTATACCGCAAGTTCTTTTAAAGAATTTCTTCTGTTACTTCCGCCTTCGCCTTTTGACTCGGCGCAGCTTTTGGACTTTCGAACGAAGCTTCTGAATTAGAATAAACTAACTCGGCAATCTTCGGCGCAACTTCGTCCGCGCTATCGACCGTAAGGCAATGTTGTCCCAAGATATTCTGCCAATAAGGAAGACTCCGTGACGCCCCGCTTGAATGAAGAACGACGATATGATAAACATCATACATCTTTTGCGCCGCTTCAAGAAGCTGAACATCCGTATAAGATTTGGCTTGATCACTCCCCATGATTTCTTTGATCGCGCTCGCGGGAAGGGTTGTTAGTCCCGGCTCGTCTCCCACCGTAATTAAAAATCCCTTTTTCTTTCTTTTGTTAAAAGAATCAATATCGGTATGAAACGCGGCAAAATACCAAGCCAACAGATAAGATTCTCCAGCATTTCCACCACCGCCGCCCTCAAGATAAGAACGGGTAAGCCAAAGGTCTAATTCAGCATCTCCTGATTCAAATTGTCCTACCTGTAGCGCGTAACCATCATACTCATGGTCCCCGACGCAAATAAATAATAGCGAGGCGTCTGGAACTCCTTGCTGAATTACCGTACTCATTAGCGTTGGCAACCCATTTTTAATTAATTGGTGCGGAATTGTCCGCATGGAGCCTGTTACATCCAAACCCAAAACGATTGGGACGGTATTAGGATGAGATTCGGAATCAAAACATTCACGTTTGTTAATTCCTTTTGGAATCATTGATTCGTGAGCCCGGCGCTCCTTTTGCTGAGTGAAAACTTCGGCCATTGACTTCGTTTCGAATCCACAACTTGCCGAGCGAGTTACGCGTGCCGATAAATTATAAGCAGTAAATCCCATAAAATTAAATTTCGAAAAGAGCTTTGAAACGAGCCTCGGCAATTTCGAGTTTAATTTCCGCTGTACGAATCTTTACCCCAATATCTAAATCCTTTTCTACGAACTGCGCCGCATCAAAATCAGAAGCTAAGATAAGGCTATCTGCCGATGTCGGAGACAAATCAAGCATTGACTCGCGCTCTCGCTTTAGTTTTTTAATACCCAAAATCAAGTCTTCTATGGTCCGACGAAAGATCATTTCAGAATCTTCTTGAATCGCTTGCGCGCGATCCGCACGGATTTTTTTATTATTGCGAACGAGAGAAGCGTAAAATGCTCCTTTTGGTTCTACGTTTGTATCTGTGTTTGTATCATTCATGTTTTTATTGTTTTGTGTTTTGTTGTTTACTGACAGTTTAAGTATATCACGTTTTACGAAGTCCGCAAGATTAATTTAACAAAAATCTTCATAACTTCCTAAATAAACTAATTAATACTTCTTGGGTATCGTCAAACGGAACTTCTTGGGAGACTTGAATTTTATCGCCAATAGAGAAGAATTTTAAAACCGCGAAGATATCCTTTCCTCTGGGATTTTTTGCTTTTAACAAAACATAAAGCTCCCCAAACTCATTATTAAATGAATATATGATTTCCGCGCTTTTCGTCCAATCTTGGACAATTTGACTGTTTAATGGGATATGCATAATGTTTATTTACCAGCCGGTTTTAGTTTTGTCAATGTTATTTTCATGAAAGTACCAATAGAGCAGTCCTTGAGTAAAAATCATAAAAAATAGGAACATATAAATATAACGCTGCGCGGGCTCAATCGAAATATAATCAAACTTTTTCCAATCTTTGATGACATAGTTTTCTGGAATTTCTTGATTTAAAAAGTCAATCAATTTATTATTAACGCCGTTATTAATTACATATGACTGAATGTTCTGCTTTAGAATATCTTTCTCAGTCCATCCAAAAACTTTAACGTTAGAAGGTTTCTTTGGATTTCCGGTATAAGCGATAACTACATCGTTTTTCTTGCCGCCTATCCATTTCGCTTCTTGGTATTGCAATAAACTTGCGTCATCGCCTTCTAGGCCAACAACAATCAAATTAACATGATGCTTGAATCCCAACGTTGCATTCATTTCGTCCCATTTGCGAGGGTTGATCATGGTTTTAGCTGAGCCCATTACCCTATTTGACTCCCACGGATTATCAGAACGCGGCCAATCAAATACGTTAATCGTTTTAGGGACTTTCACAAAGCTAAAAACAGACGGAGAAGCTTTAATTCGATTTTCGAACGATTTCGTTTCCGTAATCGGCTCAATAAAACCCGTGCGATTTTCTGTGATATAATCATTAGGGTCGCCGCCGATCATTCGAGAGTTATGTTCGCCGGTCGTCCTATCGCCGCGAACTGAATGAACTTCTCCGAAATTTTTAACTAATTTATTAAAATGGCTTTTATCAATCGAATACTTTGAGTTAATATTGGAATAGGCTACCCAGTGTTCTTGGTGCCAGCGCGTTCTCGGGGACCAATGGGAGAAAACCCGCCGTGTGTGCCTTTGCCGATCTTTGCCAGAACCGGTATAATACGTCTCCGTTTTATAAATTGCCTCTTGGTAATATTCTTGCCACGCTGTAAAGTTTCGGGCGCTGACAATTTGCCCACTCCAACATTCTTCATCTACCGTCATCCCATGCGCCGAAATCAAATGGAAGATTCCCGATAGGAGAAAGGCGCTTGCCGCGCCCGCCAACCATTCCCACCAAATAATTCTTTTTCCCACAATCCAAAGAATTGCTCCAATAAGCATTGGAATTAAAGAAAGAAGATAGAAAGTAATCATAAAAATATGGTCCACCGTGCAAGGATCGAACTTGCCCCGCAATTTTCACAGAATTGAGTGCTACCGCTACACTACCGTTGGATAAATTTTGCTTACTTATTATTAAATAAATTTACGTCGTCGTCTTTTCCGGTTTGGAAAGTCTCTTCCGTGCGGCTAGACGTAATCACTTTTGGATCGATAGCTTTAAATCCGAACATTCCAAGAAGAATATTGCTTGGGAAAGTTACCATTTTCTTATTATATTCCTCTGCGATAGCGACAAGTTCTTTCTGCCGAAATGTCCAACTTTGACGCGTGCCGGTAATTATATTCATAAGCTTATCATAAGTGCTTAAATCCACATTCGGCGCTGATTCTTTTACCCAAGTCATCATTTGATTCTGTGATTGACTTGTGCGAGCCGCCGCATATTCAGTATAAATCTCCTTAAAAGCATTTTTCTTTGCTTCGGGAATTTGAGCGGTCTGTGAAATAGTTTTCCACATATTATCAAACTCCGAAGAGTTATCTTTCACCTTCATATTATAGGTGTTTTGTAATGTCGCGGCGCTATTATAAGTGCCCACGGCATAAATGACGCCAATAAGTAGAGTTACTAGGGCTAAACCCGCTACAGCCGCTAACGATAGGATTACTTTAGAATTCATATTATTTAGATACCTTTAGAAGTTTTGCGTAAAATGCTTGAAGATCGGGGTCTTTGTCTCGCGCGGCGAGTTCTTCCCGTGTTAGACACTTCGGCCCGTTGAACCACTCATCGAAATGAGCAATGATGTTTTGAACTACTGTTTTTAGTTTGTTGATTTTCATATAGCAGATTTTAACTGATTTTAATGAGTTGTCAAGATTATTTTCGAATAATGCTTTCTACCGTTTCGCATCCAAAGATATTATATTTTTTCTCTTTAACGAATACTTTCTTTTTCTCCGCTTCTAAATCTTGAACCTGTTCAAAAACCGACGCTCCCGAACCCCACCAATAAACAATATACGCGTCATTTCCAAAGGTGCGATATTCAATCGCTTTTGGTTGATCCATTGAGACGGTTTGCGTCTTAACCGGACAAACGCAAGCGATTAGTCCCACAACCAACCCCCCAGCTACAGTAAAGAACCATGTGAAAGTTCGTCCTTCGCTATCGCATTTTGACCAACGGAATAGATTGATCGTTGCGGCGAAATAACACAAGATAGCCGTGACCACGAATGTTTGATTTTCCATATTAATTATTCTTTTCGATTGGCTTTGTTGTTTTAGAATGCACGATTAGCGGACACTCTTTTGTATAGATGAGCTTGGCAGTCGTCACAATGAAAGAAATGCCCTCGCCGATTGCGGTAAAAATATTACTGACTAAACTCGGCGTCTCTTCTTGAATCTGTTTCGGGCTATCCGGGATTTGGCTTAACTTTCGAGCTATGAATTTATCTAGGCGAGTCACCACATTGACGAAAATAGACATTCCTAAGATAACGGCAAGTAATAATCCGAGCGCCTTAAATACTAAAACAACATGAGATAGGGTAATTAAACTTAACCCCGCCATTAACAATTTGATTAAGATTAATCCCAAAGCTAGGCCCGAAATCCACAACATGGGTTTAACCATCCAAGATACATATTCGGAAATCGTTGCAGAAAATTCTTTGCGTAGTTCTGCTCGCCTCTGGCGATTTTTCTCAGCTTGTTCCTCCCGCTCCTTTTCGGCAACGGCGGCGGGATAAAAATCACGCCAATTAGGATTATTTTCAGCCCATAAAAGAATTCTTGTAGTATAATCATTAGATTTAAATGCGCTTTCTAAATTCGATAAACGATTTATAGCCTCATAAGAATATTTAATAACTTCTTCGGGGCCGAAGGCTTCGAAAAGAGCGATGATTCCCCAAAAATCAGGCTTTCTAATCGGTTCGGGCTCCGGTTTTTTTCGACTTACTTCTGGCTTCGACTCTGGAATACAAGAAATAATAATTTTCCATGAAAACTCCATGAATTTCCCGATACAAATCAATGGGGAAAGCCCCAGCGTCGCCCAAGTTGACCAAAATAAAGGACAATAACCTTTAAAGTCAGGCTCGCGACTCCAAGCCCAGCGATGTAATCGATACATCCAAAAGGTTTCGGGGTTAATTTCTTTGCGCTTTTTGCGCAGTTCGGGATTATTTAGATCGATACTCATATTTTTTATTGTTTTGTTTAATTACTTTTTAACTAACTCGGAAATTTTTTCTACGATCACAACTCGCGGAGCAACCATTGCCTTAACACCCTCTGCGATATAATTCGGAGTATGAACAAGAGTTACTATTGAGGAGATTATTCCCGAAACTCCGAAGATCAAGAATAATATATTATTGAATGAAAACTGCTTCTTAATAAGCTCGGAGCCCTCAATAAGATATGAGGCGTGATCGTCCCTCCATCCTCCGATTTTTCGATAAAATTTAACTGCCAACGGGATAAGGATTAGGGGGAAAATAATAAAAAAGGCGACTTTAATAAAATTACTCCAAATTTGCCATTGAATATACTCTTGAAGAAAGAGGGGTGTTTGTTCCGCCGCGAAGTCGCCCGTTTTTTCCGCCGTTTGTTTCGCCCAATCTACTAACTCAATAGCGTTTACCTTTAGAACCTGAGTGAGTTCCTGCTCTTTTTCAATTTTTGGCGGCTCTTGCGAAAAAGCAACGGTTGCCGACATTAGTAATATAATAATTAGCGTTTTGATTTTCATATTCCGATCTTAACAGTTTTTAATTTTCTGGCAACACTTTAATTCTTAAATCGGGATTCACACAAAGTTCCCACATATTATCTTGAATAAAAATACTTAGATATTCCTTTTCGTCGCACTCGTCTTCTCTATCGTAGCCTAAAGAGTTAATAACATCCAAACATTCTTGGAATTTAGTTTCGCAAAATAAATCGACAATCCGCTCCAGTTTTTCGCGAACTACCGGTTTGTCTTTAAAACAACGATTTATTCGTTTCCGTTCTTTATCTACATCGAAAACTTTTGTTTCAATAAACTCAAACTTCATGAGCTTCGCCCTCAAAGATAATTTCCGATGGAAAGTCTTTTTTTAGGATATCAAGAAATCCCTCTTTTGCTTCTTGAAGAGTGATCCCCTCTTTTTCAACAAATTCCGCTGGGATAGTTAATTTAATATTTATTTCGATTGATTTGGCCATATATAATTTAGTTCTGGTTTTTCTGCCCAATTAAATTGGGAATAATATGCAGGTTTCTTGAATAAGAGTGCTGCTCGATGCGACGCGTGGAATTTTTCATCGCCGATAAACGATGGCAAACCGGTATCTGGAAACATATTCAAATATTCTGTAAATGTTTTGATATGATGCGGGTAATGACGCCCGCGCCGGGTAAGTTCTTCAAAGCCGAATAGCGCATATTGAGCCATCGCGTGCTTATAATCTTTCCACATTTTGGATACGCGATGATGCGGCCAGCCACCGCGAATCATCGTTAGGCACTCGCGATAGCATTGATTGCCTAAACAGCTAGGATCAAGACAACTAACCGAATCTTTGAGAGAAGGATAAGGAAGGAATATTTGCATTATTCGCGCCGAGTATTCTTTTTCTTTTTTGCTTGAACGGGCTTTACGCTAATAACTACTTTTTCTTTGGTCGCTTTAATTTTTAATGTTGTACTCATGTATTTTTCCAGTTTTCTGATTCGTCTAGGTGTTTTTCGGGTTCAAAATTATTTAGGAATTTTGTTACGTCATCAATCTGCCTTGCGCAGTCTTCGCAAACTAGCGGCGGCGTTACTTCGTCTTTATAAACCAAAGAGTCTTTATAGACAAGACAATAATTGCAACGGGGCATATTATTTAATAATTTTTAGCCAGAATAATCCCGCGATAGCGAGAATAAGATATACTAACCAAACAATAAGTTTAGCTTTTGGTCGCATAAATATGCCTGCCGGTATTACCGAATAACCATTCAATTAATGACGCGCGAAAAATACACTCGGCATGATTGCGCTTATCAAAGTTCGCGATAATCCCGTTAATTTCAAATCTTGTTAGTTCGGTCGGCTCTTTTAAGTAATCCAAAAGCCACAATACAAAATCCGAATTGTTATCTGGCGAAACTGTAATCGCCGCTTCATTATCTGCAATTAATTCAATCATATTATGCTAATTCGGTATGCTCGTTGATAATCGGCGAAAGAGATTCGTCATAAGCCCGCGCCAAAGCTAAATCTCGTCCGACCCGCTTGTTAAAAACGTCGTTTTTATGGGTAACACTTTCTCCCCAGACCTCTCGACCTTCGGGCGTCCGAATTTCGACTTTAACCTTTCCCCCTTTGTGTTGGAGAAAATGCTTCCAATCGTAGGGTAGGGCTTGCTCCGCTTCTTGGCGGGATAAAAGAACTTGTTGCGACTTCCCGTTGATAACTACTAGAAAGTTTCTGATATAAGTTACGCGAACCTTATATCCTTTTTGCCTAAGCTGTTTAATTGTCATATTATTTAACTGGAAACCATTTAATAACTTTTACTTCTTTAGCTTCAACTTGGAATGTCTCCCTAATTGTAAATTCGCTTCCATAGTTGCTTTGATACCAACCGGGAATTTCCCAATAAGTTGAATTATTCGATGGATCAATTAATTCAATAACGACCCAGCGTTCATCTCCTTGGCCCTCGCCGCCAAAACTTTCGGCGGTCTTAATTTTCCAACCCGCGCCAAGTTCGCCTTCATAATCCTCTTCCTTAAAGGAGGAATCTTTATCTTCTAGGTCGGAAAATAGCTCCCGAACACTTGCTTCGTTTGCTTGCCAAGTTTCGTCAATAAGTTCGTATTTTTTGTTCGCCATATGTTTTATGTATTATACTCGTTTTTAAACTGGTGTCCACTCAATTTTTTGAATTGGTTTCGGGACTACTTGGAAAATCTCGAAAATTTGCAAGCAAAGTCCGCTATCGGAAGAATAATAACCGGGAATTCGCCAATATTCTGTTTCTTTTTTGCCGATTTTTTCGGTCAGCGAGAAAATAAGCCCGCCGTCTCCGTTATATTCGTCTGTAATTTTTTCTTCTGTTCTGACTTTAAACCCTTCGAAATAAGCATCCCCCTCTCTCTTGAGTCTGTGGAGGTTCTCTTCTCGATTTTCACCAAGCCAAATAATTAACTGTTCTCTTGTAGGCATAATTTATGTTTGTTTTCGTTAAATGTTTTTACGTAGTCGTCTTTATTTATAGCAAGTTTATCGTAGTTGTCAATTAAATATTTACTTAACCAACCGCTGGACATAGTAGTAATGAACTTTTTTAAACTCTGCCAGTAAGCCCGTTGACTAGAATATTTGAAATCGTTTGGAATTAAATAACGCTCCAGCGCAGTTACAAAGATTTCCTCTTTAACTAGTTTGATTTTATCCTCTACGGAAAGAGCATTAAATTTCTCTTTAGAGCAATTTACTGTCCCATCTCCAACTAGAATGCTCTCATACAGCGGCGCGTCATAATAAGCCACCGCCAAATGGATTGTGTCATGCACGTATTTCCGCTTAACTGCATCTTCAAAAAAGGTTTTAGAATCTTCTCCTTTTAATGATGCCCAACGCTTTCCGTGAAGCGCGGTAAAATCAATCATTAAAAGTTTATATAATTCATCGTTAATTTTTAAACCCTTGCGCTGAAAAAAGGCGATATCTGCCATTGTTTTATTCCAGTGAATATCCCATTTTGCATGGGAAAATTTACAAGAATATAAAAATTCGGGATCAACGTAAGTGTCGTGCTTGTTGTTTTCTAATATAAACTCGGAAGATTCCCCATACCAGTAATATTGTAAATCTTTAGTTATCTCTCTTTTTTCTTGAGATAAAATATCTGTATCTTTCGGCTCTCTAAAGTCGGGAAACCAAAATTTCCCAGCTTGGGAACCAAAAATTAACGATTTTTTCATTTTTATGTGTAAATGTTTATATGTATAAATATTATCTTTATCGTCATATTCGGGAAGACTCTAATCTACCGTTCTATATCGGAATTGGAAGTATCAACCATAAAGGTTCTACCCTTCAAACTAAGTTTCGTCGCGCATTTTCTAAAAAGAGAAATCAATTTTGGCATAATATCGTAAGTAAGACCTCGTATCATACGGAGATTATATTCTTTTGTAACGATTTGTCAAGTTTATTTTCCAAAGAAATTGAGTTTATAAAACTATATGGACGGAAATGCCTGAACGAAGGCTCTTTGTGTAATATTTCAGAGGGCGGTAATTCTCCTAATGGATGTAAACGAACTCCAGAGTATTGTCAAAAGCTATCTAAACGTTGGACTGAATTCTATCAGGATAATCCCAACCCGCGAAGTTATAAAGTTTTTTCGTACTCTTTGTGCGGAAAGTTACTTTCTGAATATCCGAGTATAAGGAAGATGGCTAAAAGTTTGGGTATTAGCGTTACTTCCGCTAGAGTGAGGATTTCAAAGGGATTAATTAAAAGCTATGGAGTTTTTCTTTCAACATCCCTTTTAAGCGAAATCTCGGCTAAAAATATCATTTCGAATAGAATTAAAGAAGAAGCTGATCAGTTAATTCGTTTGAAAAAGACTCGGAGTGCGAACTCGTCAAAATTCCAAGAAGGCGTTAAATTTAAAAATATATCCCAGCTAGATAAATCGGGAAATTTAATCAAAGTCTGGAAAGATGTTAAATCGATTATTGATTGTTTCGGTGGTTCCCGCGTTCAAATAACAGGATTACTTTCGGGTTATAGCAAAGCAAAATCAGCTTTCGGATTCAAGTGGTCTTTATAAGACTTCCCTAACAACACTCCCGCCCTCTTGAATCTCGAAGACTTTCCCTTCGTAATCAAACCGTTGTCCAACAAATTCATTACCGAACGATTCTCTTAGAAATGGTGATTTTTCCGAAATAACCCTAAGTAAAGAGTAGTAGTACTTCTCCTTAGTATTAGGTAGCCCCGTTTCTTGAAAAACTTTTTCGAAAGCCGTCCACTCGGGAGAAATTTCTTTCGTTAAAGTAGCCAAGTATTGTTGATTATTTATCGTTAGTGTTTTTATCATAATGTTTTAGCTTTTCAAAATACCAAACCTTAGCTTTCTTCGCAATCGCGCCGCCAAGTTCTTTCTCCTTTAATCCTGATGCTTCTAAAGTATCCTTCTCTTCTTTGATCACGTCGTTAAAAATCCATTTAAGAAAAATACCTAAAGACTTTTCATAATCGAATAACTTGTTTTCCTGTAAATGATTCCAAGCTTGATTTAAACGTTCTTCATCGACAGTTTTCTCAATGAACTCGTTAATTGATTTCATCTTTTCCACGTCAACATCAGCCAGTTTCGTGACTTTCGACCCGGAATGTTCCGTCCCCTTATTTTTATACCAAAATTTAGAACCTTCATAACCGGGCTCTGCGCATTTCCAAACGATTCCCTCGCCGATTCCAGAAACGCCTAACTTTAATCCTAATGGCGACTCTTTCTCAACTTCAAGAGTCCACTGATTCATTTGATTAATAGCGTCAGCCGGATTTTCAAAATTAATATCGATTTCCCATGTTTTGTTATAAAAAATGGAAAAAATGCGATATTTTTGCAACTCCATCCAATCCATTTTTCCACCAAGACTCTGTAAATCTACCCATTTCTCTTCGCCGTTTTTAATTGTTAAAACCGCGAAAATAACCCAAAACTTTTCGACTTCCGAAACGGCAACTTTATTTTGAATTCCTTTCCCCGCCCACTCACCGTAATAAATTACTTCCGTTCCGTCATCGAAAGGAACGCGAAATTCGTCTTGAATGCTCGGGGGTAGATTATGAATATAACGCGCATATCCATAATTATCATCTTCTGGAGTAATAATCCTTTCGCGGCTCTGGCAAGCTACCCCGCCACCGGGGAAAAACCGCGCAGAACAATTAGAGCCATGAATTTTTTCCGTTCCACGAAATTTTAATGTCGGCAGCTTGGCAAGGCGGTCCATAATAGGCTCGCCCGCGCCGTCTAGGCCGGTAAATTGGGCTTTCCATTGCACATTACGGATAACATGCCTAAATTGATCGATACTGGGAAATTTAATAGGTGTCATTTGTTTAATTCTTGTTTTAGTTGTTCGAAGAGTTGTTCCTTACTTAGTTTCTCCATTTTCAATTTTTCGGCAAGCCTTTCTTGCTTTTTTCTCGCTTTTTCTTCTTTTAAGACTCTAGCTGTTTCTTTTCGCGCCGCTTCTGCCTTTTCTGTTTTTTCTTTTTCGTCTTGAAGATATTTCTGGAAATTCTTGAGCGTTTTCGCGGCGGAAACCCCATGATCCCGAATAGCCACTAATTTATAAGAATTATCGTTTTTATCATGCGCGTTGAAATGACGAACCGCCTGTTGCAAATTATAAAACTCATTTTCATCAATCTCTTCCCAATCGGTCACGCCGAAAGCCAGAGGGATTTCTCGATAAGCTTCTCCATAATCTGTCGAAACATCAACTGAATAAACCCTAAAAAGTTTAACTTTCATTTTTTTGTAAGTTCAAACTGTTCTGCTAATTTCTTAGCTACAAGTTCTTTGATTTCTGCTTTCAACGCTTTAGAGCCCCAAAGGTCTTCGCTATTCACCAACTTCTTGACCGTATCTTCGGCGCTGAATTTTCCAAACGCCTCATTTACCATATTCTGCGCAACCTGTTGCACGGCTTCTTTAACCCACAATTGGATATCTTCTTTAGTAATACCCAATTCGTTATGAAGATAGTTTTTGAACATTAACCATTTATCTTTGTTTTCCATATTATTTCTTATTTTTTAGTATTAACTTTCGGTATCAAAGAAATACTCTCCATCTCTTTGATAAAATCGCCGCCCGCTGGAAGCGGGCACTCTTCTAGCTGTAGCTTGCTTGGTTTGGGTTGATTTTTCGCCTGATACTTGAGAACCATTCTCATTAAGACTTCATCTTCGTTTAAATAGTTCCAAATCCCGTCCTTTTCTCTATAACCGGCATAACCCTTCTCAATTAAACTCGCGCTCCATTTGCTATCGCTCGCTAACATTCCTGTTTTGTATACGAACAAACACAATGCTACTTGAAATGCGATAACGGCAATAGCGTTTATAATAATTATTAAGGGTTTTTTCATAGGATATTTTTTTGTTTTAACTGGGACTCCCAACGCAATAATAATGATACTAACTCGTACTCGCTGATTTCTTTGGTTTGCTCTTCTCGGTCTTGCCCCGTGGTTAAAGAAACCACAAACTTATCTTTTTTTTCTTCTACCGTCAACCAAAATTTACCCTCATGCGGGAAGTGTTGAGAAACCGTTCCAAAGGGAACTTGACCAACCCCCACAAACATGCCTACTAAATTATATTCTTTTTGGCATCCGTTTTGAACTGGATAAAATCCGTTCTCTTCTAGAAACTTATTCATGATATTTAAACCCTTCTAGGGTTTTTTGGGAAAACTCTGTCGCGGCAATCCCATTGCAAAGAGCATCTTTATTGTGAGTGCCAATTCGATAAAAAACATCCACGCCTGCCACGGGGAGATTAATATGTCCGAAATATTCCTTTGATTTGAATTTCGTATTGGATTGTTGCTGGCAAAATTCGCAAACTTTACCCGTTTTATCTGCTCGGTGGATTGTTATTTTCATAGTGTTGGAGATTCCTGATAAATCATATCAGATTTTAAGCCCGTGTCTAGAAAATCTTCTCGAATAATTGAGTCCATGAGATTTTTCGCGCGATTTTTGGCTTGTAGGGTTTTCTTTACGCCGTCTTGTTTGCCCCAATCTGCCGCCGCCTCAAAAATACTTACAAGCCCTCTTTTAAGTCGTTTTTCTGTCGTGTGAATATAAATGAAATTCTCGGACATGAAATTCAAACCGCTATCAGTCGCTTCGTAATTATATAATCGATTGGCGAATTCAGTAATTAACTGCTTAGGCCCGGTGATTCCAAGAACGAATTTTCCATTTAGATGCTGTTTGACTAATCTTATTTTATTTAACATATTATATTTTTAAAAACCCTTTAACGAAAAAAACCAGAGAGACGATAATGACTAAATCTATATTACTCATTAGAGTTAAATTCGTAGAGTTCGTTGATATCTACGCACCGATATTCAATATTATTAACCATTTCCTTTAAGTTATTATGAAAATGGCCAGAGAAACACTTCTTCGGCTGAATATCTGCGACAATCTTATCCATTGTCGTCCGTTGAGCTAACGCGTCCTTAAGTAAGGTCTTATCCATTCTTAGAAACGCGGCGTATGGAGAGGTTACAAGAGATGCCGTGGAATGATTAAAATAATCTGGACAATCATGTGCGATTAAAAAATCAAATTGCTTCTCCATCTTCTTATATGGCGTTATTTCATCCGTCCAATAGTCTCTCCCGCGCGTCCTCGAAAAACGGTCAATGCTTACCCCGCCGCCAACCAACAACGCAGTCTTTTGGTTTGGAAAACGAGCTTCGGTATAATCGTCTACCAGTAATAAATGAGAGAATTCATAACCCCGCCGCCATACATTCGGGTTTGTGTGATTTCCGCGCAAATAATAAAGATAAATACCCCTTTCGCGACAAAGTTCATTAATATTAGCTAACGAGTTAAAATCTGTTCGCTCGGATGAGAAGCCCTCGCCGCCGTCGCCCAAAAAGACTACATCGCAACTTTGCTTGGAGAGTTTGTAATTAAGAGCGTAATAGGTTCCTTGGTAACTGTGAGTGTCCCCAAGGAGTGTAATTACGTTCGATCTGAGTTGTATCATATAAAGAGTTTATCAGATTTTAATCGTTAGTCAAAGTATTCTTGCACGGTATTTTCTAAAATTGATTTAAGTTGCGGAGAAAGGTTATATCTTTTTGCGTTAATATCAATCGATTTCCGAATATTTCCATCCTTATTCCGCTCCGTAGCGGCTTTCCAGTCTGAGAGCATTTCAATTAAGTCGGGCAACGTCATATCATCTACGCCATTTTTGTGGAATTCGGGGTGGTGGCGGTTTTTGGAATAATGATGATTAATCGCCGGGCGAACTTTATCCAAGCATACCTGATATTCCGGCGAACCGTATTCACATTTCGCTAAAAGCTCCGTGTTTTCTCCAAAAATTTCAACTTCTGGCGATTCAAATTTAGTATTATCGTGATTCGCGGCGCGATCCAATAAATCCTTAATAAAAATAAATAAGAACTTACCAACAAGTTTTACGTGCTGATAGGTTTGAATAGTTGCGTTTGCGTGTTTCGCGTTCATAATCCTGAAAATAAATTATCCTCATTTCCCCATTTTTGGATGGCGGCTTGTAATAAGTCTTCGCGAAGTGATAGTTTGTTTTTGGCGGGAACAGTGACGGTTAAATATCCCAAGACTTGCAACAAACTAATATCATCATTTACTTTAATCGTATCATAAACGGCAAGCAAAATTCGATTGACAAAAGAATAAGCGCCCGCTGATAAATAAGTATCCATAAAAAGATAGATATGATCTAATTTCCGACTATCGCTTTCAGGA
>ERZ869925.32-NODE-32-length-79300-cov-10.912663_pt1 | contig 79300 bp, 52 predicted proteins | sample MGYA00579311_ERZ869925 | MGnify/ENA primary metagenome ERZ869925 (study PRJEB32216, sample SAMN09231817) | wastewater metagenome | place: USA: Maryland | collected 2016-07-30 | study: EMG produced TPA metagenomics assembly of the PRJNA472060 data set (Reclaimed...
TTAATATTGCGTGAACAGAATCACGCCCACGAACCGCACCTCGCATCATTGGGACTCGCTTCGTTCCTTTGTTGTATGGAAGAGGCTGGGCGAGGACTATACCGGTTTGGATTGCCCCTGAGGCTATAATGAAAGGCGATATTGCCCCGAATGATGCTATGTTGGTTGGGTTTGTCAAAGCGACTGCTGTGTTAATCGCAATCTGGGCAATCGCAGCGATTCGGTCTGCAATGGCTTGCTTGCGTTTGATTGCTCTCATTTGTTGGTCGTATTGTTCCTCTGAAATCAATCCCTGCTGTCTTTGATTCTCGACCATATCTCTCTCGCTGTCTATCTCCCTTTGCTTGTATGCAAGTATAGTATTAGTAACGCCTTCCGCTGTTTCTCCTGCTAATTTAGTTATTTGTGCTTTTTGTGTTTTCTTTTTATCGACATCGCTTATAGTAATCTTATCCTCAACATCCGCAACATCCATCCCGTACTTTTTGCGAAGTTCGAGTAATGCTTTGAAATAATCTTCCTCGCTTGACAGACCTATGCTATGCTTCATATTAATGTCCCTCAACTCGGACTGCATGTCTTTCATGCGTTGTTCCTCGGCAAGTTTTGAGGCATCTTCTAATCGGTCAATTCTTTTTAGTCTTTCTTGTTCGTCAAATTTATCATAAGCCTCCTGCGTCTCCTTATCAACTTTTGCTTCTCCCTCAATACGCTTTAACTTGTCCTCGAACTCTTGGTCTTCTAACTTCTTCTTTTCTGCAAGTTCCTTTTCTCTTGCCTTTCGTGCCTTTTCCGCTTCTTTTATTTCTTCTTTTGTTAGTGGCTTCGGCTTGTTTCGTTCTTTAATCTCATCCTTCATCAACTGCACTTTTTGCTTCATGGCACTGATGAGTTTAAGTGTTTCGACCTTTTCTTCTGCGGTAAGTTCAACACCTGTTAGAAACTGATAACCGCCAATATTTTCATACCCTCTCGCAATCTTTTCCTGCTCTTTTATTTTGGCTTCTAACACCTGAATAATTTCTTCCTCGCTCTTTTTTTCTTTTTCAAGGTTTGCTATTTGCTCTTTGACTTGGTCTTGTTGCTTGTAGTCAGCAAGCAAACGCATTCTTTCATTTTGAATATATTGCTCTTGTGTTTGGTTGATATTAGTCCACCAATTTAGCATATCAGCAAGCACCTCAGCACCGCCACCGCTACCATAAAAACGCTCACCGAGGCTTGTCATATATCCCTCCCAAGCGTTTTGTAATCGGTTTAAATTAGCCTGAATATTACCTGCCATCTTTTCCGTATTGCCACCAAATGCACGCTCTGCCTCCTCCGCAAACTTGGGTAGAACTTCATTGGCAAGTAGTTGCCCAGACGCCATCATCTTGTCAAGTTCCTTAGTTGTTACCCCTAATGCTTTAGCCATGATACCAAATGCGGACGGCATGGCTTCCCCAAGTTGTTGTCGCAATTCTTCGGCACTAATCTTCTGTTTCCCAATCATTTGAGTAAGTGCGGTCATTGCATTCTTGGTCTGCTCTGAACTCGCCCCTGTACCTGCCAATGCAATGGTCATCGATTTGAATATCCTTGATGCCTTATCGACCTCCATGCCAGATGCTTTTGCAGCACTGGTAAATTGAATATAATTAGTAGTAAGCGACTTGTATGACAACCCCAAATCGTTCGCCATTTGCTTGAGGTCGCCAAATGTTTTTAGAGCCTCGTCATTTGACCCAGCAAGGTCTTTCATTCTGACCTCCAAGTTCTGCATCTCAGCAGTGGCTTTCAATACCGCTTTGCCAAACTCAACTATCTTATCAATGGCAAACGCACCAGCGACCATCGTACCGATTTTGCCAAGTGCTTGGTCTAATTGGCTAACATCCTTCTTGGTCTTGTCGGTAGCGTTGCCGAGTTTATTCATCCCATCCACTGCTGGCTGAGTGTCGGCAACAACTCTGAATATTATATTTTGAGCCATATCAAATCAATTTTATCCTTTGTATGGCGATTCGCCTAATGACCGGGCGGTCAGGGCAAAGATACGAAAAAAATCGGCTTAAATTAAATTCAGCGGATTGACTCGCCTCCCTTTTTTGTCGATAAAAAACAGCACATTCCCGTTTTCATCCACAACAGGGCGAATCGTCCCTCTCCTTAATTTGCGTCCTATGCCCATATCAATCCTTTACAGATTCCGTTAATGCAATACCACAAATGACGCCAATTAAAAAGACCAGAACTATCATACTTTAACGCTCTTTTGTTTCAAATGCAGTTCGTACTTCCATGCGTTGATAGTGCTGGCGTACTCTTCGATTCCCATCTTTTCGAGCATTTTAATTTCGGTCAATGAGCCGTTACAAAGCATCCTGTGCATAAGATTCACCTCGGTCACGAAAGTGCTGAACTCATCAGCCCAGTTTCGGATAAGGGAAAGATACTCTGACTTAGGTCGCTCGACTCCATCAAACTCCTTTGAAGGATAAGCGAACGGATATAAGCGTCTGAGATGTCCGATAAGTCCATTGTATAGCGTACTGCCAACTGAATAAAAAAAAACCGTGCATCATCGTCTTGCTTCCAAATGTCGAGTTTTACCCGTTGCATTTTCGGGTCGAAATCCATCGGGTCTTCATCGGGATGGACGACAAATACGCACGCCAAGTCTTGAAGAAGCAACTCGTCTGGAATGTCAGCAATCCGTCTTTCAAGTTGGTCGAACTTCGAGAAGCCTCCGACAATATCGCCCCTGTTAAGGTCGTCTTTGATTTCCTTGAACGCTTTGACCAGTCGTTCGGGTGTTAGTCCCATAGATGCCCTGCGAACGGCAAGGTCGGCAGGGATTACCCGATTTGCTGGAATGTCGCCCCAAGTTTCGAATGTACGCCACTCGATGCCTGATGCGTCAGTGTAAATTGGTTTTAAGTTGCTCATACGCTGGCAAAGTTACCCGATTTTGCGAACCTATCCAAAAATGACCTGTGGAATGTCCAGAGGTAGTAAATAAAGCAGTCGAATAAGTGTCCGTGCATGTTGGTCGGGGCAATCTTCTTCCCATCATCTCCCCGTTGCATCATTTCGCAATCCTCGACAAGGTATTTACACGCTCGGTTAATGACAAGGTCAGGGTGCTTGGATAGCATCGAATTAATCAATACAATCGTGTCTTTGCTGTCCGGATTTGACGAGAGCAATCGTATCTGGGCGTCAGATAGTTTTAACGCACCCTTAACCGCTTTCCAATTAGTCACGCCTTTCATCGTGGCTGAGCGGTTTCTTCCCGATGCGTCACCGGTCAGGATGAGGCGAGCAGTATCGGGGTATCTGGTGCGGATGCGTTCACACAACTCGTACACATCGGAGTTCATTATTCGCTCTTCGCCTAATATCCTGATTCGATTCCTGCTTGGGTCGTGCTGTGCATAGATGCAAGTCATAGGCGACACATTGAAGTCCATTGATACATAGATAGGCAAATCGGGTCTTTCCTGAATATCCGCTACATGCTTCTTGTGTTCGAAGCAGTACGCCCAGACGGTTTCCTGCTTGGTGACGAGCATGCCCAATACTTCACGCTTGAATGAATTCGGGTCTAGGGTGCGTTCTAACTGCTCGATGTAGCCGGGTCGCAGGTTGTGCTGGTTCGCATACGATTCGGCTCGGATTAACTTAATCCTGCCCTTACTTACTTTGGCTTGGCTTTCCAATTCCCGATAATAGGCAACATTGTCGGGCGGAGTCGTGGCGGTCTTGATTCGGTGGCGTAAACCTAACTTCTTGAAAGTCGTCCCTCTCGTCCTTGCTCGGCACTTGTCCAACGCTTCTTGGAAGTTCCGCACATCTCGAGTTTCGTCAATGCTGATAGTGTCCCACTCTGAGCCGTTCACAACATTGTAGTTATCGAGGTGGGTCAGGACAACATAAGACCCCCAGCGGAATGTAATGACCTTGTCCGAAGATATGCCGGAATAAGGCTTAACGCCAGACATTCGCTTGTTTACCACATAGTCCACGCCCTCACGAAGCCCCCATTCTTCCCAAGCCTCCTGAACTTTCTTAAATGTTGCCGTCTTCATCATGGCGAATGTGGGCGAACATATCAGGTGCTTTGAATTCGGAACGGATAGGTCAGGAATCAAATCGACCGCCAGCCAGTAAGTCTTACCCACTCCAACGCCCGTCAGCATGTGAATCTCTTCCGCTTCGAGGTGGTGGCTGGAGTAGTATGCTATCTGCTGTGCTTCGTTCAGTTCGGGCATTATTCCTCCGATGCTTTACGAATGGCTTCGGGTGAAATATGCAGGTTGATTTGAGGCGGTTGGTAGTCTTTTTGTTCCGTGTCAGCCTCAACCTGCTTCCCGTACTTTTTCGGAGCGAGTCTTTCCATTAGCCACATTCGAGTTTCGACACGCAATTTTGAACGACTCGTAAATTCCCGATTTTCGATTCGATTGCCGTTGGGAGATATTATTTCGTCTTGGCTCGAATCGTCTGAAATTATAATCACATTGTCTCCCATGAAATCCGCTTGAAGTGCCTTTGCCCGTGCGTATTGTAAGGAAAACTCTGGCTTGTCGTCAATCCAATCCATTATTGTTGATGGGTCAGGAAACCAATCTAACTCCCGATGAAGCCTATGCAGACCTTTTTCGGACTGCCCAATTTCGGTACAAATTCGCTTTGCAAGTTCTGGGGTATAAATAGTCGGTCTGCCTCCTGCGTGCTTTGGTTTTGCCTCTGTTTCGGTCTCGGCTTGACCTATTGGCTTTTTCGTTTTTGCCATAGTCGTTCAGTGCTAACTATGCAAATATACGAAAAAAACAAACCCAGTCGGGGAGACTGGGTGTTGTTACTCTAAACTCTCGTAAAAAATGGTAGAATCAAAAAAACCTGTATAAGCAAAGGTAATAATTAACATTTGAAAAAACTTTTGTAGTAGGTTGTAGGGGGTTGTAGTAAGTTGAAAATATCCTCAACTTACTACGCTTTTGAAAATAAACTCAAACTATAACTAACTGATTATAAATAATATATATATTAATAATTATATATATATTTATTATTGTAGTAGGATAGTAGGTTATTTTGGCATTTTTAACATTTTTTAAATTTTTTTTCTTCAATTCAATTTTGAAAAGTAATTTTGAAAAATAGTTTGAACGGCAAAAACTACTCCATCAACCTACTACACTTTGCGTAACTTATTGAAAAATAAATCGTTTAGTGTAGTAAGATAAAAAAAACTTCAACTTACTACAACTATGTTCAACCCCATCCTTTCGGAAAGTAAAATTCAGCAGGTCGCCATCATGGAAATTTGGAACAAATTGCCCCAAACTCGGCTTTGTTTGTTCCACATCCCGAACGGAATGTTCTCAAATGCCCGAGAAGGGGCAAAATTTAAGGCACAGGGCGTTATCTCTGGCGTTCCCGACCTTGTATTCGTCTGGAACGGGAAAACGCATTACATCGAAGTTAAATGCGAAAAAGGGGTATTGTCAAAAAATCAAATCGCCCTGCACCAAAAATGGATGGAGCAGGGCGTTTCGGTAAATGTTATGAGAAGCAGTGAAGAAATTATTCGTTTTGTGACAGAACTGGTCTCACAAGGTAGGTCGTCCGAGGCTGAGAATTCCGTCTCTCAATAATTTTCAAAAATTTCAAGCGATTTAATGCTTTGCCCAAAACAACATTTGAAATTCTCAACTGCGTTTTGGATTGCAAAAATGTTGATATGTCCGATGCAGTCATTGTAATTCCATTCGGGTCTTCCGGTTCGCAGACTTCATAATATTTTGACAAAAGTTCCTCGTTTACATCAGGTGCGGTATTATTTGAGGAAATAAGTTGAAGCATTTCATTTTCGTGCGAGTTTAGGAATGGCGACTCGCCTCCACTTGTGTAGCGGTGATAGGCTTCGATTAAGGCATCGGTCTTGTCGATGGCGTAATATGTTTCAAGGTCAATCGAACTGGCATGAATTGGAACGATACGCCTGTTTGAACTATCGGTAATAATATCAGTATCATTTGAAGTACCGCACAGCATGGCAAGGCGTTTTATATCTTCGTGGTCTTTCCCGTATGCTCGTCTAATTGTAGAAGATGTCTGTCCGGATTTTGCTTTCATGTACTTATAATTTGTGGCAAGTTTACCGCCCCATTCGTCATCGCACACAATCCACTTCATGCTGAGCAGAATGTCATCGTCTTTGCCTCCAGAGAGGTCGGAAACGGCAAAGTAATTGGATAGTTCTTTTGGTAGTAGTTTCTTCCAAAATTGAGTTTTACCCGTTCCGATTTTTTCGCCATAAATGATGGGAATCAAAGGTGGCGTCTCGTCTCCCAAAGCACCGGCAATGAGTCCCAAGTAAAACTTAGTAAGGAATACTTCGATATAATCGTACATAACCTCACCATTGGGCAGGTGTCCGTTATACCCTGATATAGTGTCTGCCATAGACTTAATTACGCCAACAGGCTGTCTATGTTCGTTTGCTCGTAAAAAGTCAATTAACGGGTTGTATGATGGTATTTCGTGCGACCTAAGGTAAGTTGATAAAAGTTGTTGTGGTATTTTTGGTTCAATTTTTTTCAATGCGATATACATTGAGTTTTCCTCAGTTTCGGTAAACACCTCTCCATTATTCTCCAAGCGGTTTGTTATGAGATTTCGTTGTAGTTTATAGTTTGAGTTTATAAAAATCTCAATTGTATCAATCTGGGAAAAGTTCTTGTCGGTATTGATTGTTGAGGTATTTTCAAACGCTCGATTGACAAGTTCGGTTGCCTCGTTTATGTCCATACCATCGAGTTCGGTCATGACCCTGATTACTGATTCTTTTGGTCTGCCCTGCTTTTTGGCGTGATATACCGCTTGCAGTGTTCGCTTGGTTCGGGGTGATGTTATGTTTATTCCTGCTTCCTTGCAGTAGTACATAAAAGTCCCCAACTTGATACCTTGCCCACCTGATTTGAGGAATGCGGTATAATGCTTATCGCAGTTTTTTTCGTCATATTTTTCATTGAATTGACTGACCAGATGGAAGTACCCTCGTCCATCTTCTCCGAAATAATCGCATAAGGCAAAACCGATATTCCGCCAGAGATAATACTGCCCCTGAGTCAGGTCGATTCTATTTGAAACGATTTGGTCGATAATATATTCAAAGTCGGACGAGGCGACAAAGTCTGGATGGGTAAGTTTTGGCTGTTCTTTTTTGGGTATGTATTTTTTAAAGATTTGCGACCTATTGTTAAAGAATAATCCGGGGTCATAGGACACGAATCTTGTCCTGCTTACATCCTTGCAGGAACGGTCTATTCCGATTTGATATTGCTGTGAATAATACTTTTCCAAGCCTTCAAATGCGTCCAGATGCTTTGCCGGGTCAATTTTGACAATAACGGCAAGACCATTACCTCGGATTGATTTGAAGCAGGCGTAGGTGTATGGGTCTGACCATAATTTATTTGCCACATCAAGCATATTAACCTGCTCGATATTGTCGATGTCAATGCAGATAAATCCTGAGTGAGCGATTAGTCCGTTGGCGTTACGCTGTTTAAATTGCCCTGAGACGGTTACGAGCGGAACGGTCTTTTTAAGTTCGGCATCTTGAGTCTCCCGAATCTTTTCGACTGGCTCTTTCCAAGTTCCGTTTTTGACATCTGCAATAAACTGGTCAATCAGCGTGGTGGCGGTTGACTTGGTGTCGTTAATGTTGCGGTAAATTGATATTGTCATCGTTTGTATTTTTGTTGAAGTTGAAGTTGAATATCTACCCATCCTTTTTTGTACTTTTTGAATTTGGCAAATTCATAAAGTTCCTCTTTGGTCATTTCGGTATATTTTTTTCGCAAATGCTCAGGTACTTTCGGTTTTTGCAATTCGGCAAATTCGGCAAAAACCGGCGCAATTACCTTCTGCTCTTTTTGGTGTCCGCATTCTAAACAAATGTTAGTCGATACAGGCATCATGGCTTCGCATGACTCGCATAAACGAACGGGAAAGGCATTTTGTTTGTCGGTTTTCTTCTTTTTTTGTGTCAGACTCCATTCGTGTTCGGTATCGTACCATCCGTGACGCATAACATTATCTCCGTGGTCAATCACAACAAGGTCGGTTTTGTTAGGAGCAGGTCGAAGTCCCCGTCCGACCATTTGCAGGTAAAGTGCCAAGGATTGCGTTGCTCTGTTCAAAATTACGCAGGATATGTGAGGCATATCAAACCCTTCGGTAAATAACCCAACATTTGATACACCCTGAATAATGCCCGATTTGAGTTTGGCAATCGTTATATCTCGCAGGTGTTGAGGCGTCTCACCATCGAGGTGTTCGCAAAGGATACCTGCATTCTGGAACGCCTGAGCGGTATTTTTGGAATGCTCAACATTAACGCAAAAGACTATAAATGGGCGGTCTTTGGCAAATTTCAGGTAATTATTGACCACGCCGGCATAAAGTGTGCTTTTATTAAACTTTGAATAAAGTTGAGCAGAATTAAAGTCGCCACCAACCGACCCGACACCATCAAGGTCAATGTGTTCCTTATTGGCAAATTTCCGGACGGGGCAGAGGAAGTTGAGCGAAGTCAGTAAATTAATCGAAATCGGGTTGACGATATCCTTAAAAATATCGCCCAGAGGCTTGCCGTCTAATCTCGATGGCGTTGCAGTCATTCCTACAACAAATGCTTCTGGGTAGTGGTCTAATATGGTTCGGTAAGAATTTGCCATTGCCAGATGGCATTCATCAATGAATATAATGTCAGGCGGACAAATGCTATGCAGTCTATTTCTAAGCGTCTGAACCGATGCGACATTCAGATTCAAATTCGGATTGGTGTTGCTACCCTGAATTAGTCCGGGTGCAAGTCCAAACGATTCGAGTCGTTCAATGGCTTGTGTGAGCAGTTCTTTTCGGTGTGCAAGGAATAGAATTGATTTGCCCTTGCTGATGGCAGAGGCAATCATTGACGAAACTATGGTCGTCTTTCCCCCACCAGTCGGAACGCATAGGATTGACCGCTTATGTCTTTGTATTGAGGCTCTAAGCAGGTCAATTGCTTCGTTTTGATATGGTCTTAATTTTTGCATAAAAAGAAACCCCCGAAATAGGCGGTCAGAGTCGCCTACTTCAAGGGGTTGGTTTCCTGTACGGAAATATTTTGAATCCGCTCTGACCCGGATAGTTTTACAAATGTAACAATAAGACGGATATTTTCGTAAAAGGTTGCATGCAAAAGAAAAAATTTATCGAAATGATTGAAACATTGGAACAGCACGAACCCGCCATAATCGGCTTAAACTACGACTACAACCGCAACGATGAAAACGGTCGAACCAGCGTAACCCTGAACGGCTTGATGGTGGCAATTGTATCCAGAACCGAAACGCCCGATTTGTTTAAGGTGAACATGGTCAATATTGCCACAGATTCGGCTGAAATAATCGGGAGAGACGAGGCGAAAAAATGGATAGATAGGCAGGTTACACGCTTTTTATTCGGTTGCTACAAAAAAATTTCTCTGTGAAAATCAGCGAGTTATGAGAAAAGTAAAAAAAATATTTGCATTGGAACAAAACAATGCTGTATCTTTGCTTCATCAAATTTAAACAACATCACATCATGACAACGACAAGAACACTTCAACAATTCGCAGACCACTTCGGTTGCAAAGTTTGGAAAGAAAGCCGGGTGTACCTTCCTCAATTCGGTTACAAAACCAAAAAAATGAACACCACCGTTTACCTCTACATCCAAGAGGGTGAAGTTAAGGTCAGCGTGTTCATCGAATGCCCAAGTCAGCCATACGCTTGGATTCAGAGCGAAAAGAAGCGTGTTGAGGCAGAAGTTATCTCCGCCATCGAACACATGGAAGAAGAAGCACAAGAGCGTGGCGGGTCTGTGCGTGTTTATGGCGAAGGCTATCACGAAGTTGTGGTTGAGCAAAATATCCCTGCAACACTTGAACCGGTCAAAGCACAGCCAGACGCTGAGTTAGTTAAATGAATCTCCTGCCAGACCAAAGGTCGGCTGTTGAGAAGTTGCATTGTCTGAAAGTCGGGGCGTTGTTTATGCGCCCCGGCACAGGCAAGACCTTGACAGCCGTAACGCTCGTAAACAGCACGGATGTACCAGAAGTGATTTGGTTCACGCCATTTCGGACAAAAGAGAGTTTGCAAATTGAACTTGCCAAATCTGGACTTGTCAAAAATTGTCAAGTTATCGGAATCGAAACGCTGAGTTCATCCGATAGAGAGTATTTAAGGCTATTTAACTATGTCCAGACGCACGATTGCTTTGTTGTCGTAGATGAATCGCTAAAAATCAAAAATAACGATGCCAAGCGAACGCAACGCATAATTGAGATAGGCAAATATGCCAAGTATAAGTTGGTACTGAATGGCACACCCATAAGCAGGAACATTTTGGATATTTGGTCGCAGATGGAATTTTTATCTCCGCTCATCCTTAAAATGGATTTTGCCGAGTTCAAAAATACATTTGTCAAATGGACAAAGGTAACTAAGTGGGTGCGAGGTAAGCAAGCCAGTAAGGAGGTGATAAACGAGTTCTGCAACATCGACTATCTGTACAGCATAATTTACCCGTATGTGTACGAATCAGACCTATTCATTCAGGTTAAGAAGCACTACAACGAGGTATCATACAAGGTAACGGAAGATGAGATGGAGGAATATCAAGAGTTGAAAAGACGCTATCTGGATAACGAGATGTTGCAGTTCTTGAACAACAATATCTTCATTGAAATGACCCAGAAGATGCAACACCTATACTGCATTTCGCCAAACAAACTTGACAAACTCGATGCGTTATTAAAAACAATTGACCAGTCAAAAGTATTGATTTATTGCAAATTTATAAAGAGTCGTGAAACATTGCAGGCGTTATATCCGTATGTATCTATTATGTCGTATGGTATGCATTCATTCGGATTGAATTTGCAAGACAAGCACATCACGATTTATTTTGATAAGACATTCGATTATGCTCAGCGATTGCAAAGCGAACAGCGTACATATCGCACCGGGCAGATGAATGATTGCATTTATTACGACATGACAAGCGATACCGGACTGGACATTCTGGTAAACGAAAACATCCGTAAAAAGCAAAGTATGGATGAGTATTTTAGATCGGTAAATTTAAAAGAATTGTATGAAAAACTTTAAGAGTCCCGTTTACAATGTTATTCCTGTGCCGATTGACAAAATCGAGGCGAATGACTACAATCCAAACCATGTAGCAAAGCGTGAAATGGAGTTGCTTTACCAGTCTATTAAGTGTGATGGATATACTATGCCTATTGTCTGTTTTTACGACGCTGACAGAGATAAGTATATTATCGTCGATGGATTCCACCGATATACAATTATGGTGCGTTACAAGTCAATTTATGACCGAGAAAACGGAATGCTTCCGGTATCGGTAATTGAAAAGGATATTAATGACCGGATGGCAAGTACAATTCGGCACAACCGAGCAAGAGGAAAGCACGAAGTTGAATTGCAGGCATCACTTGTCGGAATGCTCAAAGCAGGGTGGGACGAAATAAAAATTATGAAAGAGTTAGGAATGACGCTGGAAGAAGTTCAGAGATTGATTGGTATTAAAGGTATCGCATCTGAAATAATGGGCGTACCATATTCAATTGAGCGACAAATAATCGAAGCAGGCGAGGATATTCAAGGAGAGGAGTAATGAGCAAGGCAATTAATAAAGATATAATGTCTTGGGATAAATTCCCTGACTATGATATAATCTGGTGCGACCCCCCGTGGGAACAAAAAATGGTAAAGTATTTTGAAACAATGATGTATAAATCAGGACAGAAAAAGCCTAATAACAATATCGAGCAAATAATTAAAAAACTTGCTGATTTATCATCAAAAGAAAAGCCAATTTTTATTGAATACTCAATTAAAGGAAGTGAATTAATTGCATCAATAATGCAAGCAAGTGGGCATGTGCTAAATAACATTACAAATTCAACGCAGGAAAACAATATGCCATACTGCATATTGTCATTTAACACAACACATTGTTTAGATGGAAGCAAAAGAGGATTTTCAGTTATTGAATCTGTTTGCAAATCACTTGCTTTTAATGTTGTTTTTGACCCATTTGCAGGAGTTGGTAAAACGGCAAAGTCATTTATAAAAAATGGCAAAACTTATATCGGGTCTGAAATAAATGTTTTACGATTTAACAAACTATCAAAAGCAATATGGCACGCACAGCAATAGCCGGAAATGATAATGTATTAGTTGCAACTCAAAAGCGAATATCTTTTCTGTTCGACAACTACGACAATGTATCGCTTTCATTTAGTGGTGGCAAAGATAGTACGGTACTTTTCCATTTGCTTAATGAAGAAGCAAAAAGACGAGACCGAAAGTTTATCGTTTATTTCCAAGACCAAGAAGCCGAATATAGTGCAACGATTGAACTGGTTGAATGGGTAATGACTCAGCCGAATGTTATTCCGTATTGGTATCAAGTACCTATCTTTATGACCAATGCTTGTAGTCATCAGCAGTTATTTTTATGGGCGTGGGGAGATGGAGAAAAGTGGGTAAGAGATAAGCATCCAGTTGCTATACAAAGCATTGATGGCAAGTATCCAAAGCGATTCCATAAGTTTAATTTATGGGTAGGTCAGAACTTGCGTAAACTATCTGGAACGAGTGTATCAATTATCGGTTTGCGAGCCGAGGAAAGTCCAGACAGGCGATTCGTTTTGTTTGGTGAGGACTCAGATATGTTTTGGCTTCGGAGGGTGAATGAGCCACACAAGGCATACCCAATAATTGATTGGAAGTACAAAGACATCTGGAAGTATTTGATTGAAGGAGGATATAAGTACAATCGCATTTACGATAAGATGTATATGCTTGGACACGACATTAGGACGATGCGTGTATCAAATCTTGTTCACGAAAAGGCGTTCCGGTGTTTGTCGGATTTGCAGGAACTCGAACCAGATACATACAACAAACTTGAAGAGCGATTGCAGGGCGTACATACCGCTTCAATTTACGCAAAAGAGGATTTGATTTATTCGATTAAAAGCCTGCCAGACAATTTCAAAACATGGAAAGAGTACAAGGATTTTTTATTGGAAAGCATACATCCAGATTTATCAAAACTATTCAAATACCAGTGGAGCAGGTTTGGCGATACCGATGATGTTGGGGCATGCAAATACATGGTTAAGAGAATCCTGCTGTGCGATTGGGAAGGAAATATAACATGGGCAAGGGATAATGAGTTTAACTATACAAAGGGGCAGATTCTGCACAAAAACAAACTCAAAAAAGAGGATGAAATAATAAAGAAGTGGATGGCTACATTATAATTCAGTAAATTTTTCCATTTGATTATCAACGATTTACAAATACTTTGTAAAAAAGTTATTGACTTTCAAAAATGTCATAGTATCTTTGAGCCATAAACTTAAACATCACACAATGACAACAGCAAAAAAAATCTACAACAAACTGACTGCGATGAATCCTATCTCAACTTATGCTTCATCTTTTGGCAGTCACACAAGTCACTTCGCTCAGGAGTGTGCCGACATGGTTAGAAGTGAGATTTTGGAATTTCTTCCAGAAGGCACTTTGGCACACAAGATTTTGTCAAGTGACCCACGCTCGTTTACTGAAAAGCAACTCTGGGTTATCGCTTTTGAACTGGTTAAAAACGACAAGTACACCGCATCAATCTAATCCTATGAAACGCTACATAAAAGTCATCTGGCTCTTCATCACAACCGTATATCTTCCACTTATTTTCTACAAAGACAAATGAAACAACAACCAAACTTTTTTGAGAAGGTCAGTGCCTTCATGCTCGTAGCGATTCTCATGGGAATCGGCATGCTTATCTTTCACAACATTTTAATTCACTTCGGACAATGACAACATCAACTCACTGGAAAAAACTTGCAAATCCTGAATACTACGGTAGCCACGATTTGATTAATCCCGACGGAACATTCCGGGAAATTATTGTAACCATTGACAAGGTTACATCAAAAGAAATAGTAGGAGAGGGAGGCAAAAAGAATCAAAAGAATATTCTGCACACGCTCGAAATAAAGCCTATTATTTTGAACAATGTCAATCAAAAAGTGATAGCCCGTCTGGCTGGCTCTCCATTTGTTGAGAAATGGTCTGGCGTTCGTATTACTATTTATGTCGATAAGGTTCGGGCATTTGGCGAAACAACAGACTGCCTTAGGGTGAGGACTACCAAACCCACACCGGACAAGCCGAAAGACTGGACAAAGCAAATCGAGGCGATTAACGCCTGCTCAGATATGCCGTCTCTGGTCGCGTTGTGGCAAAGTTTTGACGCCGAAACAAAATCGGCAATGTTATCGTATAAGGATTCACGCAAAAACCAGATAGAAAATGAAAGTAATTGACAACACACAGCAGGGCAGTCGGGAGTGGCATGCCCTCAGGATTGGACGGGTAACATCGTCCAGAACCAAAGACATCATGAAGTCCGACAACTTGCCCGTAGTGGATGCATTAATTGCCGAGCGGGAATGCTTTGACGACCATCTCTGGGATGCGTTGGAAAACAACTACGAATCCGAGGCGATGAAGTGGGGGACTGAATACGAACCCGAAGCCAAGGCGAAATACACGGCTCAGACCGGCATAGAATTAATCGATGTGGCGTTCTGCATTCACGACGAATTGGATTGGTTAGGGATGTCCCCAGATGGATTAACTCCAGACCATATCGGTGCGGTTGAGGTGAAATGTCCCAGCACGAAGACCCATGTACGCACAATTCGCATGGGTGGACTTCCAAACGAACACAAATGGCAGGTGTACCAATATTTTTTGGTAAATGAGAAGTTGCAATGGCTCGACTTCATCAGTTACGACCCCCGATTCGCACCGAAACCATTATACATTTATCGAGTCGAGCGGAACGACATCATAGTCGAACTAAACGAAACCATGACCGCCTTGCTCAAGTTCTGGGCAAAATTCGAGAAGTATCATCAACAAGTAACATTTTAATTTTTATGAATATTCAAGGTAAAGTAGTACGAGTCCTACCGACTCAGATGGTAGGCGAAAAGGGATTTCAAAAGCGTGAAATCCATGTTGAGATTGATGGAGACAGCAAGTACCCGCAAGTCATCGGTCTGGAGGCTCAGGGCGACAAAGTAAGTCTGCTCGATGGTATCAACCCGAACGACATTGTCTCATTCGAAATCAACCTGCGTGGTCGTGAGTGGTCGGGGCAGTACGATGTGGTCAAGGTATTTAATACCTTGTCAATCTGGAAAGTTGAGGTCAAGGTAAAGGCGACACCGACTGCACCGACAACACCTGCACCAGCACCAAGTCAAACCGGTTCAGATCTTCCATTTTAATCTATGACCAGTTACGAAATACACCGACACAACAAGGCTGTAATCGTCCGTCTGCAAAAGAAAGTCCTGCTCGATAGCGTATTGCTGTCGAGCAGGGCAAAGCGGATAATAAATGATTTGAACCTTGTAACCTTGTATGACCTTGTCTCGTTTGACTTGGAAGAACTGCGATTTATTCCCGAACTAAAAAGCATCGCAGGCAAAGGCACGATAAATGAACTTGAGCAGATTAAAAAAGAATATGGCTATGCAAAACCTTAACAACACTTACCCGAAACAGCCAGACCCCAATGTGGACTATGGCGAACCGAATTTACCCGAATGCACTTGTGGAGAGTGCGAATTGGTTTGGGAGACCGAAGATATTGACGATATGGGGCGGTGTGGTGAATGTAGGGAGGAGAACAAATGACAACCTACCAAATCTGCGTAAAACTTTACGGACAAGCCACCGTAGACCAATGGCTTCTGAGCAAGATGGAAGAGATACCACCGCCAACGATTCAACTCGATATGTTCAACGGCTTTATCAGGTCGTTTGATGTTACGAAACGCACCACCAGACAATACAAGGTAGTTCGGATTCCAGAACGCAAAATGACTATGGAAGATGTAATAAGTTCCCAGCGATACGATGCGGTTAATGTCCGGTTCGTGCTGGTCAAATACTTTGTCGATAATTACCCGAATTACGACTTCACAATGATTGGTCAGGTTTTCGGAGGCAAAGACCAAAGCACCATACGCCACGCATATCAGGAGGCTTGTAATCGCTTGGATATAGGCGACCCAGATACTATCGAGGCGTGGCAAAGATTAATGGATTTTGTGAAACATAAATAATTTAAACCCGTATAAACCAATATGACGCCTTTCAACACCACTATCATCGAAACGCCAGAAACCAACTTAGACTGGCTGTATCAGTTCGACCTGCCTGATGGCAAAACGGCTTACATCGAGCCACATTCAATCGACCACGCCAACCCGTATAAGTACCATTCGTTCCTGCTGAATGACTTGAAGTCAGGCGAGGTTCTGGAAATCAGGCAAGGCATCATCACACCGAAACAAGTGTATCGGGATTGGTTTGTTATGCCGTACTACACAGACCGCAATTACTTCTTCCAACTTATCCTACCTGAATTAATTCGTGATGGATGGGATATAGACGAACTGCTCAAAATGGAAAAGGAGTTTGACTATTCAGGACACAACGCATTCAAGTTATACCGAAACGAATACGGTCATACCTGCTTCAATGTTGATAATATCGAGCGGAATTACACTGGAATAGACGGATGGTGGATTGGCATAATTGTAGACAAGGAGGTGCAGGATGAATCGAAATAATTTTTACTCATACCGCTTTGGCTACAAGATAGCCACATACGCCCTTGCGGTGCTTTGTATCGGCTTATCTGTCGCTTGGATAAGTACAAGTATCAGCCGAGACAAATCGAGCGAAATGGAGATGTATTGGCGTTCCGGCTACATTGAAAGTCGGGCGATGCTGAACTATTCGATTCGGGAGAAGGATATTTTGATTGATGTTATTACCGCTCAGGAATCGGGCATATGCGAAATATACTGCGAGCATATCAGGCAGTTTAAGATTGAACATGCAAAGAGACATTCAAATGATAATTAGAGACCACTTTCAAAACTACAAAGGGTATGCGATACCCAAAGCACAACTTATTATTGCGGACATTCCGTATAATCTTGGCAATAATGCTTATGCTTCAAATCCTGCTTGGTATAAGGATGGAGACAATTCAAATGGCGAAAGTGCATTGGCTGGCAAATCATTCTTCGACACCGATGAAGATTTCAGGCCTGCCGAGTTTATGCACTTTTGTAGCACAATGTTGAAAGCCGAGCCAAAGAAAATAAAAGTTGATGGCGAGCCAAGACAAAAAGGAGAAGCACCATGTATGATTATATTCTGTGCATTTGACCAACAAATGTATTTAATTGAGTTGGCAAAAAGATATGGACTGAATAATTATATCAATTTAGTGTTCAGGAAAAACTTTTCCGCTCAGGTGCTAAAAGCAAATATGAAGATAGTTGGTAATTGTGAATATGGACTGCTTTTATATCGTGATAAGTTGCCAAAGTTCAGGAATAAAGGCAAAATGATATTCAACTGCTTCGACTGGCCAAGAGATAACGAAAGCGAAAAAATACACCCAACTCAAAAACCAGTTGAACTTTTGAAAACGCTTATCGAATTATTTACTGATGAAGGCGATGTTGTTATTGACCCAGTATGCGGAAGTGGCTCAACATTGATTGCTTCAGAAAGATTGAATCGCAAGGGTTACGGATTTGAAATTAAAAAAGAGTTTTATCTGAAAGCGTCTGCATGGCTTGCCGAGGAGAAGCAAATAAAAGCAGACATAAAAGAGTTTGGATTTGCTAAGACCAAAGCGAATAAATTACACCCAACCCTATTCTAACCATGACAACTAAAACCCTATCCAGTGGCATCCGCATTGACGACAACAGGTCGATTAATTGTGGCGTGTCAATATCGAATCAGAATAATCCGATGTACTATCTCTGGTACAATTTAGCCAAGAATGAGTTTGCATTTACGCAAAAGGAGAATGGCGAGGTGTTTTACATGGAGAATGTATCAGAATACATCAACGCCCTTGCCGATATAATTCAGTCCGTTGCAGAAGCGAATGAGTTTGTAAATGAAACAAAATAGAACCGATAGCGTATAAAGTAAAATGGAAATGAAAAGTTTAATTAAAGCACTCAAGCAGGCATGGCACAAATACCTTGTTATGTTCCGTTTTCGTAAGGATATTTTTTACTACGAAACCTTTATTTATGTTTATGAAGATGGTAGAATATGCAGAAATGGAATGACATCTATTGTTAAGTTTTTGGATAAATTCAAAGTTGAAGCATATTCTGAAACAGAAGCCGATTTTGAAGCCAAACGAATCGCAAAAGAAAAATATCCCGATTATGCAGGGGCTTTGTGGTTTTGGTAAATGGCACACAACAACAAATATTCACAACCCGCAACCTTTCACCCTTAAACCCGTATAAAGTAATATGACACCAAACGAAATCCAAAACGAACTGAACCGACTCCAAGCCGAGTTGGACAAACTCAAACAAGCCGATACATACTTCCCCGAATTGGGCGAGGTTGTATGGGTATCTGACGACTTAGAAGAGTGGCATAAGCGAATCTTCATCAAGTTCCTTGGCTTCAAATCGTCCCCGTACAAATGCGTCTGGGAAAACAAATCCAACACGACAAAGAACTATCTGCTCGGGAAAAAATACATCACCTCAGACTGGGCATATTGTCGCAGGATGGATGGGGAGATTATTCCGTTCGGTCGGGACAAATACAATACCGACTATTCCCACCTGCTTCCAGATGGCTACGAGTTTTGTAAGGAGGAGGAATGTGACGAGGAAACCGAAATAATGTATCTCAAAGTCAAATTGCACAACCTTGACCCGAATGAGAAACCACTTGGGTCAATCATGCAAGATGTAAAGCACATGGAAGCGTTTTACATGCCGATCCGCCAGAAAGTTCAATACCATGTTGCCGTACACGAAGCAGTTACAACCGAACCCAACCCATACAGCGTGGATTGGTCAAATGCTCCTGAGTGGGCGGAATTTCATATGTACGATGAGACTAAAAGCGGCTATTTTAAAGGGTGGGTTACGAGAGGTTGTTTTTGGAGCGGCTGTTTCGCACCATCCGGCTTCACCCTCCCATCCGGATTAGATTGGAAATTAAGCAAAACAACACGACCATGACCATCTGGATTAACAACACCGAATACTTCGTCAGTGCCGACCTATTTCCCGGCTACGACTTGGAACGGTTGGCGAGGTGGTTCTCAAAAAATCGACCCAACCAAGACCTGCAAGCGTTTGTCCAGTTCTGGCAGAACCGAATCAGTGGGGCAGATGATAATTTAAAAGAGATGATTGTGCTATGAAACGAAACGAATACATCAAAGCATTTTACTCGCTCGGTATAACGATACCGGCACTGGCTCAGGCGTACAACCTGCCTGAATATTATGTTGAACGAATTGTTAAGTATGGGAAGTAAACAAACCTATGGAACTCCAAAAAGCCGTTGATATCTTAATGCACCTGCACCGCCACAAGTTAGGCAAAGCGGACAAGCCAAATTGCACCGATGCTGATATTAACACAGCACGGAACACGCTTAGGCATTACAATAATACCCAGCGAATCAGGTCACTTCAAGACCACCCGAAGCCACGCATTCCCCACGAACGGGGCAACTAACACCATCCACCAAGACGATTCGACCTGCCCCAGAGCGATTAACGCAATGTTGAAGGCAATCACCTCCAGCCAAACATTTTGGCACAGCACACAAAGCCCTAATGGCTTTGACCAGTGCTTATCGTGGTGTTGTTGTAGCCACCTGCCATAACGCTGGAAGATATGACCCGGCTGAATCCAGACCTCGAACGCATAGGATACGCACGAAACGGCAAAACTGAACGCCAGCAGGACGAATAAGTTTATCGCAAAGTCAAACATATCAAGCAGGAATATTCGTCCACTGAAACCAAATATGACCGCTTGGGTCGTTGATATATGAGTTCGTATCAATTCGATTTGCTACGGGCAATTTAATCCGAACCATGACGGTTGCGTCATTCGGGTAACCATTAACCAATACAATCGGATTGCCTGCTGTACCTGCAAGCGTATTGATATAGAATTGCCCGTTTATCAACGCCTCAATGCCATAATTGCCCGAGAACGGGAAAACCATTGCGGGAAGCGTTATTGCCGTCTGGTTTGACGGAAAATTGCCTAAATTAAGTGTGCTGTATGTGTTCATATTAAATTAGTTCAGGAGGATTGCGACATTCGGAAAACTCTCGTGCAAAGATAACATTTATATCAATGGCGAAGGATTGCAGTTCAGGCATGTACGACCTCAATTCATTGCCCGTATCCTCGTCATTGAAGTTGAAATAATCGTATTGAATTGACGCCAAATCGACCTTGATAGTATCGACTTGGGGGAAGTCGGGAATGAATGTTCCCATGATTGTATTTAGCGTATAATCGCCAACCTCGTATTGGTTGTTGCCAGTAAACACAAACACGCCCCGAAGTGTAAATGACTGCTCAAAGCGTTCTTGGCACGACCCGAATCGAGGCAGTGGGCGGAATGTTGATTTTTCGAGTTCCTCGTATCTCAGGTAAAAGAAATTGCCGTTCGTGTCAATGTTCGGAAACCGCACCAACTCGGAGTTGTCATCCATCCTGCGCAGGTAAATGTAACCCGTATCAGGCTCACGAAAACAAAAGTCGTATCCGCTTGGGAATATGACATTGTTTTGCTCGATGTGCTGGCGGATGGAGGAGATTATATGGATTGTTTCTGAGGTCATTTTTTCTTGCGTTTTTTAGGTTTGTATATTCCCATTCTGAGTTGTTTGGCTCGTAGTTCAACTTTTTTTATCCGCTCTTTCTTCATCACTTTTTTCTTGTACGCCTTACTCTTTGCTGTTTGAGTTTTATATTTCTCCCTCGATTTTTGTAACTGCTTAGAACTGGTTGTTATTGTCTTTTTTAATTTATTGACCTGCTTAACTTCTGACAAGGCTTGTTTAGCCATATCAATTTCTTTTTTCTGCTGTGCCAACTTACGAGCGTACTCTTTGCTTGCCTTACTGCCCGCTCTTGCCTTGCTTAGTTTTTGAGCATTAGCATCGGCATAGGCTTGTTTTCGCTTAATAACTCCTTGAAGATAATCGGCACGCTTTTTAGTGTCAATTCTTCTAAATTGATTGGCTTTTAATGCCTTTTCTGCCGACTGCTTTTTCTTAATTGCTTCACTTGTTTTAAGGTTAGTTTTGTTGAGGCTTTTTTGCTGAATTTCAAGTCTTGTTTGTTTTTTTGCATAACTGACCTGTGCCTGTTGTGCTTTTTTCTTCAACGCTTGCTTGCGTTCAAACTTTCTTCGCTTCGCTTTCTTCTGTTGTTGGCGACTTATAGACTTCGAAACGGCATCACGCTTTTGAATTGTCTTGGCAGTCGGCACGCTTGGAAAATTATCAATCGCACTTTGTAGGATAGCATAGGCATCAAGTGCCATTTGCTTTTCCATCTTTGCCTTTTCTTTTTCGTTCAGTTCAAAGATAGGCTCATTGACTTGTTTATCGCTTGTCTGTTGCCATTCCGCTATCTGGGCAGTATCGCTATTATTAAAGCCGTAGGTAACTTCTTTTTCGGCAGTCGATAAAATGTTCATCGAATAGAACAAATTGCCCGTAAAGGTCAAATCTTTGTAACTGATTTGTAACCCCGCATCTAACCTTAAATTGGTGTAGTTAGATGGGGCGTTTCGGTATTCCATCCGCTTGCCCGCAGTCGTCAAGCCACGATTAAACACCCTCGTCTGCATCTCAGCCGACCCCAAGTTAGTGGCGTTGATTAATATCTTCCCCATGTTGGCTTGAAGTGCCTGCTTGGCATTTGCTAAAGCCTTCTCGAATTGCTCAGGCGTTAGGTTTGCCATTGACAATTGTGATAAATACCTTACGCCCCTCGTTCAATGCTTTGCGAATCTTAAGAATTAAATCATTCGTAGCAGGTATGGAACTGAACACGCCCGTATCGTTGCGAGTGCGTCCGGGTAATAAACAACCCTCTGTATGTGCCTCGGTGTTGCCTGAATGAATACGAATACCTGCATAGTTCGGCACATTCAAAAGCAGTGGCAATTCCCGTTTGAATCGGTTTGATAGAGTTATTACAATCTCATACCGCCCTGCTGGAATAGCCGTTTGACCTTGAATCTTCTTGGGTCTTACCGCATCCTCGCAAATAAAGCATTCATGGACGCCATTAATAGACAACTTGCCCAATGTGCGATTGGGTAGCATTATATCCCTTTCGAGATGTAATTCTAAGTTGTCTTTCTTCATTTTACTTCTTCTTGCCTTTTCGAGCAGATTTAGCCTTTGAAGCGACTGATAAAGCGATTGCAACTGCTTGTTTTTGTGGCTTTCCACTTTTCATCTCAGATTTGATGTTGGACGAAATTGTCTTTTGCGAGTAACCTTTTTTGAGTGGCATGGATTATATAATTTCTTCGTTTGTTTTTTCCTCAACACCAAACGCCTGACTAAACGCACTAACAAGAGTAGTCAGACTCCCCCCATAAATTACCGCATTCGTGGCAATCGTCACGACTGACGCCGGCAGTGATACAGGCAGAGCCACAATCGCCCCGCCAATCAATACTAACCCCGCACCCACTTTCAATGCTGTGTTGCGGACTTTCTTCGCCCATAACGGAGTCGGGGCAGACATCTTTCCAAAAGTCAATTTGCTCATAGTCGTTATTATTTAAAATCATCACCAATTTTCTTTGCTTTGCTCGCCACCGACTTCGACCCAACGCAACCCCACATTTGACGAGCCAATTTGTTCGGCACACCTGAGCCGGGTATCTTCATCGAGCGAGCGCAATACGCATCGCCTCGAGGCGTTCCGGGACTGACCTTAGCATTCTCGTCGCCTGCGTGGTAAGTCTTTCCACCGACCTCGACAGACCACTTCTTGCCCTTTGCTGTGCTGACTTTTATCTTGCCCATAACTTAGCGTTTAATGCCGGGAATTCTAACCGTACCCGGTCTTGGTGCAGGTCTGCCCGTACTTGGTCTTGGTTGTGGTCGAGAGCCACCGCAGGTTGAGCAACCTGCATACATCGGAAGCATTGGATTAATCATCTGTAATATCCTTTAGATTGTCTTTGAGTTTCAGCATATCTTGTACCGTTACAAGCGATGCAATTCGTTCTGGGGCGTGATAGCATTGTTCTCGCTTCAACCCGTAGTATTTCCATCCTGCGTTCGTAGTCGTTTTCAAACTTAGCACGCAGTTCTATTTTTTCTTCTTTATTGTGAATGGTCTTTGAATTGGCTCGGACGGTATTAATTAACTCGTCCAATAAGTCCACACCTAAGCGATATAAGCACGCTTGCTGAAATGATACGCTATTGCGGAAGATACAAGCAATCTGGCTTTGGTCGCATTGATATTGTGCCTCGGCAATGAAGCCGAATGTATTATCAACCTCGTTTGAACCATCCCAACCAGACACACGCCATAAGCCAACATTCGATTCGTTGTAAGGTCGATTGCAACACCCTCCGACTTTCAATTCAGCAGTGGCAAGACTTGCGTTATCCAAGGTTAGATACGCCTCACCTCCATCGGTGATGAAGTCCGTATTAACCTCGGTTGGAATGCCTGCAACTGCAGTAAAATTAACACTCTTCACCTGACCGATATTGTCGGTAATTGTTATAGTGTTTAGCCCTGAATTATTGACCAGAACTTTGACATAAGGAATAACCAATAATCCGTAGTCATCGTTCTTCCTGCGGGTAAATTTGATTCCTCTGTTAAGCGGTTGAGGTGTATTGTAGGCAATCACACCAGTCGGGTACTTACCCGCCTTCATTCGGTCTAATACGCTGTTTTGTCGGAAGTCTTGAATAATCCATTGCGACAACTCCGCCACGACCATATTCATTGCAAAACTAACCTTGTCCTGAATGAAATCCCCCGTGGTTTGGTAGTCGCTGTCTGCCATTGCAACAATATCCGCACGAGATAAGCCGGGCAATGATTCAACATATAAGTTGAAGTCGCTCGGCACATTCCACGCAGGGTTGTTACTCCCGATGATATTACGCAGGCAGTTTATCAGGTTCATATAGGTAGATTACAGAATATTCTTTGTTATGCAACACCTCAACTGACTTGCCCTGAGCCGTTGCGAGTTCGTATATCTTGTCAAACAACTCGTCAGGCAAGAACTCTTTAATGTGAATCGAGTTGTACCAATGTAGCGTGAAATAAACGCCTGAGCCATCGTGTAATCCGTTCCAAGTTTTATCAACAACAGGTACATTAAATTCAGGTGTGACCGCCCACATACCAGCGTCAATGCGTGCGACATTGTACTTCTTCAAGTCCTTGCCTGCTTTGCACAACGCCTTAAACTGACCCTCGTTGGGCAGGGGCAACATACGGATATGATACCCCTGTCCTTCGAGTGTGTCAGCAACCATCCGAGTGACATAAGCCACCCGGATGTTTACCGTTTTGTCTGTCCAATTAAGAACCACAGCGATTAGGTCGCAGCGTTGAATTGGAAGATACCATTTACACCCAACAATGGGTCACCAGTGCGGTAGTTGTTGTTGTAAAGGGCAGAGATAGCGTAGTGAAGTGACAACTGAGCGTTCCACTCATCACAACCTTGTGGCTTGTAGATTTTGAAATCGTACACCAGTCCGGGAATCAATGGGTCAACGATAGTTGAGCGAGTTTCTGTCTCGGTCAAGGTCTCGTATTCGCCCAAGTAGAACGGTACTGGGATGAACTGCAATGCACCAGCCTCTAACACATAGAAGTTGTTGTTAGCAAGGGCAGTTGTCAATTGGTCATCTTCGAAATATGCGAACTGACCAGCCTGCATCATGTCGATACCGCCGTTGTTGCAACATCCGATTTTTTGCATTTTGGTGTAGGTACGGAGGTCACCGTTACCGATTGCCATTGGCAGTCCAGACACACGAGCATCGCTCAATGCGTTCAACATTGTTGCCTCGCCGATGTAGTTACCTACGGTTATACCGCCTGTTGCGATTGGGTCTAACAGGTTAAGTGCTGCCGGAGTTGTACCAGAGTTAGTACCGCCTGCGTAGTTACCAGCATTGGCAATCATCTCGGTGATGATGTCGTTGTTGATGTACTGACGCATAGCATCAAGACGATTAGCAATGTCTTTAGTCACCCAAGAATTGCGACCTTCGCAGAGTTCACGAATGTTCTCTTCGGTGTACTTGAATTGCTGTCCTGCTTGGAAGCCAATAGTGATGTTCTCAGCGAAGTTATCGCTTTCGTCGAACGGGCCGTTCAAACAAGAATCAACGGTGGATGTTACCTCGTTGATAGTTGAACGCTTCTGATACATAACCTGAACGGTTTTGATTTGACCATTCTGGCGATTCAATGGAACGATGTTCACATTGTAGCGATTGTATTGGTCGCTAACGGCTCTGAGCGTACCAACCTGAGAAGATTTCAGGGCAGGTGTATGCTCGTTAGCCAAGTTCAAAAGTTGCTCGTTAATAGCCGGGCAAATTGCGGAAAATGACATGATAAATTAAAATGAATTGTTTGCGTTTGAAATTCCTTGTCATTTAGGGGTTCAAGGAAATAACCCTAACGCGGAAGGTCGCCACCTAAGTTCGATTGGCATCGAACGGAACAAAGATAAAAAAAATATTCGATAAAACAAAAAACCCGACTTGTTAGGTCGGGTTGGAATCAAATAAACTAGGCTCTATTTGTTTGTGCTTTGTTTTGTTTTTTATACCTATGCTATTAATAAGTTTTTTCAATTCGTTAATGTATTCTTTTTTGTCCCATCCCTCTATTTCGCATACCATTAAATCAAACTGAATTTCTTTTAATAGTTGTTTTTGAAATCTTAATCTGGCTAAAGTATTTACGGTTTTAGATGGAAAAACAAAATCATCGTTTTCCTCTGTTTTTGTAACTATTGGCGTTTGTTTTATAGGTTTTACAAACTCAATTCGAGGAGTACCTTTACGAATTGACCTAACTAATGCACGCTGACCGCCATTCAAAATACTTTTGCCATCAGTACAAAAGTCATAACCAAAAAGAGGAGAGCCAGTATGATTGTCAATCTTCCATCCTTTTGGCAAAACTTCAAATACATTCCATCCTTTATATTTATTATTTTTCATACTTTATGTACGAATTTTATGCTTTTAAGTTTCAAGAAACAACAAAAAACCCGACATAAGCCGGGTTCGTTGCAGATGAATAGAATCAATTTTAACCGGCAAGCCCGGCACGCTGTTTCATCTGTGCAACTCGTTCTGCCTGCTCTTGTTGCCACTTGCTGACCTGATTCTTTGCAGGAGCAGGGGCAGGCGTTGGTGGCGTTGGATTGCCCGGCTTCGGTGGCTGTGGGTCGCCATTGGACTCTTTGAAAATCTTGGCTTCTTTACCCTCCAAAATGATAAGTTCAGACAGCGTCAATTCTTTTTTGTTCTTGTCGTACACCTTTGCCCCGTTTAAGTCGGTCACAACGGCATTCCCTGAATCGTCCACATCGACTTTGTACTTCTTGTTGAAGTCGGATGTGAAGCCGGGAACTACATACTGACTTGCACCAATCAAAGGATGTTTGCTCACCTCGGATTGAATTGCCTGATTGACTTTGAATGAACGAATGGCGTTTTCCGATTCCGATTTAATCGAGGGAATTACGCTCTCCTCAAACTCCTTGACCTTGTTTTCATAGTCAATAATCGTCTGCTTGGCGTTGTTCAGTTGCTCTAATACCTCTTTGTTGCCTGACTTCTCGCTGATGCGGTCATTAACTAATTTCAACACGCCTTGGAAGTCGAGTTCTTTAATTTCAGCCTCGGTTAATCCGAATTGCTTTTTGACAAAGTTCTTTGCCTCGGCATAAGCCGACCCCTTTCCAGCCTTGTGTATCTCGTCCTTAACACGCTCTTTGTAATAGTTGGTGAAGTGTGTCTCGGTCGATTCGACAAAGCCGGAAAGGTCTGTTTGGTCATCGGCAGATTCGATTGAAGTAACCACATCTTCGGGTACTCCCATCAGTTTCAAAAATTCGATTGCTTTACTCATAATAGTTGCTGACTTGGTTTGGTTGTTACTCGGTTACTTCTTTGGATTTCTTAGGCTTCTCAACCGTAGCGGACACGCTCGGAACGATTTCGAAGTCGCTAAACCCGTTTTTCTTCAATGCCTTTTGGCGCTCAAAGAAATGCTTAGACAAGATAACCTGCTTGCCCGTCTTGGTGTTTTGCACCAATACTTGTTTTTCGTTTAACTTTTGCATGACTTATATTGATTTAATTAGAATGAACGCCAAGCGGAAGTCCTGCGTACTTGCGGGCTATCGATAGTGGTATTGAATATAATTGTTCCAACTGGTGCAAGACCCCAAGACACGAGGCTATCTCTAACGGCACTGGTTACATTTAACTGACGCAAGTTTGGAGGATTGAAATAAGTAGCATTTAACCAAGTTGCAGTCATCGCAGTGATGCCGTAAGTAGCGAAATAAAACGCTGTCTTGCGGTAACGAGTAATAACGGTCTGGGTCTTTACATTGCGTAAAAATACCATTGTGTCGGCATTGGCAGTTGAATAAACTGCTTCGATATTACCGAATCCATTGTACTCGAATGGATTGATAACAAGATTGCCTGACTTCTGACTACGAAGTGTAATGACGCCAGTAGATGAACTTTGAGACACGGTCAAGGTGTCTTTTGTCTGACCGCTCAAACCGATGAAGGCGAACAGCGTCAAACAGATGGAAAGGAAGATTGCTTTTTTCATTGTATGATTGGTTTTAATTTATTACAAATTTACTAATTATTAGAATACCACTCATTCCATAATTCCGCCTCTTGTGGCGTAGATTCGGGCGAACCCTCTGGAATGATTGTGCCTTGATTATCTTCAGGAACAGCGTAGTCGCTTGGCGAATAAATGCCATACACGCCCTCCTCGATTAATTGCATTGCCTTTGCAGTCCTTTCACCCTGCTGGGTCTGAATCTGGTAATATTTGCCTATTTCTATCATTGCTGTAAACTGAAAACTCTGATTCTTGTGCCAACTCCATATCCGTTAGATATTGACGCATATCCAAACTGAATAGAAGTTATATTGCTTGAATTGTCACGCCAAATTCCCGTGGTCATGTATTGGTTACTTATAGTAATTCCATTTGTGCCGCCTCGCATAGCGTGTGCCATCATTGTTCTATTTTTGCCTGTGCTGGCATGTACGATTATAGATGTTTGCTCTAATGAGTTTGTGCCGGTGGAAATATTGAAAGTCATACTCGATTGAGCATTTATGCCTGTTCCAGAATAAGAGTCTCCAAATGTTGCTCGCCTTATGTCATAAACATTCGTACTAATATTATTGAATCGCATAATTTGCGAATCATTCGTATTGGGATTAAGAGATACAACTTCAATATTATACATTTGGTCGTTATTGCCGTTCAGCCCTGTTATATTTATTGACGATTGATTGCCGACCAAGTATGTAACGGTTGGGTCTGGATTGCTTGGCAAAGCCGAAACGACTTGAATGTCTCTGAGCAACTTAAACGATTTAATCATAGCCGTGTTGAGGTTGTTGATGGCAGGAACAAAACTATCGACATTGGTGATAGCGGTTTGATTTACCTTGAATCGGTAATAACTAAATGTCCAAGAATCAACTTGTGACGCCCCATTAAAGATTGCTACCTGCGTGGGCAGAATAGGACTAACAGTCTTGCTTGCACTAATTAAACTACGAGGTACGGACTTGACCGAGCCTTTGTAGGTGATAGTTACATTGCTTCCAGAATTGGCGATATACACCGTGTCCTGTGCGTTGGCTGTTGCCGTGGCAATCAGCATCGAGAAGAGGATAATTATCCAGTCGTGTTTATTCATTTGTTTTATCTGATTTTTCATTTTTGTCGAAAAGTTTTTTCCAAAATCTTACTACGAAAAAACCGATAGTCGCACCGATTGCAGGTGCAATAACTACCTTAAAAAAAATAGCATCAACAGAAAAAAAATGTGCCATAATATACGCCAATATGGAGGACAAGATGCCCCCGATTGATTCCGATTGCCCGTGATTGTCACCCATTGTCTTCGCCCTCACTTTCAAATACGGGAATTGCTTTGTGTCGGCAATTGTAGCCACCACGATATGTGCAGAATGTTTCTTTGGTCGTAGCAAGGTTCATTCCTGACCCATTGTTATACGCCCAATTTATTTCACTTTGTAATTTACTCATTGGAATTTTACCATTGTACTTCGTTATCCACCTGACACACTGCGGACGACTATCGCCAATTAGACTACCGATATACCTGATGCTGTTCGGTGCGTACTCCGTTCTGAACCTATCGTAAATCATGCCGTCATACTGCATGATGCCATCTTGCGCCCATACATTCGCATAGCGTGCCATGCGGTTGAATTTATCAGATTCGGAAGCCAATAAGAAGTCACGCAGTCTTGCTTTGGTATCGGTCACCTTTGCACCTGCAAAAACATTTCGGTTTATAGCGTCACGAATCGGTTGGCGTATCTCAGCAGTCAAACCCGTTCCGGTCATGTTCTGGACAATCGTCTCGGTCTGGGCAAGGCGTAACTGCGACACCCCCAAGCGGTCGAAATCAAACGCAAATGTGCTATTGTATTGACGCAGTACCATCTCGCTCAATCGTTCAATTTCGGGCAGGCTTCGGACGATATCGGACACGCTGGATGGGTAGGTACTTGCGTTGATTGCTTTGGCAATCTCGCTGTCCAGACCAGTGAGAAGTCGGCTGTTCTGTTCTGATAGTACGAAACTTCCGTCAGATAATTGGAAACCATCCAAGTACTTGTCCAATAACTTAATGATGCGTGTAGTGGCATCGTCTGCCCCTTTACGGGCATTATCAACCAAGTTATCAATGAGCAGGTCGATTTCATCTTCTGGTGAACGCTTCGCCATTATTCAAATACGGGAATCTGAATCTGCGTGGCAGGAGGTGGAACGATTGTATTGAACTCGGTCTCCATCAATGCGAGGATTTCCGGCTCTTCCATTTCGTGTTCCATGTCGTCAACTTTCTCCATGACCCTTTCGAGTACATGGTAACAATACGCATGTTTCTGAACGCTTCTGGTATCAATCGCACCCATCCGTTGCATACGCTCGATGTCTTCCATAGATTGCCCATATAACGGGTCAAACTGCACCATCAACTCGATTACTTCGCTCGCCTCGGCTTTGCCTGAGAATCGTTTTTTCATCAAGTCTTTTTGTGCTTTGACTTTGACTGGAATCGGGGCGTCTGCTTCGTTCAACTGCTTCAATTCCTCGATAATCATGCCCTCGTCACGAATGGCAAAGGATGTAGGCTTGACGATGATTGCAGGCTCTGGATTAACGATGTTTCTTAACCGAATTAAGAAGTTCAGGTGATTGAAAATGATGTGGTCAAATATGTGATTTGACATTGCCATAATCATAGCATACTTGCCCTCTCTGTCCACCTTTTTAGCCTCGCCAGATTGAGCCGAATCGGTAAAGAGTTGATACAACTCCAACTCGGCTTTGTGTATCAATGTCTCCCACGCTTTCTGCATGTACTCCAACCCATCCACGGGAGGCGATACATACGACACAGGGTCATCAACAAGCGTCTGGTTTTCGAGCGTTGTGCTATCGGGTACTTTGACCTGATAAATACCATATGGACTGCGAACCATTACGCCTGAACCGTTGCAGGTATTACACGCACGCCTTGAATCGTTGCCATCGCTATCATGCCCCCAGACATAGCCGTTATTGCACCCCTCAGCAGTACAAGGCATCTGCTTCTCAACTCGAATCGGGTTGGAAGTCATTACCCTCGCCCCTTTCCAATCGTCAAAGGTCTTTAGTGCCTCGTTAGCATATCCAACAAACCCGACAAAGAAAGACTCAAGATAGTCAATGAATTGAGGCAGATAGGTATTCTGCAACAATGCCGACCCGCTTGTAAACGAGTAAGGAGACCAACCCATGTAAGTTGATTCGCCCCATACCGCTTTGCGTGTCTTGTAATCAAATTGACCGATAGCCGACTTCCTGAATCCACCATTCAACACGATAGGAATTTCGCCTAAGTTGTGTCGGTAAATTAACTCCGTTCCGAATGTAGTCTTATCGTCAGGTAATTCAATCTCATAGTGCCTATAATAAGCCTCTCTGTCGATTGTATAGAAGATTCGACCTGTTGTGCCTGAATTAAGATAGAAGCGTTCCTCTGGCTTGTAAAAGGTGATTCTGTCCTTTGTGAGTCGGGTGATACAAACCGAATAAATCTGGTACGGATAAACATCAACCTTTTGTGTCGGGTCGGTCGTACCTTCACCGAATGGCATCCAAGTGATATATCCGTTCGGGTCGTCAATTATACGCTCACAGGCAACCTTGAAGATGTATTGCCAATAGTCGTATCCAGTTCCGTACCCCTCGGACATACCAAACACAGGGCGTTCAATGAACTCTTCCGTGTCCTCGTCCACCTTGTAACTGAACTTAGCAGACCCGATAGGACTAAACACCTCGTTCTTTGCCCGACTAATTGCACCCTTTGTAATCGCCTCGAAGTTAGCCAGACGATAACGGTAGATATCATCGGCTTCGTTCGGGCGTTGTAGGTAGAGCAGTTTACCCGGGTTGTGACCTTGCGTATGCACAATCATCGAGTAATACTGCTCTGCCCAACGCAGGTACGCATCAGGTCGTTCTTCCGGGTCGAAATAGAACCCGAAACCCGTATCAATAGGCTCGTATGCCATCTGTTACGGGGTGAATTAGACTTGTCCTAAATCGAAAACATATTGAGTTCCCATTGTCAATCCTTGATACATGACTTGAACATTCATGTATCTTGCATCTTGGTTGTTATCGGGAACGATGACATTCATCATTAAAGTGAAATCAGGCACGAGCCACATACGACCATCGCAAGAACCAAAGTATAAGTAGTATTTGCTTGGGTCGGCTTGAATATCGTTGTAGAATGCTTCTTTCTCAAATACAAGCGGACTGCCTGTTTCGGTGAAGTTGTAATCTTGGAAGTTAAGCGTCCAGACACGACCTAACAAAGTTTCAGGGTCGCAAGAACCGATACGCTTAGTTGTGTTGGATGGGTCAGCCAAAGAACCGAGCAGACCTTTAACAACTCTTGCGTTGTTGGCTGCGATAGCACTTGCCCATTCTGCTGGGTCGGTTGGATTTGTAAAGGTGTAATCACAAGCAACGATAGCAAGATAGGGCAGACCGCCTTGCTTCTTGTTTTTACCGCATGATGCGGAGAGGGTAGGGACGCTTACAGAGCATCCGGTGCAAGTTAATGGCATATTGATTGTTTTTTAGTGAGAACGATTTTTATGTTCCCGAAATATGGCAAACTGCCTACCCTCTGGGAGAGGTTGGACAAAGATAAAAATAAATTTGCAAATAAAAAAATTACGACCTGTCCTGATACATCGCCCGAATGATAAGCAGGTAGTTTATCGCATCAATAAACTTCTCATCCAGTTCGGCATGGGTCGGCTTGTGGTCGGTCTGTATGGCGTCTTTAATCCATTGCAAATGCTTTGTCATGTATTCCCAAGCGACTGCCTGCGGTTTAGATTGCAGGCTTATGCCAGTACGGAAATTCCTGAACACATCCGAGTCGGTTGCGTATTCCTCATTCTTTTTGAGTAGAGTCTTTTCAACTTGCACCAATGCTTCTTGGACTGAGCGTCTTAATTCTGAACTATTCATAAATAAAAAAATGCCCGGCTCATCACTTCCGGGCATCCCACTTAAACCTTAATAAATGACAACGGCACAAAGATAATAATTATTTTAACACTGATGATAATCGAGGCATTCGCACCCGTTTAGCGTTAAATCAACTACCCACATATTGCTGATGTCGTTTGCTTTTTCCGCACCTCCATTCGGCTGGACTTCGATTGCCCCTTTATTAGGCACACCTGACAGATACGCCACCTTGCCAGATAGGTTGTTGTTTACAATCTCGGCAACATAAGGCGGTATCGGCTTTAATTTGACATTGTACTGCTCTTTTATGCTCGTTTTGATTGATAGGCATTGGCGTTCTGGAATATCCTTTTCAATCATCCTGCCAACATACGAAGCAGTGCCACGCAGTCTGTGGGCGTTGCGGTATTGCTTCGATACGCCACGATAGAGGAAATTGCTGAAAATAATTTGCTCAAATGGCGTTTTTTCTCGCCCGTATTGGTCGTTCTCGAGTGGGATGGAATAATCATACCCAAAACAATCTTTGAGGCTGTACGCCCCTTCTAAATAGATTGTGTTCGAGCAGGTATCAATTTCATAGAGTTGAGAATAAACCGTTGAACCGACATTGGAATAGTTGCGTACCTCAAAAGTGAAATAAAACTGACTCGGGAAGTTAGCAGGCAGTTGCGATGGTATGCAAATTTGAGCGTTTTGCGTCCATCTGTACCAAGAGTTAATCGGTAAGGTCTTGCTCGATGCGGTGCGGTCTTGGCTTAGGAATATGCCGGCCTGACGCATAAACACATCGGCATAGTTGTAATTCGTTGTTGGTTGTTTGTATTCCTGATTCGTACAAGCATTGAACATCCTCGCCCGAATCGTCCAGTCGGTTGGGTTAATAGTTGGGTGATACCAGTTGTACCTGATTTTCGGGTTGGGTCGTTGCAGGAAATTCAGGTAACTAATCGTGGTCTTTGCGTTGCGTGTGTTCTGGAACTGAAACTGAAAATGCAAGCAATCACCCGGCACGACTGGGGCGGAGTAGCAGAAGTCGTTTGGACAAAGATTATTATTCCACGCATCGGACTGATTGCATATAATTTCTTCCTGAATTATTGCATCGCATAACACATCGCAGTTAGGCGTTACGGGTACTTGCCAAACTATATCTTCCGCATTGACATTGCCGTTACCTATCGGTGTGCCTGTATCAACAAATCTTACTATTCCCATTGTTATTGTGTAATAAAGTGAAGTACTATTTCATAATCGCCAGTCAAATTCAGGGCAGGCGTATCAATCTTGAATGACACGGAACTTGTCGTGCCGTATGCAGGTGTGAGGTCATAGATGTAAGGCGAATCGCTTGGAATTGAGATAGGCGATGCAGACGACTCGGAACTAACCATACCGCCTCGCACTGGCTGTAATTCAATTCCAACCGACATGACTCTTTTTGGTGTGAAAAAGTTTGCAGTTACAATGACCTGACCCGTTGTTGGGCAAAGATTGTCAATTGGTATCGGTGTAGGTATGCCATCGTTCGGATACTCCTCAATGATGATATCGTTTATGTCATTCACGAAGTCGGCTATCCTGCTCGGACTTGGGCGATTCAATTCCTGCGTGATGGTGTAAATTTCGGTGTTGTCGAAAAATTCAAACTCCAAGTCCCAATTCAGGTTGATGTTGCGATTGACCATCGTGAACGGGGGAAGGCTGTCGTTGCAGTCGAGTAGGTAGGGGCGGACGGAATCGGAAGCAAATTGAGATAGCCATAAATGACCGCCACCAAATAACAATCGTCTTGGAGTTGCTACGGCAGGATAGGTTGCGATTTCGGTAAATGTGGTGTTGTCAATTAATCTTACAAGGTTACTTCCTGCATCTCCAACATAGATTATCCCTGCGTTTTCGATTATTGACCGACCCGCTATTAATGGATATGACAATGAAGTTATGAGCGTATTGGTGTAGTCGTAAACCTCAATCGTGTTGCTGGTGGCAATCCATAAATTATTGGCTGAGGCAAATACCGAAAATGGCTGGGCAACAACGGATACAGGGGCGCTTGGAACAAATGTATTACGAGGCGTTTCAACATAATCACTTGAACTATTTGCAACGGTATAAATCGAATCGTTGCCTGCGTAATATGTAACGGTTTGCCCGTTTGTCTGACCTGTATTGACGCTGTTTGTTATTGTGTTTGTTTGCGGGTCAATTTCGTAAAGATTTGCACTTGCACAAAAAACAAAAAGTTTATCTATGCTTGGTGCGTAAATTATTTGTCTTGGTGCTGTTGGTGTTGCTATTGTTGCCGTTATTGACCTTGTGTAGATGTTAATTAATACGGTTGTGTTTGCTCCGCTTAATGTTGCATAGCACCCCTTTTGAGGCACATAAACGATACCCTCAGGGGCATCGCCTGCTGTTAGTGTGATTGTGGCTGTTATGGTAAGAGTTGCAACATCTATAATTGATATTGTATGGTTTGCAAAATTACACACCCATACCTCATTTGTATCAGGAACATACGCCATATATTCGGGATTGTCTGCACCCGAAATATCAGGCAAAGCAAACAACACATCGCACTGCTCACTTGTCCGATTCTGAACGCAACTGAGCGATGCAAGGCTTAATGTACTCCAAGAGTTCGAGTTAGTCACATCCGATTGATACAGACCCTCTCTGCCTATCTTGCGATAAACATTGTCGGGAATCGTAAATGGAAAGACCAAATCTATATTTGCCCCTTGCGAATTGTTGACGATTGGGTCAAGTCCGTTGTCGGTTACCTTGTCGCAAATTAACTGACCTTTCGCCCCGAAGTATTGCGTGTTGAGCAAAGTCGAGCCAGTCAAAGGAGACTGCTCGTAAATGCTCAATGTCGCCCCTCTGTACGCTTCGAATGCGGTTAATATCAAACCGCCCGTCTTGGCTTGTACTTCTGCGTCTAATAGTGGCAAGTTGGCTTGTAGTACCGTTTCCAAATTCATATTGACGCAAGTACCTAACAGCGTTCCGACCGTACCTGCGTATTCCTGTTCAACCGTCCTGAACTTAGCCTCAACACCCGTTAGTGTTAGGTTCTCATCGTCATAATTGATTAGTTGAATCGGTTCGGTTATCCAAGACCGACTCTGTCTGTCTAATGCCGAGGTCGTTATGAATATGAATCGGTAATTGTTGGATATATTTTCAACGCCCGTTAAATCTTGCCTTAGATTTAATACATCAAACTCGGCAAAGAACTCATTCGAGGTGATGTTGGTCGGAGGCGTTACAGGTGTGATAACATTACCTGCCACTAAGTTGGTCAAGTCGGCTTGGTCGTACTCATAATTCTCGTAATAATCGAGTTGGTTGTTCTGCGAATCGTTGCGAATCAAATACACCCACATATCTGTCGGAGGTGTACCAGTCACATTGTTATCGGCAAATTGGAAGTCCACACGAACCTTAGTCTGGCGTATGGTCGAAAGGTATTGAGTAGGCTGACCCGTTGGTGTTGTTAAACTTGTGCTAAGCAAATAGAAAGCGACTGCATTTGCCCCAACTCCCTCTTTCTCAAATGGGAACTTGCCACGAATTGAAAAGATATCGTCCTGATAAACCGAACCAACAGAGCGGTAAATTACGAATGCCCAACTCATATACTTCAAGTTGCGGTAAATTGAGTTCTCGCTTTGGTTATTCAGTTCAACCTCGTTCCGTGTTGAGTTGGCTAAAAGTATCCGATGGTTGGCAAGAGGGAAGTTACTCGGGGCATTCAGGCTGTCCTCAGGCAAGTTAAACTCAACCCGATATTGAATGTTAGTCCCGCCTGATGATACTATCGCATAAACATAAGGCGTATCCTGACTATTCTCCTCTGATGGCTGTTGACCGTACCACTCCATTTGATAAGTACCATCAACGCTTGGGTCTTCGCCCTCTCCTGCTGGCTGTAAACATATCCGAGTTTTCCATCCTGCAACCGGATAGTTCTGATACGACCAATCAACTATCTGAGCGAATAGCCACTGACTAAGAAATAACTCATCGCCTGCAACAAGTGGCTGAGCGACTCGTAAATCTCTCTGCAAATAAACGGCTTGGGCAAATGCGTAATTGTCCGTTGTGTCGCACTCGGCATTAAATGTTCTTCTTTGTAATATTATTGAACTATTCAGGTCGCCAAATGTCCAGTCAAGTTCTTCAATGTCGCAATATACTTCGTTCCAATTCAGATTGACAAAACTCTTGCGGTTGTTAAAATCAACTTCGATAAAGCAGTTGCCAGTTCCGGGATAACCATTGCCGTTAAATGTCGCTGTTATCGTTGTACATTGGCACGGGACGAGCGTGAATGTAGTAGGTACAAATGTAAACGCCTCGCACCCACAAATACGAATTGAACCAGTATGCGTACCTCCGTCATAATTACATAGACGCAATTCGACCGTATCGCCATCGCATAAGTTACCGAAGTTTATGTTCCAGTTGCGGTCTATCCCGACCGTGATAGTTTGATTATTTGCCATTAGAATTCACAAGTAAATTGAATTGTTCTTTCGCCTAAGTTAGCGTTGATTTGATTGATTCGGGCATTCACAATCGCCCCGTATGGTGTCCGTAGTCGCACGGTTCTGTTTACATCGAGTTGCTGTACGAGTTGGCAGTTGGCTCTTACCGTAAGTTCAGCGTTCCAGAATCGGAATGGGTTAATGTTGGGGTCGTCAATGCGGTGGAATTTATCGTATAAGTCCGACTGCCCTGAATTAACCATCGCAGGCATATTCTGAACACCATTGTAAATCTTTACATAAGCATCGGTGTAACTCTGACCATCCCAGATTAACATCTTTGGATTTGATGCAGTGCCTTTCGCCATAAGCAAGGCACGGCTGTATTGGCTTATATTATTGCCCCAAATTAGATTTGATAGTGGCAAGTTATCGAAGAATGTCAATACATCCGCTTCGATGCCATCGTTACGATAACGGCTTGGGGAATATGATAATTGCTTCTTGTTAGCACCCTCCCAATTCGGGTTAGAGCCATAATCGAAATAAACCGTATATCTATTCCTATCCTCGTTGCCTACATCGTCCAGAGCGTCCATTGTTGCTTCAACTTTGATTGAAGAGAATAACTTGCCCTCGTTATAAGTAAAGCAAACGCCCTCTAATATATCGCCCGTTTCTTGATTAATATCAGCGTCATAAATGACGGGTTGATTCAGGAAATAATCTTTACGCTCAAAGTATAATTGGTTTTGATTAATCCACCAACGAGCGTTGAAGTCTTTCGCAATCATATCAAGCCAAGCGGACATCGTGGCGGTTGGTCTGTTCTCGCTAATATATCCAACTGCTGAACGACTGCCTGCATCGGCTGGGGCGTTGAAGTATAAGGCGTTGTAATATTCGCTGTTTGGGTCGTTTAGGATTGATGAGTTGAATTGGTTGATTCCGCATATCTGACAAGCATTTTCGACATATTGCCGATACAATGGAGTCGGATGTTTACGACCGCACCCGATGAAGTTCTGAATGATTCTGTCAACAAAATCGTTTACCTCTTTGATTAAGAAGAATGGGTCTTGTAATATCTGGTCACAAATGGGAGGGGTTATATCAACATTAACCGTTGGAATTAAATTTATTGCCCATTCAATGACTTTCAATGACGCACATAGACCAATAAGTAATATTGATACATTTATAAGAAATAGTATTAAAAATGGGACTAAAGTTGCTTTAATCCATAAGTTCAAAAGCACTATGCTCAACAACACCGCCATCAACCAATTCGGGCGTAATTCGTTGCAATATACAACGAGGGGGAATCGTGGATTTGCATTAGTCTGACCTGTTATCGGGTCGGTGTATGGATAATTGAAATACCCATTCTTATTCGAACTTATCTCGTATTTGTTCAAACACTGATAAATCAACTCGTCTGGGTCTTGGCGGGTCAATCGTGCCGTTACGAAGCAATCGCCCGTGCAAAAGTCAACCATATCGCCACGAATGATAAGGTCGCGATATACGGGGGCATTACAGCAGTCGTCCCATACCTCGACATTGGCAGATTGGTTTAACCCGTTTGGATTGGCTACCATCAAGGGGTAAATTATGTTGAACGCATCGTCATAGAACTTCAACTGATTCGTATAACTCTTCTGCGTCCTGCCCGTTTCGGAATCACGGGAGTAGTTCAGCGTAAAGTCCTCGAGTCCCTCAATCCTGCCCGTTATCGGCTGTCCGTTTATCTTAACCTGTAACATTAGCCTATCCTCCTCCTAAGTCTGCGTATCTCGGTTTGGCTTCGCTCGGTGATGACTGCAATACCTCGGTCATTAATTGCAACATTCGTATGCGGTATGTGTTTGGCTATTGCCTTGCCTATTACATCAGGGTCAATGCTTTGTTGCGTGCCTGTTCGCCTCATTCCTGAGGTAGCCAACTCTGCTAAGAATCCAGCCTCTTTGTCGCTAATCTTTTTGTCTTGAGCAAGGTCTAATAAAGCAGAATAACCCGGTTGCATATTGATATCAGCAGGTACAACTCGCTCGTCTGGAGTTAGGATAGCGTGAACCGAATCACGCCCACGAACCGCACCTCGCATCATTGGGACTCGTTTCGTTCCTTTGTTGTAGGGAAGAGGTTGGGCGAGGACGATACCTGTTTGAATTGCCCCCGATGCGATGATGAAAGGCGATATTGCCCCGAATGATGCTATGTTGGTTGGGTTGGTCAATGCTATCGCTGTGTTAATCAATCTGGGCAATCGCAGCGATTCGGTCTGCAATGGCTTGCTTTCTCTTTATCGCCCGCATCTGTTGGTCGTACTGCTCTTCACTAATCAATCCTGCCTGCCGTTGCTTCTCGACCATATCCCTCTCCCCATCTATCTCCCTTTGCTTGTATGCAAGTATAGTATTAGTAACGCCTTCCGCTGTTTCTCCTGCTAATTTAGTTATTTGTGCTTTTTGTGTTTTCTTTTTATCGACATCGCTTATAGTAATCTTATCCTCAACATCCGCAACATCCATCCCGTACTTTTTGCGAAGTTCGAGTAATGCTTTGAAATAATCTTCCTCGCTTGACAGACCTATGCTATGCTTCATATTAATGTCCCTCAACTCGGACTGCATGTCTTTCATGCGTTGTTCCTCGGCAAGTTTTGAGGCATCTTCTAATCGGTCAATTCTTTTTAGTCTTTCTTGTTCGTCAAATTTATCATAAGCCTCCTGCGTCTCCTTATCAACTTTTGCTTCTCCCTCAATACGCTTTAACTTGTCCTCGAACTCTTGGTCTTCTAACTTCTTCTTTTCTGCAAGTTCCTTTTCTCTTGCCTTTCGTGCCTTTTCCGCTTCTTTTATTTCTTCTTTTGTTAGTGGCTTCGGCTTGTTTCGTTCTTTAATCTCATCCTTCATCAACTGCACTTTTTGCTTCATGGCACTGATGAGTTTAAGTGTTTCGACCTTTTCTTCTGCGGTAAGTTCAACACCTGTTAGAAACTGATAACCGCCAATATTTTCATACCCTCTCGCAATCTTTTCCTGCTCTTTTATTTTGGCTTCTAACACCTGAATAATTTCTTCCTCGCTCTTTTTTTCTTTTTCAAGGTTTGCTATTTGCTCTTTGACTTGGTCTTGTTGCTTGTAGTCAGCAAGCAAACGCATTCTTTCATTTTGAATATATTGCTCTTGTGTTTGGTTGATATTAGTCCACCAATTTAGCATATCAGCAAGCACCTCAGCACCGCCACCGCTACCATAAAAACGCTCACCGAGGCTTGTCATATATCCCTCCCAAGCGTTTTGTAATCGGTTTAAATTAGCCTGAATATTACCTGCCATCTTTTCCGTATTGCCACCAAATGCACGCTCTGCCTCCTCCGCAAACTTGGGTAGAACTTCATTGGCAAGTAGTTGCCCAGACGCCATCATCTTGTCAAGTTCCTTAGTTGTTACCCCTAATGCTTTAGCCATGATACCAAATGCGGACGGCATGGCTTCCCCAAGTTGTTGTCGCAATTCTTCGGCACTAATCTTCTGTTTCCCAATCATTTGAGTAAGTGCGGTCATTGCATTCTTGGTCTGCTCTGAACTCGCCCCTGTACCTGCCAATGCAATGGTCATCGATTTGAATATCCTTGATGCCTTATCGACCTCCATGCCAGATGCTTTTGCAGCACTGGTAAATTGAATATAATTAGTAGTAAGCGACTTGTATGACAACCCCAAATCGTTCGCCATTTGCTTGAGGTCGCCAAATGTTTTTAGAGCCTCGTCATTTGACCCAGCAAGGTCTTTCATTCTGACCTCCAAGTTCTGCATCTCAGCAGTGGCTTTCAATACCGCTTTGCCAAACTCAACTATCTTATCAATGGCAAACGCACCAGCGACCATCGTACCGATTTTGCCAAGTGCTTGGTCTAATTGGCTAACATCCTTCTTGGTCTTGTCGGTAGCGTTGCCGAGTTTATTCATCCCATCCACTGCTGGCTGAGTGTCGGCAACAACTCTGAATATTATATTTTGAGCCATATCAAATCAATTTTATCCTTTGTATGGCGATTCGCCTAATGACCGGGCGGTCAGGGCAAAGATACGAAAAAAATCGGCTTAAATTAAATTCAGCGGATTGACTCGCCTCCCTTTTTTGTCGATAAAAAACAGCACATTCCCGTTTTCATCCACAACAGGGCGAATCGTCCCTCTCCTTAATTTGCGTCCTATGCCCATATCAATCCTTTACAGATTCCGTTAATGCAATACCACAAATGACGCCAATTAAAAAGACCAGAACTATCATACTTTAACGCTCTTTTGTTTCAAATGCAGTTCGTACTTCCATGCGTTGATAGTGCTGGCGTACTCTTCGATTCCCATCTTTTCGAGCATTTTAATTTCGGTCAATGAGCCGTTACAAAGCATCCTGTGCATAAGATTCACCTCGGTCACGAAAGTGCTGAACTCATCAGCCCAGTTTCGGATAAGGGAAAGATACTCTGACTTAGGTCGCTCGACTCCATCAAACTCCTTTGAAGGATAAGCGAACGGATATAAGCGTCTGAGATGTCCGATAAGTCCATTGTATAGCGTACTGCCAACTGAATAAAAAAAAACCGTGCATCATCGTCTTGCTTCCAAATGTCGAGTTTTACCCGTTGCATTTTCGGGTCGAAATCCATCGGGTCTTCATCGGGATGGACGACAAATACGCACGCCAAGTCTTGAAGAAGCAACTCGTCTGGAATGTCAGCAATCCGTCTTTCAAGTTGGTCGAACTTCGAGAAGCCTCCGACAATATCGCCCCTGTTAAGGTCGTCTTTGATTTCCTTGAACGCTTTGACCAGTCGTTCGGGTGTTAGTCCCATAGATGCCCTGCGAACGGCAAGGTCGGCAGGGATTACCCGATTTGCTGGAATGTCGCCCCAAGTTTCGAATGTACGCCACTCGATGCCTGATGCGTCAGTGTAAATTGGTTTTAAGTTGCTCATACGCTGGCAAAGTTACCCGATTTTGCGAACCTATCCAAAAATGACCTGTGGAATGTCCAGAGGTAGTAAATAAAGCAGTCGAATAAGTGTCCGTGCATGTTGGTCGGGGCAATCTTCTTCCCATCATCTCCCCGTTGCATCATTTCGCAATCCTCGACAAGGTATTTACACGCTCGGTTAATGACAAGGTCAGGGTGCTTGGATAGCATCGAATTAATCAATACAATCGTGTCTTTGCTGTCCGGATTTGACGAGAGCAATCGTATCTGGGCGTCAGATAGTTTTAACGCACCCTTAACCGCTTTCCAATTAGTCACGCCTTTCATCGTGGCTGAGCGGTTTCTTCCCGATGCGTCACCGGTCAGGATGAGGCGAGCAGTATCGGGGTATCTGGTGCGGATGCGTTCACACAACTCGTACACATCGGAGTTCATTATTCGCTCTTCGCCTAATATCCTGATTCGATTCCTGCTTGGGTCGTGCTGTGCATAGATGCAAGTCATAGGCGACACATTGAAGTCCATTGATACATAGATAGGCAAATCGGGTCTTTCCTGAATATCCGCTACATGCTTCTTGTGTTCGAAGCAGTACGCCCAGACGGTTTCCTGCTTGGTGACGAGCATGCCCAATACTTCACGCTTGAATGAATTCGGGTCTAGGGTGCGTTCTAACTGCTCGATGTAGCCGGGTCGCAGGTTGTGCTGGTTCGCATACGATTCGGCTCGGATTAACTTAATCCTGCCCTTACTTACTTTGGCTTGGCTTTCCAATTCCCGATAATAGGCAACATTGTCGGGCGGAGTCGTGGCGGTCTTGATTCGGTGGCGTAAACCTAACTTCTTGAAAGTCGTCCCTCTCGTCCTTGCTCGGCACTTGTCCAACGCTTCTTGGAAGTTCCGCACATCTCGAGTTTCGTCAATGCTGATAGTGTCCCACTCTGAGCCGTTCACAACATTGTAGTTATCGAGGTGGGTCAGGACAACATAAGACCCCCAGCGGAATGTAATGACCTTGTCCGAAGATATGCCGGAATAAGGCTTAACGCCAGACATTCGCTTGTTTACCACATAGTCCACGCCCTCACGAAGCCCCCATTCTTCCCAAGCCTCCTGAACTTTCTTAAATGTTGCCGTCTTCATCATGGCGAATGTGGGCGAACATATCAGGTGCTTTGAATTCGGAACGGATAGGTCAGGAATCAAATCGACCGCCAGCCAGTAAGTCTTACCCACTCCAACGCCCGTCAGCATGTGAATCTCTTCCGCTTCGAGGTGGTGGCTGGAGTAGTATGCTATCTGCTGTGCTTCGTTCAGTTCGGGCATTATTCCTCCGATGCTTTACGAATGGCTTCGGGTGAAATATGCAGGTTGATTTGAGGCGGTTGGTAGTCTTTTTGTTCCGTGTCAGCCTCAACCTGCTTCCCGTACTTTTTCGGAGCGAGTCTTTCCATTAGCCACATTCGAGTTTCGACACGCAATTTTGAACGACTCGTAAATTCCCGATTTTCGATTCGATTGCCGTTGGGAGATATTATTTCGTCTTGGCTCGAATCGTCTGAAATTATAATCACATTGTCTCCCATGAAATCCGCTTGAAGTGCCTTTGCCCGTGCGTATTGTAAGGAAAACTCTGGCTTGTCGTCAATCCAATCCATTATTGTTGATGGGTCAGGAAACCAATCTAACTCCCGATGAAGCCTATGCAGACCTTTTTCGGACTGCCCAATTTCGGTACAAATTCGCTTTGCAAGTTCTGGGGTATAAATAGTCGGTCTGCCTCCTGCGTGCTTTGGTTTTGCCTCTGTTTCGGTCTCGGCTTGACCTATTGGCTTTTTCGTTTTTGCCATAGTCGTTCAGTGCTAACTATGCAAATATACGAAAAAAACAAACCCAGTCGGGGAGACTGGGTGTTGTTACTCTAAACTCTCGTAAAAAATGGTAGAATCAAAAAAACCTGTATAAGCAAAGGTAATAATTAACATTTGAAAAAACTTTTGTAGTAGGTTGTAGGGGGTTGTAGTAAGTTGAAAATATCCTCAACTTACTACGCTTTTGAAAATAAACTCAAACTATAACTAACTGATTATAAATAATATATATATTAATAATTATATATATATTTATTATTGTAGTAGGATAGTAGGTTATTTTGGCATTTTTAACATTTTTTAAATTTTTTTTCTTCAATTCAATTTTGAAAAGTAATTTTGAAAAATAGTTTGAACGGCAAAAACTACTCCATCAACCTACTACACTTTGCGTAACTTATTGAAAAATAAATCGTTTAGTGTAGTAAGATAAAAAAAACTTCAACTTACTACAACTATGTTCAACCCCATCCTTTCGGAAAGTAAAATTCAGCAGGTCGCCATCATGGAAATTTGGAACAAATTGCCCCAAACTCGGCTTTGTTTGTTCCACATCCCGAACGGAATGTTCTCAAATGCCCGAGAAGGGGCAAAATTTAAGGCACAGGGCGTTATCTCTGGCGTTCCCGACCTTGTATTCGTCTGGAACGGGAAAACGCATTACATCGAAGTTAAATGCGAAAAAGGGGTATTGTCAAAAAATCAAATCGCCCTGCACCAAAAATGGATGGAGCAGGGCGTTTCGGTAAATGTTATGAGAAGCAGTGAAGAAATTATTCGTTTTGTGACAGAACTGGTCTCACAAGGTAGGTCGTCCGAGGCTGAGAATTCCGTCTCTCAATAATTTTCAAAAATTTCAAGCGATTTAATGCTTTGCCCAAAACAACATTTGAAATTCTCAACTGCGTTTTGGATTGCAAAAATGTTGATATGTCCGATGCAGTCATTGTAATTCCATTCGGGTCTTCCGGTTCGCAGACTTCATAATATTTTGACAAAAGTTCCTCGTTTACATCAGGTGCGGTATTATTTGAGGAAATAAGTTGAAGCATTTCATTTTCGTGCGAGTTTAGGAATGGCGACTCGCCTCCACTTGTGTAGCGGTGATAGGCTTCGATTAAGGCATCGGTCTTGTCGATGGCGTAATATGTTTCAAGGTCAATCGAACTGGCATGAATTGGAACGATACGCCTGTTTGAACTATCGGTAATAATATCAGTATCATTTGAAGTACCGCACAGCATGGCAAGGCGTTTTATATCTTCGTGGTCTTTCCCGTATGCTCGTCTAATTGTAGAAGATGTCTGTCCGGATTTTGCTTTCATGTACTTATAATTTGTGGCAAGTTTACCGCCCCATTCGTCATCGCACACAATCCACTTCATGCTGAGCAGAATGTCATCGTCTTTGCCTCCAGAGAGGTCGGAAACGGCAAAGTAATTGGATAGTTCTTTTGGTAGTAGTTTCTTCCAAAATTGAGTTTTACCCGTTCCGATTTTTTCGCCATAAATGATGGGAATCAAAGGTGGCGTCTCGTCTCCCAAAGCACCGGCAATGAGTCCCAAGTAAAACTTAGTAAGGAATACTTCGATATAATCGTACATAACCTCACCATTGGGCAGGTGTCCGTTATACCCTGATATAGTGTCTGCCATAGACTTAATTACGCCAACAGGCTGTCTATGTTCGTTTGCTCGTAAAAAGTCAATTAACGGGTTGTATGATGGTATTTCGTGCGACCTAAGGTAAGTTGATAAAAGTTGTTGTGGTATTTTTGGTTCAATTTTTTTCAATGCGATATACATTGAGTTTTCCTCAGTTTCGGTAAACACCTCTCCATTATTCTCCAAGCGGTTTGTTATGAGATTTCGTTGTAGTTTATAGTTTGAGTTTATAAAAATCTCAATTGTATCAATCTGGGAAAAGTTCTTGTCGGTATTGATTGTTGAGGTATTTTCAAACGCTCGATTGACAAGTTCGGTTGCCTCGTTTATGTCCATACCATCGAGTTCGGTCATGACCCTGATTACTGATTCTTTTGGTCTGCCCTGCTTTTTGGCGTGATATACCGCTTGCAGTGTTCGCTTGGTTCGGGGTGATGTTATGTTTATTCCTGCTTCCTTGCAGTAGTACATAAAAGTCCCCAACTTGATACCTTGCCCACCTGATTTGAGGAATGCGGTATAATGCTTATCGCAGTTTTTTTCGTCATATTTTTCATTGAATTGACTGACCAGATGGAAGTACCCTCGTCCATCTTCTCCGAAATAATCGCATAAGGCAAAACCGATATTCCGCCAGAGATAATACTGCCCCTGAGTCAGGTCGATTCTATTTGAAACGATTTGGTCGATAATATATTCAAAGTCGGACGAGGCGACAAAGTCTGGATGGGTAAGTTTTGGCTGTTCTTTTTTGGGTATGTATTTTTTAAAGATTTGCGACCTATTGTTAAAGAATAATCCGGGGTCATAGGACACGAATCTTGTCCTGCTTACATCCTTGCAGGAACGGTCTATTCCGATTTGATATTGCTGTGAATAATACTTTTCCAAGCCTTCAAATGCGTCCAGATGCTTTGCCGGGTCAATTTTGACAATAACGGCAAGACCATTACCTCGGATTGATTTGAAGCAGGCGTAGGTGTATGGGTCTGACCATAATTTATTTGCCACATCAAGCATATTAACCTGCTCGATATTGTCGATGTCAATGCAGATAAATCCTGAGTGAGCGATTAGTCCGTTGGCGTTACGCTGTTTAAATTGCCCTGAGACGGTTACGAGCGGAACGGTCTTTTTAAGTTCGGCATCTTGAGTCTCCCGAATCTTTTCGACTGGCTCTTTCCAAGTTCCGTTTTTGACATCTGCAATAAACTGGTCAATCAGCGTGGTGGCGGTTGACTTGGTGTCGTTAATGTTGCGGTAAATTGATATTGTCATCGTTTGTATTTTTGTTGAAGTTGAAGTTGAATATCTACCCATCCTTTTTTGTACTTTTTGAATTTGGCAAATTCATAAAGTTCCTCTTTGGTCATTTCGGTATATTTTTTTCGCAAATGCTCAGGTACTTTCGGTTTTTGCAATTCGGCAAATTCGGCAAAAACCGGCGCAATTACCTTCTGCTCTTTTTGGTGTCCGCATTCTAAACAAATGTTAGTCGATACAGGCATCATGGCTTCGCATGACTCGCATAAACGAACGGGAAAGGCATTTTGTTTGTCGGTTTTCTTCTTTTTTTGTGTCAGACTCCATTCGTGTTCGGTATCGTACCATCCGTGACGCATAACATTATCTCCGTGGTCAATCACAACAAGGTCGGTTTTGTTAGGAGCAGGTCGAAGTCCCCGTCCGACCATTTGCAGGTAAAGTGCCAAGGATTGCGTTGCTCTGTTCAAAATTACGCAGGATATGTGAGGCATATCAAACCCTTCGGTAAATAACCCAACATTTGATACACCCTGAATAATGCCCGATTTGAGTTTGGCAATCGTTATATCTCGCAGGTGTTGAGGCGTCTCACCATCGAGGTGTTCGCAAAGGATACCTGCATTCTGGAACGCCTGAGCGGTATTTTTGGAATGCTCAACATTAACGCAAAAGACTATAAATGGGCGGTCTTTGGCAAATTTCAGGTAATTATTGACCACGCCGGCATAAAGTGTGCTTTTATTAAACTTTGAATAAAGTTGAGCAGAATTAAAGTCGCCACCAACCGACCCGACACCATCAAGGTCAATGTGTTCCTTATTGGCAAATTTCCGGACGGGGCAGAGGAAGTTGAGCGAAGTCAGTAAATTAATCGAAATCGGGTTGACGATATCCTTAAAAATATCGCCCAGAGGCTTGCCGTCTAATCTCGATGGCGTTGCAGTCATTCCTACAACAAATGCTTCTGGGTAGTGGTCTAATATGGTTCGGTAAGAATTTGCCATTGCCAGATGGCATTCATCAATGAATATAATGTCAGGCGGACAAATGCTATGCAGTCTATTTCTAAGCGTCTGAACCGATGCGACATTCAGATTCAAATTCGGATTGGTGTTGCTACCCTGAATTAGTCCGGGTGCAAGTCCAAACGATTCGAGTCGTTCAATGGCTTGTGTGAGCAGTTCTTTTCGGTGTGCAAGGAATAGAATTGATTTGCCCTTGCTGATGGCAGAGGCAATCATTGACGAAACTATGGTCGTCTTTCCCCCACCAGTCGGAACGCATAGGATTGACCGCTTATGTCTTTGTATTGAGGCTCTAAGCAGGTCAATTGCTTCGTTTTGATATGGTCTTAATTTTTGCATAAAAAGAAACCCCCGAAATAGGCGGTCAGAGTCGCCTACTTCAAGGGGTTGGTTTCCTGTACGGAAATATTTTGAATCCGCTCTGACCCGGATAGTTTTACAAATGTAACAATAAGACGGATATTTTCGTAAAAGGTTGCATGCAAAAGAAAAAATTTATCGAAATGATTGAAACATTGGAACAGCACGAACCCGCCATAATCGGCTTAAACTACGACTACAACCGCAACGATGAAAACGGTCGAACCAGCGTAACCCTGAACGGCTTGATGGTGGCAATTGTATCCAGAACCGAAACGCCCGATTTGTTTAAGGTGAACATGGTCAATATTGCCACAGATTCGGCTGAAATAATCGGGAGAGACGAGGCGAAAAAATGGATAGATAGGCAGGTTACACGCTTTTTATTCGGTTGCTACAAAAAAATTTCTCTGTGAAAATCAGCGAGTTATGAGAAAAGTAAAAAAAATATTTGCATTGGAACAAAACAATGCTGTATCTTTGCTTCATCAAATTTAAACAACATCACATCATGACAACGACAAGAACACTTCAACAATTCGCAGACCACTTCGGTTGCAAAGTTTGGAAAGAAAGCCGGGTGTACCTTCCTCAATTCGGTTACAAAACCAAAAAAATGAACACCACCGTTTACCTCTACATCCAAGAGGGTGAAGTTAAGGTCAGCGTGTTCATCGAATGCCCAAGTCAGCCATACGCTTGGATTCAGAGCGAAAAGAAGCGTGTTGAGGCAGAAGTTATCTCCGCCATCGAACACATGGAAGAAGAAGCACAAGAGCGTGGCGGGTCTGTGCGTGTTTATGGCGAAGGCTATCACGAAGTTGTGGTTGAGCAAAATATCCCTGCAACACTTGAACCGGTCAAAGCACAGCCAGACGCTGAGTTAGTTAAATGAATCTCCTGCCAGACCAAAGGTCGGCTGTTGAGAAGTTGCATTGTCTGAAAGTCGGGGCGTTGTTTATGCGCCCCGGCACAGGCAAGACCTTGACAGCCGTAACGCTCGTAAACAGCACGGATGTACCAGAAGTGATTTGGTTCACGCCATTTCGGACAAAAGAGAGTTTGCAAATTGAACTTGCCAAATCTGGACTTGTCAAAAATTGTCAAGTTATCGGAATCGAAACGCTGAGTTCATCCGATAGAGAGTATTTAAGGCTATTTAACTATGTCCAGACGCACGATTGCTTTGTTGTCGTAGATGAATCGCTAAAAATCAAAAATAACGATGCCAAGCGAACGCAACGCATAATTGAGATAGGCAAATATGCCAAGTATAAGTTGGTACTGAATGGCACACCCATAAGCAGGAACATTTTGGATATTTGGTCGCAGATGGAATTTTTATCTCCGCTCATCCTTAAAATGGATTTTGCCGAGTTCAAAAATACATTTGTCAAATGGACAAAGGTAACTAAGTGGGTGCGAGGTAAGCAAGCCAGTAAGGAGGTGATAAACGAGTTCTGCAACATCGACTATCTGTACAGCATAATTTACCCGTATGTGTACGAATCAGACCTATTCATTCAGGTTAAGAAGCACTACAACGAGGTATCATACAAGGTAACGGAAGATGAGATGGAGGAATATCAAGAGTTGAAAAGACGCTATCTGGATAACGAGATGTTGCAGTTCTTGAACAACAATATCTTCATTGAAATGACCCAGAAGATGCAACACCTATACTGCATTTCGCCAAACAAACTTGACAAACTCGATGCGTTATTAAAAACAATTGACCAGTCAAAAGTATTGATTTATTGCAAATTTATAAAGAGTCGTGAAACATTGCAGGCGTTATATCCGTATGTATCTATTATGTCGTATGGTATGCATTCATTCGGATTGAATTTGCAAGACAAGCACATCACGATTTATTTTGATAAGACATTCGATTATGCTCAGCGATTGCAAAGCGAACAGCGTACATATCGCACCGGGCAGATGAATGATTGCATTTATTACGACATGACAAGCGATACCGGACTGGACATTCTGGTAAACGAAAACATCCGTAAAAAGCAAAGTATGGATGAGTATTTTAGATCGGTAAATTTAAAAGAATTGTATGAAAAACTTTAAGAGTCCCGTTTACAATGTTATTCCTGTGCCGATTGACAAAATCGAGGCGAATGACTACAATCCAAACCATGTAGCAAAGCGTGAAATGGAGTTGCTTTACCAGTCTATTAAGTGTGATGGATATACTATGCCTATTGTCTGTTTTTACGACGCTGACAGAGATAAGTATATTATCGTCGATGGATTCCACCGATATACAATTATGGTGCGTTACAAGTCAATTTATGACCGAGAAAACGGAATGCTTCCGGTATCGGTAATTGAAAAGGATATTAATGACCGGATGGCAAGTACAATTCGGCACAACCGAGCAAGAGGAAAGCACGAAGTTGAATTGCAGGCATCACTTGTCGGAATGCTCAAAGCAGGGTGGGACGAAATAAAAATTATGAAAGAGTTAGGAATGACGCTGGAAGAAGTTCAGAGATTGATTGGTATTAAAGGTATCGCATCTGAAATAATGGGCGTACCATATTCAATTGAGCGACAAATAATCGAAGCAGGCGAGGATATTCAAGGAGAGGAGTAATGAGCAAGGCAATTAATAAAGATATAATGTCTTGGGATAAATTCCCTGACTATGATATAATCTGGTGCGACCCCCCGTGGGAACAAAAAATGGTAAAGTATTTTGAAACAATGATGTATAAATCAGGACAGAAAAAGCCTAATAACAATATCGAGCAAATAATTAAAAAACTTGCTGATTTATCATCAAAAGAAAAGCCAATTTTTATTGAATACTCAATTAAAGGAAGTGAATTAATTGCATCAATAATGCAAGCAAGTGGGCATGTGCTAAATAACATTACAAATTCAACGCAGGAAAACAATATGCCATACTGCATATTGTCATTTAACACAACACATTGTTTAGATGGAAGCAAAAGAGGATTTTCAGTTATTGAATCTGTTTGCAAATCACTTGCTTTTAATGTTGTTTTTGACCCATTTGCAGGAGTTGGTAAAACGGCAAAGTCATTTATAAAAAATGGCAAAACTTATATCGGGTCTGAAATAAATGTTTTACGATTTAACAAACTATCAAAAGCAATATGGCACGCACAGCAATAGCCGGAAATGATAATGTATTAGTTGCAACTCAAAAGCGAATATCTTTTCTGTTCGACAACTACGACAATGTATCGCTTTCATTTAGTGGTGGCAAAGATAGTACGGTACTTTTCCATTTGCTTAATGAAGAAGCAAAAAGACGAGACCGAAAGTTTATCGTTTATTTCCAAGACCAAGAAGCCGAATATAGTGCAACGATTGAACTGGTTGAATGGGTAATGACTCAGCCGAATGTTATTCCGTATTGGTATCAAGTACCTATCTTTATGACCAATGCTTGTAGTCATCAGCAGTTATTTTTATGGGCGTGGGGAGATGGAGAAAAGTGGGTAAGAGATAAGCATCCAGTTGCTATACAAAGCATTGATGGCAAGTATCCAAAGCGATTCCATAAGTTTAATTTATGGGTAGGTCAGAACTTGCGTAAACTATCTGGAACGAGTGTATCAATTATCGGTTTGCGAGCCGAGGAAAGTCCAGACAGGCGATTCGTTTTGTTTGGTGAGGACTCAGATATGTTTTGGCTTCGGAGGGTGAATGAGCCACACAAGGCATACCCAATAATTGATTGGAAGTACAAAGACATCTGGAAGTATTTGATTGAAGGAGGATATAAGTACAATCGCATTTACGATAAGATGTATATGCTTGGACACGACATTAGGACGATGCGTGTATCAAATCTTGTTCACGAAAAGGCGTTCCGGTGTTTGTCGGATTTGCAGGAACTCGAACCAGATACATACAACAAACTTGAAGAGCGATTGCAGGGCGTACATACCGCTTCAATTTACGCAAAAGAGGATTTGATTTATTCGATTAAAAGCCTGCCAGACAATTTCAAAACATGGAAAGAGTACAAGGATTTTTTATTGGAAAGCATACATCCAGATTTATCAAAACTATTCAAATACCAGTGGAGCAGGTTTGGCGATACCGATGATGTTGGGGCATGCAAATACATGGTTAAGAGAATCCTGCTGTGCGATTGGGAAGGAAATATAACATGGGCAAGGGATAATGAGTTTAACTATACAAAGGGGCAGATTCTGCACAAAAACAAACTCAAAAAAGAGGATGAAATAATAAAGAAGTGGATGGCTACATTATAATTCAGTAAATTTTTCCATTTGATTATCAACGATTTACAAATACTTTGTAAAAAAGTTATTGACTTTCAAAAATGTCATAGTATCTTTGAGCCATAAACTTAAACATCACACAATGACAACAGCAAAAAAAATCTACAACAAACTGACTGCGATGAATCCTATCTCAACTTATGCTTCATCTTTTGGCAGTCACACAAGTCACTTCGCTCAGGAGTGTGCCGACATGGTTAGAAGTGAGATTTTGGAATTTCTTCCAGAAGGCACTTTGGCACACAAGATTTTGTCAAGTGACCCACGCTCGTTTACTGAAAAGCAACTCTGGGTTATCGCTTTTGAACTGGTTAAAAACGACAAGTACACCGCATCAATCTAATCCTATGAAACGCTACATAAAAGTCATCTGGCTCTTCATCACAACCGTATATCTTCCACTTATTTTCTACAAAGACAAATGAAACAACAACCAAACTTTTTTGAGAAGGTCAGTGCCTTCATGCTCGTAGCGATTCTCATGGGAATCGGCATGCTTATCTTTCACAACATTTTAATTCACTTCGGACAATGACAACATCAACTCACTGGAAAAAACTTGCAAATCCTGAATACTACGGTAGCCACGATTTGATTAATCCCGACGGAACATTCCGGGAAATTATTGTAACCATTGACAAGGTTACATCAAAAGAAATAGTAGGAGAGGGAGGCAAAAAGAATCAAAAGAATATTCTGCACACGCTCGAAATAAAGCCTATTATTTTGAACAATGTCAATCAAAAAGTGATAGCCCGTCTGGCTGGCTCTCCATTTGTTGAGAAATGGTCTGGCGTTCGTATTACTATTTATGTCGATAAGGTTCGGGCATTTGGCGAAACAACAGACTGCCTTAGGGTGAGGACTACCAAACCCACACCGGACAAGCCGAAAGACTGGACAAAGCAAATCGAGGCGATTAACGCCTGCTCAGATATGCCGTCTCTGGTCGCGTTGTGGCAAAGTTTTGACGCCGAAACAAAATCGGCAATGTTATCGTATAAGGATTCACGCAAAAACCAGATAGAAAATGAAAGTAATTGACAACACACAGCAGGGCAGTCGGGAGTGGCATGCCCTCAGGATTGGACGGGTAACATCGTCCAGAACCAAAGACATCATGAAGTCCGACAACTTGCCCGTAGTGGATGCATTAATTGCCGAGCGGGAATGCTTTGACGACCATCTCTGGGATGCGTTGGAAAACAACTACGAATCCGAGGCGATGAAGTGGGGGACTGAATACGAACCCGAAGCCAAGGCGAAATACACGGCTCAGACCGGCATAGAATTAATCGATGTGGCGTTCTGCATTCACGACGAATTGGATTGGTTAGGGATGTCCCCAGATGGATTAACTCCAGACCATATCGGTGCGGTTGAGGTGAAATGTCCCAGCACGAAGACCCATGTACGCACAATTCGCATGGGTGGACTTCCAAACGAACACAAATGGCAGGTGTACCAATATTTTTTGGTAAATGAGAAGTTGCAATGGCTCGACTTCATCAGTTACGACCCCCGATTCGCACCGAAACCATTATACATTTATCGAGTCGAGCGGAACGACATCATAGTCGAACTAAACGAAACCATGACCGCCTTGCTCAAGTTCTGGGCAAAATTCGAGAAGTATCATCAACAAGTAACATTTTAATTTTTATGAATATTCAAGGTAAAGTAGTACGAGTCCTACCGACTCAGATGGTAGGCGAAAAGGGATTTCAAAAGCGTGAAATCCATGTTGAGATTGATGGAGACAGCAAGTACCCGCAAGTCATCGGTCTGGAGGCTCAGGGCGACAAAGTAAGTCTGCTCGATGGTATCAACCCGAACGACATTGTCTCATTCGAAATCAACCTGCGTGGTCGTGAGTGGTCGGGGCAGTACGATGTGGTCAAGGTATTTAATACCTTGTCAATCTGGAAAGTTGAGGTCAAGGTAAAGGCGACACCGACTGCACCGACAACACCTGCACCAGCACCAAGTCAAACCGGTTCAGATCTTCCATTTTAATCTATGACCAGTTACGAAATACACCGACACAACAAGGCTGTAATCGTCCGTCTGCAAAAGAAAGTCCTGCTCGATAGCGTATTGCTGTCGAGCAGGGCAAAGCGGATAATAAATGATTTGAACCTTGTAACCTTGTATGACCTTGTCTCGTTTGACTTGGAAGAACTGCGATTTATTCCCGAACTAAAAAGCATCGCAGGCAAAGGCACGATAAATGAACTTGAGCAGATTAAAAAAGAATATGGCTATGCAAAACCTTAACAACACTTACCCGAAACAGCCAGACCCCAATGTGGACTATGGCGAACCGAATTTACCCGAATGCACTTGTGGAGAGTGCGAATTGGTTTGGGAGACCGAAGATATTGACGATATGGGGCGGTGTGGTGAATGTAGGGAGGAGAACAAATGACAACCTACCAAATCTGCGTAAAACTTTACGGACAAGCCACCGTAGACCAATGGCTTCTGAGCAAGATGGAAGAGATACCACCGCCAACGATTCAACTCGATATGTTCAACGGCTTTATCAGGTCGTTTGATGTTACGAAACGCACCACCAGACAATACAAGGTAGTTCGGATTCCAGAACGCAAAATGACTATGGAAGATGTAATAAGTTCCCAGCGATACGATGCGGTTAATGTCCGGTTCGTGCTGGTCAAATACTTTGTCGATAATTACCCGAATTACGACTTCACAATGATTGGTCAGGTTTTCGGAGGCAAAGACCAAAGCACCATACGCCACGCATATCAGGAGGCTTGTAATCGCTTGGATATAGGCGACCCAGATACTATCGAGGCGTGGCAAAGATTAATGGATTTTGTGAAACATAAATAATTTAAACCCGTATAAACCAATATGACGCCTTTCAACACCACTATCATCGAAACGCCAGAAACCAACTTAGACTGGCTGTATCAGTTCGACCTGCCTGATGGCAAAACGGCTTACATCGAGCCACATTCAATCGACCACGCCAACCCGTATAAGTACCATTCGTTCCTGCTGAATGACTTGAAGTCAGGCGAGGTTCTGGAAATCAGGCAAGGCATCATCACACCGAAACAAGTGTATCGGGATTGGTTTGTTATGCCGTACTACACAGACCGCAATTACTTCTTCCAACTTATCCTACCTGAATTAATTCGTGATGGATGGGATATAGACGAACTGCTCAAAATGGAAAAGGAGTTTGACTATTCAGGACACAACGCATTCAAGTTATACCGAAACGAATACGGTCATACCTGCTTCAATGTTGATAATATCGAGCGGAATTACACTGGAATAGACGGATGGTGGATTGGCATAATTGTAGACAAGGAGGTGCAGGATGAATCGAAATAATTTTTACTCATACCGCTTTGGCTACAAGATAGCCACATACGCCCTTGCGGTGCTTTGTATCGGCTTATCTGTCGCTTGGATAAGTACAAGTATCAGCCGAGACAAATCGAGCGAAATGGAGATGTATTGGCGTTCCGGCTACATTGAAAGTCGGGCGATGCTGAACTATTCGATTCGGGAGAAGGATATTTTGATTGATGTTATTACCGCTCAGGAATCGGGCATATGCGAAATATACTGCGAGCATATCAGGCAGTTTAAGATTGAACATGCAAAGAGACATTCAAATGATAATTAGAGACCACTTTCAAAACTACAAAGGGTATGCGATACCCAAAGCACAACTTATTATTGCGGACATTCCGTATAATCTTGGCAATAATGCTTATGCTTCAAATCCTGCTTGGTATAAGGATGGAGACAATTCAAATGGCGAAAGTGCATTGGCTGGCAAATCATTCTTCGACACCGATGAAGATTTCAGGCCTGCCGAGTTTATGCACTTTTGTAGCACAATGTTGAAAGCCGAGCCAAAGAAAATAAAAGTTGATGGCGAGCCAAGACAAAAAGGAGAAGCACCATGTATGATTATATTCTGTGCATTTGACCAACAAATGTATTTAATTGAGTTGGCAAAAAGATATGGACTGAATAATTATATCAATTTAGTGTTCAGGAAAAACTTTTCCGCTCAGGTGCTAAAAGCAAATATGAAGATAGTTGGTAATTGTGAATATGGACTGCTTTTATATCGTGATAAGTTGCCAAAGTTCAGGAATAAAGGCAAAATGATATTCAACTGCTTCGACTGGCCAAGAGATAACGAAAGCGAAAAAATACACCCAACTCAAAAACCAGTTGAACTTTTGAAAACGCTTATCGAATTATTTACTGATGAAGGCGATGTTGTTATTGACCCAGTATGCGGAAGTGGCTCAACATTGATTGCTTCAGAAAGATTGAATCGCAAGGGTTACGGATTTGAAATTAAAAAAGAGTTTTATCTGAAAGCGTCTGCATGGCTTGCCGAGGAGAAGCAAATAAAAGCAGACATAAAAGAGTTTGGATTTGCTAAGACCAAAGCGAATAAATTACACCCAACCCTATTCTAACCATGACAACTAAAACCCTATCCAGTGGCATCCGCATTGACGACAACAGGTCGATTAATTGTGGCGTGTCAATATCGAATCAGAATAATCCGATGTACTATCTCTGGTACAATTTAGCCAAGAATGAGTTTGCATTTACGCAAAAGGAGAATGGCGAGGTGTTTTACATGGAGAATGTATCAGAATACATCAACGCCCTTGCCGATATAATTCAGTCCGTTGCAGAAGCGAATGAGTTTGTAAATGAAACAAAATAGAACCGATAGCGTATAAAGTAAAATGGAAATGAAAAGTTTAATTAAAGCACTCAAGCAGGCATGGCACAAATACCTTGTTATGTTCCGTTTTCGTAAGGATATTTTTTACTACGAAACCTTTATTTATGTTTATGAAGATGGTAGAATATGCAGAAATGGAATGACATCTATTGTTAAGTTTTTGGATAAATTCAAAGTTGAAGCATATTCTGAAACAGAAGCCGATTTTGAAGCCAAACGAATCGCAAAAGAAAAATATCCCGATTATGCAGGGGCTTTGTGGTTTTGGTAAATGGCACACAACAACAAATATTCACAACCCGCAACCTTTCACCCTTAAACCCGTATAAAGTAATATGACACCAAACGAAATCCAAAACGAACTGAACCGACTCCAAGCCGAGTTGGACAAACTCAAACAAGCCGATACATACTTCCCCGAATTGGGCGAGGTTGTATGGGTATCTGACGACTTAGAAGAGTGGCATAAGCGAATCTTCATCAAGTTCCTTGGCTTCAAATCGTCCCCGTACAAATGCGTCTGGGAAAACAAATCCAACACGACAAAGAACTATCTGCTCGGGAAAAAATACATCACCTCAGACTGGGCATATTGTCGCAGGATGGATGGGGAGATTATTCCGTTCGGTCGGGACAAATACAATACCGACTATTCCCACCTGCTTCCAGATGGCTACGAGTTTTGTAAGGAGGAGGAATGTGACGAGGAAACCGAAATAATGTATCTCAAAGTCAAATTGCACAACCTTGACCCGAATGAGAAACCACTTGGGTCAATCATGCAAGATGTAAAGCACATGGAAGCGTTTTACATGCCGATCCGCCAGAAAGTTCAATACCATGTTGCCGTACACGAAGCAGTTACAACCGAACCCAACCCATACAGCGTGGATTGGTCAAATGCTCCTGAGTGGGCGGAATTTCATATGTACGATGAGACTAAAAGCGGCTATTTTAAAGGGTGGGTTACGAGAGGTTGTTTTTGGAGCGGCTGTTTCGCACCATCCGGCTTCACCCTCCCATCCGGATTAGATTGGAAATTAAGCAAAACAACACGACCATGACCATCTGGATTAACAACACCGAATACTTCGTCAGTGCCGACCTATTTCCCGGCTACGACTTGGAACGGTTGGCGAGGTGGTTCTCAAAAAATCGACCCAACCAAGACCTGCAAGCGTTTGTCCAGTTCTGGCAGAACCGAATCAGTGGGGCAGATGATAATTTAAAAGAGATGATTGTGCTATGAAACGAAACGAATACATCAAAGCATTTTACTCGCTCGGTATAACGATACCGGCACTGGCTCAGGCGTACAACCTGCCTGAATATTATGTTGAACGAATTGTTAAGTATGGGAAGTAAACAAACCTATGGAACTCCAAAAAGCCGTTGATATCTTAATGCACCTGCACCGCCACAAGTTAGGCAAAGCGGACAAGCCAAATTGCACCGATGCTGATATTAACACAGCACGGAACACGCTTAGGCATTACAATAATACCCAGCGAATCAGGTCACTTCAAGACCACCCGAAGCCACGCATTCCCCACGAACGGGGCAACTAACACCATCCACCAAGACGATTCGACCTGCCCCAGAGCGATTAACGCAATGTTGAAGGCAATCACCTCCAGCCAAACATTTTGGCACAGCACACAAAGCCCTAATGGCTTTGACCAGTGCTTATCGTGGTGTTGTTGTAGCCACCTGCCATAACGCTGGAAGATATGACCCGGCTGAATCCAGACCTCGAACGCATAGGATACGCACGAAACGGCAAAACTGAACGCCAGCAGGACGAATAAGTTTATCGCAAAGTCAAACATATCAAGCAGGAATATTCGTCCACTGAAACCAAATATGACCGCTTGGGTCGTTGATATATGAGTTCGTATCAATTCGATTTGCTACGGGCAATTTAATCCGAACCATGACGGTTGCGTCATTCGGGTAACCATTAACCAATACAATCGGATTGCCTGCTGTACCTGCAAGCGTATTGATATAGAATTGCCCGTTTATCAACGCCTCAATGCCATAATTGCCCGAGAACGGGAAAACCATTGCGGGAAGCGTTATTGCCGTCTGGTTTGACGGAAAATTGCCTAAATTAAGTGTGCTGTATGTGTTCATATTAAATTAGTTCAGGAGGATTGCGACATTCGGAAAACTCTCGTGCAAAGATAACATTTATATCAATGGCGAAGGATTGCAGTTCAGGCATGTACGACCTCAATTCATTGCCCGTATCCTCGTCATTGAAGTTGAAATAATCGTATTGAATTGACGCCAAATCGACCTTGATAGTATCGACTTGGGGGAAGTCGGGAATGAATGTTCCCATGATTGTATTTAGCGTATAATCGCCAACCTCGTATTGGTTGTTGCCAGTAAACACAAACACGCCCCGAAGTGTAAATGACTGCTCAAAGCGTTCTTGGCACGACCCGAATCGAGGCAGTGGGCGGAATGTTGATTTTTCGAGTTCCTCGTATCTCAGGTAAAAGAAATTGCCGTTCGTGTCAATGTTCGGAAACCGCACCAACTCGGAGTTGTCATCCATCCTGCGCAGGTAAATGTAACCCGTATCAGGCTCACGAAAACAAAAGTCGTATCCGCTTGGGAATATGACATTGTTTTGCTCGATGTGCTGGCGGATGGAGGAGATTATATGGATTGTTTCTGAGGTCATTTTTTCTTGCGTTTTTTAGGTTTGTATATTCCCATTCTGAGTTGTTTGGCTCGTAGTTCAACTTTTTTTATCCGCTCTTTCTTCATCACTTTTTTCTTGTACGCCTTACTCTTTGCTGTTTGAGTTTTATATTTCTCCCTCGATTTTTGTAACTGCTTAGAACTGGTTGTTATTGTCTTTTTTAATTTATTGACCTGCTTAACTTCTGACAAGGCTTGTTTAGCCATATCAATTTCTTTTTTCTGCTGTGCCAACTTACGAGCGTACTCTTTGCTTGCCTTACTGCCCGCTCTTGCCTTGCTTAGTTTTTGAGCATTAGCATCGGCATAGGCTTGTTTTCGCTTAATAACTCCTTGAAGATAATCGGCACGCTTTTTAGTGTCAATTCTTCTAAATTGATTGGCTTTTAATGCCTTTTCTGCCGACTGCTTTTTCTTAATTGCTTCACTTGTTTTAAGGTTAGTTTTGTTGAGGCTTTTTTGCTGAATTTCAAGTCTTGTTTGTTTTTTTGCATAACTGACCTGTGCCTGTTGTGCTTTTTTCTTCAACGCTTGCTTGCGTTCAAACTTTCTTCGCTTCGCTTTCTTCTGTTGTTGGCGACTTATAGACTTCGAAACGGCATCACGCTTTTGAATTGTCTTGGCAGTCGGCACGCTTGGAAAATTATCAATCGCACTTTGTAGGATAGCATAGGCATCAAGTGCCATTTGCTTTTCCATCTTTGCCTTTTCTTTTTCGTTCAGTTCAAAGATAGGCTCATTGACTTGTTTATCGCTTGTCTGTTGCCATTCCGCTATCTGGGCAGTATCGCTATTATTAAAGCCGTAGGTAACTTCTTTTTCGGCAGTCGATAAAATGTTCATCGAATAGAACAAATTGCCCGTAAAGGTCAAATCTTTGTAACTGATTTGTAACCCCGCATCTAACCTTAAATTGGTGTAGTTAGATGGGGCGTTTCGGTATTCCATCCGCTTGCCCGCAGTCGTCAAGCCACGATTAAACACCCTCGTCTGCATCTCAGCCGACCCCAAGTTAGTGGCGTTGATTAATATCTTCCCCATGTTGGCTTGAAGTGCCTGCTTGGCATTTGCTAAAGCCTTCTCGAATTGCTCAGGCGTTAGGTTTGCCATTGACAATTGTGATAAATACCTTACGCCCCTCGTTCAATGCTTTGCGAATCTTAAGAATTAAATCATTCGTAGCAGGTATGGAACTGAACACGCCCGTATCGTTGCGAGTGCGTCCGGGTAATAAACAACCCTCTGTATGTGCCTCGGTGTTGCCTGAATGAATACGAATACCTGCATAGTTCGGCACATTCAAAAGCAGTGGCAATTCCCGTTTGAATCGGTTTGATAGAGTTATTACAATCTCATACCGCCCTGCTGGAATAGCCGTTTGACCTTGAATCTTCTTGGGTCTTACCGCATCCTCGCAAATAAAGCATTCATGGACGCCATTAATAGACAACTTGCCCAATGTGCGATTGGGTAGCATTATATCCCTTTCGAGATGTAATTCTAAGTTGTCTTTCTTCATTTTACTTCTTCTTGCCTTTTCGAGCAGATTTAGCCTTTGAAGCGACTGATAAAGCGATTGCAACTGCTTGTTTTTGTGGCTTTCCACTTTTCATCTCAGATTTGATGTTGGACGAAATTGTCTTTTGCGAGTAACCTTTTTTGAGTGGCATGGATTATATAATTTCTTCGTTTGTTTTTTCCTCAACACCAAACGCCTGACTAAACGCACTAACAAGAGTAGTCAGACTCCCCCCATAAATTACCGCATTCGTGGCAATCGTCACGACTGACGCCGGCAGTGATACAGGCAGAGCCACAATCGCCCCGCCAATCAATACTAACCCCGCACCCACTTTCAATGCTGTGTTGCGGACTTTCTTCGCCCATAACGGAGTCGGGGCAGACATCTTTCCAAAAGTCAATTTGCTCATAGTCGTTATTATTTAAAATCATCACCAATTTTCTTTGCTTTGCTCGCCACCGACTTCGACCCAACGCAACCCCACATTTGACGAGCCAATTTGTTCGGCACACCTGAGCCGGGTATCTTCATCGAGCGAGCGCAATACGCATCGCCTCGAGGCGTTCCGGGACTGACCTTAGCATTCTCGTCGCCTGCGTGGTAAGTCTTTCCACCGACCTCGACAGACCACTTCTTGCCCTTTGCTGTGCTGACTTTTATCTTGCCCATAACTTAGCGTTTAATGCCGGGAATTCTAACCGTACCCGGTCTTGGTGCAGGTCTGCCCGTACTTGGTCTTGGTTGTGGTCGAGAGCCACCGCAGGTTGAGCAACCTGCATACATCGGAAGCATTGGATTAATCATCTGTAATATCCTTTAGATTGTCTTTGAGTTTCAGCATATCTTGTACCGTTACAAGCGATGCAATTCGTTCTGGGGCGTGATAGCATTGTTCTCGCTTCAACCCGTAGTATTTCCATCCTGCGTTCGTAGTCGTTTTCAAACTTAGCACGCAGTTCTATTTTTTCTTCTTTATTGTGAATGGTCTTTGAATTGGCTCGGACGGTATTAATTAACTCGTCCAATAAGTCCACACCTAAGCGATATAAGCACGCTTGCTGAAATGATACGCTATTGCGGAAGATACAAGCAATCTGGCTTTGGTCGCATTGATATTGTGCCTCGGCAATGAAGCCGAATGTATTATCAACCTCGTTTGAACCATCCCAACCAGACACACGCCATAAGCCAACATTCGATTCGTTGTAAGGTCGATTGCAACACCCTCCGACTTTCAATTCAGCAGTGGCAAGACTTGCGTTATCCAAGGTTAGATACGCCTCACCTCCATCGGTGATGAAGTCCGTATTAACCTCGGTTGGAATGCCTGCAACTGCAGTAAAATTAACACTCTTCACCTGACCGATATTGTCGGTAATTGTTATAGTGTTTAGCCCTGAATTATTGACCAGAACTTTGACATAAGGAATAACCAATAATCCGTAGTCATCGTTCTTCCTGCGGGTAAATTTGATTCCTCTGTTAAGCGGTTGAGGTGTATTGTAGGCAATCACACCAGTCGGGTACTTACCCGCCTTCATTCGGTCTAATACGCTGTTTTGTCGGAAGTCTTGAATAATCCATTGCGACAACTCCGCCACGACCATATTCATTGCAAAACTAACCTTGTCCTGAATGAAATCCCCCGTGGTTTGGTAGTCGCTGTCTGCCATTGCAACAATATCCGCACGAGATAAGCCGGGCAATGATTCAACATATAAGTTGAAGTCGCTCGGCACATTCCACGCAGGGTTGTTACTCCCGATGATATTACGCAGGCAGTTTATCAGGTTCATATAGGTAGATTACAGAATATTCTTTGTTATGCAACACCTCAACTGACTTGCCCTGAGCCGTTGCGAGTTCGTATATCTTGTCAAACAACTCGTCAGGCAAGAACTCTTTAATGTGAATCGAGTTGTACCAATGTAGCGTGAAATAAACGCCTGAGCCATCGTGTAATCCGTTCCAAGTTTTATCAACAACAGGTACATTAAATTCAGGTGTGACCGCCCACATACCAGCGTCAATGCGTGCGACATTGTACTTCTTCAAGTCCTTGCCTGCTTTGCACAACGCCTTAAACTGACCCTCGTTGGGCAGGGGCAACATACGGATATGATACCCCTGTCCTTCGAGTGTGTCAGCAACCATCCGAGTGACATAAGCCACCCGGATGTTTACCGTTTTGTCTGTCCAATTAAGAACCACAGCGATTAGGTCGCAGCGTTGAATTGGAAGATACCATTTACACCCAACAATGGGTCACCAGTGCGGTAGTTGTTGTTGTAAAGGGCAGAGATAGCGTAGTGAAGTGACAACTGAGCGTTCCACTCATCACAACCTTGTGGCTTGTAGATTTTGAAATCGTACACCAGTCCGGGAATCAATGGGTCAACGATAGTTGAGCGAGTTTCTGTCTCGGTCAAGGTCTCGTATTCGCCCAAGTAGAACGGTACTGGGATGAACTGCAATGCACCAGCCTCTAACACATAGAAGTTGTTGTTAGCAAGGGCAGTTGTCAATTGGTCATCTTCGAAATATGCGAACTGACCAGCCTGCATCATGTCGATACCGCCGTTGTTGCAACATCCGATTTTTTGCATTTTGGTGTAGGTACGGAGGTCACCGTTACCGATTGCCATTGGCAGTCCAGACACACGAGCATCGCTCAATGCGTTCAACATTGTTGCCTCGCCGATGTAGTTACCTACGGTTATACCGCCTGTTGCGATTGGGTCTAACAGGTTAAGTGCTGCCGGAGTTGTACCAGAGTTAGTACCGCCTGCGTAGTTACCAGCATTGGCAATCATCTCGGTGATGATGTCGTTGTTGATGTACTGACGCATAGCATCAAGACGATTAGCAATGTCTTTAGTCACCCAAGAATTGCGACCTTCGCAGAGTTCACGAATGTTCTCTTCGGTGTACTTGAATTGCTGTCCTGCTTGGAAGCCAATAGTGATGTTCTCAGCGAAGTTATCGCTTTCGTCGAACGGGCCGTTCAAACAAGAATCAACGGTGGATGTTACCTCGTTGATAGTTGAACGCTTCTGATACATAACCTGAACGGTTTTGATTTGACCATTCTGGCGATTCAATGGAACGATGTTCACATTGTAGCGATTGTATTGGTCGCTAACGGCTCTGAGCGTACCAACCTGAGAAGATTTCAGGGCAGGTGTATGCTCGTTAGCCAAGTTCAAAAGTTGCTCGTTAATAGCCGGGCAAATTGCGGAAAATGACATGATAAATTAAAATGAATTGTTTGCGTTTGAAATTCCTTGTCATTTAGGGGTTCAAGGAAATAACCCTAACGCGGAAGGTCGCCACCTAAGTTCGATTGGCATCGAACGGAACAAAGATAAAAAAAATATTCGATAAAACAAAAAACCCGACTTGTTAGGTCGGGTTGGAATCAAATAAACTAGGCTCTATTTGTTTGTGCTTTGTTTTGTTTTTTATACCTATGCTATTAATAAGTTTTTTCAATTCGTTAATGTATTCTTTTTTGTCCCATCCCTCTATTTCGCATACCATTAAATCAAACTGAATTTCTTTTAATAGTTGTTTTTGAAATCTTAATCTGGCTAAAGTATTTACGGTTTTAGATGGAAAAACAAAATCATCGTTTTCCTCTGTTTTTGTAACTATTGGCGTTTGTTTTATAGGTTTTACAAACTCAATTCGAGGAGTACCTTTACGAATTGACCTAACTAATGCACGCTGACCGCCATTCAAAATACTTTTGCCATCAGTACAAAAGTCATAACCAAAAAGAGGAGAGCCAGTATGATTGTCAATCTTCCATCCTTTTGGCAAAACTTCAAATACATTCCATCCTTTATATTTATTATTTTTCATACTTTATGTACGAATTTTATGCTTTTAAGTTTCAAGAAACAACAAAAAACCCGACATAAGCCGGGTTCGTTGCAGATGAATAGAATCAATTTTAACCGGCAAGCCCGGCACGCTGTTTCATCTGTGCAACTCGTTCTGCCTGCTCTTGTTGCCACTTGCTGACCTGATTCTTTGCAGGAGCAGGGGCAGGCGTTGGTGGCGTTGGATTGCCCGGCTTCGGTGGCTGTGGGTCGCCATTGGACTCTTTGAAAATCTTGGCTTCTTTACCCTCCAAAATGATAAGTTCAGACAGCGTCAATTCTTTTTTGTTCTTGTCGTACACCTTTGCCCCGTTTAAGTCGGTCACAACGGCATTCCCTGAATCGTCCACATCGACTTTGTACTTCTTGTTGAAGTCGGATGTGAAGCCGGGAACTACATACTGACTTGCACCAATCAAAGGATGTTTGCTCACCTCGGATTGAATTGCCTGATTGACTTTGAATGAACGAATGGCGTTTTCCGATTCCGATTTAATCGAGGGAATTACGCTCTCCTCAAACTCCTTGACCTTGTTTTCATAGTCAATAATCGTCTGCTTGGCGTTGTTCAGTTGCTCTAATACCTCTTTGTTGCCTGACTTCTCGCTGATGCGGTCATTAACTAATTTCAACACGCCTTGGAAGTCGAGTTCTTTAATTTCAGCCTCGGTTAATCCGAATTGCTTTTTGACAAAGTTCTTTGCCTCGGCATAAGCCGACCCCTTTCCAGCCTTGTGTATCTCGTCCTTAACACGCTCTTTGTAATAGTTGGTGAAGTGTGTCTCGGTCGATTCGACAAAGCCGGAAAGGTCTGTTTGGTCATCGGCAGATTCGATTGAAGTAACCACATCTTCGGGTACTCCCATCAGTTTCAAAAATTCGATTGCTTTACTCATAATAGTTGCTGACTTGGTTTGGTTGTTACTCGGTTACTTCTTTGGATTTCTTAGGCTTCTCAACCGTAGCGGACACGCTCGGAACGATTTCGAAGTCGCTAAACCCGTTTTTCTTCAATGCCTTTTGGCGCTCAAAGAAATGCTTAGACAAGATAACCTGCTTGCCCGTCTTGGTGTTTTGCACCAATACTTGTTTTTCGTTTAACTTTTGCATGACTTATATTGATTTAATTAGAATGAACGCCAAGCGGAAGTCCTGCGTACTTGCGGGCTATCGATAGTGGTATTGAATATAATTGTTCCAACTGGTGCAAGACCCCAAGACACGAGGCTATCTCTAACGGCACTGGTTACATTTAACTGACGCAAGTTTGGAGGATTGAAATAAGTAGCATTTAACCAAGTTGCAGTCATCGCAGTGATGCCGTAAGTAGCGAAATAAAACGCTGTCTTGCGGTAACGAGTAATAACGGTCTGGGTCTTTACATTGCGTAAAAATACCATTGTGTCGGCATTGGCAGTTGAATAAACTGCTTCGATATTACCGAATCCATTGTACTCGAATGGATTGATAACAAGATTGCCTGACTTCTGACTACGAAGTGTAATGACGCCAGTAGATGAACTTTGAGACACGGTCAAGGTGTCTTTTGTCTGACCGCTCAAACCGATGAAGGCGAACAGCGTCAAACAGATGGAAAGGAAGATTGCTTTTTTCATTGTATGATTGGTTTTAATTTATTACAAATTTACTAATTATTAGAATACCACTCATTCCATAATTCCGCCTCTTGTGGCGTAGATTCGGGCGAACCCTCTGGAATGATTGTGCCTTGATTATCTTCAGGAACAGCGTAGTCGCTTGGCGAATAAATGCCATACACGCCCTCCTCGATTAATTGCATTGCCTTTGCAGTCCTTTCACCCTGCTGGGTCTGAATCTGGTAATATTTGCCTATTTCTATCATTGCTGTAAACTGAAAACTCTGATTCTTGTGCCAACTCCATATCCGTTAGATATTGACGCATATCCAAACTGAATAGAAGTTATATTGCTTGAATTGTCACGCCAAATTCCCGTGGTCATGTATTGGTTACTTATAGTAATTCCATTTGTGCCGCCTCGCATAGCGTGTGCCATCATTGTTCTATTTTTGCCTGTGCTGGCATGTACGATTATAGATGTTTGCTCTAATGAGTTTGTGCCGGTGGAAATATTGAAAGTCATACTCGATTGAGCATTTATGCCTGTTCCAGAATAAGAGTCTCCAAATGTTGCTCGCCTTATGTCATAAACATTCGTACTAATATTATTGAATCGCATAATTTGCGAATCATTCGTATTGGGATTAAGAGATACAACTTCAATATTATACATTTGGTCGTTATTGCCGTTCAGCCCTGTTATATTTATTGACGATTGATTGCCGACCAAGTATGTAACGGTTGGGTCTGGATTGCTTGGCAAAGCCGAAACGACTTGAATGTCTCTGAGCAACTTAAACGATTTAATCATAGCCGTGTTGAGGTTGTTGATGGCAGGAACAAAACTATCGACATTGGTGATAGCGGTTTGATTTACCTTGAATCGGTAATAACTAAATGTCCAAGAATCAACTTGTGACGCCCCATTAAAGATTGCTACCTGCGTGGGCAGAATAGGACTAACAGTCTTGCTTGCACTAATTAAACTACGAGGTACGGACTTGACCGAGCCTTTGTAGGTGATAGTTACATTGCTTCCAGAATTGGCGATATACACCGTGTCCTGTGCGTTGGCTGTTGCCGTGGCAATCAGCATCGAGAAGAGGATAATTATCCAGTCGTGTTTATTCATTTGTTTTATCTGATTTTTCATTTTTGTCGAAAAGTTTTTTCCAAAATCTTACTACGAAAAAACCGATAGTCGCACCGATTGCAGGTGCAATAACTACCTTAAAAAAAATAGCATCAACAGAAAAAAAATGTGCCATAATATACGCCAATATGGAGGACAAGATGCCCCCGATTGATTCCGATTGCCCGTGATTGTCACCCATTGTCTTCGCCCTCACTTTCAAATACGGGAATTGCTTTGTGTCGGCAATTGTAGCCACCACGATATGTGCAGAATGTTTCTTTGGTCGTAGCAAGGTTCATTCCTGACCCATTGTTATACGCCCAATTTATTTCACTTTGTAATTTACTCATTGGAATTTTACCATTGTACTTCGTTATCCACCTGACACACTGCGGACGACTATCGCCAATTAGACTACCGATATACCTGATGCTGTTCGGTGCGTACTCCGTTCTGAACCTATCGTAAATCATGCCGTCATACTGCATGATGCCATCTTGCGCCCATACATTCGCATAGCGTGCCATGCGGTTGAATTTATCAGATTCGGAAGCCAATAAGAAGTCACGCAGTCTTGCTTTGGTATCGGTCACCTTTGCACCTGCAAAAACATTTCGGTTTATAGCGTCACGAATCGGTTGGCGTATCTCAGCAGTCAAACCCGTTCCGGTCATGTTCTGGACAATCGTCTCGGTCTGGGCAAGGCGTAACTGCGACACCCCCAAGCGGTCGAAATCAAACGCAAATGTGCTATTGTATTGACGCAGTACCATCTCGCTCAATCGTTCAATTTCGGGCAGGCTTCGGACGATATCGGACACGCTGGATGGGTAGGTACTTGCGTTGATTGCTTTGGCAATCTCGCTGTCCAGACCAGTGAGAAGTCGGCTGTTCTGTTCTGATAGTACGAAACTTCCGTCAGATAATTGGAAACCATCCAAGTACTTGTCCAATAACTTAATGATGCGTGTAGTGGCATCGTCTGCCCCTTTACGGGCATTATCAACCAAGTTATCAATGAGCAGGTCGATTTCATCTTCTGGTGAACGCTTCGCCATTATTCAAATACGGGAATCTGAATCTGCGTGGCAGGAGGTGGAACGATTGTATTGAACTCGGTCTCCATCAATGCGAGGATTTCCGGCTCTTCCATTTCGTGTTCCATGTCGTCAACTTTCTCCATGACCCTTTCGAGTACATGGTAACAATACGCATGTTTCTGAACGCTTCTGGTATCAATCGCACCCATCCGTTGCATACGCTCGATGTCTTCCATAGATTGCCCATATAACGGGTCAAACTGCACCATCAACTCGATTACTTCGCTCGCCTCGGCTTTGCCTGAGAATCGTTTTTTCATCAAGTCTTTTTGTGCTTTGACTTTGACTGGAATCGGGGCGTCTGCTTCGTTCAACTGCTTCAATTCCTCGATAATCATGCCCTCGTCACGAATGGCAAAGGATGTAGGCTTGACGATGATTGCAGGCTCTGGATTAACGATGTTTCTTAACCGAATTAAGAAGTTCAGGTGATTGAAAATGATGTGGTCAAATATGTGATTTGACATTGCCATAATCATAGCATACTTGCCCTCTCTGTCCACCTTTTTAGCCTCGCCAGATTGAGCCGAATCGGTAAAGAGTTGATACAACTCCAACTCGGCTTTGTGTATCAATGTCTCCCACGCTTTCTGCATGTACTCCAACCCATCCACGGGAGGCGATACATACGACACAGGGTCATCAACAAGCGTCTGGTTTTCGAGCGTTGTGCTATCGGGTACTTTGACCTGATAAATACCATATGGACTGCGAACCATTACGCCTGAACCGTTGCAGGTATTACACGCACGCCTTGAATCGTTGCCATCGCTATCATGCCCCCAGACATAGCCGTTATTGCACCCCTCAGCAGTACAAGGCATCTGCTTCTCAACTCGAATCGGGTTGGAAGTCATTACCCTCGCCCCTTTCCAATCGTCAAAGGTCTTTAGTGCCTCGTTAGCATATCCAACAAACCCGACAAAGAAAGACTCAAGATAGTCAATGAATTGAGGCAGATAGGTATTCTGCAACAATGCCGACCCGCTTGTAAACGAGTAAGGAGACCAACCCATGTAAGTTGATTCGCCCCATACCGCTTTGCGTGTCTTGTAATCAAATTGACCGATAGCCGACTTCCTGAATCCACCATTCAACACGATAGGAATTTCGCCTAAGTTGTGTCGGTAAATTAACTCCGTTCCGAATGTAGTCTTATCGTCAGGTAATTCAATCTCATAGTGCCTATAATAAGCCTCTCTGTCGATTGTATAGAAGATTCGACCTGTTGTGCCTGAATTAAGATAGAAGCGTTCCTCTGGCTTGTAAAAGGTGATTCTGTCCTTTGTGAGTCGGGTGATACAAACCGAATAAATCTGGTACGGATAAACATCAACCTTTTGTGTCGGGTCGGTCGTACCTTCACCGAATGGCATCCAAGTGATATATCCGTTCGGGTCGTCAATTATACGCTCACAGGCAACCTTGAAGATGTATTGCCAATAGTCGTATCCAGTTCCGTACCCCTCGGACATACCAAACACAGGGCGTTCAATGAACTCTTCCGTGTCCTCGTCCACCTTGTAACTGAACTTAGCAGACCCGATAGGACTAAACACCTCGTTCTTTGCCCGACTAATTGCACCCTTTGTAATCGCCTCGAAGTTAGCCAGACGATAACGGTAGATATCATCGGCTTCGTTCGGGCGTTGTAGGTAGAGCAGTTTACCCGGGTTGTGACCTTGCGTATGCACAATCATCGAGTAATACTGCTCTGCCCAACGCAGGTACGCATCAGGTCGTTCTTCCGGGTCGAAATAGAACCCGAAACCCGTATCAATAGGCTCGTATGCCATCTGTTACGGGGTGAATTAGACTTGTCCTAAATCGAAAACATATTGAGTTCCCATTGTCAATCCTTGATACATGACTTGAACATTCATGTATCTTGCATCTTGGTTGTTATCGGGAACGATGACATTCATCATTAAAGTGAAATCAGGCACGAGCCACATACGACCATCGCAAGAACCAAAGTATAAGTAGTATTTGCTTGGGTCGGCTTGAATATCGTTGTAGAATGCTTCTTTCTCAAATACAAGCGGACTGCCTGTTTCGGTGAAGTTGTAATCTTGGAAGTTAAGCGTCCAGACACGACCTAACAAAGTTTCAGGGTCGCAAGAACCGATACGCTTAGTTGTGTTGGATGGGTCAGCCAAAGAACCGAGCAGACCTTTAACAACTCTTGCGTTGTTGGCTGCGATAGCACTTGCCCATTCTGCTGGGTCGGTTGGATTTGTAAAGGTGTAATCACAAGCAACGATAGCAAGATAGGGCAGACCGCCTTGCTTCTTGTTTTTACCGCATGATGCGGAGAGGGTAGGGACGCTTACAGAGCATCCGGTGCAAGTTAATGGCATATTGATTGTTTTTTAGTGAGAACGATTTTTATGTTCCCGAAATATGGCAAACTGCCTACCCTCTGGGAGAGGTTGGACAAAGATAAAAATAAATTTGCAAATAAAAAAATTACGACCTGTCCTGATACATCGCCCGAATGATAAGCAGGTAGTTTATCGCATCAATAAACTTCTCATCCAGTTCGGCATGGGTCGGCTTGTGGTCGGTCTGTATGGCGTCTTTAATCCATTGCAAATGCTTTGTCATGTATTCCCAAGCGACTGCCTGCGGTTTAGATTGCAGGCTTATGCCAGTACGGAAATTCCTGAACACATCCGAGTCGGTTGCGTATTCCTCATTCTTTTTGAGTAGAGTCTTTTCAACTTGCACCAATGCTTCTTGGACTGAGCGTCTTAATTCTGAACTATTCATAAATAAAAAAATGCCCGGCTCATCACTTCCGGGCATCCCACTTAAACCTTAATAAATGACAACGGCACAAAGATAATAATTATTTTAACACTGATGATAATCGAGGCATTCGCACCCGTTTAGCGTTAAATCAACTACCCACATATTGCTGATGTCGTTTGCTTTTTCCGCACCTCCATTCGGCTGGACTTCGATTGCCCCTTTATTAGGCACACCTGACAGATACGCCACCTTGCCAGATAGGTTGTTGTTTACAATCTCGGCAACATAAGGCGGTATCGGCTTTAATTTGACATTGTACTGCTCTTTTATGCTCGTTTTGATTGATAGGCATTGGCGTTCTGGAATATCCTTTTCAATCATCCTGCCAACATACGAAGCAGTGCCACGCAGTCTGTGGGCGTTGCGGTATTGCTTCGATACGCCACGATAGAGGAAATTGCTGAAAATAATTTGCTCAAATGGCGTTTTTTCTCGCCCGTATTGGTCGTTCTCGAGTGGGATGGAATAATCATACCCAAAACAATCTTTGAGGCTGTACGCCCCTTCTAAATAGATTGTGTTCGAGCAGGTATCAATTTCATAGAGTTGAGAATAAACCGTTGAACCGACATTGGAATAGTTGCGTACCTCAAAAGTGAAATAAAACTGACTCGGGAAGTTAGCAGGCAGTTGCGATGGTATGCAAATTTGAGCGTTTTGCGTCCATCTGTACCAAGAGTTAATCGGTAAGGTCTTGCTCGATGCGGTGCGGTCTTGGCTTAGGAATATGCCGGCCTGACGCATAAACACATCGGCATAGTTGTAATTCGTTGTTGGTTGTTTGTATTCCTGATTCGTACAAGCATTGAACATCCTCGCCCGAATCGTCCAGTCGGTTGGGTTAATAGTTGGGTGATACCAGTTGTACCTGATTTTCGGGTTGGGTCGTTGCAGGAAATTCAGGTAACTAATCGTGGTCTTTGCGTTGCGTGTGTTCTGGAACTGAAACTGAAAATGCAAGCAATCACCCGGCACGACTGGGGCGGAGTAGCAGAAGTCGTTTGGACAAAGATTATTATTCCACGCATCGGACTGATTGCATATAATTTCTTCCTGAATTATTGCATCGCATAACACATCGCAGTTAGGCGTTACGGGTACTTGCCAAACTATATCTTCCGCATTGACATTGCCGTTACCTATCGGTGTGCCTGTATCAACAAATCTTACTATTCCCATTGTTATTGTGTAATAAAGTGAAGTACTATTTCATAATCGCCAGTCAAATTCAGGGCAGGCGTATCAATCTTGAATGACACGGAACTTGTCGTGCCGTATGCAGGTGTGAGGTCATAGATGTAAGGCGAATCGCTTGGAATTGAGATAGGCGATGCAGACGACTCGGAACTAACCATACCGCCTCGCACTGGCTGTAATTCAATTCCAACCGACATGACTCTTTTTGGTGTGAAAAAGTTTGCAGTTACAATGACCTGACCCGTTGTTGGGCAAAGATTGTCAATTGGTATCGGTGTAGGTATGCCATCGTTCGGATACTCCTCAATGATGATATCGTTTATGTCATTCACGAAGTCGGCTATCCTGCTCGGACTTGGGCGATTCAATTCCTGCGTGATGGTGTAAATTTCGGTGTTGTCGAAAAATTCAAACTCCAAGTCCCAATTCAGGTTGATGTTGCGATTGACCATCGTGAACGGGGGAAGGCTGTCGTTGCAGTCGAGTAGGTAGGGGCGGACGGAATCGGAAGCAAATTGAGATAGCCATAAATGACCGCCACCAAATAACAATCGTCTTGGAGTTGCTACGGCAGGATAGGTTGCGATTTCGGTAAATGTGGTGTTGTCAATTAATCTTACAAGGTTACTTCCTGCATCTCCAACATAGATTATCCCTGCGTTTTCGATTATTGACCGACCCGCTATTAATGGATATGACAATGAAGTTATGAGCGTATTGGTGTAGTCGTAAACCTCAATCGTGTTGCTGGTGGCAATCCATAAATTATTGGCTGAGGCAAATACCGAAAATGGCTGGGCAACAACGGATACAGGGGCGCTTGGAACAAATGTATTACGAGGCGTTTCAACATAATCACTTGAACTATTTGCAACGGTATAAATCGAATCGTTGCCTGCGTAATATGTAACGGTTTGCCCGTTTGTCTGACCTGTATTGACGCTGTTTGTTATTGTGTTTGTTTGCGGGTCAATTTCGTAAAGATTTGCACTTGCACAAAAAACAAAAAGTTTATCTATGCTTGGTGCGTAAATTATTTGTCTTGGTGCTGTTGGTGTTGCTATTGTTGCCGTTATTGACCTTGTGTAGATGTTAATTAATACGGTTGTGTTTGCTCCGCTTAATGTTGCATAGCACCCCTTTTGAGGCACATAAACGATACCCTCAGGGGCATCGCCTGCTGTTAGTGTGATTGTGGCTGTTATGGTAAGAGTTGCAACATCTATAATTGATATTGTATGGTTTGCAAAATTACACACCCATACCTCATTTGTATCAGGAACATACGCCATATATTCGGGATTGTCTGCACCCGAAATATCAGGCAAAGCAAACAACACATCGCACTGCTCACTTGTCCGATTCTGAACGCAACTGAGCGATGCAAGGCTTAATGTACTCCAAGAGTTCGAGTTAGTCACATCCGATTGATACAGACCCTCTCTGCCTATCTTGCGATAAACATTGTCGGGAATCGTAAATGGAAAGACCAAATCTATATTTGCCCCTTGCGAATTGTTGACGATTGGGTCAAGTCCGTTGTCGGTTACCTTGTCGCAAATTAACTGACCTTTCGCCCCGAAGTATTGCGTGTTGAGCAAAGTCGAGCCAGTCAAAGGAGACTGCTCGTAAATGCTCAATGTCGCCCCTCTGTACGCTTCGAATGCGGTTAATATCAAACCGCCCGTCTTGGCTTGTACTTCTGCGTCTAATAGTGGCAAGTTGGCTTGTAGTACCGTTTCCAAATTCATATTGACGCAAGTACCTAACAGCGTTCCGACCGTACCTGCGTATTCCTGTTCAACCGTCCTGAACTTAGCCTCAACACCCGTTAGTGTTAGGTTCTCATCGTCATAATTGATTAGTTGAATCGGTTCGGTTATCCAAGACCGACTCTGTCTGTCTAATGCCGAGGTCGTTATGAATATGAATCGGTAATTGTTGGATATATTTTCAACGCCCGTTAAATCTTGCCTTAGATTTAATACATCAAACTCGGCAAAGAACTCATTCGAGGTGATGTTGGTCGGAGGCGTTACAGGTGTGATAACATTACCTGCCACTAAGTTGGTCAAGTCGGCTTGGTCGTACTCATAATTCTCGTAATAATCGAGTTGGTTGTTCTGCGAATCGTTGCGAATCAAATACACCCACATATCTGTCGGAGGTGTACCAGTCACATTGTTATCGGCAAATTGGAAGTCCACACGAACCTTAGTCTGGCGTATGGTCGAAAGGTATTGAGTAGGCTGACCCGTTGGTGTTGTTAAACTTGTGCTAAGCAAATAGAAAGCGACTGCATTTGCCCCAACTCCCTCTTTCTCAAATGGGAACTTGCCACGAATTGAAAAGATATCGTCCTGATAAACCGAACCAACAGAGCGGTAAATTACGAATGCCCAACTCATATACTTCAAGTTGCGGTAAATTGAGTTCTCGCTTTGGTTATTCAGTTCAACCTCGTTCCGTGTTGAGTTGGCTAAAAGTATCCGATGGTTGGCAAGAGGGAAGTTACTCGGGGCATTCAGGCTGTCCTCAGGCAAGTTAAACTCAACCCGATATTGAATGTTAGTCCCGCCTGATGATACTATCGCATAAACATAAGGCGTATCCTGACTATTCTCCTCTGATGGCTGTTGACCGTACCACTCCATTTGATAAGTACCATCAACGCTTGGGTCTTCGCCCTCTCCTGCTGGCTGTAAACATATCCGAGTTTTCCATCCTGCAACCGGATAGTTCTGATACGACCAATCAACTATCTGAGCGAATAGCCACTGACTAAGAAATAACTCATCGCCTGCAACAAGTGGCTGAGCGACTCGTAAATCTCTCTGCAAATAAACGGCTTGGGCAAATGCGTAATTGTCCGTTGTGTCGCACTCGGCATTAAATGTTCTTCTTTGTAATATTATTGAACTATTCAGGTCGCCAAATGTCCAGTCAAGTTCTTCAATGTCGCAATATACTTCGTTCCAATTCAGATTGACAAAACTCTTGCGGTTGTTAAAATCAACTTCGATAAAGCAGTTGCCAGTTCCGGGATAACCATTGCCGTTAAATGTCGCTGTTATCGTTGTACATTGGCACGGGACGAGCGTGAATGTAGTAGGTACAAATGTAAACGCCTCGCACCCACAAATACGAATTGAACCAGTATGCGTACCTCCGTCATAATTACATAGACGCAATTCGACCGTATCGCCATCGCATAAGTTACCGAAGTTTATGTTCCAGTTGCGGTCTATCCCGACCGTGATAGTTTGATTATTTGCCATTAGAATTCACAAGTAAATTGAATTGTTCTTTCGCCTAAGTTAGCGTTGATTTGATTGATTCGGGCATTCACAATCGCCCCGTATGGTGTCCGTAGTCGCACGGTTCTGTTTACATCGAGTTGCTGTACGAGTTGGCAGTTGGCTCTTACCGTAAGTTCAGCGTTCCAGAATCGGAATGGGTTAATGTTGGGGTCGTCAATGCGGTGGAATTTATCGTATAAGTCCGACTGCCCTGAATTAACCATCGCAGGCATATTCTGAACACCATTGTAAATCTTTACATAAGCATCGGTGTAACTCTGACCATCCCAGATTAACATCTTTGGATTTGATGCAGTGCCTTTCGCCATAAGCAAGGCACGGCTGTATTGGCTTATATTATTGCCCCAAATTAGATTTGATAGTGGCAAGTTATCGAAGAATGTCAATACATCCGCTTCGATGCCATCGTTACGATAACGGCTTGGGGAATATGATAATTGCTTCTTGTTAGCACCCTCCCAATTCGGGTTAGAGCCATAATCGAAATAAACCGTATATCTATTCCTATCCTCGTTGCCTACATCGTCCAGAGCGTCCATTGTTGCTTCAACTTTGATTGAAGAGAATAACTTGCCCTCGTTATAAGTAAAGCAAACGCCCTCTAATATATCGCCCGTTTCTTGATTAATATCAGCGTCATAAATGACGGGTTGATTCAGGAAATAATCTTTACGCTCAAAGTATAATTGGTTTTGATTAATCCACCAACGAGCGTTGAAGTCTTTCGCAATCATATCAAGCCAAGCGGACATCGTGGCGGTTGGTCTGTTCTCGCTAATATATCCAACTGCTGAACGACTGCCTGCATCGGCTGGGGCGTTGAAGTATAAGGCGTTGTAATATTCGCTGTTTGGGTCGTTTAGGATTGATGAGTTGAATTGGTTGATTCCGCATATCTGACAAGCATTTTCGACATATTGCCGATACAATGGAGTCGGATGTTTACGACCGCACCCGATGAAGTTCTGAATGATTCTGTCAACAAAATCGTTTACCTCTTTGATTAAGAAGAATGGGTCTTGTAATATCTGGTCACAAATGGGAGGGGTTATATCAACATTAACCGTTGGAATTAAATTTATTGCCCATTCAATGACTTTCAATGACGCACATAGACCAATAAGTAATATTGATACATTTATAAGAAATAGTATTAAAAATGGGACTAAAGTTGCTTTAATCCATAAGTTCAAAAGCACTATGCTCAACAACACCGCCATCAACCAATTCGGGCGTAATTCGTTGCAATATACAACGAGGGGGAATCGTGGATTTGCATTAGTCTGACCTGTTATCGGGTCGGTGTATGGATAATTGAAATACCCATTCTTATTCGAACTTATCTCGTATTTGTTCAAACACTGATAAATCAACTCGTCTGGGTCTTGGCGGGTCAATCGTGCCGTTACGAAGCAATCGCCCGTGCAAAAGTCAACCATATCGCCACGAATGATAAGGTCGCGATATACGGGGGCATTACAGCAGTCGTCCCATACCTCGACATTGGCAGATTGGTTTAACCCGTTTGGATTGGCTACCATCAAGGGGTAAATTATGTTGAACGCATCGTCATAGAACTTCAACTGATTCGTATAACTCTTCTGCGTCCTGCCCGTTTCGGAATCACGGGAGTAGTTCAGCGTAAAGTCCTCGAGTCCCTCAATCCTGCCCGTTATCGGCTGTCCGTTTATCTTAACCTGTAACATTAGCCTATCCTCCTCCTAAGTCTGCGTATCTCGGTTTGGCTTCGCTCGGTGATGACTGCAATACCTCGGTCATTAATTGCAACATTCGTATGCGGTATGTGTTTGGCTATTGCCTTGCCTATTACATCAGGGTCAATGCTTTGTTGCGTGCCTGTTCGCCTCATTCCTGAGGTAGCCAACTCTGCTAAGAATCCAGCCTCTTTGTCGCTAATCTTTTTGTCTTGAGCAAGGTCTAATAAAGCAGAATAACCCGGTTGCATATTGATATCAGCAGGTACAACTCGCTCGTCTGGAGTTAGGATAGCGTGAACCGAATCACGCCCACGAACCGCACCTCGCATCATTGGGACTCGTTTCGTTCCTTTGTTGTAGGGAAGAGGTTGGGCGAGGACGATACCTGTTTGAATTGCCCCCGATGCGATGATGAAAGGCGATATTGCCCCGAATGATGCTATGTTGGTTGGGTTGGTCAATGCTATCGCTGTGTTAATCGCAATCTGGGCAATCGCAGCGATTCGGTCTGCAATGGCTTGCTTGCGTTTGATTGCTCTCATTTGTTGGTCGTATTGTTCCTCTGAAATCAATCCCTGCTGTCTTTGATTCTCGACCATATCTCTCTCGCTGTCTATCTCCCTTTGCTTGTATGCAAGTATAGTATTAGTAACGCCTTCCGCTGTTT
>ERZ869925.33-NODE-33-length-78150-cov-16.673385_pt1 | contig 78150 bp, 104 predicted proteins | sample MGYA00579311_ERZ869925 | MGnify/ENA primary metagenome ERZ869925 (study PRJEB32216, sample SAMN09231817) | wastewater metagenome | place: USA: Maryland | collected 2016-07-30 | study: EMG produced TPA metagenomics assembly of the PRJNA472060 data set (Reclaimed...
GCTGCCTGGCGGCCCTTGAGCAAGGTGATGTTGTTCCCCCTATCAAGCCAGTAGCAGAGGTAGGCCTGTGGGCACCCGGCTTCGTACTTGAATCCATCAGGGGATGTATCCTGCCGGATGCTCACGTACCGATCCAGCGCATAGAGGCTGTTGTCGGCCATGCGCTGGAGCTCCTGCTTGAGGAACATCACTGCATCGTCCGGGTCAAGGTCCGTGATCTCGATGCTCTTGGTCTCCGTGTACCAGCGGCGGGACTGTTCAACATACAGGTAGAACTCCTCATTAGGGATGAGCTGGTCGAACCGCGGTATGCACGAGAGGATGAACTCCCGCATGACCGGGGTGATCTCATCGGAGAACCCCAGCTTGGGCTTCCATGAAGAGGTGGGTATCTCCTCCCCCAGCCATTTGTCCTTCCATGCCTTGGGTATCTTCTCGAGGTAGGCCGGGATGGTCAGGTGCACCCGGTCGTCGGTGCGGCCGAACTCGTACCCGTCGTCCATGGGATCCACCTGCTCCTCAACCCCATGCCGGAGAAAGTCACCGAGGAACCCCTTGGCCCGCTGCTTGAGCGTGTCGAGGTCAGGCCCCCCTGCGAACAGGTCGTTATGGGCACCAGCGAATAGCTCTTCCTTCCTCACCGGGGCCGAATGTAGCACAGCCGTTGAACAAACGACTGCTTTGCGCGAAACAAGAAGACCGCCCATCGCTGAGCGGCCTTCCTGCTGAGAACAAAGAACCAGAGGCCTGCAAGTATAAAGGAAATGGGCGCTCATTGCTGAACGCCCACTCCAGAGTACACCACATACCCATGCCAGCGAAGGCGGTGCGAAAGTACCCGGCTCCTACCCGGTTGCTACTTGCTATTTTCCTCCAGGAGCTCCCGCACCAGGGGGTTGAGCTTCGGAAGCACTTGGCTCTTGACGTTCACAGGCACATGCACCGGCGTTAGCTCACCCCCGAACATGTCCTCAAGCCTCAGGATGACCCCCGCTATGCGGGAACGTCGGCGCAGAAGGTCGGAAACAGCCGCCTCTATCTGCTCCCGGCTGGCCGGCATCTTCATCGCTTGATCGCGGAACACCCTCCAGAACCGGTCATCGAACCACTGGAGCAGGTTGCAGTACATGAGCACGTGCTCATACCGGGCCAGCTGCGGGTCCGACTCCAGGTCCTGCAAGTCTTGCAGCGTGGGCGGCCTATACCCCTTGGTGTGTGGGTAGTACGTGGTGATCAGGAAGTGCAGCTGCGGAAGGGGGATAATACCCGGGCGCGACCCCACCAGCGATAGGAGCTCCCCGCTGGCCTCATCCAGCCTCGACAGCCTCCGCTTCGTACCGGCAATGATGCGGGAGTGCTCGGGAGAGCCAGCGTCGGCATTGGGTGTGCTCATAGGCTGTATCAGAAAGGGCAAGGATGCTCAGCAGCGGATCCATGTGGTGCGTCCAGACCTCGATAAGTGGATTCCCGATGCGCAGGTGCTTCCGGGGGTAGGTGTTGAAGTACGCCGTGCGGAACATCATGTCGGAGTCCGCCCCGATGTCCTCCACGAGCTCTAGCACCTTGGTCCGGTTGAACACCATGGGGATGTCGAGCTCGAAGTCAATGCAGGTGGGACACCCCTTGTGCAGGAGGTAGGCGATAGCCCCCCGCATCCGCTCCATTTCCTCCGGCCTGCGCTTGAGGTTCCCCACGTTGGCGAACTCCCGGACCATGTACGGATCCGGTATCACACAGTTGTCCGGCATCACGATGAAGTCCTCAGTAAGGTCCTCCCGCATGGCCATTGACTGGAACAGCGCTGCCTCGGTCTTGTACCTGGACCTCTGGCGGATCAAGGACAACTCCTTCACCGGTATCGCCGGCATCGCACCGGCTATGAACACGTTCTCATGGGGGATGTTCCTCAGGCTCCGAAGGGCAAAGCGCAGCCTGGTCTCAGCATGCCTGCCCGGCTCCCTGTCCGTGGTGATCACAATGTCCATGCTGGCGAATGTAGGGGTCAGGATTCGGTAGGCATTTGCCCCTCTTTCCAGCGTAGGTTCACCCGCTCATTGAGCTTGTCGCTCACGTAGAACTTCACGCCCTTGCTATCCGGGAGCCTCAAGGCCTCATTCAACCCGGGCCCCGACCTGGCCACCCGCCCTCGCGAGATCACCGGCTCGAAGGATCCGAACCCACGCAAGTAGATGGGCTCGCCGCCCACCAGGGTGCTGGATACAGCCTCCATGAACAGTTCAATGAACCAGGCGCACTCCTGTGGAGTACGTCCGTTCCCCTTCGACATCTTCAGCGCAAGCTCAGCCTTCGTCATGTGTATGGTCGGTTGTTTCTGGATCGTATGTCACCCGCAGGCTCTCCCGCTGGTCAATGATGAACAGGATCTCTGCCTCGGTCAGCGGACGATCTCCGTTCTCATCCTTCGTGTTCACGTAGTTCCGCAGGAAGTAACCCAGGTCCTGGCAGCGTAAAAACTCCTCAATGAGCGATGTGGTGTCCATGGTCAAGCAGTTGTTGTATTGCTCTCCTTCACCCAGCTGATGAGGTCGCGGAAGAAGGCCTCGGCCCCGTCCTGTGGCACCTGTATCTCCCCGCAGCACACCTCAAAGCCCTCTTTTTCGCGAATGTGAAGCCACGCGCCGCGTATGGACCCTCCCCAGTCTAGCTTGTTTTTCAGGAACGGCATGTTCACCATCAGGAGGTATGTGAGGTAGTTCTCATCACAAACACCCTGAAACTCAAATGTCTTCCTGTCCAGGATACACGTGATCACCTCCAGCATGTTCGAGGCCAGCATTTCATCAACCTCGCTGTCATACGTGGTGAAGCAGAACACATCCTTGCTCACGAACTCCGCGCGCGACCAAGTATGGCCAGCGGTGAGGTGCTTCATGTCCTCGAACCTGAGCGTCAGCGCAGCCCTGTAGTCCATGGTCACTTGGTCTGGTAGCATCCCGAATCACAGCCGATCTGTAGGCACCGCCAGATGCCATCGGCGCTCACCTTGTTCATGGCCCCGTGCCGGTGGCAATAGGGCGTCAAAGAATCAAGCACACGTGTCTCAGTGATGAACGTGGCCTCATCAACACCCAGTTTCCAGTGAGCCTTCTCGGAAACAACGTTCCGATAGGGGTACAGGCGGACATGGCCCCTGCTCACGCTATCGGCTCCATTGGTAACCTCCGGATTGAATCCCGGCATCTCACGGAGATCAACTATCGTCTGCATGGTCGTGGTGTAGGCCGCTAAACTATCAATATCCTTGATGCACAGCACCAACCCAGGAAAATTTGCATACCTTTGCGGCGTTCTTTGAACGTATTGGTGTAAGTGGGCGGCGTGGAACCCGGGCTTCATGCCCGCAGTCTGCGAGAGCAGAGGGAACCCCGGAGGCGAAAGTCACATGGGGCTATGGACACGCTGAGTAAGCGACAATGGCCCCGCGACCGAGTTCGGTTCGCTTTGCGGAGACCAGCGGGTAGCCGGTATCAAGCCCGGCCCCACGAACATCAAGAACATTGTGGAGGGTGGCGGACACCGGCAAAGTGTCTACCGCAGGGACTATCTCAGCGGTGCCAAGTCAATCCCGTCATTGGGCCTAAGCGATGACATCCCGCACCCCTCCACGATACTAGCTCATCTACCACATAGCCTTCGGGCTTGGAAGAAGGAGTTTTGGAGCCGTCTCGAAAGGGGCGGCTTCAGCGTTTCTGGGGTGATCACATACCCGTCCCTATACCCATGTATTGGGATCAGGCTTCAGGCCGCTTCCTGGCCCTGCACGGGGAACACCCCGATCGACCCTGAGAACCGCATCACCCTCGGATGCCTGACCAACGTGCAGCGAACTCTCGCGAGCATGGGTACCCTGTTGTCGGACGGTAGGACAGCGCAGGGGTTTGTGACGTTGGACGCCTCGGTCGCATGCCTTTTGTCTCGCCGGGCGTCTGTAGCCCCCCGGCGCGGTGGCACGGAGAACCGCTATGTCGTGGCCTGAAACGCGAAAGCCGCACAGGTACGAGCTGTACGGCTTCCGACAGGAATGCGGGGCTTGTGGCCTCGCGTGGGGAGCAAATATAGTGAAGTCATCTCGTACCTGACGCTGCGAACATAGTATGCCCGGTCGCCTTTCCCGCTAACCATTTCGCGCATGCCCCCTATTTCAGGGGATGGTTATCACTTCTCCGCGGAGGAATGATAACTTTCAACGGTTCGTCCCTGAAACGACGGAGCCCCGGGTCTCCCCAGGGCTCCGCGTTGTTCGTATGTCGGGTCACTCGCTGTCTCGCGAGCGAACCCCTAGGCTCGTCACAGTGGCTCCGACAGCCTCATTAGCCGCCACCACCACTTCGAACACCTTCTCGACAGTGCCATTGCTCGGCTTCTGGAACTGCAGGGTGGACTTGCCTGGTGAATTGGTCGTCACAGAGACCTTCGTGCCGTCCTCGTTCTCCGAATGGCTCAGCACATGATCCTTGTCGCTGAACACCCGGTACCCCTCCACAGGAAGCTCCGTGCCCTCCTTGGCCGAAAGGTCAAGTGTGAAGGACTTCCCCGACACGACGGTCAGGTTGTCCACGTTCTCCACGCTCAGGAGACCAGGAACCGTCAGCTTGATGATCGGTGCTGCCATGGGACTTAGACGGTTGTGCCGCGGGGGCGGAGACCGCCGGAGGTCACGTTGGCCGCCACCGCCTCAGCAGCGTTGGTCACCACGGTCAGGACGATAGCCAGGGTCTTCACACCCTCGCCCATGTCCACGTCCACCTCGGCGTTCACCGTGGAGGTCGTCGGGAAGCTGCCAGAGGTGATGTCGCTGCGGACGATGAGGGTCTTGCCGGTAGCATCGGTGGGGTCCAGCACCACCTCCGCACCACCATCGGTGAGCGTGATGTTGCGGATGCCACCATCAACGGGGGCAGAGTTGCCGATCGAATCGGTGAACTCGAAGGCGAGGACCTCTTCCTGGTCAGCCTTCACGGTCGAAGTGTACGTGATCATGTCGTTTTGTTGTTGTGGCGGCGAATGTAATCACCTCCGCATTACGCCACCACTCCGGCGGCAGAAAGCGTCACAGCGTCGGTGGGATCGGTTGCCTGAGCGGCGAACAGCGCATCCACACCCGTCTGAGCAGCAGCCAGGCTGTTCATCTTCCAGATGCGGATGGGTGTATCCACGCCAGCCACGTACCAGACGATCGAGCCCTCGGCGCTCAGGCCAGTGATGGCCAGTGGCGTTCCAGAGGTCTTCACGCTGATGACCGGGATGTTCGTGGGGTCGGAGTCCAGCGCCACAAGGGTGCGGGCCGGCTTGTAGGGGCCGACCGCGTACCAAGCGAGGTTGGTATCCATCGTCTCCCCATTGGGTGTGAACTTGACAAGCATCGTGATTGCGTTTAGGTGCCAGCAAAGGAAAGTGCACCACGCCTCGATCGGTGCTCGGAATTTTTTCCCCGGAAAATTTGAGCACCCTAGTGGGGGTTAGACCCCCCATACCCCCACCCCCGCGCCCCTCCCTTGAAACGCGCTCCTCTATCCGCTCGCCTGCCATGCAAAAGGGGACCCAATGCGCGCGCCTGCCTGGCCTTCAATGCGTTCCTGTGCACGCGCCCGGCTATCCTTTGCGCTGCTATCCGTGTGCGTGGCGTGATCATTATTGGAAAGCCTCTCCTGTGCGTGCGTCTATCTGGTTGAAACTCAGCGAAAGTGTGACCATATAGCTTGTATTATGTTAAGCGGTTCGTCCCACAAGGGAACGCGGCATGGAATGCACGCGCGTGCGGAGGGGTGGGTGAGGAAGTTAGACGGGCTATATATTCAACCATTTGGTTGAGCTTCCACCGAACGGGATCCACGCCTACGCGCACGCGCGCACGACCGATGCCGCATAACTGCCTGACTATCAGCAAAACCGCAACTTAAGTGTAAAACAATCGGATATACCTGTATAACAAACGGTTAAGCGCAAATAGGCCGCATATACTTGCACCGTGCTACCAATCACACTGATACCATGCAATCACGCAAAACCTTTGAACGTCTAGCGCTGGCCTGTGAGCTGCGAGGCGTTACGTGCGAGCGTCCCGCTACGCATCGCATCCTGTTGACCGTTGCCAATACTGAGCCGGTCGCATTTCCCACTGTAGAACGGGCACTTGACTATCTGCGCGGCCTCGCCTTGCCCGTGGTCACTGGAACGCGCACCAACGCCCGCGCCTAACCTTCACCCATCAGCACACCTTCACACCATGAAACGCACGAACACCAACGAGTTCAAGGCCGCTTGTTACCGCTACCTGATCGACTGCATGAACGACGACGAGGCCGCCAGTATGAGCGATGCGCAAAAGGTCAAGCATATAAACCGCCGCGTTCGCGCCGAGCTTCCGCATGTAGTTGAGCGCGGCGGCTTCACCAAGGCCTGCGAGGACTGGCTTTCCGGGCTTGGGATGGGTATCGACTACACAAACACGGACATCATCGGCGCGGCCTATGCAATGCACGGGGACAAGCCCGGAAGCTGGAGCGATAAGGTCGAGGAGCGCGTGATCGACAACTGGTTTCACTTCATGGGGTGCAAGCTGGCTGAACTGTGCAGGCGCGTGGTGATCGAAGAAAAGGCACCTATCCCGTCCTAACGTTGCGCTGATGAGGCCGGAGGGCCGAAACGGGGAAGGCGGGAGCCGGAACCGTCCGCAACCAACACACCGCACTATGAGCAAGTACAGAACCGCCACCATTTTGAAACAACACCGCCCGCCCCGCTTCAGGGGTGTTGAGGGGCGGGCAACTTGGGCACCACGCGCGACGCGGGTCTATCGAATGGACCGCCCAGGTCAACAGAAGACGAACTACCTAAACACCCCTTGAAAAATGAACACCAAGCACACGCCGTTAGTCGCTGATCTCACCGTCACCCTGCAAGTGGACGGACACCCGGAAGACTGGACCGAAATAATAGAAGGCGAACCGGGCGGGCCTACGGCTGGCTACCTGGACCCGGAACGGGCTGAGGACTACGTTCGCCGTATCAATGCCCATGACGACCTGTTGACCGCGCTGGAGCGTATCGAGCTACGACTAACACAAGCTCGCATAGCTTCCGGCATCGGACAACCAAGGCTGAAGGATGCGGACTTCCTTCGTCGGGAATGTGAGCGCATAGCAACAGACGCCCGCGAAGCAATCGCCAACGCTACCAAGTAACCAGCGAAACACTTTTAACACCCCCGACCACATGAAATACGATAGCGCAACGATCGACGCCCGCTCAGGAGGCGGACCAGTATCAACCTTTGATCTTGAGGGAAAGACCCTTTCGGACCTGTACGCGGAACTACGCGAAGCGTTCGGGAACGTGGATGCCGACGAAGACGGGGACACCGACCACGACGAAGCTCCTAGCAATGTGACATTCAGCAACCCGCAGGGGTTCGCCGTTCACTTGTTCGACGTATCCAAGGGGACGACCATCTGCGAACCTACGGCCAGCTTTGACGACCTGTTGGAAGCATGGTCCAACGAGACGGACAGCGACCACCGCGAAGCAATGGGCGAGTACATGGACGATATGGGTGCGGACGATCTGAGCGACTTTGACGAAGCGTACCAAGGGCAATACGATAGCGGGGCAGCGTTCGCGCAACACGACAGCGAACAACACGTCCCGGAAGACTTCCCGTCGTGGATCGCGATCGACTGGGAACAGACTACGACTGGGCAGACTTCATCGAATGCGATGCCAAAGAGGTAGGGCTGAAGATAACCGCATGGAATCTTGACAGGGGCAGCTATTGTACACTGGAATACACCGAGGGCGCGGAGTACACGGTTGCCCACGGGGAGGAGACGCCGACCCATACGGCCGCAGCAGCCTACAATACGGCGAAGGGACTAGCCAAGGTCGCCGCCATGCCGTGGGAGGAAGAGGACGCGCTGGCGGATGCGGCCGACGAGCTGAAAAAAGAGCTAGAGGCCGTATATCTGACCATGCTCCGCGAGGAATACGAGTACCGCCTGAGCGACGAAGCCATCGATGAGGACATCCTGGCCAATGAGTATCTGTTCACGGAAGAGGGAAAACGCACGGCCGTCCTGAACCCCTAACAACGAGCCGATGCAAAAGAGGTACATACTGCGCGATGCGGGCACGGGGCGCTTCTATAATCACCCGGTATGGGTGAACGACCCAGGGGACGCATGGAGCCGGGATGAACGAGACGCTTTCTTGTTCTATTCCGAGGAGGAGGTGCAGAAGATGTTCGACCGCGCGCGGAATCCAGAGGAGCAAGATGGGCGGTTCGAGGGGCGAGAGCTTATCGAGGTCGTTACCGTCTACTCCAGTCGATCCACGTCCGGGATGGGAAAGAATCACGGGTAGCTAACAACGAGCACAGCCATGAACAAGGAGAATTGCACCAAGGGGCCGGTCACGGTCCAGCCACTACAAGCGGACGAGGGCCAATCCATTGCCATCGTAAGCGCCAAAGCAGGTGTGCTCGCGACAATCCCACCGCTGCCCGAGGGTGAGAAGGGGCCCGAGCCGAAGGAAGACCACGCAAACGCCGAGCTGATCGCCGAGGCGTTCAACGTCCTGCACGAGACAGGAAGCACGCCGAGGGAGCTTGAAGCAGCCTTGGCCGACCTTGTGGCAACCGCGAAAGAAGTCGAGTGCATGATGGATGGCGACAGGGACAAGCAGGAGGCATGGGCCGAAGAACTGAGTCGCCTATATATCGCACTCGATGCCGCTAAGGCAGCCATTACCAAGTACCAGCCCACAACCCCCGCCTGAGCCATGAACGCACCAGCCAGCAGGAAGAACCCCCAGCCCATCCCCATCGGGGAGACGCCCCAGGAGGCAGCGGAGATGCTACAGCAACTCGTGGACGCCGGAGTCCTGGAGGTGGTCCGCGGGGGAGAGGGGCTGATCCTTGGTGCCTGGTTCCGTAGTGCGGATCACCCTAATGGGATCGTGTACGGGGTAAAAGAAGGCGTAGAAGGGCTATCCCTTGTTCCGGATGGGTACACCAGCGGCGGAGGGGAGAACGTGCGGGAGAATGAAGAAAAATGGTGTGATGGGGGCGAATGCCCGAGGACGGGCACCGGGCTTTCCGGCTCTTCGCTTCGCTACGGTCCCGAAGACGGGACTTCGCCTACAATCCCTTTCGCGGGCCCAGCAGGGGCCGAACCAGCACAGCAACCCGGGGCCCTCTTCTGATCGTAACCACCCAGGCACCGGGCACGTACCAGCCCCATGAACCTTGCATACCTTCAAACCGAGCGAATGCTCAAACAACTCAGGACCATGGACAACCAGAAGAGGATCCGCGCCGCCCGTATGGCGATCGAGGCGCACCTTGTCACCACCAAGAACGACACCCGCACTAGCGATGAGGACATCATCGACCTGCTTACCAACCTGATGCACCTTGCCCAAGCGGACGGGTTCGACCCCGCCTCCCTGGTGCGGATGGCAAGCGCCAACTACGAAGCTGAGTCTAACCCTAACAAGAAGAAGTGATGAGCACCCAACTTAAACCGATTGATTACTCATGGGAGCCGAAAGCAGGCGACCGCATCATTGATCGCATGTTCCCTGAATGGGGACCAGCGACACTTGAGCAACATCCTTGCCCGGGCTCGGTGAGGGATGGCCGCGACAAATGGGTGATCCGCTACGACGATACAACGAAGGGTGCTCATTGGGTCGGTAAGAAAATGTCGTGTACGCAGCTTCAACTGATCACCCATGAGCACACCATCTAATCAAAGGCTGGGGATAACGCCGGGGGAGTGGAAGGTACGTGACAGTACGGAGGTGTACGGCGCAGGCTCCTTCGTCGGCAGCACCAAAGGTAATGGGCCACTACCGCCGAGCATCATGGCTCAGTGCGCGGCCGACGCCTCCCTGGTGCGGATAGCCGAGACACACTACGAATCCGAGAAATAGCCATGGCCTACCAACGAGACCTTTTCGATACCCAAGTGGACCTGATGGACCAGCTCTTTGAGCAGAAGTCAGAGCAGCACCACCCGTTAAGCAAACTTAAGGCCGGACAGGTCTCGCATCTTGTCGCGCCACTGCTTGAACTATCCATCGCCGGGATACGGTCAGCTTATCAAAGCATGGACGGCACCGTGACCGTGGACTGTGACGATACGCGCAACAATGCCCGGGTGAATTTTCACAGTACCGTGGACATAATCACCCTTGGCGTGGATGGAATCGCCGAACGCCTAGACCGTATCGACGCTTGATCATGGCACTGTACAGAAACACCACTCCGATCACAAAGGAGGCAAAGGAATACGCCGACCACATGGTGGGGCCAAGGGGCGAGCGGATGACGATGGACAACACCTACGAATGGGATGCCATCGCTGCGGCCTTTTCTTCCGGCCAAGCGTCCGCTTGGATCAACAAGACGGACCGCATGCCTCCATATGGGCAAACGGTCATAGCGATCCATCGGTGCAATGATGGCAAGCACCGCATATATGTGCACAAGGCCGGGGATGCCGACCAGGAAGAGCGCATGGTCGCTTGGATGCCGCTGCCCGGATACCCGACCCCACCGTCCGCACCGGGACATCCTCCGGAGGCTCAACGAGGAGATCATTTCTTTGCAAATAACTGATAACCGACAAACACAATGAAGACCTGGATCTACACCATCGAGAGCGAGCACAGCGCCAACCCCGAGGTCATCCTTTTCGGGAGCTACGAAGAAATGCAAAGACGCTTCGTGCAGGACATCATAGAGGATGAACGAGAGGGCTATGACGCCAAAGACCCGGATAACCCAAGCATAGCGAAGCTGAAGTCACTGAAAGAGAATGGAGCCGCCATCGAGAAGCAGTTCGCAATGGCCATAGACATCTACGATGCGGTCATTGAGGACGGGACGGCGGGAATGCCGTTCTACCACGGTCACCTTGACGTGTTGGGGCGACCAGTTCCGACAGGAGGTATCTACACCGTGGTACTGCTCTACCCGGACTACCTGAACGAGAACTACGGCCAAGAGACATGGACGAGCGCCGTAAAGGGCAATAGCCCGGAGGAGGCCATCGCCAATGCGCGCAAAGAGGTTAAAGGCGACATGCGCGGCGCGCTGGAAGAAGAGGACGACATGTTCTGTATCGCCTGCTTTGCCGGAGAACACATCGATATGGACGCATAACCACCTACCCATGGAACCAGAGATCCACAAACTGCTCATCTTGAGCACGGACAGCGTTTCGGAGAAAGCCAGGCAGACGCTCATGGACCTTACCGCAGAGGACAACCGGAATATCGGGGACGGCGTGTATTCCGACGAGTATCGCTACGGGTTCCACTTGACCCCTGGCCGAGCCGGACCCCGACGATCCCATTGAGGACGAAAGCCTGCGCAACCTAGTGGCGTTCTCCAGGGCCAACGGTATCACCCACGTGCGCCTCGATGCGGATGGCCCACCACTGAATGTTCCACCCCCCAACACTGATCACCCATGAGCAGCCCGACCGTCATTTGGTACTGCGATGTATGCGGAATGGGGTACTGTATTGCGCCGCCAAGGAAACTATGGACCCCATGCCCATCGTCGTCGTGTACCGGAGGGCTGTCTCCACTTCCAACGGAAGCCACGAACCGCCTTCGGTATCATGGAAATGTCCCGACCAATGAAACGATCGACATACCGTGCGAGATTGTCGCACCTAAGCAACTGACCCCATGAGCACTGAGAACAAGCCCGTTCCGTTCCTGAGTGATGAGCAGAAGCCGTTCAATGCACATACGAAGCTGCCTTGGAAAGAAGGCTACATGGGCAACTGGCTATTCGGAATGCCTCCCGAAGTTGGGACCGGAGACGTTGTGTGCGAGGTGCCGTCGGACGCACCGGATAGTGCGAAGAACTGGCCCGTAAATAGAGCCTTCATCCTCCACGCCTGCAACACCTACTACGAACGGGAATCCGAACTCCAGAGAGTGCGCGGTCTTCTTGATGAGGCGAGAGAGGCGCTGGGCGGGATGCTCGACCAGTTCGAGCACTGGGAGGGTGCCGGTGGTGATGGTATGGCAGCAGACGCCAAGGTGATCAAGGCCGCGCGAAAGGCATTCCGCAAGCTCCAGCCAACCAAGTGAACGGACCTAACTCAACTTACCAATGGCAACAAAACAGGAGTTCATAAGCGCCATTGACGAAGCGTTCAAGTGTGACCGGGATTTGTATGAGATCCAAGGCGGAGACCCAACCACGTCGGCACACTACTTCTTGGCCGAGAGTGTATTCGGCTTCACCCTGTACGACACGGACAAGGATATGCAGTGGTGTATGGAAGCGCTTTCAGTGATCCGGGCCATTCTGACGGGCACCACATTCGATATGTTCCGCGACCCGGCGAGTGAAGAAGTGTATCTGAAGATGGTGAACATGCCGTTTATGGATGGCCTGCTGGAATGGGGGGGCTCCATTCGCGGAGCGTGGTTCGACACCCAAGGCAACAAGCGCTTCTTCGAGTTCGAGAACGTTGTCACCGTAGAACGACGCGACATCAAGGTTTTTATGGAGGCGCTCTTAGAATGGGCTGACGCGCATTTGAATGTGGTATAACACGCCCCCACCAATCGCCATTTCATCGCGACCCGAAGCCCTGACCACCAGGAACTGTTAAATCTTCGCCCGGTTATCATTTATCCGCACAGAAGTGATAACTTCGCAGCATGAGGAAGGACAAGAGCGCAGCCTACCAGCGTGCCCACCGCTGGAAAAAGGCACCGCTCAAGGCCAGACTGGTCCGCGAAGGCGCCAAGCGCAAGTCCCGCACCATCTGGACGGTCAAGCCGGTGGACGCAGAGATGAGGGAGTGGGTAGGGGCCGGCCTAGTGCGCAAGGCAGAGCGGGAGGCGGTCAAGAAGAATAGGAAGTAGTTGCACCACAACACATTGATCGCGATGCACATGAACATCTACCTACTGAGGCGCCTTGATCCGGTCTCCTACGACGAGTTTGACTCAAAGGTCGTGGTGGCCGAGAGCGAAGAACAGGCGCGGCTGATCGCAGGGGAAAAGACCGGGGACGAAGGCCAGGTCTGGCACAACCCGAAGTACGTCTCCTGTGAGGTCGTGGACCCCGCCCAGGGGGCACGCGTGGTCTGCGCTTCATTCATAGCAGGATAGCCCCATGGAGCTGGCCTACATCCTCCTCTACCTGGTCTCGGCGCTCCTGTGCTATGGCTGGTGCTATGCCGATACCCATGACCGCCTTATCGCCGTGCTCGTGGGGCTCGTGTACGGGTTTTTCGGACCCGTTGGAATCGCGCTCGCCTTCCTGCTGAGCAAGGGGGCTAAGAAGGGGTTCAAGCTCTGAAGCGGAACCATGTGTAGCTTGTATATACACACTCAACTAAGCGCGGCCCGCGCGTCAGGGCACCATTACACCACACCATGAGTACGAAGAATGTCGCCTACAAGGTCATCCAGGATAAGCGAGTGCCCCCTATGGGGAAAGGAGGGGGCGGTATGGGCCAATACCCCTTCGCAGATATGAAGGTCAATGCCTATTTCGTGGCTAAGCACACGAACGTCGCGTGGCTCGCAAACCGGTGGGCGCGCGTTAATGGCTCATCGTCCAAGTTCGTGAGCCGCGCCGTGAACGGAGAGATCCGCATCTACCGCAGCAAATGACCCTTGGAAAGGATCTCCTCGAGAAGGGCATGAGCACCGATGCGCGCGGGCTCACCATCGACCCAGGCGCTCCTTATGTCCAGGTCGATGGCTCCTGGTACCGCGCGGGGATGGAACCCCGCAAGAAGAAGTAGGCTCCTGTTCACCCCGGCCTTTTGCGTGAGGCAGCGTATCGAATGCGCGGTCGGGGACAACTACCAACACCATACCCATGAACGTTTCACTTGACGATTTCCGAGCCGGAAAGCCGCTGGAGTACAATGACATGAACGGGGTGCCCGTGTGCGCCCGTATGGACCGGGACAACATCTTGCGCACCTGGGAGGTGAGCATCCGGGACTCCGCCGGCAAGGAGGTGTACCGGGCCATGATCTCCCCGGAGGGCGCCTATCAGCAGATCACCCGATCTGCGGAAAAGGCACAGAAGAACCCCGTAACCTTGTTCTGAGATGAGGAAGCCCATACATCAGCTCAAGCCTATTGTGGAAGAGGTGGTTGCCGTGGATACCGAGACCAGCCTGAGCCGGACCATCGCCTTCGAGTCCGCCTTCAATCCGCGTCGGATACAGGACTATCGGGCGATACAAGAACAGGACGGCAGCCTTGCCTGGTTCTATCCAGCGAAACTGTATGAACTGAACTAGCCATGAGCCCAGATCGAGAAGCCATGAGCACCACGACTACCAGCGCCCCAAGGATTCCGGCCCTCCAGCAGTTCGAGCAGCGCATCCAGAGCCTGCTTAAGATCCACGTCATCCCCTACTGGGTGGCTGAGCGTGTGAAGCCCTTCGGGTTCAACTCCTTTGAGGCCTATACCCATGACGGGATCAAGCTGAGCGAGGCCACGGGAGACTTCGCCGAGGCCAAGCTGCACATGAACATGAAGAAGCGCAAGCTCCTGCACCGCTCCATAATGCCCGAAGGGCTGTCCGTCCCTATCGGCATGCTCGATGGGTTCAGCCAGGAGGCCGTGGAGCAGGCCTGTGCTAAGATCGATCAATCACCACTCCCATGAAGCCAGTCACTCACGTCCTCAAGCACGGTGATCTCCTACGCCTGTCCGCCTGGCTAGATGGGGCCCAGCGGTTCAACCCGGCCGGGCCTCCCCCGTTCATCGCTCTCTGCGGGGTCAGCGTCCTGCACCTAGCCCGTGACCATGACATCCGCTGGGTAGGCCCGGAGGATGCCGCTGGCGCCGAGGGTCTATGCCCGCACTGTGAGCGCAAAGTCCAGAACGCCCTGCTCCTCCAGCAGATGGTACATGATCACACACACCCCCAATTCCTACGCCAATGATGGACAGACTAGAGAAGGCCGAGAAGGCCCTTTCCGAACTGATGGCCGTGGTCCGGGAGATGCGCCAGGAGAAGTGCAACATCATAACGGCCGGTGAGGCCTACGGGTGCATGATGACCGACCATAACATCAATGGCTTCGTCCCCGGAGACTGGGCCATTTGCGATGCGCCGCACGAAAAAGACCTGCTGTGGGGAGCCCCTATGGGGAACCATGTCGGAAAGCCCATCCGACTGCATACCATATACCGCAGCATAGCCAGCACCGAGGATGGCCTCGTCTGGAGGACCAGCTGGCTGCGGAAGGTCCCGGCACCGGTCCAATCGACGGAGCCACAAACCGTTGCGATGCGCACGGTCGGCTGTGGTGACGGGTACAACATCGCCATCGTGCCCACGGACAGCCCCAGGGCCATCCCATTCTCCGTGGCGCTGGAGTACATGAGGGTAGGACGAGAGGTGCGGCGCCAAGGGTGGGGGTATGGATACCTGAGCATCCGCAAAAAGAATGGCGCAGGATACAGCTACATATCCCGCGCCACCCCAAATGAATTTGGAGATGGTCTAGCCTGCATGTGGCAGCCCACGGAGGCGCAGATCCTCGCCACTGACTGGGAGGTGCTGGGTGCGAACGACGAACCCATTGAGATACTCCAGAGCATAACAGGACGCTACACCGTACACGACTAGATCAGGCCGAGCCCATGGGAGTGAAGACCACCATCGACAAGCGCTGCCTGAGCGTGGGCCGCTGGATAGCGACCAACATGGACACCGGTGCCACGGAGATCGTCGTGCGCTTCGGAGGCATCGAGCGCAGGAGACGCCGGGACAGGTTCGTGAAGAAGCACGCCAAGCTGTGCGCCAAAGCCTACGCGGCGAACTGCTGCTGGCACAAAGGGCATCTGGACAAGCATGGCCAGCGCCTTGTGGAGAAGGGGCGCCGGGTCCTGGACTACTCCGATAAGACCACCAGCGGCGATGTGTACCACCTGATCATGTGCAGCTACCGTGACCTGTTCAAGCCAGGGGCCAGGAAAGGGTGCACATGCGGGTACTGTAAGCGTGTACAATAGAGCGTTCCGGCTTGAAGAAAAAGTAACCCCCACATCTCACTACCAACCATGAACCACCGAGTAGTCGTCAAGTCCGCCATCACGCTTGCTGGAGCCGTGGCCCTTGTGCAATTATTGCCACAGCAGCACAACTGGCCGGCAGCATGTGCGTGGATGACCTTGTGTATAGGGGCGTGGCCATGGATATGGACTGGGCCAAGGTGGATGAGGTTTCTGCGCGAGACAAAGGGAGAAGCCCTGCTGATCATTGCGCCGTTCTGGATCGTGTTCACGTTCGCTGGAGTTGCCTACGCTTGGGCTATGGCAGCCGAGTGGATGGGTGCGAGCGAACTGGCGCCCTACTACAAGGAGCGATGCGGGAATCTGTCGAGATTCCTCAGTATGTGCTTCATGCCGGGGGAGTTCTTGTTCCCGGTGGGACCAGTGATGACCTTCTTCGTGGGAGCTTGGTCTTGGATGAATTGCATCATGTTCCGCCCAGCACGCCCTAAGCAATGACATCCCCGCATCTGTGAAAAAGTGAGGCACCCCTTGCACGGATCGAAAAGAGTCCTTTCCTTTGGGGCGAGCATTGGTCCAATCATTGCTCGATCCACTTCACGAGACTTCGGTTGGTTGGCAACGGCCACCGACCAGAACAGAAGACCGGACACAGATTGGACCTGTGCTCCGGTCTTCGCCTTTCAGGGCTACCCTTCGATGCGGAAAGATTGGACACAGTGAATTGACACTGGGCATCGGGATCATGGTCTCCATGGTCCCCTTGGGTGGTAGGTCCACCGGGCTGACGACACGACTGACCGACCGACCGACGCAGGTTGTACTTCAGAGCGTGGCGTCCCTTACACCTCACTGGCGCTCCTTAGAGCAGAAAAAACCAGTGGGGGGTAAGGGGGGCCTCCTCTTCTCCTTCCCTCCCTCCCTCAGCAGAGTTGTAACTGACTCCTATGAGGAAGGAGTTCAACAGCAGGGTAAGCCATGAGTAAGAAGGTAGACTCCATCGCCAAGAGAGCCAGGATGCTCGTTCGCAACTTCTCTGGTAGGCGACGGACCGGATCTGTCCTCACTACCTGTCAGAAGGAGAAGTGTGCGTGGCCCATCTGCATGTGTGTAACGTCGTCCTCCAAGACCCAGAACCAATGAACCATAACGTCATCTTCCGCACCATCACCGGCTCACAGTCCTACGGGACGGCAACACCCACCTCTGACACCGACTACAAGGGTGTGTACCTCCAACCGGTGCGTGATCTGGTCGGGTTCGGATATGTCGAACAGGTAGAGGTCGGAAAGGACGACTGCATGTGGGAGGGGCGCCGCTTCGTTCAGCTCTTGCAGAGCGCGAATCCGACCGTGCTGGAGTTGCTGTTCGCCCCAGAAGACTGCGTGATCACCATGTCTCCCGCGTTCAGGTTCATACAGGAGAGGCGCTATGACTTCTTGACCAAGCAGTGCGCGAAGTCATTCGGCGGGTATGCTGTAGCGCAGATCCGCAAGGCACGCGGCCTGGATAAGAAGATGAACTGGGAGCGTAATCGCGTGATCCGCAAAACGCCACTGGACTTCTGTTTCGTGGTGCACAACGGAAGGAGCATGGCGCTAGCGGATGCCATGGACATGCACCGCATAGCGGACGCTTCTATGCTGGGTCTGGCAGCCATTGACCGGTTCAGGGACGCCTACGCGGTGTACGTGGACCGCGATGGCGAGCTTGGATACCGAGGTGTGTGCGCCGAGGACGGCAATGATGTTCACCTGAGCAGCATACCTAAAGGGAAGGCCCCGTGGATGATCATGTCCTTCAATAAGGACGCCTATTCGACACACTGCAAGGACTATCTGGAGTACGTGACGTGGGAGAAGAACCGGAACGCTCAGCGCTATGTGGACACCGTGAACCACGGTCAGATGATCGACGGGAAGAACCTGCTTCATTGCCGCCGCCTCATCGACATGGGCATGGAGATCGCCAAAGAGGGTGTGCTCACCGTGCGGCGACCGAATGCCGAACACCTTCTGGCCATCCGTCGCGGAGAAGTGAAGCTGGATGACATCCTGTCAAAAGCGGAGGAAGACCTTCTCGCCATGGATGAAGCCTATGCCAAGTGCAGGCTTCCTGACTGCGTGGACAAGGACTGGGCGAACGAAGCGCTGATCAACATGCGAACCATCAACGGAGACCTATGAGCAAGATCCCCACCATAGAGCAAATAGCCCGCTTTGAGCAAGAGGGCCTAGTGAGCGTTCGTCCCCATCGTCGGCTGCCACTGCGCATAATCAACTACACCCCAAGGGCTCAGTACGAGCGGGCATGGACGCCGGAGTTGTTGTCGTGCCGAGGACTCGTGTTCGACGAGACGACATCGCGCCTTGTAGCCCGATCGCTGCCGAAGTTCTTCAACTACGAAGAACATGTCGGAGATGCTGTCGCTGGACCGCTTCCTTCTGGTGACTTCACCGTGACGGAGAAGTATGATGGCTCCCTGGGTATCGTGTTCAAGTACAACGACGAACTTGTTGTAGCCACCCGTGGCTCATTCCATTCGGAGCAAGCTGACAAAGCCATGGAGATCATCCGATCCCAATGGAGCGACGACCTCATATACTCCCTTGACCACGAGCACACTCACCTGTTTGAGATCATTTACCCGGCCAATCGGATCGTGGTGGACTACGGCGATACCGAGTGCCTGCAATGGCTCACTTCCATAAGAACCCAGGACGGGTACGAAGTAGAGGACTTCGGCACACTGTTCGGTGGCATTGATCGCTTACCAGCATCCTCGCCCGAGGAACTCAAGAAGCAGTCAAGGGACAACGCCGAGGGCTACGTACTTCGGTACGATAGCGGACAGCGCGTGAAGATCAAGTTCGCGGACTATGTTCGCCTCCATGCACTGGTAACCGGACTCAATACCGTATCTGTTTGGGAGCATCTCCGCTCCGGAGGAACCATGCAGCAGTTACTTGACCCGCTACCCGACGAATGGATGAAGTGGGCGCGCAAAGAGGCGGAGATCCTTATTGATACCCACAGAACCATGGAAGACGCGGCATATGCTGTATTCTTGAACATCGAATCGGGTCTTGGATTTGACTACACGCGGAAGCAATTCGCCGAGGTAGCCGTCGCCTGTGGGAACCCGCAACTTCAATTCATGCTGCTCGATGGCAACAAGGAGCGGCTCAGCGCAGCCATATGGAAGATCATCAAACCCGAACGTCGAACGCCAATAACCGGAATCGAATGCTGACCATCACCATGACCAAGGGACTGCCCGGCAGCGGAAAAAGCACCTGGGCAGAGCAAGAAGTGCTCAAGAGCAACTGCGGCACGGTGCGCGTAAATAAAGACGCCATACGCGCCATGATGCACGCCGCAAAGCATAGCAAAGGGAATGAGGAGATGGTGCTCCGTATAAGGGACGCCATCATCGGCTATGCGCTGGAGGACCACAAGCATGTCATTGTTGACGATACGAACTTCGAGCCCAAGCACCGCGCCCGGATCGACGAGATAGCCGATGCCATGCGGCAACTGGGGCGCGAGGTGCGCGTGGTGGAAAAGTTCTTTGACACTCCGCTCGAGGAGTGCTTGAGGCGTGACTCCAAGCGCGCTAACGGCGTCGGCGAAGCTGTGATCCGTGGTATGTATAACAAGTACCTCAAGCCGCCAGCGCCGGAATGGATGCCAGCCAAGCAGGACACGACACTGCCCAGGGCTATTATCGTGGACATAGACGGAACGCTGGCTAAGATGAGGAATCGCGGACCTTTCGAGTGGAGTAAGGTCGGACGAGATGAGGTCCACGAAGATGTTTCACAGCTCGCCACCGAGCTATGCCAATCGCGGGCTGTTATATTGATGTCCGGGCGCGATGAAGTGTGTCGCCCCGAGACCGAGAAGTGGCTTTCGGACCATGGCATCGGATTCTGGAAGCTGTACATGCGCCCCGCCGGCAACACCGATAAGGACTCTATCATCAAGGAGCGCATCTACCGGGAGCACATAGAGGGCAGATACAACGTGGAGTACGTGCTCGATGACCGTAACCAGGTCGTGAAGATGTGGAGAAGCCTCGGCCTTCGATGCCTACAAGTAGCGGACGGCGACTTCTAAGACTTGTTCATAAGTTATTTATACATATCGGTATTCTTCATACATTCGCCCCATGAAGAAACCGGAACGTAAGCGCACGACCTACGACTGGCAGAAGGTGGTGGACGGCGGAAGGATTCGAGTGCCAGCACATAGCGCGGCTTCCGCAGCCAGGGGCTGGGCGCTTCGCAAGGGGCTCGACGTGAAGTTCACGACCCAGATGGACAAGAAGGGGGTAATCTGGATCTACAGGGCATGAGGACCATAGAAAGCGACTCAACCATGAAGACGATTCTGTTCGCGTTGATACTGACATCAGCAGTCATCGCAGTCATTTCGATCTGCTCGATAGCGATCGAGCTTGTATTGGCACCGATACCCACACCCTTGATCGTCGCCGGACTTGCGGTGTGTGTAATACTCCTGGCGGCCGTTGTCCTTGCGGCTATCAAGGGCATTCAGAAAACCTTCAAACCATAGACCAATGATTGGCATCTTCACATTCCTTCTTTTCCTCATCTTCGCTGGCGTCTATGCCATGAGCGCCTACCGCTCGAACCGCGTTGAAACGACGGATCGGTACGGTAGCAAAGAATTGGCCACTAGGCCGAGGTACTTCATCATCATTGGCGGTATCGTTGTAGCGGGCATCATCGCGGCTATTGTGCAGCCCTACGCCATCGAAAAGGTGGACGTGGCCCACATCGGCTTGCGCGTGAACCTGATCGGCGATGAGCGCGGCCTGAGTGACTACCGGTACAAGAGCGGATGGGTGCCCTACAACACATATACCGAGGAGGTGGTGGAGATCCCCAGCTCACAGCAGCACGTTGACTACCCCGCCGTCACCGTGTACACAAAAGGCGGCTTCGCTGCCGAGATAGCCCCGTCGTTTGACCTGGCGATGCAGCGCACGGCGGAGCTAGCTGCCATGTGGAACCTGGGTCACACAGGAACCATCAACTTCCCCCTCATCGGATGCGGCCTCGGTGGCCTTTACTGGCCGGTCGTTCGGGAGATCATTGATCACCGCATACCGGATACGTTCACCAAAAACCTGTATCGCCTGTGAGACATTCTAAGAAGGACGCCAAAGACCTGCACGACAAGTTCTTCAGGTCATTTGAGCGGGTTGCTAACAGCGGGCCGCTTGCATGGATGGCCATGGGCATGATCGTCCAGCGCATCCGCAAGAGCCTGGAAGGAGACGCCCACAAGGAGGCCCCGCGCGATGCCCGCATTCTGATGATAGGGGTGGACATCGTGGAGGCTGAGTTGCGCGGAAAGGCAGACGATGGGATCAGTGAGTGCATGAGCATGGCCGCAATGCACTACATGATCGCCGTTGAGCCGAATCTGTCCACAGAGAACAAGGACATCCTGGAGAGACTTATGAAAACGCTTCCATGATGTTCGCCACCCGCAAGGCGGCATGAACTCAACCACCAAACACCTAGGAACACATGGCAACTAAGAAGGCACAGCCGAAGAAGGCGAAGCGTGAACGAGTTACCCTCGCAAGCCTTGACAGGAAGATCGGACTAATCGAATCGCGTTTGGCCACGCTGAACGCTTATGAGACGATGATGGCTTCGATAGCGGATGCGAAGGCCGCCCCAGCCGAACCCAAGGAAGAGGAAGTGAAGTGGGTTCCGAAGGTGGGGGAATACTACACAGCCACCGAGGATCTCGGATGGTACAAGAAGGGCTGCGTCTATCAATGGGCGCATCATGCAGGCCGCACCCACGAGCCTCTGGGTATGTGCGACCGGCCAAATTCATCCATCACCTTCAGTCCAGAGCACCACTGCCGCATTCTCCGCCCCGCCACCCCTGCCGAGATCGCCGACCACAAGCGTAAGATGCAGGAGGCAGAGAAGAAGGCAGCCGAGGAAGCTGAGGCCGCCAAGGCCATCGGATTCGGGACGCGGGTGAAGGTGGCTTGCCGAGAAGAGGAAGTGTGGAAGGTGGCATGCGATGAGCCTTCAGATGAAGGGTATTGGAGGCTCGCGCCCAGAAAGTGCGGCAATCTGAACACAATGACAGCCAAGCGCCACGAGTTCACCGTAATCGACTAGCCCCAATGGAAACCAAAGATCAAGGCAAGGTGGTGGTGGTAGAGGGATTCGTGAATCCGAATCACAGAACCAAGTACGACGAAGAAATAAGCATGGAACTTGACCACGCTGACTTTGTGCGGCACAAGGACCATGTTCCCGCCTCCCTCGTCATCGGCGACAAGGCCATGCCCATGTCCAAGGTGAGGGAGATGCTGGAGGAGATCTTGGAGAATGGAACCTATCATGGCTTCACAACCAGAACAGCGGGAGACATTTCTGCCATCGCCACCAAGTACGGAGTAGACCTGTAACCCCTAACACGATCAAGACATGCCCAAAGTTGGGGAATTATATACTTGACTCCCTCGCATTATAGGCGTACATTTCGGTCATCAATCGCACACCCATGAAAGGCAAGAACACCATCAGCACTTTTGAGCTTTTCGAGTTGTTCCCTGACCAAGAGTCAGCGCGAATCTACTTGGAGGGGCGCTTGTGGCCGGAGGGCGTCCGGTGTTCGTGCTGCGGCCTGACTGACCGGATCACCACACGGAAGGGCGGATACTATCGCTGCAATCAGTGCAAACTGGACTTCACGGTTCGGACGGGCACCATCTTCGAGCGGTCGCATGTCCAACTTCACAAGTGGATCTACGCCATGTACTTGCTGGTCACGGCTCGCAAGGGCATTTCATCACTGCAACTGTCCAAGCAGATCGGAGTCACACAAAAGACCGCGTGGTTCGTGCTCCAACGGTTGCGCGAAGCCTGTGGCAATGACCTTTCCATGCTCAAAGGCATCGTTGAAATTGACGAAACCTACATCGGCGGAAAGGAGGCTAACAAGCACGAGAACAAGAAGCTGAACATGGGTCGTGGCGCGGTGGGTAAGGTGGCTGTGATGGGCATGCGCGAACGCGGTGGACGCACACACGCCAAGCCTATCGCCAGCGTTGACACCAACGGACAGAGCTATGCGGCGCGCGTTGAGGAGGTGCGCGGGAGAGTGCCGACAAGCTGTAGTTGTACGCCGCCTTTTCATTCTCTGAACCGCTGACCAATGAAATACCTCTCGATCTGTTCAGGCATTGAGGCCGCTTCAGTGGCTTTTGAGCCTCTTGGCTGGCGGCCATTGGCCTTCAGTGAAATTGAAGCGTTCCCCCGCGCCGTGCTGAAGCACCACTACCCCGATACGCCTTGCCACGGCGACTTCACCAAGCTGAAGGATGAGCCGTGGATCGTGGACGCGGACATGCTCTGCGGCGGCACCCCATGCCAGGCGTTCAGCGTGGCGGGACTACGGCAATCCCTGGCCGATGACAGGGGCAACCTCACGCTTCAATTCGTACTGCTTGCCGATGCAATCGACAATCTTCGACGCGCTGCTGGAAGAGAGCCAGCCTGGATCCTCTGGGAGAACGTCCCCGGAGTGCTCAGCACAAAAGACAACGCCTTCGGCGCCTTCCTGGGCGGCCTATGCGGACGTGATGAGCCCATCGCTGAACCTGCGGACGGGTGGACCCGCGCGGGTGTGGTTGATGGACCGGCCAGAGTCGCCGCGTGGCGGGTCATGGACGCCCAGCACTTCGGCCTGGCCCAGCGACGGCAGCGGGTCTTCGTGCTCGCTCTCGGAGGTGCTGGAAGATGGGCCGCTGCCGATGCGCTACTTCCTCTCATCGAAAGCAGCCGCTGGCATCCTGCGCCGAGCAGAGGCAAGGGGAAAGGAACTGCCAGAGGCTTTGAAACTGGCCCTTCAGGCGGTCGCATCACAGACTTAGCCCCGACCATTGACTGCCGGGCAAAGAACGGACCCATACAGAACCAGCTTGGAGTTGGTGTGATGGAGGTGGTACCCGAAGTGACGCGGCCACTGACCGCAGCGATGGGTACCAAGTGGAATGGCAACGGAGACTTGGAGAGTAGCCTCATCCCCTCGGTAGCCAACACCCTGCGCGGCGAAGGCTTCGACGCCAGCGAGGACGGAACTGGGTGCGGGCAACCGATTGTCGTGCATGGCACGCAGGATCCCTGCGTCAGCAGCGACACGGCGTTCGCGCTGGGCCGGAACAACGGCGGGGAGAATGCGCTGGCAATTGCCATCCAGGCAGGGGCGCTGGTGATGGCCCACGGCCAGGCGAACGCGGAGATCGTCAGCGACGGCGAGCCGTCGCTGACCTGTAACCACGAAGCGCCGATCCTCATGCGCATGCGCGAAGGCAAGGACGGCGGCGGCAAGGGCCCGCTGGTGAGCGAGGACCAGAGCCTGACGCTGGCCACGGGGAATGATCAGGTGCTGGCACACTTCCTCCATGTGAACAAGGGCCGCCCCGATGGTCGTCAAAGCGAGCACGATGAAATGGTCACGGTAAAGGACCATGTTCCCACGCTCACCACCGACGGCCACCAAGGAAGTGCTGTTGCATCCGGAATGCAGGTCCGCCGACTTACCCCGGTGGAGTGCTGCCGATTGCAGGGCTTCCCTGATGTTCGGGAAATTCTTATATTGCACGTATGCTCAGACCATCAAAAGACAAGTGCAAGTGTGGAGGAGAAAAGTCCCAAGTTGCAAGAACTTGCAGAGCCTGCGTCTCAAAGCAAATCAACCGAAAGTGCTGCATTTGCGGAGTCTCATTTCAGTGCAAGCCGTCCCAAGATTTCAAAACATGCGGAGGTTCTTGTCGAGATAAACTTCGAGGCAGGAACTATCAAAGGAACCATCCAAGGCAGAGAATTATTCGCATCTGCGCCCATTGCGGACAAGGAAAGGAGGACTTTCCTTCAAACTCCGCTCGGAAGTTTTGCTCAACTCGTTGCGCGTACAATTTCAGAACAGCGAAGGACTCAAAGAACAAACGCGCAGAGCGGTCCAGATTCCTTAATGGACGAGAGTGGAAATCCTGCTGTAAGCGTATCTGGGAACGCGATAATGGAGTGTGCCAAAAATGCGGAGGAACTCGAAAGAATAAAGAGCACTTCTTCGATGTTCACCACATTGCAAGTTGGGTCGGACACCCGGAAGGGAGACTTGCCGATGACAACCTTGTGCTCTTATGTCGTGGCTGCCATCGCTGGGTTCATTCCAAGCGAAATGTGGAGCGAGAATTTCTGCATCCGAATTGAGGCGAGATGGGACTACCTCGACATTACCTACCGAGGCAAGGCCGCCGCCGATGGCCCGAAGTACAGGGCATTGGGCAACTCGTGGGCAGTTCCGGTAGTACGCTGGATCGGAGAGCGAATTAAAGCCATTAGGCCATGAGCCTGCATTTCATTGGTCAGCGGTTCAGGGTCAGCCGAGGCGGTTGCTGGCAATGCGGTTCGGATTGCCGCTGCCGGTTGGCCGAGGCGCGGACCTTTTCTCAGATGGCGTACAACGGGCCGCACGGTAAGCGCCGTGGCCCTGCATGGCGTTTACCGTGCTGTTATGGGCTGGCCTACCCCCTTCGGAAGGGAATTATATACTTGACTCCCTAACCAAACTCCGAGCCTGAACCGATGGACCACGGGAGTCAGGTATATAATTCCCAAGAATAGCAGGTACATGGTATGCCTATTTCACGATGGGCAACCAGTCATTCGACATCGCTCCGATCTTCACGGAGGAACAGAACGAGAAGTCAGCCAGATGGCAGGCTGAAATGATCCGAAGCGCTTTCGGAATCCCACGGATAGGTGACGTGCCCGAAAATGCCGACGACATCAACGAGGCTCTTGATCGCGTGGACCCCACCAACGGAGGTTCCTAGCCCCGAAATGTCCGGTTCGCTTGATCGACTATCCGATGGTGTAGATGAGATATAGAAGCGCCCCCATGATCTGCATCGGCTGCGGAGAGCGAGCCTGGAGGCAGGAGACGTTCTTTACCGTCCGCGGATACTCTTCCAGCGGCAAGGAGTGCACAGCCAAGAACTGCCGCCGCCCGGAATGCAGGTCCATACACGTAAGCCTGTCCAAGTCCGTCTCGCCTGAAGAGCTACAAGCCATAAACGCACGGCGGATGGAGCTTTGTAAGGCCGCCGGTAATACCTTCCACCCCTACACCAACCAGGAGGACTGGTTCAAGCTGAAGATCAAATGAACACCGCATCCCTCAAGAAGAAGTCCAGGCAGCAGATGGTGAATCTGTCCTACCCGAACAAGTTCAAGGTCGGGCAACTGGTGACGGATCAAGGCCGGTCCTTCGTCGGAGAGGTGCGGCCGTCATCGCAATACAATCCGGCATTGAAGAAGATGGTGTACTGCCTAGCCGTTCAAGGGGGTTTCGAGTTTATGCGAGAAGAATGGCTGCAGCCCATCACACCCTGGCAGTTCTTCCTGCACAGGGACACCTCGGGCCCCGGCTGGATGATCGGGTATAACTCCGCATGGAGGTTTGTGGCTGTGCTGGTCGCATGCTTCTTCGTGATCTACCAGGCTTATACCGGTGGCTACTTCGGCGCTAGGCCAATCCTGGTCGCTGCCTTCGCGGCACTCCCGTTCGCCTACCTCTATGCCTCCTGGCTCAACTACAAGTCCATCTGGAAATGAACCACTGGATCATCTTACTGCTGCAGGGCCTTGTTGCTGGATACGCAATGGTCTTGACCTCCAGGAAGATCAAGGAGGGTGTGGAACATGAGTTCCGGGTCATCTGGGAGAACATCAGGGCTGATCGCCCGACAGATCATTCGAAGTTCTTGTGGCGCAGGGCATACATCCTGATGCTACCGTTCACGATACTGATCCTAGCGCTGTCCATCATCCGAGTGCTCTTTGGCTGGTCATGGTGGCCAGCTATCCCATCCAGCCTGCTCATGATCTGGAGTTTGGCCACCATGCTGCATCGGCTGGGCCTGAACCGGAAGTTCGGGAACGGTGTTTTCTATGTGCCTAGCACCGGTTGGTACGACGGGACGTTCCTATCAATCGTTGGACGTAGCAATCCCCGCAACGCAGCCATAGCGGAGTACGTGTTTGAGTTAACGCTATATCTCCTGTCGTGGGTATTACTCGCAGTACAGTAAGGGGGTTCTGCCGAGACTGTGGTGCGAAGCGCCGCATTCGCCTCAACCCGGCCGTGCCGGAGTACTGGCAGCTGGGGCGATGTGATCTCTGTCACAAGGATACGCATGTCATAGAAGAGTCCAACTGGTTGCCCGTGACAAGGGTGCGCGTGGCCATCCTGTTGGGGCTCCGTAGAAAAAGGAAGCATGGGATACACAAGCAGTAGGTCCCTCATGGATGCCATCGAGGAGTTCGGCTGGTCCAGCGTCGTCTCGTTCGGGGATGACATAGTGGCTGCGTATCAGTCCCCGGCACAGGAGCACATTGCCGAGGTGCTGGACAAAGGAGCTGGTTCGTACGTGCTCATCATGGGGGCGTACATCGTACCGTCACCTGGATACGGGGAAAGCCGCCTGTGCCGTACCCCAAAAGAGGTGCGCGATGTCATTAGGGCTATCACCCCTCACGGTCGTAACCGTCACTGGAGCACCATGAAAGCCTTGCCACGGAAGGGAAAACCAACTTAGTTGTTTGTCAGACGGATCTCGACAATGGCGTGTATTACTCTTGCAAAGTCTACCAACACGATCACCACAGTGACCACAAGGAATGTGTTTCGGGGTAAGCGCGCGGTGCACTACACCAAGGGCGCAACCCATGTCAATGGCGTGCTGAAGAGCCCGACCGGATTTGACCTGCATCTACAGTACGTTGACCCCATCACCGGATGGGGGCGCCTCTGGCTCATCAAGGATGCGGTTCCCGTGGCCAGCGTGCATGCGTCCGGTCGTGTTGTCAAGCACCTCAACGCGATTGCCCAATGACGAACTGGAAGCCCGGAATGAAGGCGGTTTCGCTGAAGGCCATGCCGGTATATGGATACAAGGCCGGGCATGTTTTCACGGTGCACGGCACTAGTGAATGCAAGTGTGGGCTGGTCTTAGATGTTGGCGTATTCACCAATGGACGAGGCTGCAAGTGTAGTCGATGTGGACACGTATGGCATGGGCATATCGCGTATGGACTTTCCTCGTTATTCCGGCCCCTACTGGGCCACGAACAGGAGCAGTTAGACGCCATCGAGGAAGAGGTGGGGCAACAGGAGGTCATCGCCGAACTGCAGCGCGCATGAAAAAGAGCATTCCCGAGGGTCCCGGCAACCAGCACGATGTCCAGGGCATGGACGTGACCAAGCTCCTGAAGCGCACCCACTGGACAGCTTTTGCCCGCGTCTACCTAGTGAAGGACTTGACCGAGGTGATCCGGGACTCCTTCGAGGCCGACACAGAGCGAGCCCGCAGCATGAACGACAAGCTCTTCAGCATGAACTAATTTTGCCTCCGCAGCACTGGTTCGTGGACAGCGTGTTGGTAGCACTTGTCAGACCAGGCACCTCCCATCCTTCGGGGTGGGAGGTCGCGGACGGAGGACCTCAAGAACGATCTCACCAACACCAACACAACAATGCCAGCAGTTGATACCGAACGACCGAGAGTGATCTACCTGAGCTTCGAGAAGGGCCAGATTCAGTGCTACGACAGCGGGAATACCACCATGCACAAGGCCTGGAAGGGCTACGTGATCGGGTTCAAGTACCGCACCATGGACGAAGGGGCCAAGTTCGGGAATGAGCTGCACATCCTCCTGGCCGAAGGCTCCCAGGTCTACGACATGGGGATGATCCTCAAGAGCGGCGTGGCCCGGCAGTTCATGGCCTGCGCCGAGAACATCGACTTCCGCCTGCCCGTGACCTTCCGCCCCTGGAAGTACGAGGACGACGGTAAGGTCAAGACCGGCGGCCTGAACATCGAGCAGGGCGGCGCCAATGTGGCTCCGGTGTACACCACGAAGAACCCGGGCCCTATGCCCTTGGCCGAGGAGATCGATGACGGCGGCGGCACCATGATGAAGAACTTCGGCAAGCAGGTCGCCTTCCTCCGTGCCATCCTGGACGAGAAGATCGCCCCGAAGGTGGCGGAGATCGTCGAGAAGGGCGACTTCATGGAAGAGTCCATCGTCCCGGTGAAGCAGTTCGCCCCCATGCTGAGCGGCGGACCCGCGCCCCTGCAGCTGGCGCCCAAAAGCGAAGCGCCGAGCGCCGATGCACCCGTGCCGCCGCCGCATACCCTGGCTGATGCGCCTCCTGAGCCCATCCGCGGGGACGAAGACGACCTCCCATTTTGAGCAACACATCACCGAGCGGGGGCGCCGTAAGCCCCCGCTCACTACCACCCACCCATGAGCACGCGCATCCAAGAACTGACCGACATCGGAGCCGGTCCCCATCACCGCGAGGGCAAGTCCACCCTCTATGGGAGCAGCCCCTTCCTCCTCACCGAGAACGACCTTGAGGAGATGAACGACGAGAGCTTCCGAGAATGGAAGGCCCTTGTGACCAACCACATCCGCCGCGCAGGCGACGACATGGACATCCTGCTCAAGCAGGTGGACGAGGCCATCGGTGAACTGTCCGCCAACCTGGATGTCATCCGTAAGAAGCCGTATTGCCGCCCGATCGTGGCGCATGGCGTCAAGCGCATCATCGGCCACCTCGAGGAGGCTCATGCACGCCTTAAAGATGCCCAGGCAAACGTGATCGGCATCCTCACCAAAGACCAGTAGGACCATGGCTGACCCCCAGGAACCGGTCAGCATTTCAGCCAAGCTACAGGCACTGCGGGGGACCGCAACCGGGGATGCAGTGAGCATCCCGGTCCAGAAGCTGGATGAACTCATAGCTGAGGCGAAGGCAGAGGAGGACTACACCCTCCGTGGAGAGCAGGATGCAGAACGTAGGTACCAGAAGTTCAGGCTTGCGTGCCTTGAGATCTGGCACAAGTACAAGATCCTTAATGCCGACGAGGCCAAGGCATTCTTCGAGTACTGGTCCGAGCGCAGCATAGGAGCCCGCAAGCACAAGTGGGAGTATCAGAAGAGCTTCGACATCAAGAAGCGCATGGAGCGCTGGAAGACCAACAATGGATAAGCCCACCGCTTCGGCGATAAGCACCTACCGGCAGGTTGCGGCAAACACGCTCTCCATGTTGGAGCGCGTACCGCCACAGGCCACCGATATGGAGAAGGCGGTGCTCGGGGCAATGATGCTCCGGAGGGAGGCCATCTACGACGTGGTGGACATCCTGAAGGTGGAGAGCTTCTACACGCCCGCGCACGGGGCTATTTACGGCGCTATCAAGGGATTGTACGAGAACGACAAGCCCGTGGATCTCCTTACGGTAGCCCAGGCACTCATGGGCAGCCAACGGCTGGATGAGGTCGGTGGTGCCTACTACCTGACGGAGCTCACTGGCAAGGTCTCCAACACGCAGAACGTCCAGTACCACGCGCGCATCATTGAGCAGAAGTTCGTCCTAAGGGAGCTGATCCGCATCAGCTCCGAGATCAACAGTGATGCTCACGACGCCGAGGCTGACCCGATGCCCATTGTCGATAGCATCGGCCTGAAGATCACCGAGCTGCAGGTGGCTGTGCACGATGGCGGCCACATCAGCACCGCGGCCGACCATATCCAGTCGCTGGGGGACAAGGATTCCAAGGCCACGTTCACCTCCTGGGGTATCCCCCAGATCGACAGCTTCTGCGGATTGTACCACGGTCGTATGCACGTGGTGGCCGCCCGCCCGGGCATAGGTAAGAGCGCCGTGCTCGCCCACACCGCCTGGCACCATGCGTCCGAGGGCCGCAAGTGCATGCTCTTCTCCCTGGAAATGCCCCCCGAGGAATGGACCGCCCGGTGCATGGCCATTGAGACCGGTATACCCTACGGCACCATCCTGCGAAAGCAGATGGACGAGCAGCAGCTCAGCATCTACTGGCAGGCGTTCGAGAGAGTTGCGGACCTCATGCAGAACATCATCATCGATGACACGGGCGGTATCACGTGGGGGAAGATGAGGGCCCGGACCGAGCGGCAGCTGAGGAAGCACCCCCTCGCCTTTGTCGGGGTGGACTACCTCCAGTTGATGACCACCGGGGACAAGCACCTGGACCGGCAGCGGATAGACCGCGTGTCAAAGTGCTCCAACTCAGTCCGGGACCTTGCCAAGGAGTTCAATGTCCCCACCATTGCGCTGTCCCAGTTCTCCCGGGAGATAGAGAAGCGGGGCGACCCAAGGCCTTTCCTGTCCGATCTTCGTGAGTCCGGGGAGATCGAACAGGATATGTCCGTAGGCGTGCTCATGTACAGGCTCAAGCAGGCCGGGGGTGTAGCTACCCCCGATACGGATGTTCTGTACATGGACATCGCCAAGCACCGCGGCGGAAGCACCGGTACCGTTGAGGTGGCCTATACACTAGCAACCAACAGAATCGGCTTTGAGGTCATCCCGGTACCCACCAGGGAGCCGGTAGCAGACCCTCACGATAGAGACACCAACCCATTCTGACCATGAACTACTATCTTGACACGGAGTTCATCCATTACCGGAAGCAGCCGAAGCTCTTGGGGCTGAACATCGGCGCGCCCATCGTCACGCTGGATCTGATCAGCATCGGCATAGTCAGCGAAGATGGTCGCGAGATGTATGCCATCAGTAATCAGTTCGACCTGAATGCAGCGTGGAAGAACCAATGGGTTCGACACAATGTACTAGGTCAGATACATCGAGAAATGTGCGAGAAGCAGGGCGCATACGCCAAGTCTTACCACTGGAGAATGTTTGAGCCGTTTTCCGCGAAGAGCATTAAGTGGATGCTCCGGCATAGCGGCGAGAGTAGATATTCTATCGGCCGTAAGGTGCTGCAGTTTGTTGTCGGAGATCCGGATGTGCGCCTATACGGGTATTTCTCAGACTATGACTACGTAGCGCTCGGTTCACTTTTCGGCATAATGACCGACATGGGCGGGAACCTTCCCATGCACTGCATGGACCTGAAGCAGATGATGGTGGAGCGAGGGCTTGACAGCGCATGGAAGGACGCCAACTGTCCCGATCCGGAGAACGAGCACAATGCTCTCGCCGATGCCCGATGGAACAAGCGACTTCACGAAGCCATCCTATCCGTAAAGCCATGATCCACGACCTCTTCAACCAGCCTCCCATGCCGGGCCCCAGGGACACCAGCCGGATGGCTTACAAGCAGCACAAGCAGGAAGGGAAGGCTGCAATCCAGGCCGATGCCATACTGGACCTCCTCAAGGAAGCGGGGCACGGGATGACCCGCAATGAGATAGGGCGCGACCTGAAGATACCCCTCTCCTCAGTGTGCGGAAGAGTGAACGAGCTGATGAAGGCTGGCAGCGTTACCGACGAACCCCGCCGCAAGTGTTCGGTGACCGGGAGGAACTCACATGAAGTGAAGGCTGTGTGATGGCGCGCGCGTACTACAACGAGTTCAACCCGTACGCAGCGCAATGGCTGCGAAACCTTATCGATGCCGGGCTCATTGCTCCCGGAGACGTGGATAACCGATCAATAGAAGATGTCACACCAGCAGACCTTTTGGGATACACCCAGTGTCACTTCTTTGCCGGCATCGGTGTCTGGTCGGCTGCCCTCCGTGGAGCTGGATGGGCGGATGATCGACCCGTATGGACCGGATCCTGTCCTTGCCAGCCTTTCTCCAGCGCGGGCAAAGGAGCTGGGTTTGCTGACGAGCGGCACCTATGGCCGGCATGGCTCCATCTCATCAAGCACGGAAAGGACTCATCGGTACCTGTCTTTGGTGAACAGGTTGCGAGCGATGACGGCCTCCATTGGCTCGACCTTGTACGCGCTGACCTGGAAGGTGAGAAGTACGAGGTCCGGGCGGTCGATCTATGCGCTGCGGGCGTCGGAGCCCCACACATCAGGCAGCGACTTTTCTTCCATGCAGCCCCAGCAAGCGTCACTGACCCATTGGCCGACGCCGGATGCGTCAGTCGCGCAGGACGGGGAGACGTGTGAGACGTGGGAGACCAGACGGCTTGCAGCGAAGGAGCGCCACGGGAACGGGAATGGATTCGGGATGCCGCTGACGATAGCCGCCCAGATGGCAGCATGGCCAACGCCGACATCTACGAACTACGAAGGGGCGGAGCACGTGGACGAGGTGAGGGAGAAGAGGGCGGTGCGCGGGGAGAAGTTCGGCTTCGGGGAGGCGTTGACCTTTTCGATGGCCGCGAAGCTCTCCTCGTGGGAGACCAGAACGGACACGCCGGAAAGCCGGGGCCAGTCAACTCTTTTTGGGCGAACGCCGAATGGATTCCCTGTCGAGACCCTGAAGTACCCGGAGCAGTTATCTGGCGGCCGATTGAATCCGGGACATTCCCGCTGGTTGATGGGGCTCCCCAAAGAATGGGACGACTGCATGCCTACGGAAATGCCATCGTCAGGCAAGTCGCGGAAACGTTCATTAAAGCCGTGATGGCAGAGCACGCATGAAAGTATCCAACGCCAATAAACACGCCCTCTGCTACTGTGGGCGCCGCGCAAGACACGCGGTCCGCCTGGTCCGCGCGGGGAAGGCCGGCCCCGTATACTACCTCTCTGACCACCACGAGTGCATCAACCGATTCTGGTTCAACACCCTTTAACCCACATGGCCGAGAACTCTAACATCGAATGGACGGACCACACCTTCAACCCGTGGGTTGGCTGCGCTAAAGTTTCCGCCGGCTGTAAGAACTGCTATGCCGAGACACTCATGGATACGCGCTACGGCCGCGTGAAGTGGGGTGTGAACGGAACGCGAAGCAAAACAGCACCGGGGAACTGGAAGCAGCCATTGAAGTGGAACAATCAGCGGTACCGATGCACAATGTGCGGCCATTGGCAAAAGGACGGCGGGCAGTGTGTCAAGCAGACAAAGACCACGCTGCTGCTACACGGAATTGCACCCATTGCGGACACATGGGTACGCTGTGAGGGTGTGACCGAGTTTGTTGAGCGGCCCAGAGTGTTCTGCTCCAGTCTCGCTGACGTGTTCGAAGATCGACCCGAATTGACCGAGTGGCGTACCGAGTTGTTCAAGCTCATCGATGCGACCCCGCATCTTGACTGGTTACTGCTTACGAAGCGCCCAGAGAACATCCAGAGGATGTGGCGAGAGGTGGATGACCGTGGATGGCTTGACGATTCACGTCCGAACGTATGGCTGGGAACCAGCGTAGAGGACCAAGCCGCTGCCAATGCCCGAATCCCGGAACTGCTCAAGGCTGCGCACCTGTGCCGGTTCACCTTCCTGAGCTGTGAGCCGCTGTTGGGGCCGGTGGACCTGTTGCACGTGGACGCTGTTCCATACGGCGGTCCAAAAGGACATCAGATCGACTGCATAAGGAAGGGATACTGGAGCAAGTCGTGGGGGTTCGTAAACCATAGTGACCTGCATGACACGTTTGGCCCGCTGCACTGGGTGATCGCCGGCGGCGAGAGTGGCCCATGCGCCCGCCCAATGCACCCCGACTGGGCGAGATCACTGCGGGACCAGTGTGAACAAGCCGGCGTTCCCTTCCTATTCAAGCAGTGGGGGGAATGGATGCCCGTGGATGAGCCATGGAAGCAGGAATCTCCAAGATCTTGTGCCGATAATGAATGTTGGCTAAACCTCGAAGGGGGTGCTGGATTTCACGGAACGAACGTGTGGCGCATGCGCAAGGTCGGAAAACACAAGGCAGGTCGCATGCTGGATGGCGTCGAGCATAATGGGTTTCCTACCAGCTAAGCTGCGACCTGATGCCTAGCGAAGCTGAGCTCCGCAAGAAGGGCTACCCCAAGGAGTGCCCCGGGCCGAAGAAATGCCATGGATACGGCCTCTACTGGATACGGCCTGGCGCGTCCACCGCCCCCTATCCCATCAGCAAGGAAGGTGCTATTTTCGGGTTCCGCACGGTTCCCTGCCTAAGCTGTGGGGCAAACGCCAACCCGAAGGGGAAAACTTAGTCGTTTGTCAACCGAGTAGTACCTTCCCAGCCCATTGATTTGCAACCTCACAACCACATACCATGAAATACGTAGTAACAAAGGAAGAGCTGGAGAAAGCCAGCGAAGTGGTCAGCGGAAAGACCTACAGCCGCAAGCTCACGGCGGATGAGTCCGGGGCCCTTGCCGATGACATCGCGGACAACGAGGAGAAGCTGGACAACCTCGCCGAAGAGATCGCCGGCTACAAGGCCGTCTGGAAGGAGACGAGCAAAACGCTCAAGGCAACCCGCAAGAGCCTCATCAACCAGCGCAAGACCGGCCACGTCGAGGAGATGGGGAATGTGTACATCATCCTGGATCCGGAGAACAAGACGGCCGGCGAGTACACCACCAAGGGCCTCCTGATCAAAGAGCGCCGCATGCGCCCCGAGGAGTATCAACTCAGTATCGATGGGCCGCAAGTACGCATCCTGCCACTCCAAGCCGAAGGATAACACACACAGATCATGATGAAACAGCCAGGCACATACGTCTACCACACTGCGGTAGGAGAAGCATCCATCCACCTACAGGACCTCAACCTTCAGGTGAGCTACCGCGGCCTTGAGGCCTTCGTTCTCGCCCGTCACAAGGACATCCTCGCGAAGAACAACCCATCAGTCCACATGGGCGTGCAGATCACCCACTGCCTACGGGAGAACAAGGTGGAGCTCACCATCTACGAGAACGGGGGCATGAAAGGGGAGGGCTCATCCTACCGCACCACCACGACCGACAAAGAAGGGGTGACCACTCACAGCGAGGGCCAGTACGTCCGGGACTACTTCCCCCAGACCATCATCACCGGGGTGGCCAAGTTCTCCGAAGATCACCTGCTGGTGAAGAACATGCTCACCGGTTCATACAGCCACGCGGAGCTAGCCAAGAAGATCCGTACGCTGCGCCATTTGTTCGCCACGCGCGACGAATGGGAGAAGGTGTACCTCGCACTACGGAACACCAAGCTGAAGATCGAGGGCATCCAGGAAAGCACCGGCAACGACGTGACCGGAGAGCGGAAGAAGCTCCTGCAGGCGCGCGTTGTGGACGAAAGCTCCAACGCCCCACTGGAGTGGAACTTCCGCTACAGCATCTTCGAAGGGGAAGACCCCGTTGATGTACTGGTGCAGGAGAACCGGGAACTCAACAACACGGAGGTCATCGTGAAGCTCGCTGCCTTCGACTTCGTGCAGATCGAGCGCGATATGGCCCGCTCCATGATGGAGCGGACCATCGGGAGCCTGCAGGCGCTCCTGCCCATGGATGTGATCCCGTACGTGCACCTGAACTGATCGTTCACTCGGAGGTTGATAAGGGCCATCACCCAGAACACTGGGCAATACAGGTTCGACTCCTGTCCTCCGAGCCATGAAATCCAGCCCGCTACAGCGCAAGGCCACGCTGAAGAAATCCGTCAAGTGGGGGCAGCGACACAGCTTCGGGAAGAAGTGGAAGCCCGCAGCCAAGCGCAAGGATAAGCGCGTCCGTGAAGAAGCAAGCGCCGAGACGAAGGCCGACCTCGAGAAGGAGCTGGACACCATTTTCAGCAAGTACATGCGCCTGGCGGCCGCAAACCACGAGGGCTATCTCAAGTGCTACATCTGCCAGCAACCGATCCACTGGGAGGAGGCGCACTTGATGCACTTCCAGCCCCGGCAGGAGCGCACCACTCGCTGGAACGAGAAGGCCTGCAAGCCTGGGTGCCCGGGATGCAACGGGAAGGACCTCGGCGATAGGGCGAACTTTGCCAAACGGCTAGATGAGGAGTACGGTGAAGGCACGGCCGAAAGCCTCACCATCTTGAGCAAGCAGTACGCCGGCTACACCGTGGAGTACATCAAGGGGCGCATCGCCTGGTATCGGAACCATTACGAGCAACTCCAGAAAAAGGCCAATGGGTTTCTCTTCGAAAGATATTGAGCTCATGCAAGAGCGAGTTGCCGCAAACGCAAAGGGAGTTCAGCGGCCGGAGTCCACGCTCATGGACGTGGTGCTGTACCCTGAGCTTCCAGAGCTCAAGCCGTTCGGGGTGGTCCACATCAACCCTATCGGCGCGCCGCGCATGACGCGCTCTGACCAATGGAGGGTGGATCCCGACCATCCAGACCCAGCTAAGCGGCAGCGCCCATGTGTGACCCGCTACTATGCCTGGAAGGACGCCTTTGTGAAAGGATGCGCTGCCATTGGCTGGAAGCTGGATGAACGCGTGCGCGTCGAGTTCCGCATCGCCATGCCACAGTCATGGAGCAAGAAGAAGAAGGCTGAGATGCTGGGCAAGCTCCATCAGCAGAAGCCCGATCACGACAACTGTGCGAAGGCTGTTGGAGATGCTTTCGGCATCGATGACGGGTTCATCGCGGACGGACGTTATACCAAGCGCTGGGCCGAGGCCGGGTGCATCATCCTTTACAAATGACCATCACCCAGATCATCGCAGACCTATCGAAGGTCGAATCCATCAAGCCGTTCCAGACGGTGCGCGTCGGATACGTAGAGGTCTACCGCGGCCAGGAGAACCCCAGCACGTACAGCATCTCACTCAATAACACCCAGGTGGGCGGCGGAAGGATACCGGCTAAGGCCGATCCCGCTACCTTCCCCCTCGCAATGGCCAAGGCAATCTTGGCCCTAATGAAGTAACACCACAACCAAGTAGAATCTATCGCTTGCTCTTGTTTGCCTGATAGTAGTCCTTTAAGTACTGCTTCATGTAGGCCTTGTGTTCTGGCGTGGATGCCCTATTACGCACACACTGCAAGCACTCTCGTCCATCCTTACGAATACGCGTATTCTCTGGAGTGAACTCATGCCCGTGCTTGCAACTGGACTTCCTAGAATTAAAGCCCTGCGGACTCATTCCGCGAAACGTGTTTACCTTAGGCGTAACTGGCTCTAGATGTAGAGGATTGCAGCATGGCCTATTCCTGCATAGGTGATCCATTTCAAGGCCATTGGGGATGGGCATGACCAATTCCTCGTATACGACACGATGACTTTTCTTGAGGGAGCCGCGCCACCTTATCACGCCATATCCATTACGCCCAATGTGAGCGGTCCATATCCAACACCCGGTGGTAGGGCACGGCTCTATCTTGGACTGGACGCGTTCTGGCAGGTCGAATAAGCTCTTCATGTTCCAAGTCGGTATGGCGCAAACGTATATCTTGGCAGCATGCCATTCACCAACGGAACCATCGACCTGCAATCCGCCTTCGGAGTAAAGTGGGATCGGGACGATACACTGACAGCACTCGGGTACACCCTATCCTCTGCAAAGTCCAAATTTCCTCTCTTTTACGGGTACTGGGCCTTCAAGGGATACACGGACGCCGACTTCATGGCGCTGTATGAGTTCGAGGTCGCCTGGAATGAGGCGTTCTTCATAACCTGGGGCTATGCAACAGAGAGCCCGAACTACGTTGACATGCGCAGCAGGGGCTCGATATTGGCCCCGGACGGCGCATATCGGGTCAAGTACGGATGCTGGGTTGGATATGGTCGATACGCCGGGAAGGGATCGAATTGCTACTACGTCACCAAGGGCCAACCAAATGCCGGGTCAACAGCGGGCACGGCCATCGTGATCGACCATGCGAATTGGATGACACGGTATGCGCCAGAGCGCTTCTGTCTGCGCGGATGCACATGGGGTAAGAACGACGGCAACGCATACTTGCAGGGCACCATCATTGAGGGTTTCTACTTCGATGGTGGATACGAGGGCAGGGCATACGACCCTTCGTTCATTTCTGCCGGAATAGGCATGAACGACTTCGGCGAGGCATCAACCGTGCGTAACTGCTACGCCAACGGCTTCAACACGTATGGCTTTCAGTCCAACAAAGGAACGCCATCCTTGTTCATCGCGTGCTCTGCCTTCTCGAATCGAAGGGCCGGTTTCGGCATACTCAGCAACAATGGCCTGAACACCACCACCATCATCGACCCCTCTGGAGATGACAACCCGAAATTGATCGAGGCCATTGGAGAGCCGGGCGGAGTGGGAGGCGGAAGCATCACTGTGGTCGGAGGGAAGTCCGAAACAGGCAAGCGCACCCCTCTTCAGTATCAGCAGTTCTTCTACGGCGTTGGTGCGCTGAACGTGACGATAACGGGCGCCAGTGTTGATGCTCAGGGCGGCGATGTACAGAACGCCATCGAGGTAGACTTCCAAAGCTACGGCGGACTGCTCGATGTTCGTGGCATCCGCCTGAACGGATACAAGAACCTCGTGAAGTGGACCTCCAAGGGCGTTTCTTCAACCGCGGCATCGCCGGGGAATGTCGTGCCAACTTCCTTCGTTTTGACAGAGGCCGGAATGGTGTTCAATGCTCGTGGCGGCACGCCGCCCACCACCCCCACGGACCCCACGACGCCGACCAACCCGACCGGGCCGTACGTGGATCGCTCCCTATGGGTGATCTCCGCCTACAACACCGCGCCCGCTGACAACTTCGGCACGCACGAGGCCAGCAAGATGAAGGACGGTAACACCAACACCTGGTGGCACAGTGGTAAGCCCCAGTCGGCAACCGGCACGGACTATGTGCCGGTGGTGTTCAATGCGCCAACGGCCATCAAGGGCATCGTCATGGATCTTCCGGACAATGACTTCCCGAACGACTACCCGGACGGCCTCGTCGTTCAGGTGATGGTGAACGGACTCTGGAAAGCCGTGGAGAACCCCGTGGCCACCTATGGCAAGAAGACCACGGTGAACTTCAAGTCCGTGGTGGCACAGCGCTTCCGCTTCGCGACCAACAAGGCCAAGGGGCCCTGGCTGTGCATCGCTGAGCTGAACGCCATTGCGGGATAGATCAACAAGTGCCCCATGATAGAGATCGAGAACATCGCAGGGAGACGCATCGTCGTTAAGGGCATAGGCCGCATGTTCTTTCAAGAGGGCGTGCCCATCGGGATGATAGCTCGCAGCGCCAAGGAGAAGGGATACGAGGTGTCTTGGTTTCATGTGGCTGACGAATGCCTGAAGAATGGCTGGCCTCCGGCTACTGTGCTCTCCAAACTAGAGGAGGAGGTGCGGGATAGCGCTGTTGATGTAGACTTCGACGCTCTGGAGCGATTCGTCACGGCCGGGTATGAGGAACAAAGGGGAATGATCTTCGGCTACCTGTTCACTGACCGCGAATGCGCAGCCAACTGGCTGCGCGGAAAGGCTCATTGACAACACACGGCCTTGGGCGGCATTGTAAAACCCGGAAAACCATGTCAGACTTCAAAGCACGGCTGCTGGAAGAAAAGCAGCAACTCGATGATCGGCGCATAAAGCTGGAGTTCTTCTTAGGAACCCCAGCTTACCGCAGTATCCCTGCTGCGCAGCAAACACTGCTAAGCATTCAGGCGCCGATCATGGCGGCATACAGTCAGGTGCTCGCAGAACGCATCGCTGCGCTGGAGCCGGTTCCAGAATAGTCTGTCTCACTCCAGCCGATGAGTGAGTGGTGGATCCCGGGGGTAAAACCTCGGCCCCGAGAACCCTGACTTCGGTCGGGGTTCTTACTTTTACCGCGCCAATGCGATGAACCCATTGAGCGCATGTCGGACCCGAGTTCGAATCTCGGCACCTCCACCAACTGTTCGAGTTATTCGAATAGTTCGAACAACTGGGGGTGAAAGGCTATCGACGGCGTGAAGCAAGGTGCGGGGAGCAGAAGCAATTTCAACCGGCAACACCGGGAAAGTCATTCAGATGTGGCCCGCGCAAGAGCGCGCAGCCGCATAACATCGGCGAAGCCCTCGGCCCAAGGTCGGGGGCTTCAGCTTTCAACTTACCTGTAAGACAAACGAATCGGCACCGGTGCGCCCCATAAATTTGCAGGAAGGAAAGAGAGTCGTATGTTCGTGCCGTCATGTACCAACTGACGGTTCCTATCGCAATGCTGGGCCGCGTTCCTCCGAACGCAATGCCTACAAGGGGTGCTATCACTTGGTACATGGTGCACCCCTTGTTCTTTCCGCCAGCACCATACGCCGGTCCACAGGTTTGACTTCCCCACCTAAGCGGGGGAAACCTCGTGGAAAAATGGGAGCAGGACACCGGCACACGCCAGTCCCAGCAGTGGGAAATGTCGATCAACGGTCGCACCAACTACCGAATCGCAACTGAAAGCGGGGTCACACCTGCGGATGAAACCACTGTCTCCCCGCGGAGTAAAAAGCCCCGGCGCTGATGAGGCGCCTGAATCCATAACAGAGGTCGGAAGGTGGGATGTAGTGATGAAGGCCCCTTAACGGAAGCCGGAACCCTCTAACTTCAGGAAGGAAAAGGGGTGGTGTATCCAGCCATGAACAAGATCCGCGTACTGCTCACCGACGAATGCAAGGGGCTTCCTATTGATGACCCTGAACTAGAATTGGTGGGAGTGTGTCCCGCGGCTGACACCCTCCGCGTGGCCGCCAGGCTGAGGCCTGACCTGATCATCGGCACGCGGCCGGAACTCCTGCCCGCTGGCATCCCGTCATCCACGCCAGAGGGCATTGAGGAGGGCAAGGCGCGCGCCGTTCAGGTGGTGAACAGGAAGATGACCGGCAGGCTGCTGGAGCTCATCCAGGAACACATGGCGGGGAAGTACCCGGCGCACTTCACCTCAAGCAAGGGCAAGTGGCCGGCGATAGAGGTGAGTGTGATCCGTGGCAGGGGCGACCAGAGCGTGTTCTTCCATGGGGGGAAGAGGGCCAGCTTCCACGCACGGCTGAAGGACATGAATGCCGACCCGGCCATCTTCGCCCAGGTGCGGATCGGCACCCTGGTGAACCGGCACCACATTTTACGGTGCACACCCATGGGCCGTGGTAACTACCTGTTCGAAATGGCGGACGGCGACCGGGTGGTCAGTGAGAAGCGCTACCTGGAGAACGTCTTGGGCCTTTTGGCCGGCATCACTTCCGCGGCGCCTTCTCCAGGTTGTCCAGGCGGTAGTTCTGCAGGTTGTCCGACTTGCTGATGTCATCCACCTTCTCGAGGATCTTGTCCACCTTCTCCGGCACGTGCTCCATACGGATGGCCTGCTGCTCGAAATTGTTCCACTTGTTGGACCACGATGTAGCGAAGATGCCCAGGACCAACATGCCAACGGCGCCTGTTGCATTGACTATCCGGTCAACGGTCAGAAAGCCTTGTGGCTTGGCGATTGTTTCGATCATGGGTGTAAAGGTAGAACGTGATGGCAGCAATGTAGAAGAACAGTATGGCGTACTCCCACTGCACACCGAGCCTGAAGAAGTTCCCCGACACCCACTCGTCCATCGCCTGCAGTAGGTACCATACCATGGCTGCGAACAAGGCGACCGATAGTGTGTAAGAGCGGGGAAGCCAGATGGCCATGGCGCACATGCCAGCCAGGGATAGCTGTACCCCCGAGAGATAGACCGCCCACTTCATGCCCATCTGTGCTCCGGCCACCGTGATGGTCCATGAGGCGGGGATCAGGTGATTGCTCTCCGGCAGCATGAGAAGTGCCAGTACTAGGGCTGGATGCGCGGCGGGGGCGGGGGCGGGTGCTGAGCCAGCGGAAGCGCCTTCTTGAAGGCGTTCTCCATTTCTACGATGAACTGTTCGCAGAGGCGATCCAGTACGGCCTTGTCCGTTGTCGCGTTGCTCTCCGTGGCCCATGTGTTGCGATTGGCCAGCATAGCTACGAGAAATTCCTGTTCGGTGGTCATACTTGTTTCTTTAGGGGTGTCCAGGGCGATCGATGTGTTTGCTCGAAGATGCACTGACGTTGCTCCATGTCCTCTTTGAACTGGCGCATGTGAGTACGCATCTCATACTGGAAAGCCTCTCGGTCGATCTCCAGTTTGCGTTGGTTCTTCTTCAACTTCGAGATGAGGTTCCCGTGTATGAAGGCACCCGCTATAAGCGAGCACAGCACTACGAAGAATGCCAGGATGGATATGTCCACGTCGCTCATATTGGCAGGGATTAACGGAACTCGGCCATTACCATGGATATGATCGGGTCGGCAACGCCGTCGCCACCGTGAGTGAGGCCGGCAATGAACACGTCGGCCTTAGCGCCAGCCACTAGGTCGATCCATGCGGATTGGGATACGGTAGCACTGGACATCGATGCCGAAACTTGGCTGGTGCCAATGTCCGAATAGGAGCCAGGCAACACCGTATAGGTCGTGGAATACATGATGATCACCCTTGGGCTGTTCGCGGAAGCCGATGCGGCAAACACGTGCACCTGTAAGCGCACTTGGGTGAAGTTGGTGAGATTGATCCTGTTGACGAACAGACCCGGGTTCGCCGTGGTGAGTATCTGCAGCGTGTTGGGCTGGTTCGTCAGCGTCTGGTTATTCGGTAGCAGGATCCTCCTGGTATACTCTTCGAACGTGGTGCGCGCACCAGTAAGCGTGGAGGCGTTCGTTCCTCCATTAGCAACAGGTAGTATGCCGATGACGCCCGAGGTAAGAGGAAGCCCTGTTGCATTGGTCAGCACCGCAGCGCTGGGAGTGCCAAGCGCCGGGGTGACCAGGGTGGGCGATGTTGCCAGTACGACAGCCCCGGACCCAGTGGTGCCATTCGAAAGGTCATCCGCTGCTGCCTGCGCACCAGCCGTGACAAGTCCCTTCGCATCGTAGGAGATCTTCGTATTGGTCCCCGGAGCGATGGCTGCGTTCGGGGCCACGTAGTCTGTCCCGGCCACCGCGGCGGAGATCGCCGTTCCGTCGCCCTTGAGCAGGCCGGTCACCATGGTGGACAGGGTGATGGCCGGAGTCGTTGTCGGGTTAGCGACGGATCCGGCCAGCCCATTGGCCGCGACAACCGATACCGTGGTCACTGTTCCAGCAGCGGCCGGTGCCACCCAACTGGTGTTGCCCGCGCCGTCCGAGGTGAGCACTTGCCCCGCCGGGGCGACACCAGCGCCGAGACGCGTGGCGTCGTCCCCTTCGAACACAATGGTGCTGGGCATCGGCCCAACGCCCAGAGCACTGCCTGTGGAGTTCGCCCAGATCGCTAGCGCACCAACGGTAGATACCCCGGGCCCGACCACCGGGGTGCCGGTGATGGACGGAATGATCTCCACGTATGCGGCATTCGGGGCGAATGGGATCTTGTCGAATGGGAGCGCCGGACTGGGCCCCACCTTGAAGCGGAAGTTCCCGGAATTGCCCGTGAACCCTTTAGGCAGCACATAGCAGTAATCCCCAGGAGTGATGGGTGAACGCGTGTTCAACCACTGTTCCAGCGTTGCAAAGCGATTCGCCATCCGGGCGAAATCTACCTACGTCGGATCGGAATTGATTTTCTGCTTTTCTTTGCTGACAGTTCGGCAGCGCTGCCGAACGGGGCCGAGGGGCCGCGCTCAGGGATGGGATGCGGCCCCTCGGTCGTTCAGGACAGCAGGCTCCGCGTTACCGCGTAGAACACCTTGTCCCTCAGTACATGGGAACTTGGTAGTTCCTCATAAGGCACAAGTAGGGGATTCTCTTTCTTCTCCGGGTCATTGACAGGCCCCACCTTCCACCCATCCTCCGTTGCTTGTGCCACGAAGCTGTCGTGCACTTGCTTAGGGGTGAGTTCTTTGAACTTGCGGTAAAAGGCTACCGTGTTCATGTAGGCCGCCTTCAGGTCCTCGTCTGTTTCAGTCCATGGGGCTACTGGTACATCGGTGGCCTCCAGGGCCCCAATAGCCTCTATGGCCGTGCGTGCAATGGTCTCATCGTCGGGGGCGAGCAGGGGGTCGATCGCATGGACCAGGGTTTCAATGTGGCCCGGATTCTCTAGGCGGTAGGGGTTACCGGCGCCGGTGAAGAAGGCCCTCACCTCGTTTTTCTTGGTCTCTGTCATGGTGATTGAAGTTGGTTGAAGAAGGCGCCGAAGGCGAGGATCTCAATGGCCGACAGAGCTACAGCCCTTATCGCCGGATTCCAGATGATGGTCATTGCCCGGGCATACCCGCGAACCTCCCAGTCATCCTTGTGCTCAAGGGTGAGGATCTCAAACAGGCGCCGAACAGGGCCGAAGAACGAGGCCATCATTGCAACGGCGATAGCGATCGTCCATGGGTCGAATGGGCACGTGATCAGCGCCGCAAAGACAGCGATGCCAATACGCACCGGTATCAGTAGCCACAGGCTTGGGGAGCTTCCGTGCCGAAACCTGTCCCGGATACACATCTTGGCGTCGAGGTAGGCATAGCCTATTACCATGACAAGCATCGGGACGATCTCTGGCGTCTTCATTTGGTCAGGTAAAGAATGGCAAGCAGGGTGATGACCACTCCGCGGATGAGGTTGCCGGTCTTCCGCTTGTGGTTGATGTCCGACTTGCTCTGCTCACACTCAACGCGCCGGTCAGCCTCATTGCTTGCTGCCCGCATGGCCGCCTTTGCCTTAGCCTCTGATTCTGCTGAGGCTGTTGAGTCCTGCTTCTGCTGTTCGCCACGCGTCTGGAGTTGGGCTGTGCGGATCGTAGCTATGCGCTCGGTGGTCTCTTTGATCGCGGCCGCATCCCGCAGGTCCTGCGTGGCGACGACGGTGCTATCACTCGGCCTTTCCAGGATACTTGGCATCCCAGAGGGAGTCTGGCCGAGTGACCAGGAAGCGCATAGCATCAGCGCCAGAATGACTATCCCATTTATCACGTGCGCCAAGGTATATGTACCGGGGCTTATCCTCGGCAGCCATGCTCAGGATTTTTGCCTCAAGGGAGTCGGACTTTGCCAGAGCCAGCTTACGGGCAAGGTCGTGAGCCCATAGCGCAGCCGAGATACTATCGGCGAACGCCTGCCGCTGCGCGTTCCTAGCCGCTGCATCTCGTTCGGCGATCACGTCCCGATACTTGTAGCCGCCGAAGAAGATGAGGCCAGCCACAACAAGGGCTGCGACGGCGGTGAGGGCTATGCGCTGGGCTGCGGTCATGGCCTTACGAAGATAGCGTTAGCGTACTTCCGCTCGCGGGCCATCACCTGGCCCCCATTACTGTCGTTCCCAACAGCGGTGTTGCCCTCGATCGTCCGGAAGGTCTTCGGGGTCAAGGTGGACACGAAGATGCCTGTGTGGTCATAACGACCATCCCCGTTCCAGTCGAAGAAAACGATGTCCCCTGGCTGTGGCGTAGGGACGACCTTCCCCTTCTTCTTGAAGTAGGTAACTGCATACTGGCACCCAACGAATCCATTGGGGACGCCAATGTTCCCAAGTGGCATGCCTGCCTTGGAGTACACCCATGACACGAATGCCCCGCACCAGGGCAGTCCATCTATACCGGCCCACTTGCCATACTTACTGCGGTTGGTGTTCGGTGGTGTTTCTGAGTAGCCGACCTCTTCCGCGGCAATGAAGAGTACCTGCTTCAATACCTGTTGTGACGCTCGCGACATGGGTGTTCAGGTGGTGTGGTGTGTATGGAACTAGGCCGCGTCCTTCCGGGCCTTTGCCGCCTGTCCAATACCCAGGATGCGGCTCACCAGGTGGGAGCCACCATACCAGATGGTGAACACGTACGCCAGTGGCTTGGAGAAGCCCAACGGCTCACGGATCTCCTCCTCCATGATGGTGCCTAGCACGCCGAGCGCCAAGCTGAAGAGGACATAGCGCACGGTATCAGCCGTTCGAAGCCAGTCCTTGAATTTCAAAAGGGACTTGCGCTCCTCGTACTTGCCGTAGATGTGCAAGCCGAACGCGATCACCGCAACGATGATCATCTTGACGAACTCGGGGAAGGGGAAGGTCATTGGGGTGGGGTTTATGCTACGACAACGCCGGCCAGGATGTCGGCTTGCGCCTGTTTAGCACCGGTCTCGGTGTTGGGCCATGTGGCCGGCGTGGTGATGTTCAGGGAGAGGTCGATGTCCATGGTCTCCCCTGTGCCGGTTCGAACGCGAACGATGTATCGGGTGTATCGGCCCGCATAGTCCGATGCCGCACCGTCCCAGTTACGCACGTGGTTGGGCGCCAGGTCACGGTACAGGATGGACTCCCGGGAAACCGAGTAGTTCACCATGGTGCTTGTGGTGAGAACGATGGCGGCAACGTTCCCGCTCACGGAGTCGAGGCGGGTAAGTGTGCCGTGGTCAATGGTGTAGGTGAGTGCCATGGTTATAGGATCCAGTCGGGTTTATCAGTGACGAGCGTCAGTCCTCCGCCAACGCCTTCATTGCTCTTCCATGAGGGGCTTAGTGGAGAGTTGCCCGATACGAACGGGGTCGCGTTTAGGTTATCAGGTGGCATCGCCTTCAACCAGAGACAACGCCCCCATGAGGCATCCGCCCCTTCATACAGTGCCGGGTAGCAGATAGCTGCGATCTCTGTGAGTGTCGGGGCGTGTTTGGCGATGTAGAAATTGTTCAGCGTGTAGGTCTCCACGGTTAACCCCAGGTAGTCACCCACCGTCTGATTGCCGACGGAGTTGGGATCATATTGATAAATGAGAGGGGCTGGATAAGATGGATGTATGGAGCTTGTTACAGTTCCTGTAAATGATGTGAATATGCCAGAGTCATCACTGATCACTAGCGTGAAGTCAGACCCAAGCATAACCCCTGCATCCGCCGAATTTCGTATCACTGCGGCAAACCTCCAAACACCAGTTGACATGGCGGCTCGCGCACCAATGAATGCGATGAATGTGTTGTATATGACACTAACATTTGTGGTGATATACAGATTAAGTCCAAATTCAATATCTGATCCTATTAAAATAGGGTCGAGATTGAAGAACGCACCCACCCCACCTTGTTCTGCCAATAAGGTGATCGGAGCATAAAAACTCGGAGGCTGCGCGCCATCTATCTTGATGTTCGTGCAGATCACCCACTGCTTTTCATTCCACGGGAAGAACTGCATCTTGTCTGTCCCGGATGTCCAGAGGAATGGTAATACTTGATACCTCAATGAGCGCGTTGCGTCCGGAGGCTGTGCCGTTCCCACTGAGCCGTAGAACGGGCCATACTCGCACTCGTCCCCTTGGCTCAGGTACGTCACGTCCACATACAGCGCATCATCGATAGTAGTGGTGACCGATGACGGGATGCTCTGCTCGCTACCCACGTACACGCCGATCCAGTTGGTGGCATCGGCGCTCACGCGGATCACGACATTGCGGCTGAAGTATTGGTTCACCGCGGGTGCACGCGAGGTAAGGGTGATGTCGAACCCATCCCGCTGCGCATCGATACGGGGGAAGTACGGATACGCCGTTCCGCCAACCACGGTCCAGTAGTCGTAGTTGATGTTGTTGTAGATGATCGCCCCTTCGGTCGGGACCGCGTAGGCGCCATTGAACACCAGTTCGCCAAGGTGATCAGCCCACTCGTTGCCAGCGCCGCTGATGTCGGTGGCGATGAGGTAGGACTGGTCTGGCTGTGCGGCGTCCTGGAACGAGGCATCTACTACCGCAGAGGAGGCGTATATCGGCAACAGCTCACAGTTGATCGGGCGGTCACTGGGGTCTCCACAGCCGCACACCACGCAGCCGGCATCCATCTTCTTGATGACCTTGGCCGCAAACGCGTGGGACACGCACAGGCAGTCGCTGTCGTCGGTGCTCATCGGGGTTCGCCGCATCACTCCTTCTGCCCACCAGTAGGCCTCGGCCAGGGTGAACTTCTCCTTCGCGCACTTCGTGTTCCCGTACCGATCCTCAACCATTGACTGGTAGGCATACTCAGCCGCGCAGCAGCCGTATGCTACCCGCCGACCAAGGATCATGTTGTCGGTAAGGATCACGAAGCAGGGTTGGTGTAGATCGGTAGGCCTGTTGCGCCTGAGTCGGTCCAGGATTCAACCAGCGGAGAGGCAAGCATCTTTTGGCGGTTACCATAGTTCACCTCCAGCGGCGGCGGAGCCTCGCCGCTTGACGTAGTGAGCGTGCCACCGTTCGCAGAATTGTACACGAAGTCGTGCACAGTGCTTCCGTAGCGGGATGTGTACTGGGCGCCCATGAACCATTTCTTGCTATCCACATTGCTCGCTCCGGCAACGTGGTGCATAAGGGTCCGCATGTTGCCGAACACCTTTAGGCCGGTCACATTCACATAGGAGTTCGTGCTGGTGAATCCTGTTGGGTATGGCTGTACACGGCACAGCAGTTCCGGGTATGCCTGCGTAGCGGAGTAATCCACGCCGTTGAATGTGGCGATCACCCATCCGATAGCATCGAGCAGCATTGTGCCCTTGGCGTCCGCAATTGACACCGATCCGATGGCCGTCTCAATCTTGGTGCCGGTCGCAGCAATGGTCACCTCGGGGGTCAGAAGGTTGTTCGATGGGTTCGTGGGATCCACGTATGCCTCGGACTTAACCATGGTCGGGCATTCATCACACTCGAAGTTCACCAGCGTGATCGTTCCATCGCCGCGCGCCCAGATCCCGGCGTAATTGCAGTAGAAGGCGCGGCAGTCGTACAGGGCAGTTGGCGTGGCTCCCGGCAACTGGAAGCCCCCGTTGTTGAAGTTGTCCGCCTTGACATTGTGAAAGCTGCTGTTGGAGCCCGCCTTCCAGACTGCAATGCCGGCATCCTCGTAAGTGGTCACATAGGTGTTCCCACCTCCGACCGCCTCAGGTGCGGCGGCCTTTCGGCCATCTAGGCGAACGTCCATGACACGGATACCCTCCATGTAGTTCTCCCGGGCCGTGGCCCCGGCGCCACCTGTCAGCCCGAGCACGCCGGTGTAGAGCGTGCCGCCTACGTTCTTGCTCCAGTTGAGGCTTTGGAAGATGTGTTTCTGTACCCCACCCACATTCGGGGCGATGGACAGCCACTCTTCATGCCAAATGGAGATGCGCGTGCCGAAGCTGATCTCGTTGGCTGGGATGTTCAGGTCAGGAGCGCTTTGGCCCGGCCCATAGCCCTTGTATGTTCCGTAGTTCCCGATCAAAGGAAAGTTCACGTAGAAGCTACCCTGGGGCCACTGAATGTTGCAACGAGAGAGCGGTGTTGCCCCGAAGTACCAGCCCTGTCCGATACCGGCACCGGTCGCCCAGACCGCATCATTGTGGGCGGCTACGAAAGATGAACATGCGAGGATCTGTGCATCGGTCCATGCAGGAGCTCCGGCGTTCGGCACGCGGTCAGCAACACCCAAGCCTGCCCGTGAGCTATCGCAGCAGCAATAGGCGATCCACCATGGATACTTGGCGCATGCGGCATCCACGCGAACAGAGTCACTACCTGCAGGGAACTCGTCGCCAATGGTGGAAATTCCGTTGGAGAGGGGCCCCATGTCCCACGTGATACCGTAATCGGCCTCAAGGTCTACGTTGCGATCCCATTCCATTAGATGGCGGTGACGTTTTGTTCGATGAGGGTGATGTTCATCTTCCCGTTCAGTGCCCGGAAATGCAGAACCACGCGCTCTCCGGTGTTGATGCTAGTGGGCTGTGTGATGCCAGGGTTCTTCGTCCAGCGGCCCGCTGTGTAGCCGATGGTGATCGTGCTGCCGGTGTTGTTGACGATCTCCCGGCTCCATGTCATGTTTCGACTGGCTGTCGGGTTGATGAAGTTGAACGTGATGAAGTCGTGCAACAGGCTGATGCTTTCCTCCTGGTATGCCGTGTCAAAGAAGATGGTGACGCTCGGCGCCACGGTGACCACGGACCGCACCACCCCCTGGATAGAACGCTCGAGGTTCCAGACACGGTTACCGGTGAGCTGACCAGCGGAGTTGTCGCTGACGGTTTGGAAGGTATCCGAACCGCCGCCACCAGCCGTACTGAACGAGACAGCCGTGGCCCAAGAAACTCCATTGAACACGAACAGCGTGACAATGGAACCGATCTGCGTCCACCAAGAGTCGCCCGCATTGGCTGGCAGGCTGGATGGGTTGGGGGTCGGATCCGTGGTGCTGTATCCCAGCAGGCGGTTTCCCAGCACAGATGGCCCTGCGTTCCAGAATCCTGCGGTGCGCGTGTACACCGTGATCAGGCCTGGGTTCACCTGGCGGAAGTAGAAGTCCCCGTCATTCCCGCCAGAAGGAAGACCGGAGCCGAAGCTCGGCACCGGGCTGTATCCGTTGGCACCGGGCATACCGTTCGTTCCTGGATTCCCTTGGGGTCCCGTCAGGTTGATCCCGGTGTTCACCCATGGACCTCCTGCAAGGCCATCCCATGTCCAGTAGGTGCCCCCGGTCTGGAGGTAGATGCCGTACTGTCCAGCGCCTGGGGTGGAAGTCGGTGCCGCAACCCCTTGCTGCACGAACGCGGCTAGGCCACGAGGCCCCTGAATGCCCGCCGGTGAAACCTTGGCACCGGCAACGATGGTGACTCCGGGCGCCGTGTTGCTCAGGTACTCCTGATCAGCAGGGTCGTACACGTTGTTCACCGCCATCACCGTGGAGGAGAAGTTCCCGAATGCTTTCAGGTATCCAGCGCCCTCGATGTATAGCATCTGCCCCATGGTCACCCATGAGGTATCCTGCACAGTGATCTGCACCGAGGTGTTCGCCCCAGGCATCGTGAAGTTCACGGTGGTGGCCGTGTAGGCGTTCACCCCGTTGGTACCATTGGTGCCAGCGGCGCCAGTGGCACCCTGTGCACCAGCTGGACCGGCCGGTCCCTGTAGGCCCCGTGGTCCACGCTGGAACTTAATGGACTCGCAGCCGCACGGATTGGATTTGCAGTTACACATCAGCAGCAGCGTTGGTAGGAGTTGTACAGTGAGTCCACCATGGCCTGCGTCTTCTCAGGGTTTTGACAGGCGCAGCCCATCCGCTTGGCAAGTTCCAGCTTGGAGTTCAGCGACCAGATAGACTCGCACGAGTCATTGCAGCCGCAGTCGAAATCCGCATTGATGGCGCGCGCGTCGATCTTGGACTGGATGTCACCGGTGAAGAACACCTGCACATCATCGGAGTAGTCAATGTCCTCCGATCCGTCATTGAAGATGACCGGGTTGAGCCGGAAAAGCCAGATGCCGCTGCGGAGCTCGGTGACACCCAGATCAGCGAAGGAGAACTCCCATGTCACATGCCCATCCTCGTCCACCGTATGCGGCCAGGTGAGCAGGTCCGCGGTGAAGTCCGGCGGGCCGTTGTCATCATAGAAGCCCGGCTTGGCGTAGAACAGTTGCAGCTCATAGCTCGAATACCCGAACGTGCCATCAGGGTCAAGCGTAGGAACGGTTTCGTTGGGGGTATTGTATCCCCACGGATTGTCTACCGTGAAGAAGCCAGTGGCGTCAACCAGCTTGATGCCAGAGCAGATCTCCGATGGGCAAGCGTTGATCTCAAAGCTCATGGGGGTCAAATGTACCCGTTGGACAAACGTATGCTACTTACCTTTTTCGCCGGCCTCGTTTTTGTCAGCATCCGACTGATAGCGAACGGTTTTGGCGCGCATGTCGTCAAGGGTCTTCTTCCCGGCGTTCACCTGGAAGAACAGGTCACGCGCCTCTGCATTGGCATCGTTGCGCAGTTCGCTCATGGCCTGGCTGATGAATGCCGCGCCTGCGCCGTGCTTCTCTTCCCACTTCTTAGCCGTCTCCACTATGTCATCGTAGTTCTTCAGCACGCGCTTGCGGAAAGCGGCGCGGCTGAACAGGTCTACAACATCTCGCTGCTCGGTGGTGAGGTAGATCTTCCCTTTGTCCTTGTCCCATAGCGGTGCTTTCACTCCCGGAGTATCCAACGAAGCGGGGCGGTATCGCTTGTCCGGCATGTTAATGCCAGGGTATGAGAAGCGGAGCTTCACCTCCTTGTGGTCAAGGGAGCGCCGATCTTCATCGGTCAGTCCGTGCATCCAGTTGCGCATGGCGTCCTGTCGCTCTACGGGTATGCCGAACTCATCCACCCGGTCCTGCAACAACAGCATGTCCAGTCCATAGATGGAGGCCGCGGCATTGATCATCGCATCCTCGGGCGTGTCGATGTACCTACGCTGGCTGGCGGGTTCACCTGCAGCCATGGCGCCGATGTTCACCGCATCCCTGTAGATGGAGGGCTGCACGGCCGTAGCTACCGGCTGCAAAAGCAGGTCGAATCCGATAGCGCTGGTCTGGTCAGTGTCCTTAGCGTACTTCCACTTCTTCCATGCGCGACCGACACTGTTGAAGCTGGCTTCACCCAGCGCATTGAACGGCGCGACCAGGGCCGTTTCTATGGCTGACGCCGGAGTGGACTTTTTCCCCGGGACATCCAGGTATAGGCCTTTGGCGTCATCGGATAGGCGCCCAGCTATGGCCATCCCAGAGGCAAGCCCAGGAAGCAGGCGTGTTGAATAGTAGTCACCCCACGAATCGCCGTCCCTTTTTCGGAATGAGAACATCTGGTAGCCCTCTCCTGTGCCCTCGTTCAACTTGTAGTTGCCGTAGGCGTTTGCCGTGAGGTCGATGTTTCGGTTGGGATCCAGCACGAGCTTGCCACCTTCCTCATCCTCTTCCCAGTCGAACATGTCGGCCATCACACCGAGGAAGATGCTGGTAAGCAGGAAGCTCACGAACATCCGGTGGCGCGTCTTCTCCGGGCTCTCGACGCCCTTGTCCATTAGGCGCCAGTTGCCAGTGCTGTCTTTCCCGTACCCATACTTGGCCCCCAGTATGCCGAGGATAGGTATCCCCAGTTGGGCCTGGTTGATCGAACTTGCCGTCACGCGCATGAACGGTAGGATGGCTGCAAGGGCGACCTTCCTACCAACGCTCCAGGCCTTGTCGGTATCTTCAATGCGGGACCCCTTTGCGAGTTTTTGTGCGCCGAACCCGGGCAGCCCATCCGGAGCGCCCATCAAGAGCATGTCCCTTGTGATCTCCAGGTTCAGGTCCTGCATTTCCTTCTCCCGCTGTTCTTGAAGGATCTCACTCACGCGTCGCGTCCGATAGCCTGGGGAAACCTTGATGCCGCTGGCTTCAAGGTTCTTGATGTCCTGATCAGCTTGTTTGCCAGCGGCCTCGCGCGCCTGACGGCCATACCCCACAGCCTCATCGATCTTGCGCAGAGTGGCAGGATTGAGTCGTTGCCCCCACGAGGCAAGCGGCGTTTTGGGTAGAGCGAGCTCCTTGGACATCTTCTCATACTCGCCCATGGCGGTCCGGTAGGCCACCATGCTGTGGGTGAAATATGCGTCCATGGCACGCATCATGTGACCGAAGCGCACGGCCTGTGAAGCAGCAATGGCGATAGTGGCTGAACCCCACTTGAGTTTGCCGCCAGGAGTTTGCGCCTTCCTTGCCTTGTCCCATGCACGGAAGAATCCATTGAGCACCTCCTCTTCGTACACTGAGCCGCGGGCGGCCGTGTTCGTATCGAACATGCTCCCAGCCTTATTGAAGGCAGAGGTGTAGTGAAGAGCCTTGCTCAGCGCCGCCGGATGCTCCTTTGCCCATCGGCGCGCTCCATACACCACGGCCCCAAGTCCGCCGTCGGGGCGGAGCATGTAATCAAGCGCTCCGGCGGTGCTGTGCAAGATGGCTTGCAGCGTGGTTCCCCCGTTGGCGTTGAAGAACGTGCCGATGCCCGAGAGCATGTGGTGGTACAGCATGTCCTGGAGGAACCGTCCAACACGTGCGGCCTTGGTGATGTCCAGTGACGCCTTGTCCAGGTACATGTTGAGCGCCTTTGTGTAGCGATCAGCCATTTCCCGCTGGCGGGTGTCCTCGAAGTATTCGAGGGCGTAGGCGAAGTGCTGCACCATGGTGCGCTCCTGCTCGCCGAAGCCCTGCAATGCGAACACGTCAGCGAACACCGAGGTGAGGTCGTCATCCCAAAGCGCCCCTGTTCGTACAACACGGAGTACATCCTCGATCAAGGAGCCCTTGGCCTTCTTGGTGCGGGCACGCTCCTGTGCGAGCTTCATGGCCTGCAGGGGGCTGAGGCTTTCAGCTACGCGGGCCGATAGCTGTTCGTTCTGCTTGCGCAACTTGGCCTTGGTGCCGGCGTCTGCATTCTTCAGATCACGCAGATCCTTGATCGCAGCCTCTGCCGACTTGAGCTTTTCCCTGAGTTCGTTGATCTTCTTTGCATACTCCTGCTTACGACCTTTCATTTGGTCGTAGCGCTCGTGCATCTTTTCGAGCTCATTGAGGGTCTTTTCCAGCGTCTCCTCCAGGTCGCTTATGCGCTGTTGGCCACCCGGGGTGAAGGTGTCCATCAGGCTGAGGCTCGGCGGCTGCTCAAGGGGGCTCTTCTTCCCGGCAAGCACTTGCAGGGCAAATGCTTCGCGCAACGCCGCGTTGATCTTCTTGAGCGTCTCCAAGTAGGCCTTCAACTCGGGCGATGCGTCAAGTGCGGTGTCGAGCTCCTTCCGCACCTCGTTGATCACCTCCCGGGGCGTCTTCTGGTCAACCCCGTTCTTGGGGTTGTCCAGCGCCTCTTCAAAGTTCTGCTCAATACGGGAAGCCCGGATGAGCGTGGCGAACATCCCGAACTCATTGTACACGTCGGCGTACATGGCAATGGCCTGGCCCATTTCTCGACCACGGTCGCCTTTGAGGTTCGTGAGCTGTCCGGCCATGTCCTGCAGCAGGATCTTCTCGGGGCCGGTGGTGGCGTCTGACCTGCTGAGCGAATGCACATGCTGGTGCAGGGCTCCGAGCAGATAGGTGCGAGCGATGGGGTTCTCAATAGCGTCAACGCGCTTCTTAATGTCGGCCACCGCTTGTAGAACAGGGAGGTCGGCCGTGTCCTTCTTTGCCTGCTCAAACTCTTCCTTCGCCGCCTCCTTCACCTTCTGGAAGTTCTTCGTGTCCTGAATGGTGCTGGACAAGATGCGCTTACGCTCGGGGTCGCTCACGTCGTCCGCCTTCAAACGCCGCTGTTGCACACGCGTGTAATCCCCCGACGCGCCTTCCTTGATGCGCTGCTCTACTTCCTTGATGTTCGCCTCTGCTTCTTCTACCTCATCATTGGGAAGGCTTTTGAACCAGTCGGACTCACGGATGTGCGCAACCGCCCTTGCAATGGCGTCTATAACCTCACCCCCTTTCTCGATAACGTCGGCCGCGAAGTGCAGGGCTTGGCGGATAAGAGTAGGCGGTATGATGCTGGAGAACACAACATCCCCGCCAGCGAGGGAGTCGCCTATCTGGCGGAGGCGGTCGGCGATACGCTTGGCGGCGGCTACTTTTTCTTCTGCACTTTCTCCAGCGTCTTCTGCGCTTTCTCCATCTTCTCCTTCTGCTCCCGTCGCTCCTTGATCTTCATCACTACGTACTTCGCCAGCATCTTCCGATCCTGATCCGGGCTGAACTTGCTCTTTCTTTCGGTTGGCATTGAGGTCGAATTTAGCAATTGTTGAACCGCCCCCGAACATTATGTCCTTGTCCTCGTCCGACATGTCACCATAGTCCTCCACGTCCTTGTCATCGACCTCGCTCAGGTCGTAACCGCTGGCGGCTACCTCGTCAACGATAGCTTGCTCGTTCGGCGTCCAGGCTGGGGGCTGCCCCTTCGTGCGGGCGAGCAGTGCCTTTGCTGATAGGGAGTTGAGCTTCTTCCCAACAATGGCCTGATGGCGATCGTCCAGCTCGATCATGCGCGCGTTGCGCATTGGGATACCGCTGGGGTTGCGCAGGATGAACTGTACCACGTCGTCCACGGTTACTTCCCGCCCTAGCGCCTCTGTAAGCTCTTGGGCCAAGGAGTCTATGGGCTTTCCACTTCGCTCACCAGTGCGTAGTCCCTTCTTGCTGGCGAAGTAGGTCTTGGCGATCTGGTCGCCGATCACATTCTCGTCCGCGGCCTTCACAAAGGAGGACCGGTTCACAGAGCCCCGGAGCGTATTGAAAAATGCCCGGTCGGGGTTGGCCTCATCGAAGTGCTGCCTCCTTTCCGCCAGATAGGCCTCGGCCAATGCGCGAGGGTCGTCCTTAACGTCCTTGGTGTAGACGGGCTCAATCTTTTCAGGAGCGGCCGCAGAGCTTACGGGCTCCGCCGTGTCCGGGCTTACAGGCTCGGCGGCCGCAGGTTCTTGATTCAATTCCTTGCTTGGGAAATATCCGAACTCGGCAAGGTCGTCCATTGCCCATCGAACATCACGGGCCTTCACCTTGAATGAATGAACTGGCTGATCTTTTTTGGGGTCATCAGGATCCATTCCCTCCTCTTTCGCATACCTCCTTGAAAGGGATACCCAATCGCCATCATTCAGTTCATTCTTTGGACCGGATCGATATACCGTGATTTCAGCATCTGGGTTTCCTCGAACCTTGCGAAGAGCTGCCATGGTCTCCCTCGCTACGTTCTTGTCTCCTGCGTAATCAAACGGGCGGTCATAAATGTCATCCGGAGCTATGCCGCCTTCAAGCAAGTCATACGCTGGAGCACCATCCGAAGATGGCCGATGCTCCATTCGATAATCACTGGACCCTGCATCGCCATTTTCGATTATTGGGGCGTTTGGTGCCCCGGGTTCGGCTTCTGGAACAGGAACGTCCGGTGTACTGGTCTCGGCCTGCTGAGGCGTGGCTTCTTCGGGCGCTGGCTCTGCTGTGGTGTTGTCTGCATTTTCTTGTACGGCTAGTAGTAGCTCTTTGGTGATGTCACTTACGCGGCGCTTGCGTGGGTCTCCTTCTGGCATTGCGGACTCAACCACCGGGTCCATCGGTGCGTCCTTGATCTCTTGCTCAACAGCCGCCTTCTGATCGATCAGGTCGCTGATCTTCGCTGCTTGCTCCGGTGGCATTTTCGTCAGGCCGTTCCCCGTGTAGGTCTTGGCCATGGCGTCCATACGCTCTGTGAAGTCGGCACGCTGCTCCTCGGGGAGCTTCTCAACGATGGCTTGCACCTCCTCTGGATGCGTAGCCGCCCACTGCATGGCTTCCGCTTGCAGACGTGGACGGGCGCTTTCCTGGTTGACACTGCCGGGCACCTGTGCAACTGCGCCAAGGAGTGTGCTGATGAACACGGTCTCGGCCACCTCGGTCGCCGTAGGAAGGTCCTCGTTGAGGTCGGTGCCCGAAATAGCGTTCACCCCGGCATTGGTGGCGCGTTCGGCCAGGGTCTGCATGAGTTCCTCGATGGACTCCTTCACTCCGGCCTCAGCACTTTCCACGGCCATGGACATGGCCTTCTTCGGGGTGATCCCATCGTTCACCAGCTTGATGAACTGGCCACGGAAGCCCTTCAGCCCATCGGCGGCAAGTACGTCTTGTGGGTTGATAAGCTCGATGGCCGCGGACAACGGTGCATAAAGCATCGCACCGGCCTCTGCCTGCTTCTGCGTTGCTCCGTCGGCCATCGCCTGACGGGTGTACCCTTCGAACTCCGAGGCCAATGCTGAAGCAACGATCGGAGCCTTCCCTGCTGCACCCCCTGCTCCGCCAAGCATCAAGCCACCCATCTGGCCACCGGCATAAGCCAGCTTATGGAGCATGCTGCCTTTGTATTGATCATCCAGTGCCGCTTGACCATCCTTTTCCAGACCCTCGGCCCAGTCGCTGGCCTTGTCCCCGAGGGAGTAACCATCACTGAAGTCGAGCATTCGAACAGCACCGGCAACCGTGTTTGCCAGTACATCACGGGCTCCGAGGATAGGACTGCCCGCCATTCGCTCTTGCTGGTATGCGGGGTCAGACTTCATCTCATTGCTCTTCTCCTGCGCAGCCTGGCGCACACGATCAGCGAACGAGCGGGGGTCCTGCTTGGCCAGCTCGGCCATCTTCCCCTGCACGTAATCGTATCCAGCCTGCACATCCTCCATGTCTTGCTGAAGAGCATTGGGGGAGATTCCCTTGGCCAGTGCGTCCTTGATCTTGATGGAGCGCCCAGCGAGACGACGCGCCTGGAACTCCAGTGCATCCATGTTGTATCCGATGGACTGGGCCGGAGTGAGGTCACCGGAGGCGAAGCGCTCGTCGTACTCCTGCTGGGTCATCGTGGTCTTGCGGTCACCGATGGCCGGAGCCACGTTCCGATAGTCGGCCATGACCTTCTCCCAGCGCGGATCCACATTCACCCCCAATGGCCCTGGAGCAAGCTGATCACCGGCCGTCTTCCATTGGAGGAAGGTGAGGTTGTCATCCTTCGCTATCTGGTCGGACCACTCCGCAATGCCGGCAAGGCGCTTGCGTCCTTCCTCGGACTCCATCATCAGGCCCGGGGACCGGAGGGCCTTCTTCTCCCCTTCGATGGCATTGAACCGATCGGCCGCTTCTACAGCTTGTTGGACTGGTGGCTGAACCTGTTGTCCCGGAACGAGCGTTGGCTGCTGAACGACCGGTCCCTGAATGGGCGCCCGCTGAACATCATTGAGATACTCGTCCGTGAACCGCCTTCCATCCGTCGGAGGCTCCGGACCAGATGGTGGCAATGAGCCAGGCGCAGCCATAGGCTGGCCAGTAGAGCCCCCCACGGCCACGCCTGTGTTCGGCGCGTCGAAAGGCGTGAGGGGCCCCCACTTTGGGAGTGGAGCGGCTGCTTCTGGTGTGACCTGTACCGGCTGCTGTGGTTCTTGCACCCAGTTCGCTTGGGCGTTCGGATCTCCGCCTTTGAAGCGGTAGCCATTACGAACATCGCCGGCTGCCGGAGGCGTAACTGCCTCCTGCTTCCAGTTGTTCTTGTCGTTAGGGTCACCGCCGCTGAAGCGGTACCCATTCACTACCTCCCCGGCCTTCGGGGGCGGCTTGCCTACGGTGTCTGTTTCGGCCATGCGTTACTTCTTGTAGTTCTCCTCCCATGGCATCAGTGTCTTCGGCGCGTTGGCCGCTGGCGCTGGCTGGGAAAGAACCGTGGTGGGGCGATTGCCGCTGCGGTAATACTCCATCACCTTGTCCGGGTCTCCATAGTTCTGGATGAACTCCGGATTGGCGTCAAGGGGCACACGAAGCGTCGGGAGTCTCAAAAACTCCATCTCCGAAACGGGCGCATCCTGCCCGTCTTCAGGGGTCTCGAACCCGGGTGCTGCTTTTCCAGTGAGGTCCTTTTCCCGCGGGCGGGCAAAGCCAGGCCCCTCGATATACCACGCACCCTTCTCCTTCACCAGTTGGGTTGGCTTGATGAACACCGGGGTTCCCTGTTTGTCCAGGTATTCCTGTGGCTTGAGGTCAACCTGCTCCCCGTTCTGGTCGCGGTAAAGGCGAATGCGGTCCTGCCGGTCACTGGTTTCCTCCCCTGTGGCTGTGACCCCGGGCCTGGAGTGCACGCTTGGAACCATCCGGATCCCGTTCTGCTCAAAGGCGCCATTGCTCCAGCCGGAGCGCTTGCCCTCCTTCCCTTTCTTGGGCTGCGGATTCGCCTTGATGGTCTCCTTCAATTCCACCTTCACTGGGTAGATCCGGTGTAGCTTTTCCTTGAAAGCCCCGATGCTGGGATAGATGTCGTCGAACTGCGGATACAGGTCCTCGGCGAACGCATCCACAGCCGCCTCGGCGCTCTGCACGTCCTCGTGGCTGAACACCGTGAACTGACCGCGGCGGTCCATCTTCACGTTGCGGTAGTTCTGTCCCATGAAGTTCTTGATCTTGTCGTCGATCCCCGACTCCTTCAAGAATTTGGGTAGCGCTGCGTTCTGCCGGTAGCTCTGCGTATGGGCGGTGAGCGCCTGAACATCGCCGTATCCACCGGCCCCTAGCTGGTTCATACCCTGCATCAGGTTCTTGGCCGAGTCCACCAGGTCCTGATCATAGATCTCGGTGCCATCGTTGGCTGCCTTCAAGTATCGTTCTGCTTCGCCGTAGTCGTAGTTGATGACCTCGCCAAGGCGATTCATATCCGTGCCCAGTTGTTCCCATCCGCGCATGGCCTGCATGTTGTCCGGGTCCTGCCCAGTGATCGCCTTGTAGGCCCGGGATGTGTCACCGTCATACTGAGCGGCCACGGAATCGAGGTAGTCCTGCTGCGCCTTGTTCACCATGGACTGGTAACTCCTGGCGTATGGTGCAACCACCGCCGGCTTTTGGTCGCTCTGAGTAAGTGATGCCAGCCCCTTGCGCACCTGCTCTTGCTGGGTGGCAATCTCGTCTAGGCGAAGTCCGATGGCGCTGGCCGGTAGCTCAAAGCTGGCTTGGCTGAACGTGTGTCCATCCACGGTGATGTTCCGAGGGTCGCTGATGAAGTCGTTCTTCGTCATCCGCGCTCCATAGCGGGGCGCCTTTACCGTAGCGCGGTAGCTCGCACCGGGACCAGCATCCGGGCCTACCGGCTGACCCATCGGGTCCTGCATAGCCGGACGTGTGGATTGCTGCGGAGTGGCCGAGACCGCATTGGGGTCTATGGCCGCCTCTACAGCTGCACTGCCGATGTCAGCACCGGCCGCCCTTTCTGTGAATGGTCCAGCCATTAGAGGGTCAGTTGTTGCCCGGGCTCCCAGGCGGAGGTTGGTTCTTGCACGGACCCGGGGACCATGGCGTAGTTGTCCACCTGTGGCATAGGAACGGCCGTCGGAGGGGCGTTCCTCCATGCGCTGAACGGGCTATTAGACCTTGGGGTCATGCTGGCGAACTGCGGACGGCGGCTTAGTTCCATTTGCGGGAGAAGGCCAAGGCCTGCGCTCAGAAGGTTGTTCACGTTCTGGTCGGCGTTCACCGATTCGGCAATGGCTTGGTTCCTCCGGAACTCCCCGAGGCGGAGACGGCGCTCAGCCATGTTCCCGATCAGTCCGCCCTCATAACCGAGGGTCTGTGCTGCCCGCTGTCCTGCGGCGGCACCAATGCCCTGGACTGCGTTGTTCGCTGAGTTCTGCGCGGAGAGCAGGCCTTGCATGTTGGCGGCGGCATTACCACCGCCGGCGCGGAGGATGTTCGCCTGCGTCTGGCCAAGGGCGTTGCGTACACCACGTGTGGCATAAGCGCTACTGGCGTCCGTCCCCGCAGCCTGGTGCTGCTCAAGGCGACGAACACGCGCGAGGTGTGCAGCCTCTTCGGGGTCCGTCATAGGAATGGCATCCGTCGCTCGCTTAGCCGCCATCCGCTTCTTATCAGCATTCTGCCCGCTGAGCGCTCCGGCAATACCGCCGACGATAGCGCCTACGCCCGCGCCAACGGGGCCGCCAACAGACATTCCAATGCCGGCGCCGCTCATAGCGCCACCAGCCAGTCCGGGGAATAGGGTGCTCATACCAGTCGCTTCAGTTGTAATTGTGTGTCCATCAGGACATGGCGTTCATCGTCATCGCTATAGATCACACGCACGAAGAAGAGCTCATCCTGAAGTCGTTTCACCTCGGGGTCCAAAGATGGGTTGGATCGTCCCATTTCGTTCTCCCATCCGTCTATCTGCTTCACCCACAAGAATCCGGTGCCAGGTTCAAATGCCTCCTGCGTTGGCTCGTCGGTGAAGAAGATGAGGGTGTGGTCCTTGTTGTACACCTCGATCCGGCTGGGCTTCGATGGATGCACGCGGAAGGCAACCGCCTCGTAGCGCACCCCGGGCTCCGGGCAGAAAGGAGCCTCACCGTACGCGGTCATCACCTGCCCGTTCTGCTGAAATCCGCCGCCGTCCAGTTGGAACGTCTGGAGCCCACGCATTCCGTACAGGCGCGTGCCGTTCACGGCCATCCTGTCGAACCGGTGCCCGTAGGACCCTCCCCACTGATTGCGCTTGGTGGAGTACACATAGGGCGACCACTGGTCATTGGCGTTCCTTGGCGATATGCACCCGATGAGGTACTCCTGCTTGGTCTTGTCGAAGGTGCCGCTCACCCTTGCATCATACCCGGTGCCGATGGACTCGATGTTCGGCAACAGGTTCTTCAACCACTTCTCGTCCGCGATGGGGTAGAAGTTCGAACCAACGGCGCGATACACGCCGTTGTAGTCGGCCCACATCAACGTGTCGGCTATCGTGTTCCCTGCGTCCGCAGACCCACGAGCGGCAATCCTCCATAGCTGGTCAGGCATCCCGATCTCCCGCGACTTGAACACCTCCTGGTTCCAGTAGGCATCCACGGCCTGCAGGCCGACAACCTCGCCGCTGGCTCCGGTAAGTACGTTCTTCAGCGTCAGCACATACCCCCATCCGTATTGGGTCCAGAAGTAAATGTTCTGCCCGATGGTCCCGTCCGTCATGGAGGCGATCATCTTGATCTCCCCGGTTTCCGGCGATACCAGATGGAGCCCACTGGCCTGGAACGTCCTCAGGCCTGGTGAATCCTGCTGGGTGGGAAGGAACACGTTACTGGCGATGATGCCATTGCAGTAGTCGGTCCGGTCGATGTATCCCCGCTGCGGAAGCGTGAAGAACTCCACATCCGGCTGCTTGGCATAGTCCAGGTTGTACTCAGGCAGGAAGCGGAGTCCACCCTTGTTGAAGATGGCCCACTCGTCGGGGAAGTCCTGGTCATACTGCGGGAAGAACCCATTGGCCGCTGCGGTGTTACCGGAGAACGGCCCTTGCATCGGGCGGATACGGTATGCGGAAGCGGGGTAGAACTGCGCCAGATCAAGACGGTTGTTCGGCGTGGAGTTCAGGTTGAGGTACATGGCCGGGTATGACCGGCTCTCAGCGTCCCACAAGATGCACCACTGGCGCAACGACGCCAGGTAGTTGATGTTGATCTGCTCCTCGGTCTGCGTGCCGCGCTCGGGCAGGAAGTACCTCGGGTTCATCCCGAATCCGGCGGTGAGCAGCGGAAGGCCTCCGAGGAAGAAGGCGTTCGCCATACTGTCACGCGTTGCCTCCCGATCAAGCACCGCATGGATGGATGGACCGATCGTTGCCTCGTGCCCGAACACGCGCAAGGGAGCCGTGTTGTCGTACTTGATCACGATCTTACTCCCCTCCTGTGGGATGGTGTTGTACACCCCAAGGCGTACGTACGATGTCTGGTTCGTATCGGTGTAGGTGTCGTAGAGGCCGTACACGAAGTTGCCATCAGGGTCCACCCAGTAGCCCTGGCTGTTGATGTCCGAGAGGATGGCAGCCAGGTTCAGCTGCGTGTTGCCGGTCACACACAGGTAGCGCTTCTCCCCGAAGTCCGGCTCTATCACGTACACATAGCGGTAGTCCGTCGGGAGGAAGTTGGTGCAGTCGTAGGCCTCACGCTCACCAAGCAGTCGGAAGTCCTGGATGCCGCTCTCGTAGAAGCCCAGGGTGGTCTTCATCACCACGGTGCATCCGGTATTGACCAGTGGGGTGCTATTGGCCTGTGGCACCGATGCATTCTCCCGGATGAGATTGACCACCAGGAACGGCGTCTGGAAATTCCGCACCGCGTCGTCATTGAAACCCGTGGTGGTCCCCAAGCTGAAGCTCTCCGGGGAGTTGATGTACTGCGCGAATGTGATGCGGAAGAAGTTCGAACGGCCGTCAGTCACAGGGACGATCGATGTCACGTCCAGCAGGGAGTTGCCGTCGTTACCCGGCTCCTGCCAGTAGGAGTAGTTCGGCAGGTTCACATCTCCCTGCATCGGTCCATTCCGGCGGTACTTATCGATGCCCACGAAATTCTCAATGGGCGCCGGAGAACCCAGTATCGGGTTGTACCCCATTCCACCTGGGCCCGCCTCACCAACGTTGACCTGCCCCGTATCGTGCTGGACACGGGCATGGGTGAGCACGTCCATGATGTGTGCCCCGATGCACGGTCCGCACCATGGCAAATCAAGTCCTGTGTATGCCTCCCCGCTATACCCATACACCTCATTGTAGATACCGCGGCCGGCCACCACCTGAGCTTTGAGTATGCCCGGGTTCTGTATGAAGGCATCAATGGTCGCCTGGTCGATCATTCCCGCCTGAAGGTCCGGGAAGTGTACGTACACGGCATTGGTCGTCTTGGTCGCTGGCGCCTCGGTGTTCGGGTTCAGCACCCAGCTACCCATACCCTGCGCCACAACACGGCCAGCCGGAGCCGTACGGGCGATCGTGAAGGCACTTACGCTGCTCGGTATCTTGTCCAGTCCATAGATGAGTGCGCCCAGCGAATGGTATGTGGGACCGAACACTTGACCCAAGGAGTTCAGCGGATTGAACGCGAAGCACTGATCGGTCCGGGTGGTGCTGGCGGCTGGTCCAAGTACGCGGGAAACCACCGGTGGCACCATGTACGTGTCCTCGGAATCCTGGTTATTGACCGGCTTCCAGGGCTCGTATCCACCCGTGGTGGGGCGCACAACGATGGGTCCGAACGGTGCGTTGAGCACTGCCTCGAATCCGGGTGGGATGCCGTTCGCGTAGGCGTTGAACTGGCTGCGGCGCCTGACCGCACCTTCCCCCGGCTCTGTGCTGGCGGTCTGGGCCTGTACGTTGATCGGGGAATACAAATCGGTCTTTGCGCGGTTGCCCTGCGTGGTGGCTTCGAACGTAGCCCCAACCGGCCCCTCTGGTCCACCTCCGGACAGGTTGACGTTCGCCGACCAGCATGGGTCGTCGGAGTAGGTGAGTGAGTCTGCTCCCCAGTTGCCGTTGGCGCCCTTGATGTCCCCTCGATTGGGATGCTGGTAGCTCTGTAGCTCAGGGTCCGTGATGGCAAAGAAGCGCGCCTGCGACCCTCCGTAGCAGGCGGCGGCATACCCGTATGCCTCACCGCGCGTAGCTGTCTTCAGGTAGGTCCCGTGGTATGGGTTATTGTACCCATCGGGGATCCGTTCGCCAGTGGTGAGCATTGTCCGGAGCGCCCGGGTGAACGATGTGATGATGCGCCCTCCTTTGGTAATGAAATTGATGCCGGACGGCTGCCCGTCGGTGTTGAAGTTCCCGTACATCAAACGGTTGTTCGCATACTCAACCGTCTTGGGGCTCTTGGGGAAGAAGATGGGATTGTCTGCCTCATTCGGAGGTACTAGCTCCGGAGGGTCAATGTTCGCATTGGACGGGTCGATGAAGGTCCGGATGCTCACCTCCCCGATGTCTACCGGAATGGTTGCAATGATCTCCTCAACACCCGCGCCGGTGAGTCCGGCGCCATCCACGTAGCTCCGCCGCTTGATCTCAATGGCCACGTACCCGAACGGGTTGTCAACGCGGAACTCGAGCATTGTCCCGTACGGAGTCCGTATCACCGATGGCTCCCAGCCCATGGTCCTGGCGCCCACATAAGGTGTGGTCGGGTTCTCCGTAGCGGGCTGGTACTGACCTGGTATTGGAATGAGTGGCGTCTCAGGCCCCCAGTTCGTGGCATCCCCCGTTACGGTTTTCCAGCGGAAGGAATACGACACTTGACCGGGGAACATCCCGATAGGCCCCCCTAGGTCCACCAACGGGGTAGCCCGGTTCAGCCAGCCGACAACAGGGGCTGCATTCAGTCCAACACTGTTCACATCCGTGGTGTAGCCGCTGAAGTAGACCTGGGTGTTGTTTTGGCCCGGGCCATTGAGCTCCATGTTGGCGATGTCCCAGAACAGCGGGTCCGACGTGTGATCGGCCGGGTAAACAACACCACCCTTGCAGTCTGCGACAACAGCTATCTGCAGTGGTCGGTCGTATACATAGGGGATGTTCGGGCTCATCGCCAAGATGGTGCCAGCCACCTCTACGATAGGGGGAAACTGGCTATCCGAGTTTGCCCAGAAGCTGACGAGTTTTCGGTTCACCGATACAGAGCCGATGCACCAGTATGTGGAAGCGCCCGGCATCGCATCATGCTGGAAGGTGATCGACTCGCCGCCGATCTGCACCAGCGATCCGGTGTTCCCCGAATCACTGGCCGCGCGCATATTGAACGAGTCCGTCCCTTCGTCCTCCGGTAGCTGCCGGGGATCAATGTCCGAATTGGTCCCCTTGCGGAAGAGCCGACGGAACCACTTCCAGTGCTCGGGTTTCAGCATGGGTCACCATCCGCTACGCGGACCAAAGAAGCTGTTGTACAAGTTGAGGTCCTTCCGCTCTTTCTTGTCCATGCGACGGTAGCGGATGCCAGCCTTTGACCAAGCGCTGCCATATCCACCCAGTTGCCCGGAGTACATTTTCACAAGCCCGGCGAACAGGTTCCCTTCCGACAGGCGAAGCTCACATGCGCGTTTTGCCACGAAGTACTGTACGGCTTCAACAGCCCACAATGGAACCGGTGGAGGCTCGCACGCATCCTCTTGCCCGGTGCCTTTGTACTCCACACGGATGCGGGAGTAGTTCAGGCAGGATGGGCTCAGGTAGAGCTTGTCGTTCACAATGCCTCCGTAGTAGAGGCATCCATCGGGCCACCAGATGGTATCCTGGGTGAGCGGGTCGATGTTCACGCCCTGTTGATTCCCGAAGAACCCGACCGTGCTGTGGTGGGAATAGTTCTCCTTGAGGTACAGGGTTGTGCACCCTTCAATGGTGCACTGGTCCCCGTTGAACAGGAAGATGTTATTGATCCCCGCCATCGGTGGTAGCTTCAGGATACGGCTCTCCGGTATGGCGGTTTCCGAAGCGCGGTCATCCCATGGGGTGTCGAAGCAGAGCTCACGCACGGCATCGCGCACCGCGGCGTCGTAGAATGGGATACCGTTCACCCGACCTCCAGGGTCCTGGGCAAGGCGTGCTGCGGTGAGCACAACTTGTCGCGCGGGGACGAAGCCTACGTTGGTTGCCATCAGTCGTTACCGGTGATCTGTGAAGGGTCGTTGACGCTGATCAGTCGTGGTGCTTGTGGAACACGCTCCCCGACATTGTTGGCCCGGCCGTCGTTGAGCAAGCGCTCCTGTGGCTGGAGCATGAGCCAGTTCCCCTGCTGCAGTGTCATACGACGGAGCGGCTCGATCAGGTGTGCTGGCAACGGGATTTCCTGATCGATGTCCACCTCGGTAAGCGGGGGGAAGGTGAGATATAGGCCTACTTCCAAGGTCTTAATGTCGGCATCCTGCCCGAAGAGGTAGGTCCGCTGGCGTGAGCCACGGATGTAGCGCGGTCGAGGCTTGGATGGACGCTGGATGGGATCCACCTCGATGAGCATGAGTTCCTGCCAGGTGGTCGGGGAGTATTGTACGCGGGCAACCTGTGGCGCGCAATTCACCGGGAGGTCGGTGCGTACGTACGAAATGAAGGCGATGCCACCGCCATGCGCAAGTTCGAACACCGGTGCCGGCATGGTGAAGTACCGCCGACCGGTTTCCGTCTCGTCGGAGATAGGGAGGAGGAACGTGCTGATCTCTTGGCTCACGCTGCGGTCATCCCCGCGTGACATGCGCCGGTCGAGATACTGCTTCTTGAGCAGGTCGATGTTGAGGCCGACGTTGTACGCCAGCGCGCCGTCGCTCCATTCGGCATCGTCAATACCAAGGCCCAGCGTGGCCTTGATGTCGGACATGAAGTCGCGGATCGTTGGCATCAGGACTGGGCGTTGAGCATCCGGAGGATTTCCTTCTCGGTGATCGTGTAGAGAGTGGTTCCGTCACCTTGCTTCACGGCAACCTCATTGAGGGCCAGGTCGCGGATGATGGTGAAGAGCGATTGCGGATAGGGCAGCGTATCGGTGGCGCTGACCACCGGGGGTGCGCAGCGCAGGTAGGAGACCCCGACGATGGCCCGGCTTGTCTGGCTCTTGGGAATCACTTGGAACTCCGGCTGCCCGGTTGTCTGCCACTGGTTATTGCCCGTACTGGTAGAGCGGTCGCCAACGATGTAGTACGCATAGGTCCTCAGTGAGACGTTTGCGGCGAGGCGCTCATTTCCAGCGAGGGCCATATTGTTGGTCGTCTCAGCGGCTAATTCTGGGGTGATGCGCTTGACACGCTTCGCCGAACCGGCGAATGCCAGATCGGTCCGGAACGCACTTTCGTACGGCTCAAGGCTGAGGATGGCATACGTCCCGCTGGTCACTTGCGGTTCTGCGAAAAGAGCCAGCACCGTCCATATCTGATCCGGATTGCGTGGGTCGTCCAGCCAGAAACCGCCTTGGGCGTTGGTCTGGTAGATCACGGTCCGAGTAAGTTCCCGGAACGACTCCTCACTTCCCTTCTTTTCAGCAAGCACAGAGCCCATCAAGGCCTCAAAGCGCCGAGCGGCGCCATTGATGGCCGGGATGAAGTCCTGGTTGAGCGTGTAGCGCTGCGTGCCCTCAGCACCCAGCTGGGCCTTCATGGCCGTTACAAGCTCAGATACCAGGAGGCTCATGGTTCATTACTGCGCGGCTGCTGCGAGTTCGCGTTTGCGCTCTTCTTGATGGGATGCGATGGCGGCCAGCTCCTGCTGGACCTCCTTGTTGGCTCGAGATGTGGCGATGCGGTCGATGATGGCGTCCATGTGGTCCATGGCGCTGTACGGAACCCCCTCCTTGGCGGCCTCCGCGAGAACCTTGTGCTGGTCATGCTCGAAGCTGCGCAGGATGCCCACGTGCTTCTGCTTGGCCAGATCCCACTCGCCACCCTTGGGCTGCTCAGCGAAGAACTTCACGTCCTCATAGAACACCGACCGGTACCGGACATCCTTCCGGAGCAATGCGGCCAGTGAGATGGAGTGCGTCTTGAACTTGCACAGGGTGATGATGTGCGGATTGCCGCCGTTGGAGTTACGGATGGCGAACGGCTTGAGGAAGGATTCGAAGTGGATCTCCTTCAGGCCGAATGGCAGCTTCTGTGCGAATGGCCCGATGCGCAGGTCCTTCAGGCGGTGGTTCAGGGAACGCGTCCAGAAGGTGAACCCCTCCGGGCTGACATCCTCCGGCCCCGGCATCTCCTCCTTCTCGTCGGCGCGGGTGATCGGGGCTTCGGCTTTTGCGGGCTCTCGCTTCAGCAAGGCAACAGCATCAGCCAGGTCTTTCATCATGGCCATCATTTCCACAGTGCCCGTAGCGGCGGCTGGCACTGGGGCTGGCTGGGCGCTCTTCTCTTTCAGTAGCGCATCAAGTCGCGCTACCACCTGGTCGAACTGTTCCTTGGTTACGAACTGTTCCGGTTGGGGCTGCTCCTGTGGTGCAGGACCCTTGTTCTGATCATTCTTGCTCATGGGAAGGTGGTGTTGTGAGGAGTGCCCCCGGACTATTCCCAGGGGCGCTCATCTTGTTGCATCTTAGATGACGGTGAACCGCTTGAAGGTGAATGCCTTGTTCACCTGCACGCCCCACTGTCCGCGGACGATCTTCTTGGTGAACTGAGCCTCCCCGTCGTTCGGACTGTTGACGTTGATGACCTCCATCAGCGGCATGCCTTCCACGTAGCGGATCTTGCAGCCGGCCTCCTCATTCCCCGTTGGGATCATGATCAGGTCGTTGCGCAGGACGTTGCCGAAGTAGGTCACGTCCTTCCAGGCATCGTTGGCCATCGGGATGATCTCGATGCCGCCGAAGTACTTGTACCCGGTCACGCTCTCATCGATGGTCAGGGCTCCGTTCTCGAAGCGGGTGCGCTGCGAGCGTTCGAGCTGTCCGACTTTCTTGAGGGTCTCCGCGGTGCCCACCAGGAGGAACTTCTTGGTGTTGGCCAGAAGGCTGTTGTCGGTGGCGGCCGTGTACACGTCGTCCATTGCCGATGCGGCGCTGGTGGTCTGGGTGGTCACGCCATCGGCCAGCATGTGCGCCAACACGCCACGGGTGGTGGTCGTGTTGTAGTTGGTGCCGTTACCGAAGAAGGCGTTCGGGGGCACCTGGCCCATACCGTACTGGCTCAGCCAGAAGCGGGCTTCGTTGGCCGCCATCACGCGGTACATCAGTTCCCGGTTGCGCTGGGCCACAAAGTCCAGCATCTGCTGGTTCTTCAACACCGCGAGCTGCATGCGGTCGAAGCGGATCGCGTCGTACCAGGGCTCGATGATGTTGCTGTACCGCAGCGTATCGCTGTTGTACATGTTGTCGTGGCCGTACACGCCGTCGGCGGTGATGCTGCCGTGGTTGGGCATCACGTCACCGGCCGTAACGCCGGGGAGGCCCACACCACGCAGGGAGCGCAGGGTGATGGATGCGGAACCCGGGGTGGTCACCACAGCGAAGGTCACACCCTGTGCCGTAGCATCGGGGTACATGATCTTCAGGCTAGTGGCCAGGGCGTCGATGCAGATGTCCTCCACAGGGATGGTCTGCTGCACGTAGTTGCCGGGGGACGCGGCAACAGCGGCCGTGGTCGTCTTCACGATCATCGGCTTGTTCGGGTACTGGCCGAGCAGCCAGTTGAACTCGTAGCCGGTAGTGGTGGACTTGGCCGTCTGCATGTAGAACTTGAACAGGGCGAACTCATCGGGAATGACCGACAGGATGCGCTTGTCCAGGTCCGGGGAAAGGCCCCAGGAAACGGAAAGACTTTGCGCGGCGGCGAAGTCCGATCCGAGGGCGTTCTGGTTGAGGAGGTATCGCGGCGTGTTCTGGTTGACCGGAGTGACCTGTGTGACGTTCATCGTTCAGGGTGGTTATTAGGTGAGGGTGAAGTCCGATAGGACGGACTCCCGGGCCTTCTGCTCTTCGGTCTTATCGACGGTGGGATTGGCACGGGCTGTGCGCGCCTGAGCTGCAGCTTCAGGTAAGCGTTGTGCCATCCGCAGACGTTCTTGTTCGGCTCCGCGCGCTTCGGCGACCTTCACGGCACGCTGTAGGATCACCTTGTGATCCCGGGCCACGAAGAGGTCATGTAGCGCAGAGGGCTTGAGCGTCTTGCCGTCAGCCTCGCAAAAGGTTTCAGTGAAAATGGAGAAGTCGCTGAGCTTGCTGATGGTCTTTGCATCAGCAAGCGCCATCATGGATGGGGCGTTGTTCTTCAGGTAGGCCACGTTCGCTGCAACAGACCGCTGTACCAGCTCTTGATCAGCCTTCTGTTGCGCCTCCATCTGCTTGCGCGCAGCAAGCGGCTCAGCTTGAGCGGTCTCGTGCTGCTTAACGGCCAGCTTGTGCCAGGAGGTGAGCTTCTTGTCGAACTGCTCCATGAAGGCGGCGTCGTCACCGGCCTTGTGGGCTTCGAGCTCCTCCTCGGAGAACGCGTCTGGGAAGTACTGCCTCACGAGGTCGAGCTTCGGGATCTTCGCAGCGGGCTTGAAGATGTCAACGGAGGCCTGTTCTTTGGCCCACGCGATCACATCCTTGCCTTCGCGTGCACGCTGGATGAGCTCTTTCACATTGGCCGGGAGAGCTTCCTCGGCTTGGGCCAGCTGCTCATACTTGGAAAGCTGCTCACTCCTCAGGGCCAGCTGCTCCTGGATGGTGCTGCGCTCGGTGAGCATCTGGTCGATGTCATCGATGCCCCGGGCCTTGAAGGCTGCCTTCACTTCATCGTTCCAGGCGATGGGCGCCGGGCGCTCAGTGATCAGGTCGTCGTACGGCGATGCCTCGACCTTCTCCTCCGTCGCAGGAGTAACGTCAGCATTGGCTGGCGGTTCTCCAGCGGCTGCGGGAGGAGCATCGGCGACCGCGGGCTCTGCTGCTGGCGGCTCCTGTATGACGTTACTGGCGGAGGTAGCGAATCCCCCCAGAACCATGTCTGCGAGGGCGCCTTGTTCGGGGGTCAATGTGGCTGGCGTGGTGTCCATGATGGGGCCGAATGTATAGTGGTTTTCTTATCCGTCCGACAAACGTTTGTTTTTCACGCGCCGGGTGAAGCCGCTGCTGATTGTTCGCCAGGAACCGGGATCGCAGCCTCCGCCCCGCGCTGCGCTATGGGCTGCATGAGCTTCTGGTCGATCTTCATGCGGTCTGCCATCAGGTCGAACCCACGGTCCCAGACGCTCTGCTTCTCCTCTTGGAGTTTCTGCGCCTGTGTGGCCAGCATGCCGGCCATTTCCTGCTTCTCCTTCTCTTGAGCTTGGGCTTCAAGCGCTTTGGACCGTTCGATGGCCGTACGGCGCACACCGGCCCAGACATCTTCGGGGAAGCTCCGTCCGCCGAGTTCCGCAGCAATGGATGGGTCGAGGATCTGGAGCTCCACGAACTGGAGGATCATCTGGTCGGTAGCTGCTTTAAGCTGCTCGGCATTGACCGTCGGGCTGATCTCAGCGCGGAACTGCTCAACGGCCATTTCCGGGGACAACATCAGGGCCTCTAGGCCACGTGTGCCGGTCATTTCCTCCAGGGCCCAGGGGTAGCGCATGTAGAACTCCTTCCCGGCCTGTGCATCGAACTGGTGCACCTGCTTGAAGCCCTGTATGATGCACTGGGTGAAGGACTGCATCATCTTGTTGCTCTGCTGAAGGAGCAGTTCCGTGGTGCCCACGAGCTGCCCGGCGTTGGAAGCCTTCCCTTGGCTGGAATCGTAGATACCTGTGGCCTGCTGGGCGATTGCTTGCAGCTGGCCGATGACACTCCAGAGTTGGTAGAAGCCTTGGTCCAGGCCACCATCAATACTGCCCACGGCATTCCCTGCACCTCCGACAGCCATAGGGTCGAGCTCGAACAGGTCGCCCTCCTTGACGGCATTAGCCACCGCCGCCACGTCATTCGCGGTCCCGTCCAGCGCGGCGGGATTCACCCAGGTGGAGCGATTCCGAGCCTTGGTCATCTGCCAGGTCAGCTGGGAGGTGACCTGGTTCATGATCCGCTGGGTGCTGATCGTGAAGGTCAGTGGGGCGATCACGTACCCGTCGCTCATCTCCACGGCTGTCAGCTTCAAGGGGAATCGGTTCTTGAACGGCTCATCGATGGCCGTCTCCTGCAGCTCGCATGGGCCGTAGTCCAGCACGATGTCCAGGCAGGTCTTCGAGTCGTACTTCTCCCCGGACTCCGCAGCCTTCGCTGCGTAGGGGCTGTACTCCCAAGGGATGAACGTGCAGAACCAGGTCTGCTCCATGGCGCCCATGGTCCAGCGCTTGGTCCATTCGCGGGTCTCCTTGGATACCGGTGGTTCGATGCAGTCCTTCTCGGTGTACTTCACCTCACCGGTCACGGGGTCCTTCTCATCCAGCACGGCCAGGTAGGGGACACCATCCACGAGCACATAGCCCATCTTCACCCACACCGGCTCCTGCCAGTAGACGGTCATCACCCGGGGCATCCCTTGGGGATACTGGGAGTTGACATCATTGGACATGCCGAAAGTGGACGCCTGCTCGTCCATGGCCTTGATCATTTCCTTCTTCACGGGCCAGCGGGCGCAGATCTCCGCTGTGTTCATCAGGGGATTGTAGATCACATACTGGCAGTCCTTGAAGTCGGCCCGGTTCGTGGCACCCCAGGCCACATCGAGGGGGTTCACCCATTCCCACATCAGGCGCATGCCCCGGCGGTAGCAGTGCATGGCGAAGAGCCCAGAGCATGCCACGACGTTCGCATTGGAGTTCTTGAGGAACTCGTAGTCGTTGTTCGCCTGCTGCATAGCCATGATCGAGTTGATCGGCTTGAGGAACTCATCCTGGTAGGTCTCCCCGGTAGCGTCGGCGATGTTCTTCCCTTCATCCGGGCCGAAGCCCGTGGTCTGCATGACGGCGTTCTCGATGTACGGACCCTTCTGCGCAAGCATGGCAAGGGCGAGCGCACGGTTCTTCTTCTCCTCCTTCCGGGTCACGGCATGCTGTGTCACGGCGGTGGCCTTGGCTGATACCGCAATGGACGCCGCGGTACCTACGTGGTGCATGACCATGGGATGGGCCACTGGGATGGAGAGTTCCTTGCGCGTGGTGGAGCGCTTCCCATCCTTGAGGAACAGCAACCTGTCTTCCTCCTCGCCCCATTGCCCCCGGGAGAACGCCGCGTTGGTGGCGTACTGGAGTCGGTTCCAGTTCATCTGCCGGCCGTTGGTCTGGGAGGCGAAGAACCGGGCCTTCTGGTTGCAGTACTGCTCACCCTTCTGCTCGATAGGGAGGGTGGAGTCCGGCATAGCCATATAGCCCAGGTTGATCCACGCGCCATAGCGCATGTCCGGACCGGGGCCCGGGGTATCGTAGCTGGTATCCGGCCGTACGGGATTGGGTGGGGCCTGGGTGATCATGCTTGTTGTCGTGTGCGAAATGCTGATAGTACTCCCCGCAGGGCGTCAACCACTGCTGTGTTGTTGATCTCTTCAACGCCGAAGGAGCCTTGTTCTAGCTGTGAGGTGACCTGATTGAGAAGCTCGTGGGCGCCGGCGAGCTGGTTGAGGTATAGACCGCGGTTCTTCAGGTCGGAGGGTGGTTGCTCCCCGATCACCTGCAGGCAGGTCTCCATGGTATGGAGGCATGCCTGGTAGCGACGGATGCGGGCGGCCGTATTGATGGACTGCATCCTTTCGAGCGCCGCGTTCATGGGGCCGGAGAACTTCAGGTTCGCCCAGCGCTGTTTGCGCTCATTCCGTGTGACCTCACTGGGGTACGACACATTGATACAGGCCTCGAGCTTCTCCTTGTCCTCCTGGTCGGCGTACGGTGAGCACGAGCACCGGAAGAACCAGATGAAGAGCATGTCGTTCTCGGAGATCTTGTTCCGGTCCTTGAACTCATCGAACGTGGCGAGCTCCGGATACTGCGTGCGCAGGTCCTTCTTCCCCTTTGGGGCGAACACCACGTAGCCCTTCTCAATGGCATCCTGCAACAGGTCGTATTCGAACTGGGACTTCATCAGTATCGCACATCATAGGTTTCCTGCCGCTCGTAGAGGCGCGTGCCGAACATCGTATCCCGACGGTCGATGATCGTCCGTGTCCGGCGCGCTGGAGCTTCAGCACTGTTGAACTTCCGTGGCTTGCGCCCCTTTTCGGACACCGAGTCGGCACAGAGCTTGGCCAGGGTGACGGACATCACAATGTCATCATTGAACTGATCCTCATCACGTGTGGCCCATGTCTTCTTCCCGTCGCTCTCGTCAAGCTCCACCTCAGCAAGCTGGTGCCAGTAGGAGAGGTGCATGATGCCATTCCCGTTCACATCCACCATGTCCTCGATGATGGGCAGGAGTCCGCCCTTGTTCGGTGGCGTCATGTAAATGCCGTAGGGGCTACCGCCACTTCCTTTGGACCGCGACTGGAACCGCGTAGGGAGCACAGCCGTAGGCAACAAGGTGGAGCGCTGGTCGATCCAGTCGAACTGCTTGTACTCGATGTACTTCTGCCCCTGGTTCCACTCCACTAGGTCCTGGCATCCCCGCTTGCCGTAGTTGTGATAGGCGAGGTTCATCAGGATGCTCTGGGTGTACATGTCCTTGACATTCCCGGTGCGCCCGTTCACCACACATGCTAGGCGCGGGTGGAAGTGGGGGTGCTCAACCCCGCATCGCTCGGCTGGGCATGGGCCATTGCCGTCGTGGTGATAGCCCACCGAGTCCCATATCGCGGATGAGTGCTTAGATCGCCCTGTATCGCTCTGGATGGGGTCGGTCCCCATGAAGTTCCTATCCAGCCAGTCGTTCACCGGGGGGAACATCATCTCCACCGGCGCCTTGAGCATCTGCAGGCTGGTAACAGCCCTTACGAACCGGGCCCCTTTGATGTAGTACTCGTGATCGGCGTGGCCCCCTTTCATGGTGGGCCGGCTGAAGTCGTACTCCGGGACGAACATCCCCTTGATGGGGCGGAGCGAATCGTCCAGGTTCATCAACCGGTCCCGGTGCTTCTTGATGATCTTCGCGGGGATGGCCATCTTATGGTTCTCCATGAAGGCATCATCCGGGGACGACGGACACGCAGAGGCGAAGATGTGCAGCGCGGTCTCGTCCCCCTCGTACTTGTACTTCTGCAGGGCCTTTGCCCGCTCGGACATGTACCACTCGAGCGTGGCCTTGGGGCGGCATGTCCAGTCGAAGAACAGCACGATCCACCCACCGGTCTGCTCCCCGGCCATGGTGGCTTTGTACAGGGCGCGCCAGTCCTTGAGCCAGATGCCTTTACCAACTGGGTTGCTCGTTCCTGTATTGTGCGTGACGATTCCGTTAGCCACATACGTATTTGTGTTTCCTGCCGTCAGGTTGTACACCGGCCTTGGCCCAATAGCCTCCACAGATACAACGCGTTCAAACCAAATTCCACCAGGGTACTCTGTGGGGTCTCCTTTTTTTCGATTGCCGCGATCATTATACCAATCCACACACTTCAATAGCTTATTCTGTTTGCTTTTTACAAAGAATTGAATCGTCTTTGAAAAGGCCAGTACATCTTGACCTCTGGCTATTGACAGGTCCCACCAATCGTTCCTATCTTTTTGATTGGTTGCTGGGTTCGCTTTAATCCTGGTGATATTACAGTGTATTCCTACCTTCTGCAAAAGCATACGTACCTCATCCATCAGCGGATAGACACCTCCTGTAAGGTGGATAGCCTTTGCACTTAAATCAACGTTACCGTCTGCATCAAACAAGCCTCCAAGAAGCTCGCAAATATCATTTTTTGTATACGAGTGAATATCTAAAGGCAGTCGCTTCCTTTGACCAGACTGCCCCATGATTCCAATAGACCTAAGCCACGATTGGGTGGCATTCATTCTAAGCTCCTTGTAGGCCCTTCCATCCTTGGTCTGATAACCCACCTCAACCCTTGAGTCAAAATTGTTTTCTACGAACGATGTAATCTCTTTGTCGCAATTAGAAAGACGAACAGCCTTACCGCCATAGTACCCATCACCAATCAGCCACCCAACCACTCTTGGGTTATCCATGGTTTTAGCGCCGTATATCTCAACACCTGTAATGACCGCAACCTGGTCGCCGAGTGCTATGTCCCTGGCTTCGACAAACGATACGAGCTTTTTCATATATCGCTTAGCCCCAGACCTAACATGCTTCCGGTAGTTGCTTCGGCTCCAAAGAATTGGATGGTCGTCACTACACTCAAGAACTCTTCCCGTATTTGTAGTAATCCTAAAGCATTCTTTTTCTGCAGGTGGCTGCCAGTAGGTGATAGTTTCTTTTGAAGCACCGATGCCATCATAGCCGACAATGCCATCCTTTTTCTTAAGGTCCTCGATGTTTATGAGACGGCCATCATTTGTCCAGACCTTTGTTCCGGCACAAACACACCCCCACATTGCCTGCTGCCGCACACGGCGGAGCTCCCCCTCTATCACGGCGAACTGGGTGGGGTTCACCTCCTTGGAGATCTTCGCTACCTGGGGGATGTTCTGCGCCTCATCGTACGCCGTGATGGTGGGCGACTTGGAGTTCACCGCCTGTGAATCATCCGAGCTGATGAGCAGCAAGTCGGAGTAGTTCTTCCGGCGGCTGTCCTTCTTGTTGTCATCCCGGAAGTCAAGGGTCACGTTGTCCTTGGACGCGCGGTCCCACTTCCAATCCAGGGTGAACTGCTCAGGCAGCAGCTTCAAGGTGCCCTGTACCTTCTTGTCGAACAGATCCTCCCCGGTCTTCACCTTGTCATCGGTGAGGAGCACGCCCGTCCAGGCGTTGGTCATCAGCAGCTTGATGCACAACAGGGCCATGACCGTCGAGGTGATGGCTGCCTGGCGGCCCTTGAGCAAGGTGATGTTGTTCCCCCTATCAAGCCAGTAGC
>ERZ869925.35-NODE-35-length-77100-cov-12.478110_pt1 | contig 77100 bp, 111 predicted proteins | sample MGYA00579311_ERZ869925 | MGnify/ENA primary metagenome ERZ869925 (study PRJEB32216, sample SAMN09231817) | wastewater metagenome | place: USA: Maryland | collected 2016-07-30 | study: EMG produced TPA metagenomics assembly of the PRJNA472060 data set (Reclaimed...
CGAGTATTAGTTTGTAGTAGAGGTTTTTCATACCGTGAAGTTCTCTACAGGTGCCATACATCGTTCTGAGTGCTCCCAGTTTTGAGGAGTGCAGAGGATGATGACGGTTACGAGGGTTTCTAGCATGTTAGTTTCTCTGAGACATCTCTGCTAAAAGTTCCGCTAGTTTTTCTGGGTCAAACTCTACACGAACAACGGTACATTCTGCGTCCATGCACATTTTTTGTGTGATTCGGTCTAGTACTTCATCTTTAGTCATACCCCAATACGTTAATCAGTAAGCTCCACCACCTTCTCTATCTCGGATTTGTTTAATCTAGCCATTTTATAATTGGTTCTCCTTTATATCCTTTTTCCCACACAAACCAAGCAAATGCCATTGTACTTGCCCACGGTTTGCCGTTTTCATCTACAGGTGAACCATTCCGTAAAGGGTTTTGCCTTGACTTAAAAACGTACACCGTTTTCAGCGGGGAGTTTTGCATAAAGGTTCCCCGTTTCTTTCCTTCGAGAGCCTGTAACTTTCCGAATAGGATTACTTTATGCGTAGCTTGTTTAAGAGCGTGTTCGGCGAACTCTTGGAAAAGATTAAATGGGGGGTTTGTTATGATTGTCGGATAAAACTTTGTACTTTCAAGAAAGTCACCAACCTCTCCGTATCCACGTTCAATCAAATCACTTGCGTAAACCCCTTTTTCTTCATCAAGTAATTTTGCTATATGACCTTCGCCACATGCAGGTTCACACACTGGGTAGTGTATTGCTTCAACTTCTAGCAATGCTTTTGTCGAGTTCTCTGGTGTAGCATAATAATCATTTTCTACTCGCTCCCTCCACTCACTTGTTCCTGCAATACTGTGTCCTTTCATAAATTATTTGTTAGGCTGGTCTATCTCGGTTTGGGTGTTCATACGTTTAGTTTAAGCAATAGAAGACCAGCAAAGACCCACACGCAGACGTTCACATAAATCAAAAACAACTCTATTTGCCATCTTTTAATCATATCTTTGAATCGTTACCCCTAATAGCTTCGGTTGCTTTCTCAATAACGTCTCGTGCTGAGTAAACGCCTCTCATATTCTGTAGTATCCCCACCACTCGCTCTTGTTCTGCGGTGCGGGTTTTGAGGAGGAGAACCCTGATATCCTCATACGCACAGTCGATGTAGCTTTTATCGGCGTACATCTTGTCGAGAATTGTATAAATCTCTTCTTTCTCGTTCATAGCCTCAACAAACTCATCTTCCTCTGGACACTTAAAATCAAAATGATGAGTGCCACCGGCAGTGCAATTCCCTCTCCAGTCGTCTGGTACAGGTGGCTGAATAAACTTTCCGCAATTACCACAACTGACCCCTTTGCTCGGACAGTACTGATCTAAACAAATAGGGCATGGCACTATGTTGTTTCCGTCATTGTCGTAGTCGGTGAGTGTGTTCATATTTGTGGTATCCATTTAAGGTGGGCTAGTAAATTGGCTGTCATGCTTACTTTATCTTCGTGGGGGTCGTATTCAAGTACTAGAGTTCCATCAGTCGTGAACAATTGCATACACCGACGCATCGGGGATTCTTCTGTACCTTTTCCGCGCACAACATCAGTCTCAATGAGTTCTAGTTTAAGCAGCTGTGTCATACCTGTGATGGAGGGTTAGAGAGGGCTTGTAGGATTTGATGTGCACACGCTTCGGCTTCTAAAAGCAAAGTCCTACCATCTGTCGCATCAACGGAAAGAAGTGTGACAGCCTTTCTGTTGGCGGTAAGTTTGTTACCCTTTCGCACCTCAATAGTAATGAGCGCCATACCGTCTGGTACGCTGTGGGCGTATCGTTCTCGCTCCTCCTCCCGCGCCTGTTGGTCGGTTTCGGTGAGGGCGGTGTAGACCTTGTGAAGAAATAGGTTGTCAGGTTCTTCAACAGGGTGAGTTCTGTAGGTACTGATTGCGTGGTGGGGTATTTGAGCAATACTAGAGACCCTTTTCCAATAACCACCGGTGCTTTTTTCCCTTGAAATATAGTAGCTGTAGTCCCACTCAATACGGTTTTTTAGTTCATAGAGAAGCCCTTCACCCGGGATCTCCTCTACTCGTTCGGGGATTTTCATAGATTATTCTATTGCTTGTAATGCTTCCTCAATATCTTTCCCATCGGCTAGGGCGTCGATGAAGCGGTGCCATTCATGTTGCCATCCTATCGTTGATGGTTTCCCACTTGGTAGGTCTTCTGTCCACCCCCGCGTCTTGCCGACAGCTTGCCATGCGAGAGTGTCGAGTAACATCGCCATGAAATGCAACTCATCATTCATGGAACCTAGGTTATGTCTCCATGTGTTGATTCCAGTCCAACATCCTTTACGAACGAGAGAAGTACCGTTGTATTCGCCCTTAATCGCATCCTCTATGAAACGGGTTGTTGCTGTCATGATTCTTTGTTGGTGAGATAGATACTCAACGCCTGGAGATCACTCTTTGCATCGATAATGCCTCGATCAGATATGTACCATGCGACTTCTTCCATTTGGAAGCGGTGTAATTGCACCCCAGGGTCACTCAGGACAGGTTTTTGGCTGAAAGCGACACCAGAGGTCAATGTACCCTCAAAACCATCAGGAGTGACCCGTAGCTCTTCTACAGGAGCTGTACAGCGCTCGAGCTCATGCCAGTTGGCGTTAGTACAGAGGATGAGGACTGTGAGTAGTGTTGGCATATAGTTATTTTGATTTTTTATTTGATTTTGTACCCTCTTCCCAGGCTTGGACTACCTTGCGAAAGATCTTGTAGATATCTCCAGCAGCATGATATTTTCGGGGCTTGAAAGAGGTACATACAAACTTTTGCTTCTGGTCACTTGATAAAGTGATTCCTTGTTTTTCGTGAAAGACGATAGTAATGAGTGGCAGTTTCATACTAATTCTTAATATTATGAATCGCAGTCGCAGCGTCCTCAATAAATACATCCGGTCCCCATATCAACAGCACGACACCTCCAATAAGAACCACACTGATCATCGTTATAGAGAGCCATATGAAGAACTCATTCTCAGCATCAATTCGATCCTTTCGCTTCTTGTAGTCGTTGTACATATGTGTGTTTTTAGTCTTTAATAAGGTCTCCGATCTTTACGCTGGCATCTGCTAGTCTTCCTGCGGTGCCACGTCTGAGCATCTCTTTGAAGATTAACCCATTCGCGTCAATGAAGTAGTACCATCCAGTCTTAAAGAGCGCTCCACTGTCACCTTCGGTTTTATGCATTGATCTTATGCGCGCGATGAACCATGCATACGTCACCTCTGCTATATCCTTGTTGGCTTCGTAAAATGCCTTGGCGTTCATGAATTTCGTGTTTGTCATAACTATATTATAATCAAGTAATGTGATTGGACAAGAACAGGGTGGGGATTACTTTTTAGAACCAAACCCCGCCTCTCTTCGTAGTCTTGATTCTTCAGTTTGGTTCACAATGCTTTGGAGCATTTGTATTTCAGTCGCAGCAAAATCTGCAAATTCTAATAATTGTTCACGAGTCATCGTGGAGATTTCCTTGCCTTTGTACATTCCAATAGGGTCAAATAATTGCATAGAATTATTTCTTGTAGACTGCTACCTCCTTATAAAGAATCACCACATCACCACAATCCTTCGTGATGAAGTCCCGTTCGTTGTATCCGTTCTCTTCTAGGAACTTCAGGTACTTCTTTTTCTTCGCAAGATCAGCAGCTTCCGCTTCTTGCTTCCGCTTCTTTTCTTCCTCATCCCGCTTCTCTTTCTCGATTCGTTCGATCTCAGCCTTGTGCGCGCGCTCCTTCTCTTCTGCTTCGGCAGCAGCCTTTGCTTCTGCATCCTTCCGTGCACGGTCTGCTGCAGCTTCTTCGGCTGCCTTGATACGCGCATCGTCATCCTCCTTGCGCTTCTTCTCCATCAGGATCGCTTCCTGCTTCTCGGCAAGGAAGTTGCTGAACTGCAGGTCATCCATCGCAAGCAGTTCCTCATCGGGCACCACCACATCAATAACTGCCAAGCGCTCCTTGCGTACTGGTAGGACCAGCATACGCTCATCTCGGAGACGCTTCGCCTTGAGCTCTTCTTCATAACCCTTTAGTCGGTCCTCTTCCTCTTCAAACTCACTGAGTAGTGCGAGCTCCACCTCACGGATACCACGGTTGATCACTGTGAACTCATCTCGAGCGAGCTTGGCGTTCTTACTGATCTCGATACGAGCCTCGGAGAGCTCCTTACGCATCTTCTTCGCTAGGGCCATCTCTGCTTCGTTGGTGATGTCATTCACCACGATGCCCTGTGCGCGCTCTCTAAGCGTCGCAAGCGCAGTCACGTCGATGGTCGGCTCAACGTCAGCCTTCTTCAAATAGGATTGGTACTGTTCTACTGCTGTGTTCATATTTTCAAATATCCCTTAGTGTACTCATCGTACATGCGTGTAATGTCCTTCGCGGTGGTCACGATCTTCTCCCGCATCTCATCTCGCTCTTTCTGTGTGATCACTCGCCAGATGTCATACGAGACATACTCAGTGCGCCGACAGATGCCGTTCTCATCCACGTAATACGGGATGGCGTTGATAGAGCACTCCTCATCAACAGAGCCGTGCACATGCTGGATGAGGAACGAATAGAACACGAGCTGTTCATGGTTGTTCACCTTATTCTGGGTCCATGAGTGTGCTGACCACTCGCCGTTCTTGAGGCGTGAGACCTTCACACACTTATTATCAAGGAACTTGCGACGTGCATGGTCATACGAGTCAATCGTCCCTCGCACCATGAACCCTTCAACGTCAGTGATGATGCGATACTCGTTCTCGTCGTAGTAGTGTGCGCCCGTGAGCCACTCAGGGACAGGACGCTGGCACAATTCATCAGCTACCATCGAGCCGAAGTCCATGAACGTGTTGCTGAAGTGCACCTCCTCTTCAGGGAAGTACCGCTTCATGGCCTCCTGGGGATTCTTCCACCATGCCTCGAAGAGACTGAAGCGGAATATAGGTCGGCCGTCTGTGTGTATTTGCATAAGTAGTAATGAGCCAGTCTCACTACAGGGAGCGATTATTCACCCCCTGCATGAGACTGCCTCTCTAAGTTAGAACGGTTTGCCCGTTGCTGGATCAATAGGATGCTCAGGTTCATTATCCTCGTCAGTATCGATGTGCGTAGTCGTGTCTGTGACACCACCTTCAGCATCAGCAACTGTTGGGATGAACTTCTTAGTCTCCTCATCAAGCTCCGCAAAGTACTTCGTCAGATCCTCAAGAATACCGACAGATGACCCATCAACCGGACCAAGGATCAAGTCCTCAGTCTTTACGTCGATACGTGCACCCTTGGTAAAGGTCGGACGGTAATACTTCACTGCAGACTTGTGATCGCGGTACACCGAGCCCACCTCCATCTCATAGAGGAAGTATGGGTCGTTTTCTGCGAATTTCGAGAGATACTGGCTAATAGTGTCATGCTTCTCTTGTGAGTCCTTCGTCTTACCGTTTTGGATATCAGGTGACTCCCATACGCCGGAACCATGCACGCGGAAGCGTACGAGTTCTCCCTTGTATAGAGCGTACACGCGCACCACTTCTCGTAGGAGTGATTTGCCCTCACTATCCACGAACTTCGTGCGTGCGTCATTTACCGTCATCGGTGCGCTGAACTCTGTTTTACCAGATGGATTCTTTACACCAATAATAACCGTATCCGTACGGTTGCCGTTGTACTCACTTGAGAACTTAAGCACCGTTCCTTTGTCGTCCTTTGCCTTCTCTTCGAGATAGCATCGGTACTTGATCGGAATGATGTTAAGCGGAAGTGCAATATCTACTTGCTCAAAGCGATCTCCCTTTTTCGGAGCAGTCATCATCGTACGCACGGCCTTTGCAGGCACGCGCTTATCGTCAGCATCGCGTTCGACCTGGCCAGATACCTTAAGGGTATCGAATTGGCGTTTTACTACTTGCGTAGGGATGGCGGTCTGCGTCGCGAACTTCGTATAATCACGCTTTGGTGCTTGCTCCGCTTCAGGTTCAGTCTTTTTTGTTTCTTTTGTAGACATATAATTTTACTTTTATGAACATTAATACTTGAATTGAATCAAGTACGTTGATTATAATCAAGTAGGAGAAAAGAGCAAGGAACAGGATGTGGACAAACGAAAATCCGCATGGAGGTGCGGATTCTCTTTCCCTTTGCTCTGGGATTGGATTAGTTTACCACAGGTTCTTTTGGTTTGTTCTTTGGTCGTCCTCCCTTCTTTCCGTTCTCTCGTGATGCGGTTGCTTTCTTCTCGGACTTGATTGAGCCGAGTGCTACTGCTGCGGGGTTTTTATTTTGCATATTCAATATATCGAGATTCACTGAGAGGGAAGACCGCACGTTTAACCCATCATTCACTAAAGGGGGTACTAGCCCCACCCAGATTCCTCTGGTGCTTCGTAATCGGCACTGTCTTGTACTTCGACAGTCGCTACTTCCAGTATTACGCCCATCTGCGTATCTCTGTTTAGTGGTTTCCCCTCTCAATGAACCTCCTCTACGTCAAGATTATTTTTTTAGTTCTGTAGTCGCTAGGTACTTCTTGTGGTCCATGTTTATTCTGACCCCTCGTAGTACTCTGAGCGACTGACTGCTACTCATACCCTCTTCTCCGATTGTGTCCACCACTTCTCCGGTCTTCTTGTCCTTTACTACTACAAATAATTTGTCTGTCATAATTGTTATTGCTTACTTGGTATACCTATACTATATACCCAGCGTTGGGTTATGTAAAGACACAAAAAACATTACATGTGTGAGTAGTTACTTTGTCAAATTACTCAAAAACCTACGCACATCCTCCACTGATCGTGCCACCACGTACCGCCCACCAAGCGCCTTCACTCGTCTCTCATGGATAGCCTGATCAACGCTCTGCTTACCCTTAAGCGTCTTGCATTCAATACCGAGATACGTCCCTCCTTCTAATATGCAAATGATGTCCGGCAGACCGCTTATGTGATAGGGGTTATTGATGTACTTGCCCTTAACCAAGCGCTGCAGGTTTGCATTCCTCCAACAGTAATAGCCATTATCACGAAGCCACTTGAGGATCTTAAGCTGTATCTTATTTTCGAGTTCCAATGTATTGCTCATTATACATCTCAGGGAACCTGAGTGCGTCACAGCCAGTGCGGTGCCCGTGCTTGTCGGGGTTATATATATCGCCATCCTCAGCACGGAAGAATGCACAGAAGCACACCTTGAACGGGCACGCATCGATGTCGATATCTTCACGCGGGTAGTTCGACTTCACCCAATTCTGCACGCGGTCACGCTCAGCAGCAAGTGGTGACACGTACTCCTTCTTCTTTTTATAAATGATTCCCTCAGTAGTGAGCGTTGCGGATATGCGCGTGTCCTTCTTCAACAGCATCAGCACCGCATCGAACTCATTCCAGGTGTACCAGGCGTGGCCCTTCGCGCGCGCCTCAAGCGCATCGAGTGTCACCGGCTCGTTGGCCAGGATGTATGCAGCTATCTTGGCTGCCCACTCTTTGCGCTCGAGGAGTTTCATATTTCAGTCTTGAATCTCTCTATCCATGCCAGAAACTCTGTGGCGCTGTCTGTCATATTTGATTGATTGCACGCAAGACAAAACTCTCGATAGAGAACCCACAATTTATCTAATAATTCTTTTTTATCCATATATTATTGATTACAAAGTCTTTTAACTGCCTGCGGGAACTTGCACCGATCCTGCTCCATCACGATGCCGATCGCGTCAGTGTCCTTGTCACACACGAAGCAGTGCACACGGTTCCGCGATACTGAGTGGTACAGACTCGCCTTAGTGTCATCATGCCAGAGGCATATAGCCATGCCACCACGATTGAACTCAAGGAGCTCATTAACAGGATACTCACGCGCACGCTCGATCATGGCATCGGTGATCTTCCCTAATACTACCGGCGCGTTCCTCCTATTGACCGTATTGATGGTCCTGATGAGCGCTACTGAGTCACGCGCGATGCGTTCCCTGTTCACTCCTGCAGTGATATCCTCACGCGTCCACTCCGCATCAGGATCGAGCTCACGCGCTGGCTGGTTGCTCCTGATGACCTGCATGAGATTGATCTGGCACGCGCTCACGATGTCAGCCTGGTGATCCCAGAACAGGTCTAGGGCTTGGTTAAGAGATAGTGTCTCCATGCGCTAACAGCTTCTTATCGAACTCCATCACGCTCTGGTCCACCATCAGGATGCGCTCCGTGAGGATGCCCTGGAAGTACAGCCCGTCCAGCGACCGCAGACGACTGATGGCTACGTACGCCTGGCCACACTCGAACACTCTCGACAGGTCCACCACCGCCTTATCAAGCGTCATGCCTTGCGACTTGTGGATGGTGATAGCCCACGCGAGTCGAAGTGGGAACTGCTCTATCCACGCGTGGACACGCTTGTTGCTGCCGTAGCCGTTGGCGAGCTCCCACTTGGTCATCTCTACCGTGACTTCCACTCCCTGCACATCCACTACCACCGCACCGTCACGCACAGCAACCACATCACCCACGGTGCCGTTCACCCAGCGTTGCTCCTTGTCGTTCTGCGTGAATATCACCCGCGCACCCTGCCTCAGCACGAGTCGCTCCGGTGACTGGCACATCTTCTTGAGCATCGCCACCTGTGCATCAGTACCGTAACTCTGCATGATGTACGTCTTCGCAGGCGTAGTCAGCCTACCCAGGCGCATCTCATTGAAGTCATCCACGCGCTTGTTGTGCGTATCGAGCTTCACATGCACCCCGATATCGTCCGGTAGGATCTCATGGATGTGCTCCTTGAGAAGCGCTTTGTGTTCTTCAGTGATGACACCAGTACGGATGCCGGTGAGGATGTCATTGAACACCGCGTCGTTGCTGCGATGCTGTTCAGTCAGGTAGCACACCGCGAAGTCAGCCTTATCCCATACGGAAGCATTGAACGCGAACTCTCCTTTGACCGGCGGTAACTGGAAGAAGTCCCCCACCACAATCACCCGCATCCCGCCGAATGGTCGCGGGTCTTTGCGTATGTGCCTGCAGATGATGTCTGCGAGATCAAGGAGCGTAGCCGACACCATGGACACCTCATCTATGATGAGCACATCAGTTGCCCTAATCCGTTGCTGCGAGTACTGGTTCTCGATGATGTCCTTGATATCATCGTCGGTCACTTCATCGTTACGGATGCCAAGAAACGAGTGCAGGGTCTTGCCCTTGATGTTGAGCGCTGCGATACCCGTCGATGCACACACCTCAATAGTGGTGCTCGTGTTGTCCAACAGCCAATCGATGTACTTGTTCGTGAGGTACGACTTACCCGCACCAGGCTTTCCGGTGAGGAGCACGTTCTTCCGTGACTTCGTGAGGATGGTGAAAGCGGTGTCTTGGGTCATGTTAGTTGTTGTTGCTATATTGCTCAAATATCTCCTCAAATAATTCCCTTGGTATGCGGGATCGATCCTTGTACCCATTCACCCCTTGTGTTCCTGTTTTTGCTCCACGACGCGCCGATTCGTGGTGGCAGTGTTTATTGATAATGTTTCCGAGCTTGTCGTAGCGGTAGTTCTTGCATATAGGGCGAGGCTTGAACCAGGGTGCATTCGTCCATATATTCGTTGGCTTCGCTCGAGTGTCTCCGTATTTGCAGTACCAGATGGTGTGCATGAACGGTGCGTCTTTGAGTAGCGAGAGATTCTTGAGTACTCCCTGTGGGTTCTCTATGAACCACCACTTCGGTTCCAGGGTGTATATGAGACGACGAGCTTGATTCACCAAATCCATCGACATGCATGCGGTGGTGCTTTTTGGTATGTATGCCTGCCCTCCCCCGCCCCAATTTGCGCCCATCGACGCTACACTGAATCCCTCACAGGGCGGGGAAGCCCATAGGATGTCCGGTGAATACGGGAAGTCTTTTGCATTGAGGGTACGTACATCTGCAATAAGATCCTGCCCGTCTATCTCTTCATAGTCAGTAGTGAACGTCTTATGTCCTAGCTCTTTGGCTACACGAGAGAACGACCGCGTACCGGCGAATAGCTCAATAGTTCTCATACCTTCTTACTCTTACTCCACGGTGTATGCCATCCCTTCGGCATCTTGCCGACGATGACGTGTACGCGCTGGCGACTAATATTGAATATCTCAGCGAGGTCGGACGTATTATAGTCCTGCTGCCAAAGTGCCCACATGAGCTCGTTTCGTTTCTGTATCAAATGTTTCTTCATGCCAGTATGATACCACCAGATAAAATGTGGACAAGACAAGTTGTCAACACCCTATCCCCTTTGCGATTCTGTACACTACCGATATACTAATGCCCATGGACAACAAGGATCTCAATTCAGAACTCACTTCACTTGGGCTTCATACTATTTCTGAATCAGATCCTACGCCTGAGCGCAGTGCGTATCTCGCACATTTCAATGTCGAACCTGGCACGGATGAGGAAGCTAAAGCATGGGCTCAGCAACTCAAGGCACTCAAGGCTGCACACGTACAGGCATTCTATAAACACTTCGCGCACACATACCCGTACCTCAGATACGAGATAGGCGAGGACAAGGCATATTGGCTCTACGATGAAGCCACCGGCATATACGACGAGATGAACTTCACCACCGTGCGCGGTCTCATCATCCAACTCATGATCGCTGACAGTCTCGATGCTCAAGCAACTGAGGCGAATGCTAAGACTTGTGCTGCACGCTTCCGTGCTATGTATCTCGAGCGTGCATCTGCATATGATGACTTCGACGCTAACCCTGACTTCTTCCATGCATCAAACGGATGGGTCAATATCCATACTCGTGAGTTCACTCCACATACACCGGACCGATTGAGTAGACGCGTATCCTCCGTGGCGTATGACGAGACTGCAGCGTGTCCTATATACGACAAGTTCCTTGATGAACAGATCGAGCTCAAGGCCGACCAGGTGCGTGCATTGGACCAATTCAGTGGCTTGCTTCTTACCCCAGATATCACCAAGCAGAAGATGCTGGTCCTTATCGGCAAGCCAGGCTCAGGTAAGTCTACGCTCCTTGATTGCTGGTCTGATGTCCTTGGTGACTGTGCAACACAGCGCTCACTTACTGATATTAGTAGCGACTCCTTCCGGTTTGGTGGCTCATCCCTCGTTGGTAAGCGTCTCTGTTGGTTTGATGAGGTAGAAGTGACCCGTACCAATATGGGCAACTCACTCATCAATCTCATCACCGGCCAGCATATCAACGTGGAGCGCAAGGGTATCAACGGTATCATCGCTGCAGCGAACCAGCTCAAGTGTGTGCTTACTGCCAACACGCTACCGCGCAGTGCTGAGATGGGTATCTACCGCCGTATGCTCCTTATCTATTTCGAGCACTCGTTTTATGAGTCTATGACCGCGAACCTCCATATCCGTGCCGAGCTTAAGGCTGAGGCATCAGGCATCCTTAATCGTATGCTCCGTGGCTTGGCTGATTTACAGAAGCATAATGGCTTCACGGTGATTGAAGGCCATGATGAGCTGATTGAGGACTACAAGAGCAGTAGTAATACTATTGCTGAGTTCTTAAATACGTATTTTGAGTTTGATTACGAGGCTGAGAAGATCTCGACTAAGGTGCTGCTCAATACGTATAAGAAGTTCAGTGATGATCGGTACTCTCAAGGGCTTACACCACAGCGATTCGGGGTGCTGCTTAAGACGAATGGGCTCAGTAAGTTTGATAGGATCATCTCACATAGAGGCGCTAAAGGATTACGTATGTGGTCGGGATTGAAGCTCCGTGAAGAGTTTGAGATAAGTGGAGACATGATTCTCGAAGTTGATTTTTAGGTGACGGATTCTGTGCAACATGTCACCCAACATGTCACCCAGCGTTGATTAGACGATAAAAAATACACTATGTCCAAGTGACATGGTGTATTTTTTATTGCATAATCCGTAAAATGGGTGACGAGGTGACATATAAGGGTGACATGTTGGAGCGCATATGTCACCCAATTTTATGGCTTAACCACGTAACGCATGCAGTGCTGGGTGACGAGGTGACATATGTTTACTACTTATTAATAATAATAAAAAATATATATAATAATACGTATATGTGGTGGCGAGTTACTTTTGTATGTCACCTCGTCACCTCGTCACCTTTTCTGAGTTATCCCCACATTTTTCTAGGCTTTACATCGCTCATCGCTTATTGTGTAGGAGTTCATGAAGAAATTTAATATCAAGGACTACGAAAAGGATCTGAGTCGCTTCGATCTTTGGAATATGGTCTATGAGCGAGACGATACGATTAGGATGCTTCTCACTCGAGTTATATCGGCATGCAAGAAGAATGATTGCATTGCGATATCTAAGATGCTTGAGTCATTGATTCATGAGCGGATTGAACGGGAGGAGTTAGGGATGCGTTTAGTGGAAGCGATGCAGGGTCTCATCAAAGAGAACCAGGAGCTTAAAGGGCTCACAGAACACTTCACAATCTCTACACCGAAGCGTTAGTGTGGTATAGTATTTTTAAATTAATCTAAAGTTCATATGTTGCAAGTTGCAAGTTTTTCGTTCAATGATGATAAGGGTATCAATGAGTTGCTTCGCAAGCATCGGCTTGCTGCAGGTGCCTCTGTGTTCGTTTCAGAAGGAATGGTGATAGTGCCGTATGAAGACGGTGAGCCAAAGAATGCTTCTCAGAAGATCACTGACATCAAGGAGCAGAAGAATATTATCTTTGACCAGTTGGATATCATCACGCACTCACAGAATGTGTTGGTGAAGCTCCGTGCTGATGCGGTTACTCGATTGAATGAAGTGGAAGCAGATCTCGCTGAAGCGAATGGTCTCAAGGGTAAAGAGAAGTTTGACCGTGTGAAGCATTGTGAAGCGATGGTGAAGGAAGTGGAGCAGACTATCCGTGAGGTTGAGGCACAACAGCGTAAGAACAATGCGGAGATCGACCGTATGGTGCTCAATGTGACGTTGTTCGATGAGAAGATTAAGGAGCTTGGAGGCTAATATGCCAAAGAAAAATCATCCATACACGGTAGAGAAGATTGTGGTCTTTACTGCGACTTCTATGGATGGGAAGGTGCAAGCGAGTGGCAAGACTGAGGAGGCTGCGGTGAAGCTGTTGGAGGAAGCGTTGAATAAGGAATAGTTACACGATGGGGAAAAAAGCACCGAAGACAGAAGATGTTTTTGCCTTGAATCCTGAATGGGAAGTTTTCTGTCGGTGCTATACGCAAAATGAGTTATTGTTCGGTAATGCGACTCACTCATATGCTGAGGCGTATAACTACAAACTCGATGAGATGCGCCGTGATGATGCGGTGTATGAAGAGATAGTTGATCCTGATACGAAAGCGATTCGTAAAGGTAAATTAATTGAATCAAGCACCTATGATAAGGCGATTAATGTATGTGCTGTTCAGGCAAATCGTCTTTTAAGAAACGTTAAGATACAAGCTCGCATCACCAAGCTCCTTAATGAGCTGATGACTGATGAGTATGTTGATAGTCAGCTCGTGAAAGTAGTGACGCAAGATGAGGATCGAGGACCAAAGGTGCAGGCAATCAAGCTCTATGCAGAGCTGAAGCAGCGCATTGTGAAGAAGTCGGAATTGACGGGCGCTAATGGTGGACCGATTGTAATCGATGACAACACTAAAGCTAAATCAAAATCAGCTCTCCAACGATTCCTTTCAGGAAATTGAAGCGATACTGGATCGTGACGATGTGCCTGAGACTCGTGCGTTCTTTTCGTTCAATAGCGAAACGAGTGAGCAGGAGGTCATCTTCCTGTTCAATCTCTGGGGTCGCAAGTTCTTCACCAAGTACTTCAAGGTAGACGACGCGCCGTTTCATAAAGACATCGATGCATACAACTGTCGTGTGTATCGTGGTGTGCAAAAGTATTTTGTTGATATTGCGTTTCGCGGTGCAGCAAAGACGACCAGGACTAAGCTCTTCATTGCGTTTGCGATAGCGAATGATGAGGATCACAAACGCAAATATATCAAGGTTTTAAGCGCTGATAGAGCGAATGCGACTCAGATCGTGACTGACGTGTATAACATGCTCGTCAATCCAGTGATTCACTACTTCTACCCTGAGATATTTCAAAAGACTGTGGAAAAGCGCCAGGAGACGATGCACACGTTCACGACTGCAACTGGTGTGAAGATGACATCGGACTCAGTGGGTACTGATCAACGAGGAGATGTGCAGGAGGATGTGCGACCAGACCTCATATGGTTTGACGACTTCGAGACACGTAAGACACTACGCTCGGCGATCACTACGAATGCGATATGGGACAACATGGACGAGGCCAAGCAAGGTCTCTCCATTGATGGGTCTGCGCTCTACAACTGCAACTATCTTTCAGAACGAGGGAATGTGCATAAGCTCGTGCTGTCTGATGGTCCTGAGACCAAGGTGCTCATCACTCCTATCGTTGGCACCATTGAGAACGGTGTGCATGTTGACGGTCCACCTACATGGCCTGCTGCATACACGCCTGGTGAAGCTGCGCTGAAGATTAAGGGCGCATCTGATCCTGCGGGGGACTATCTCTGTGTGCCGAGTGCCGGTGCTGACATCATCTTCGACCGTAAAATGGTGAACAAGCAGGAGTGCAAGACACCGATACGTACCATCGGTACACTCGATGAGTTCAAGATCTTCCATGCGTACGATGCATCGCATCGCTATGGCTCAGGACATGACGTAGCAGGCGGTGTTGGGCTCGACAGTTCCACGTCTGTCTTCTGGGACTTCAGTACTATCCCGAGCAAGGTAGTGGCTACGTACAAGAACAACACCATCAAGCCGACTACATTCGGTGATGAGATACGAAGCCAGGCTGACAGGTTTGGTGTGCCGATTGTGGCTGTGGAGAATAACAAGTTTGATAGTGCGATTGAGCGCTTGCGACAGCTCAACTATCCGAATATGTACTTCCAGGAGCTTGACCCTACGCGTGTTGGACCGCCACCAACTACGCGCACGCTTGGATGGAATACGAACGTGGACACGAAGCCAAAGATGATCTACCAGCTCCTCAAGGCGGTCGCTGATGGGCACGCTGAGCTTTCGGATAAGGACCTCATTGCCGAGGCACGGTCCTATACTCGTGACGACCTCATGGATAAACCTGATGATGTGCGCCTTACCACCAGGCATTTCGACTTGCTCATTGCTGCAGCAATCGGGTATTGGATGAAGGATTTCGCAACGGTTCCAACCACGACAGAGGCGTATCAACAGGATGCTTATGAGCGTACTGGCCTTGAAAATGAATAACAGAGATGACTACATGCGCTGTAAGATATGCAAGGAGCTCTTTAAGCATGAGCAGTGCGTGCTCGATCCGATAAAGGGGTATCTCTGTCCGAGAGGATGCGAACCACCGTACAACCAGGAGCCGTACGAACCACCAATAGACGATGAGTAAACCTACATTTATACAAAAGACTTGTGAGCGATGCGATAGGCAGTTTTCTATACCAAATATAAAAGAGTCACGAGCGCGTGAGTTACTCATCCAGTTCAAACCATGTACCCACTGTGGGTTTGTTGCCGACTCGAAGCATGTAAAGAACAATCGATCCGGCCGATGCTTGGACTGTTCGATACCATTCCATATCATCGATCATCATGGGAAAGGATGGTGTGAGCGATGCTATCGAAGACATTACCGCCATGCAGTCCGTGACATACATACACCGATTTCATAGCATAGTGTCATGGCATATACTCCATCTGAATCTGAGAAAAAGGAAGAAATTCCTGTTGGTGATTCTACAGAGCTTGAGAATAGCGCTGAAGAAAAACTTCTCAACTTAGAATCGCGCTACAAGAACATGACCAAGGACCAGCTTGCATCGCACGCTGTTGATGTGGCGACTAATCAGATCCTTGCATGTGGCGACTTCAAGCAGCCACGCATGACTCGTATACAGAAGTTTTGGAACCTGTATGACGGTAAGACACCGAAGAAGCTCCGACAGCTTTTCAACGTGCCTATCCCTGTGTTCCCTGGCATGGTGGATACACTCAACGCGCAGTACGACACTCCGGTGTTGCTCGACTTCAAGGAGGCTGATGCGTCTGACTACTTCAAGGTGCAGAAGCTCAATGGTGCTTTCCAGCTTGAAGTCATGGACTCATCTGAGAATAGCAAGTGGGATGAGAAGCTCACCCTCGCGCGCTCTCATGCGATCATCACCGGCCGAGGCATCCTCGAGTATTCTGTATCAAGTGACCCTGAGTATTCTTCTGATCTCTCGGTGATTGGTCTCGAGGACTTCAACTTCCAGCCTCGTGGTGGCGGCAAGCTCGAGAACCACCTTTTTGCAGGTACTGAAGATGTGGAGAAGACGAAATCTGAGCTCGTGAAGGGTGCCCTTTCAGGTTTTTATGATAAGAAGCAGGTTACAACGCTCATCAGTCGATGCGAAGACCGACAGTATCTACCGAGTGAAACGATTGGTATCAGTGAGAAGCTCAATCGTTTCAAGGCGCTCGGTCTTGATGCTGCGAACAACTCGTATGTTGGTGAAGCAGTCTACCGGCTTGTAAACCATATTTTAAATATCGACGGTACACGCTACTACCTCTGCTTCCATCCATGGTCAAAGACATGGCTGCGCTTCGAGAAGCTCAAGGACACGTACAGCTCGGACCTTTTCCCATGGGTTACATACGCGACTCACTTGAACGACAAGAACTTCCTCTCAAAGAGTTTCGGTGATGACATGTATCCTGCTGCGGATGCGATTGTAGCGATGTTCAACCAGGAGCTGACCAATCGTGAGAAGCAGAACAATCACTCACGCGCATACGATAAGGCTATGTTCCCTGATGTGCGTAAGCTCGATGAAGCAATGCACCGACCGGATGGACTCGTGCCGTTTGATTCTAAGGGCGGGACGCTACGTATCTCGGAGGGTATTTATGAGTTCAAGGTGGGTGAGCTCAATGGAACAGTGAACCTCATTGACTGGATCAGTGGCACACTCGGTCGCAACACTGGAGCGAGTGATCTTGCACAGGGCTCTGTACAAGAAGTGTCCAAGAAGGCATCGGTCACGTTCGCTGAGCAGAAGTCTGTCTCTAAGCGTATTTCATGGTCCTCTAAGCCATTCCAGGGCATGATGGCTGACCTCGGTAAGCGTTTCATGTTCGGTCTCAAGGATCACATGCCTGCAAAGATGGCTATTCGCCTCATGGGTGAAGGTGGCTGGGATTGGGATGAGATTACACGCTTGGACCTCGATACCAAGAAGGATGTGAACGTGTTCATCATCTCAACGGATCAACAGATGCGTGATAGCGAGATGAAGGCTAAGCGTCGATCTGAGGCACTTGCACTCGTTGCACAGAGCCCGAACATCAATGGCAAGAAGCGCGATGAGGAAATCCTACGTTCAGTGGGTGAGTACGATGACCTTGAAGTGGCTGAGTTCTTGGATGTGAAGACATACTCGGACCGTAAGTCTATTGCGAAGGCTTCAGTGTCGATTGACATGATTCTTCGTGATGAGAAGCCAGACATCTGGTATGGCGCAACTACTGCGTTTATGCAGAAGATCAAGGACTTCGCTGATGATAAGCGTTCGACGCTCGGACCGAAGTACAAGACCCTTATTGAGTATGCGATGCAGCATGCTGATATCGTGCGCGAGAACATTGAGCGACGTGTTGCTGAGGATGGTGTTGTTGCTGCGCGTAATCCTCAAGGGCAAGCGTCTGCACAGGCTCAGGGAGGTGGAGCAGGACCAGTGGAGAATCCACAAGCTGAGCATCCAAGTATGAATGGAGGTATGAGTCGCGCAATGAGCGTGGCTGAACAGGCTGTATGAACAAGGAAATAGAAACTCTACGTGCACGGTTCCTTGCTTCTGATGTTGATGAGGAGGATCGAATCGAGAATGAAAAGACTCTCAAGGAATGGGAGGATGGTCTGGTACAGAATACTGTGTATCTCGAGTGGCAAAATCACGATATCACCAAGGAGATTGCAGCGAAGATGAAGGATGAGTACAGGGATTTTGCATTGCAGCTTGCAAGCAACAGAATGCTCACTGATGAACAGCGTCGCTCGATATGGGCGAAGCAAGATGCGTGTGTGTTCATACTTTCTTTGACTGAGAAGAACGCAAAGGGTGAACTTGAACGTATTGAGAAAGCAATCAGACAAGCGGTGTCCGTGACATAGGATATACGCTTTATTACCATTGAATAGAATACTAATAATTAATTATTTTTTTATGGCTAAGCCAAAGAAGGAAGAGGAAGTAGTTGAAAAAACCGCAGAAGAAACTACTGAAGAAGCTGCTGAAGAAGCTGCTTCAGGTAAGGCTTCTGGTAAGAAGGAGGTCACTGTCTCATGGCGTGGCCGTTCACGCGTGTACAGCAAGGAGCTGCACGGTCCTGACTTTCTTGCGCTTGCGAAGGAATTTGCAGCGAAGGTTGAAGGAAACGTGGCGTAGTTTTCAGGGAGCCTTTACGGGCTTCCAAAAAACAACACCACGTTGTTTCCCGCCGAGCGACGGCATTATTCGCTCATCGTTATAGGACGTTAAAACCTATCCCTCGTAGAACGAGGCTATAAACACTCTATGAATGAAGATGACTATAAGAAGGAACTTGAGGCAAGCGGTATCGAAGTTGTTGAGGATAAGCCAGCAGAGAAGCCGGAAGATCCGAAACCTGAAGTAACGAAGCCTGAAGAGAAGCCTTCTGAGGTTGAGAAGCATGCAGATTCTGCTGAAAAGCCAGAGGATGCAGAAAAACCAACAACGGACGAGAAGCCAAAGCGATCTATCTATGAAGAATACAAGGACAAGAAGTCCGAGTTGAGAACAGAGAAAGAAGCGCGGGCACAAGCAGAACAGGAACGAGATGAGCTCAAGACCAAGTTGGAAGCGATAGAACAGGCGAAGACACCCGAAGAGAAGCAGGAAGCGAAGGATGAGCTCGAGGCGTTTGCCCAGGAAACTAACACAGACCCCGAAGCGCTCAGACGGATGCGAGATCTCTTTCTCAAGGATGTGAAGCCAGGTTCTGACATTTCCAAGGAGGATATCGAAGGGTTCAAAAAGTTTCAGAAGGAGCACTCACAAGCTATTGAGAAGCAACAGTTTGAGGAGGAGTTCGCTTCTGTCATCCCAATGCTTAAGGACTTGATGCCAGGTGCGTCAGAAGAGGAAATGAAGGTGGTTAAGAACAAGATCGACCAGTTGTCCCATACCAAGGACTTCTTCGATAAGGAACTTGACTACGTCATTTTCAAAAATAAGGATGAGCTCACTAAGCTCGTATCGCCCAAGAAGCGCGGAATGGAGGGTAAGGGTAAGAAGGACGTGACGGAGGAGACGTTTACGTTTGATCCGAACGCCGACTACTCGAAGATGACCCTCAAGGAGCGTGAACAATGGGAAGAAAGTTACGCAAAACTTAGTAAGCACGAAGGCCTTTCTACTGATTCGCAGGGACGCAAGATTCTCATCTAAGTTGTTGGCAACACTTATTTAATTTGTCAATAATATTATTATGAACCCGAACACAATGACGTTTAAGACGGTATTCTCGAATGAATACCAAATGTCACACTTCAAGGAACCTGTGTACCAGATCCTTGCAGATACTCGCCTCGAGGCTGACCTTACCAAAGGCCAGACTATCGCGCGATCATTTGCATCTGATGTACAGGTGAATGACATGGGTGGCGATGGTAGTTACTCAACTCAGGCGATCACTGATACGCAGGAGACCCTTGTGATTAACAAGGAAAAGGAGGCTTCGATCTACATCAAGAAACTTGATGAACTTCAGGCTCACCTTCCTGTTAAGATCAAGTACGGTCGCAAGCTCGCAAACGCTCTCATCAATCAGATTGATGGTGACGTGCTTCTTGCAGCGTACCAGGGCGCAGGTACTACGCTCGATGATGGTTCTTTTGCGGGTACAGCAGGCAATGGTCTCATTGTTACCGCATCAAATGTAGCGACTGTGTTCACCACAGCGATGCAAAAGCTCCGCTTGAAGAACGTGGTGTACAACAAGCGCTTCCACGGTGGAATGAAGCTAGAAGTGCCAGAAGGTATGCCGATTGCTGTTATCTCTCCTGAGATCTTGAGTTACATCGAGCTCTACCTTGGAGGTAAGGACACGCTTCTCGGAGATCAGGTATCTCGAAACGGATACTCTGGTTACTTCATGGGCTTTGAACTCTTTGTTTCAAACGCACTCCCATGGACTGCGGTACTCTCATGCGCGACTATTGCAACTGACACTGACACGGTAGTAATCAACGGCGTTACGCTTACGGCTGATGCTGATGGTGCTGCGGTGGGTGCTGGTCACTGGTCAATCCAGGGTGCAGCAGACGCTTGCTGGGCTTCGTTCACTGAGCTTGTAAATGGTACTGGTACTGCTGGTGTAGACAACTACATCGATGTATCAGCAGCAGACCGTCGCAAGCTCAAGAACATCACTGCCGTGCATGATACGAACGCAGATACTATCACTTTCACATCTTCAGGATGGGGAACAGTTGAAGTGTCTGAAACGCTCACTGCAGCAGGCAATGTGTTCACTACAGGTAAGGAGATTATTCACCCACTCTTTGCACTCTCAAAGTCAGTCTCACTTGTGATTCAGAAGAATCCAAGCCTTGAGGAGAACTTTGTTTCAGGCAAGGTTGGACGTGATTACATCGCGTGGACCGTCTACGGTATCAAGGTCTTCACAGACCAGGCACCACAGATTGTCGCTCTCTCTGTAAACTCAGCAGCGTTCACAGCTTCATCAACCGATCCTAAATAATAGCTAACTATTAACCCTATATGATTAGTTTTCTCAAAGGAGCAGGACTCGTCATCGTTGGAGTTGTAGTTGCACTATTACTTAACGGTGTGAACAGCACGAGTGAGCTCGGTGCGGTATATAACAATGTTACACAGAACTTCAGTGCTGGGCTCACGTCTACCACTGGTGCGTTCAGTTCGACATTGACTGCACTTGCTCCGGTGTACGCCCCAGGTGGGGATGTGACGCTTACGGCTGCACAGTCTGGTTCTATCGTAGCTATGAACACTGCAGGTCAAGACGTAACGCTTCCACCGGCTTCAACGTCAGTGGGCGCATACTACCGATTTGTGGTTACAAGCGCTGTAGCGACTACGAACATGACGATCGTGAGTGATCCGGCTGATACTATCAACGGAACTCTCATTGTCGCAGGTGCGGTTGTAGACTGCGATGCTACTGATGCTCTCAACTTCGTGATTGATGGTGAGAACGTCGGTGACTACGTAGAACTTTATACGGATGGTACGAGCTGGCTTATAGGCGACTCTGGTGTACTTACATCAGCGAAGATGACCTGTACAGGTTAGTCTCTCCACTCAGACCCTTTATGGGGTCTGAGATGGGGGGAGTAATGTATAATAAATTAATATCATGAACACCATCAAGAACATCATCCTCGTAGCAGCATGTGCAATGTTTATCGGAGTAATCTTCGTAACATTCCAAGCGTCACGACTTTCAGCAGCACAGCCAGACCTTGAGGCACGTATTGCAAAGACATCAACTTCATCAGTAGGGGTTTACACTTCAAGTGAAATCGCGCGTGAAGTAACATCTTGTGCATCTCGTGTGGTTACGACCAATGAGCGCATCTACTTGTCTTTCGATGAGGACTTCACGCCAACTGGTCCTACTGCGGGGCATTACCAGGCAGCATCTACTACCGTCACGTATGAGTCTGACCTGTTCGGATGTGGAGCGATCACCGCACGCGCAGGAGCAACGACCACAGTCACGATGACCGAGTTCAGGTTCTAATAAACACGTATGCTTCCACTCCGTACATCCGCAAATTTCACGGTGGTACGCCAGATAGCGAACCACCTAGATACAGACACGAACTATGTTCGCGCGGTTATACGGAACGCATACAGTGATGCGATTATTACGACACTTGATCTCACTGACCGAGGAGCACAACGCTTCTCGGCTAATTGGAAAGTCCCTCAAGACCCAAGCGGTGAGGGATTTTACGTATCAATCGTTACGTCTGTTTACACTGATGCTGGGTACACGACCAAGAATCAGAACTACGGTGATGAGGAGACTACGTACCTGGTGACTGACCGTGACCGTGTTGGTGGCGGTCCTGGCATGGTGAATAGTGGTGTAGATTCACGCACGGTGCGTCGCATCTTCCAAGAAGAGTTTGCGAAGGCTCGTGAAGAGGACGAGGAAGAGGAACCCGAAGAAGAAGAGGAGGAGCCAATGGATTTCACTCCTATTCTTTCGGCTATCATCGCATCCAATAAGGACCTGAAGGCATCACTCAAGCCAGTGAAGCCTGAGAAGGTTGACCTGAAGCCGGTCCAGGAGCAGTTACAGCAGGTCCTTACTGCTATCGCAGAAAAGGAAGTGACTGAGCCTACTGATCTTGGGCCGGTCTTGGAGAAGCTCACGGACTCTGATGAGAATAATGACCTCACACGACAGGAGGTTGTTGAGCTCGTCAAAGAAAACACAGAATCTCTGAAGAAGGAGATCACAGGTACCCTTCCGAAGATCATTGCTGAGCTTTTGGGCAAAACGAAGTTTCAGATTGCTGCAACAACAGCAGTCATGTCACTTCCAAAGGAGAAAAAAGAGCAGGAACCTATACCTTTTGATATAAGTAAACTTTCATCATGATCACCACCGGCGAAGAACTCACCAGTTTTATAACATCGCTCAACGCGGGTGCGAGCATTGAGGACACGTTGCTTGATGTGCTTGTTGATAACGCTCGAGCGATTCTTGAGGAAGAGCGCCCGTGGATGGTGCTCCGTAAGACAGACACGAGTAAGACAGTTACTCCTGCAAGTACCTGGCAAACTGCTATCGATCTATCTTCGATCACTGACTTCTCACGCTTTTACATGAATCAGGATGGAGTGGTCATCAAACTCTTTGATGGAGGTGATCGTGTTGAGCATTATTATCTCAAGACGTTCGACCAGAGGCTTGAATACAAGGATGTCTCGTACACCTGTGTATACGATGAGAATACCAAGACATTGTATCTCAATGGAGTAGTGCCATATTCAGGGACGCTGTACATACCGTACATGTCTACCTCGGATGCTATTGACCTTACGAGCAGTGCTGCAGTGTGGACCAAGTTCCCGCCTCGTTTCCTTGCAGTGCTTGGGTACTACGCGGTGGGTATCTACAAGGGTGCTGTGGATTACGATGATATTAACCGCAAGATGCTTCCTGCAAATGCACAGGTGCTCGGCGCGCTTAAAGATGCTATGACCTCTTGGGATAATGAGAAAGCCTTGGCTTCAATTCAGTCAAACGATCCTACTGAATTTCCTGGGGGTTATCCGAGAGCTGGTGCTGTCAATAGACATGAATAAAGACTGCTTACATTGTAAAAACATTTTTCACATCTCTCCAAGTAGGGAGATGACAAAGAAGTTTTGTTCTATGAAATGTTATTCTCAATCAAGGATAACTAAGGTTGAGTATAAATGTAGACAATGTGGTACTTCGTTTTTGGCCTTCAAAAGTCGTGCAAAATATGGTCGGGCACAATTCTGTTCATCAAAATGTATGTATACGGCAAATAGTGCTGAAAATAATCATCTTTGGAGAGGTGGTGTTACATCAGAAAGTAAAAAGATTCGTACTTCAAAAGCATATAAAGATTGGCGTGTCGCAGTTTTTGAACGTGATAATTACACCTGTCAAGATTGCGGTAGCCGTGGTGTAGAGTTACAGGCAGATCATATAAAACCATTTGCTTATTTTGTTGAATTAAGACTCGTTTTAGAAAATGGCAGAACGCTATGCGTACCTTGCCATAAGAACACTCCAACATTTGCAAATGGAGCAAAGAAGCTGTACGAGCATAGTAAATTACTTTCATGATACAGGACTTCACATTATCAAAATTCTACGGACTGCAGACATCAGTTCGTGACACCAAGACGCTCAAGCCTGGTTACTCTCCGAGTAGCAAGAACTGGCTTACGTCTTCGTTCAATGATTCGATTGAGCTTCGCCGTGGGTACGCTCTCCTTGGATCTACACGACAGGAGGGTAGTGGAAAGATCACGGGACTTGGAGTAGGGCTTCGATATGACGGTGTTTCCGTGCCGTTCTATTCACATGGTCGTAAGTTGAAGTATTACAATGAAACCACTGGCGACACAGCAGAGATTGGAACTGATACGCTTCCTGTAACAGCAGATGGTGAGGATGTGTGGTTCCGTTCATATCAAGGCCTCGCAGGGTCCTTCATGTTCGCTGGGTCGCCTAATTCGGGTGTATACAAGATTCCAACAGCAAACCCTGGTAGCGCGGTGGACCAAGCTGTTTCAAACTATCGATGGGGCGTATTTCATATTGGCCAGAACCGTGCCTTTGCCGGACAGCGCAATGGTACTGTTTCAGGTAACAACGACAAGACAGGTCTGTACCTTTCATATATCGATAAAGACCAACTTTCAGACTATACACACGTTACCTCAGAGTCACTTGGCTCTTCCGGCTCTACTACATACACAGGGACGCTTGCAGAGCGCACCGGAGTACGTACTGTCATGTACGTGGAGATCACTGATGGTACGGAGACGTTCAAGGATGACCGTAACGGCAATCTCGTCGGTAGCGCAGGAGGAACCGGCACGATCAATTACGCTACAGGTGCGTATTCAGTGACGTTTGCAGCGCCAGCAGCAGGTCCAGTTGTGGGTGACTACTACCATGAAACTGCGACATCTGCTGGCATCCTTGACTTCACCGGCAGTGCAAACGGGCAAGGTAAGTCGTTTCGCCAGGACGATGGCGGTGGAAACTTCATGGCTGTGTTCAACATCAACACCATTGAATACTGTCTTCACCAGCTCAAGACATGGCAGCTTACGACTACACTTGATGATACAGGTACAACGAACCTACCGTACCGAAACGTCGGTATTCCGTACCAACGTGCTGCGTGCCAGACACCAGATGGTATCTTGCTTGCTGATCTCTCGCGCCCGACTGACCCGAAGTTTAGGAAGATGCAGGTGCTCCAGGGAACTAATATACAGACGATTGAACCGCTTTCTATATCAGACGACTTGGATATCTCAGGGTACGGTTTCGATAAATGCGTAGCGTTCCGATGGGGCGACTATGAGATTTTCTGTGTTCAGGAGCTTGTGGCAGGAGTACCGAATGAATACAACTCGGTCATGTTCGTGCACAATGTTGTATCAAACGCCTGGGATGTGCTCGATTATTATGCTTCGTGTCTCGAGGAGTACAACGGTACTCTGATTGCAGGTGACTCAGTGACGAACAACTTGTATACGCTCTTCTCTGGTTTTGATGAGGATGGGGATATCATTGAAAACCACTGGACATCGAGTGATCTTAACCTCGGTACTCCTCATTTGAAGAACTGTAGGCGCATCGTAATGGATGGCCTTATCCAACAGGACCAGAGCCTTAAGGTTTCGCTATCTTTTGATGGTGGTGACTTTGTTGAAAAGTTCACCATTGAAGGTGACGGTGCCTATGTAGACACCGGCATTGAAACTACCATAGGCTCACAGACTGTTGGCTCTAAAGTAATCGGAGGCGGTGGCGCTGTAACAGCTTCACCATATGAGGTTGATTTCCCAATCAACTCAGATCGATTCGTAGATGTCCGTGTAAAAATTGAAGCTATGGATATCGGCTTCGTATCTGTGAACTCAATTACATTCAAGGATATCCGCGACAAGGGACGTAAGAATTTGCCAATTAGAACTCGATAAATGCGTGACATACAAAGCCAGTTTAGTACTATATTAATATGAATATCCTACATTCTATCGGTGCCGGAGTTGCTGCGTTGGGACTCTTTGTTGGTGGACTCTTTGGGTACGCGCCAGTTTCAGATAACCTTGGTGCAGAACTACCTTCAGGTACTGCGGTCTTTGAGACCTCACTTGCAACAGGTATTACAAACCTTTCTACGAGCATGGTACTCACCTCAAATACAATACGAGGCGGGGGTACGCTTTCAGGCTATGAATGCTTCACTATTGACGAAGGATCGGCACAGGCTGAGTACGTGTGCGGTACAGTTGCTACGAACACCGTGAGCTCGCTCGAGCGCGGTATCAGTCCTGAAGATGGGGTAACGTCTCTCTCAGACCTTACCTTTTCTCATCGACGTGGTGCGAATGTGAAGATCACAGACTTCCCGCTTATCCAACGACTCCGCGCACAGAACTCAGGGGATGGCACGTTTGATGCGCCTATAAAATACGCTGCTTCGGTTTCGACTACTACGCTCTCAGCAGAAGGTCAAAACATCGCGAGTGTTGCCTATGCGAACTCGCTTTCATTTGGTGCAGTTGCTGCAGCGAACGAGACTACAGCAGGGTTCACTGAACTCGCTACAGCTCAGGAAGCAGCAAGCTCTACCTCGCTTGGTAGTACAGGTGCACGTCTCTCTTTGAGCACAACACTTTCAACATCAACTGCTCCAGCAAGTGGACATGTGGTAGTGATGACAGGTATTGATGGGAATATCGCATCTGGCTTCATACCTGATACGATTGGTAGCACTTCAATTACGGCCTATGCTGCATCTTCATCGGCATACACATACACGAAGCCTACAGGACTCAAGCATATTATTGTTAAGGGCCAAGCAGGAGGTGGTGGTGGAGGTGACAGTACTTCAAGTGGTGGTGGTGGTGGTGGTGGTGGTGGATATTTTGAAGTATTTATTGCAGCTTCAAGTCTTAGTGCTACAACTTCATTTCGTGTAGGTCTTGGTGGTACTGGCGCTCCTAACACAACATCGGTAGGTACAGTTGGTAGTAGTACTATATTCGGAAACTTTGCAACAAGTACTGGTGGAACAGGAGGATCAACTGGTGGTAGTTCTGCTGCGGGGGGTACTGCAACAGGTGGCTATTTCAAATTCTCCGGTCAAAATGGAAGTGCTAATTACTCTGATGGAAACCAAGGAGCGACTACCGAATATTCGGGTATAGGCGGTGGTTCATACTGGGGATATGGGACCACATTTGAAGGGCTACAAGGTGGATACGGGTATGGGTACGGAGGAGATGGTGGTTCAGCAGGTGGTGGTGCGGGAGGTAACGGTCTACTCATAATCACAGAACACTACTAATATGGCTACAGGACGCGCAGCATCGATTCAAAGAAACAGCGAGCGCCGAGCGCGTAACGTGGCTTCTAAGTCGTCCTCAGCTTCTGCACCGTCCTCATCGTCAACGACTGTCACAACTGCGCCATCAACCGAGCCAGTTGTAAGTGGTTCCCTCAAGGACCTTTCGATAGGACTTGCGAATCAGCCAGGAGGCGGTGCTTCCGGTTCAGGCGGTGGCTCAGGCTCCCTCAAGGACCTCTCTATCGGCCTCGCGCAAGGTAATGCTATCACCCAGGATGACATCGCTGATGCTCAGAGTGGAGGTGCGTCACTTGCAAGCCGTACAGCAGCACCGGCTTCTGGTGGTTCAACTGCGCCTGGATCTACTGCACCTGCATCATCACCACAGACAGGTGTTGGCGGTGAAGATGGCGGTAGCTACTACTCTCGATATACTCGTGAAGAGGATGAGGAGCCAGTAGTCGAAGATGTGAACCTTGAGGACATTCAGAAGAAGATGACGCGTGACGCTCAAAAGGAAATCAACTCGCTCTATAAATACGAGAAGTCATTGCTCGAAGAGCAGGCAGGTATTAATGCAAAAGATGAGCGTAGTACCGCTTCTATAAATACACTTACTGGCCTCGCTGGGTCTACCGAAGCAAATATAAATCAACAGCAAACTACTGATAAAGGTAAGCAGGCGAATCAACTCATCCGTGACCAGGTTCAAGTAAAGGTCCAGGGCATTCTATCGAATATCCGTAAGGACGCGCTCGAGCAGTATAAGTTTGAGAAGTCTGAGTCGCGCCTTGATGCAGCCGAAGCTCGTGAAGCTGCTGCGTCTCGAAGAGAGAACGCAACGAACAACATCACACTTCTCGCCCAGACAGGTGCTACATCAGATGGTTATAAGACTACTGATCCTGAAGGGTATGCATACCTTGCTAAGCAGGTGGGTGGTGAGGACATTCTTAACGCTATGTTCACACTGAACCGACCACAGGACACGATTCTTGATAAGAAGGTGGAAGGCGGGAAGTACGTAATTGCGTTTCAAAATCCTCTTGATGGAAAAATCCGTATTGAGACTGTTGACCTTGGACTACCGCCACAATATTCAAAGACTGTAGATGCAGGTAATCGAATCCTCGCGATACCTGATAATTGGGATGGCGATCCATCAAGCCTCATTACGATCAATAAGGGACTTACTCCTGGTCAGTCTGCTGCAGGAAGTGGCGGTGACATGTATGGTGGATACAACGATGACCAGAACAAGGTCATTACTCGTGTGGATGATAAGGTCTCGAAGAACGACACCTACAAGAAGACCAACAACATGCGTGGGTATGTTGATAACGTAACGAATGCACTTGCACTCGGTACTGGAACAGGAGACCTTGCTGCTATCAACCAATTCCAAAAGGTTATTGATGAAGGCGCGGTTACTCGTGACCAGGACGTGAAGCTCATCCAAGCCTCACAGTCGCTTGTAAACAAGCTACAGACTAAGGTGAAGGGGCTTGAAGAGGGCGACCAGCTTTCACCGGAACTTCGTACAGAGATGGCTGCAGCAGTCACTGCACTGTACGGTGCTCAAGTGAAAGCTCTTTCAAAAGACCCATTCATACAGAGCAAGAAGTCAGAGCTTGAGCGTTATGGAGTAGATCCTAACGACACCATCATTGGTGAGCTTGGAGCGTTCTCAGGTGGCGGTCAGCAACTACAAGGGCCAGACGGCCAGCTCTACGACGCTTCTGACCTTACAAATGAGGAGTACCAGGAAGCACTTGCGAACGGGTATACTGAAGCATAACTATGGCATTTCAGGATAAACTAAAACCAGTCAGCACATCAACGCCTGGGTTTCAGGCGAAGCTAAAGCCTGTGCAGCAGGCATCTTTTTCGGCTCCTGCACCTGCACCAAAGAAGGATGGCTTTTTGAAGAGTCTCGCTAAGGACGTGGCAGAAACACTTGTAGTGAAGCCTATAGCACGCGCTACAGAGCTTGCTACGCGTACTCTGGCACCTAACAGCTTGGCAGCAAGGGGGTACCAAGAAGCAGGACCAATGAAGACCTTGGGTCTTGATATAGATAAACAAAAAGCCTTTGGGCAGGGTGGTTTGAGGCAACTCGTTGGAGAGAATCTCAACGCTGCTTCTTATATGATTGGTGGAGGTAGCGCAGGTACTGTTGCGAAGGCAACTCTGAAAGGAAGAGTCCTACAAGGCATGTGGCAGGGTGCAAAAGGAGGCGCAGTAAGCGGTGCTCTGTACGGTACTGGTGAGGAGCTTCAGAAGGATGAGTCAACCATAGGTAGTGTAGCGAAGCAGGGAGTGATTGGTGGCGCTCTGGGTGCTGTAGGCGGTGCAGTCATCGGTGGAGTTCTTCCGGTGTCTGTTGCAGCGTACAGAGGTGCTCGTGAGGCTCTTAACCCGAACAACATCATGCAGCGTGTTGCTCGCATCAATGCGCTCGATCAGGAGAAGTTTGCAAATACTGCAGGTGAGAGTGTCGGCGAATACTTGGTGAAGCGTGGTATCTACGGTAACGATGAGGAGATTATCGGACAGCTTGCAGATCGATTCACGAAGTCGAAGGACGTTGCTGATGAGTCACTTTCAAAGCTCGCAGGTACCTGGAAACACGGTACTGTCGAGGATGTGCTTAATGAGCTCGGAGAGCGTGAGATGCGTATCTCGACCAGGAACGTACCTTCAAAGGACCTCAATCGTGTTCGTGAGCTCGGTACCAAGTACAACAAGCAAGGGCTTACCATGTCCGAGATCAATGAAGTCAAGCGCATGTACGAGCGTAACGTGAAGCTCGGCTACCTCAAGGAGAACAACACCGAGAAGGTGGCGCAGGCTACTAATCTCGATGATGCACTCCGCGAGTGGCAGTTTGCTCAAGCTGAACAGCTCGGCCTCAAGAATCTCGGTGAGATCAACCGTGAGACACGTCTTGCACGTCAGTTGGGTGATGCACTCTTTAAGAAGAATGAGCGTGCAGGTGGTAATAACGCGTTTGGCCTTACTGATGCCATCCTTATTTCAGGTGGTGATGCGCGCGCGATTGCTATGCTCCTTACGAAGAAAACCCTTGGTAGCAAGGGGGTACAGTCTGCAATAGCTAAAAAGATCGCTCCTGCAGCGACCGTAGGCCAGCCTAAGGCAGTCACTGTTCCGGTGGCACTGAAGAATACTGTGCAGGATCTGAACCTTCCGAAGCCGAACACAGGCATACCTTCAGTGATCATGGGGACTCAGAACAAGGCAGCTCCTCGTAAGGGTGTGCTTCCGGTTAAGGCGACAGATGCGAAGCCGATGCCAGAGTTACCAGATGACCTTACGCTTCCTAACAAGCGTCCATTCGGTGAACTTGATTTTAAGACAAAGGGAAGCACTGTTCCAGTAAAGACAGGTGTGCTTCCGGTTAAGATGGATTCTTCCAAGCCAAAACCCCCACAATCGCTACCAGAAAAAGTATCATCAACATTACCTGCAACAATACTCGGTAAATCAGGAAAAGCAAAGGCTGCTGCTGTGGATAGAGATACTTCGCTAAAAGTACCTAAGTCGGATGCGGGCACTGTAACCAACAACAAGAAGTTGCAAGCCTTTAGAGAAGGGAAAGGAAGCCTAGAAGGAGGCTACATCCGAAACCCATTATCAAAAGAAAGTCAAGGCGTATCATCAACTAATAATACCACAAGACTTGGATCAGTGCTTCCTAAGAAAGTGCCTACCGGAACACCAGACCCTACGCTCCGTACTAAGCGTGAAGTCTCTGCTAAGACAATGAGTGGTGAAAAGTTTACAGTTCCATCAGGTACGGTGCTTAAGCCGATGGTTGATGGCGCAAAGGTTACTATAGAGGTAGGTGGTAAGACTTACACCATTCCAAAGAACCAATACCAGAACCTCGTAGGTCAATCTGATAGAGCTACCGCTACACCTTTTGCTCCTGAGTTGAAAGATACTGTGGAGACCGTGAAGGGCGCAAAGAAAATTGAGGAGGCCGATATAGAGGCTCTACTTGATGATGAGGTTGGTGAAGGAATGACTAGAGATGATGCAATCGAATTTCTTAAGAGAGAGGAGGATTTTGTTGACCAGGACACTAAATACTCGCAGTACACCCTAGACGGCGGAGAGAACTACCGTGAGATTCTAATACGAGCACCCGAAAAAGAATTAGACTTAGATGCTCTAAGGAAAGACGGTTGGAAAATCAAAGAGATGGGTGAGGACGTGCTGGATGCACGCTCTCCTAGTGGGGAGTACTTGGGAAGAATAAGTAAATTGAGGTTGGCAGAAACATTGGGTAAATCTAATGTCTACAAATCCTCACACTGGTCAGAGCCAAACGTGGTCTCTCACATCCGCATGAACGAGCGTACCGTAGACGGCAAGAAGTATGCCTTCATGGAGGAGTTGCAGAGTGACTGGGCGAGAGAGGGAAGGGATAAGGGGTTTGCACAGGATTTGTCTAACTTAAAAGAATCAGATTTAAGAGTCGGTAAATCAGGGCTTGGTACTGAAGGTAGAGAGTACGCCATCTTCATGGGTGACGATTTCATTACATCATTCGCTACAGAACAAATTGCAAAGAAAAATCTACCAGGAGTACTCAAAGATTTACAAAAAGGTAACATTGTTACTGGTAAAATCCCTAATAATCCTCTCCTCAAGAACTGGCAAATCCCTACCACTAAGCGTGCTCTCATGGAAGCCGTAGACAGTGGAGCAGACCGCTTTGCGTGGATTAACGGAGAGCAGACGAGTGCGAGGTATAACTTGGCGACGCATGTTGAGGAGGTGAAGTGGGGTAAACGAACTACAGGCGGTCAAGAAGTTACTTCGGTTGATATTATTCCGCAGTCAGGTGGTAAGAACGTATCGGTAGATGTAGATAATACAGGAACAATTGTTGGCTCAGTACAGCAATCAGACTGGAAGGGCAAAAAACTCGATGAAGTACTCGGTAAAGGCCTTGCTGACAAAATCATGGAGAAACCAGACGGCACCCTCTCAGGTGATGGTCTGTCCTTTGGTGGTGAGTGGGCAAAGAACCTTTATGACCGACAGGTGCGTGACATCGTGAAGAAGCTGACAGGTGCTGAGGTGAAGACGGTGGATATGGGACTTGGAAGTGGAGCGAAAGTAAAACAATGGGCAAGTGAGGAGTTTGGTACAAAACTTACCTACAAGCAGATGGAGAATGAGGGAGTTGGTTTAGTAATTAGACCAATAGAAGGTGGTCAAAATTATGTTGTAACCGACTTACTAGGTGACGGTAAGTTTAAGGCGGTGCCGAAGTCAGCATACTTTGCAGAAGTGTATGACCCAGCTATCGGTATAGAAAATACATACAAAAAAGCACGACCAGATAGTGAGCTTACACAATTCAAAGAAACCTTCGACATCTCAACACCTACAGCCGTTCAACAATACATCGACCTCACCCCAGAGGTAAAAGCGAAGATCCAAAGTAAAGCACCGTCATTCGACATGGAGAATCCGAGTGTTGCAGACGGTCTACCACTTCTTCTTCTGATGCTCGGGGCATCGTATACATCACAAGAGAGTAATAATTCGTGACATACACACTCTAAAGGTTAGAATAGGAGCATAATGAAAGAAGTCCTCATAGCTCTCTGGCTTGGTATTCTGTCGCTCTTCGGTATGACACCGGAAGCGACTATGCTCGGTGGCGGTCCTGGCACTATCAACCAGCTTGAACAGTGGAAGGCTACGAGCACGCCATCGGCTATCACACAGAACGTATACGGTAAGCCTATCCTCATCACCGGCCTTGATGATGGATGTGTGGAGCTCCTCAATGGTCTTGCTACCACCACTACAGGACTACCGTGTGGATCAGGTTCAGGTGGGGGTGGGCTCAGTACAACATCACCATTCACAGCAGGTGATCTTGTACAAGTCGTTGACGATGGCACCGTACGTAGTATTGCCACATCATCGCTCGGCATTACCTCATCACAGTGGACTACCAATGGCTCGAACATTTACTACAACACAGGGAATGTAGGTATTGGTACCACGTCTCCCTACGCAAAGCTCTCGGTTAATGGTGGAAGTTCTATTGGTCCGATTATCTATTCGTCTGGATATCAGACCAACAGTCCGATTTACAGCAACACTTGGATAGATCTTGGGGTTACATCAGGACATGCGATGGGTGCAATTACCCTGAACGCAAACAGCGGGGCGGGTGTTGCTGGTATCGGTCTTGAGTCTGCGGACGCGAATAATGGAAATCTCACGTTCTCAACACGCGGAACAAGTGTATGGGCAGAGCGGATGCGCATTACGAGTGCAGGCAACGTCGGTATCGGGACGACGACTCCTACTGAGAAGTTGGTGATAAGCGGAAACACGGTTACAACCGGAACGATATTCGCGTCTGGAAACAACAACTACTGGAATAGCGACTTCATCAATATAAAGGGCGGACTGGGAGCGGTGTACGCAAGAGAATATAGGGATTCGGATGCGAACACCGTTATGACAATTGCTGGTGGCAAGGTCGGTATTGGTACCACGTCTCCCTACGCAAAGCTCTCGGTTAATGGTGGAAGTTCTATTGGTCCGATTATCTATTCGTCTGGATATCAGACCAACAGTCCGATTTACAGCAACACTTGGATAGATCTTGGGGTTACATCAGGACATGCGATGGGTGCAATTACCCTGAACGCAAACAGCGGGGCGGGTGTTGCTGGTATCGGTCTTGAGTCTGCGGACGCGAATAATGGAAATCTCACGTTCTCAACACGCGGAACAAGTGTATGGGCAGAGCGGATGCGCATTACGAGTGCAGGCAACGTCGGTATCGGTACTACAACACCGACTACTGCGCTGCATGTCATAGGAACCACGACTACGAGCGTTCTTTGTCTCTCCACGGATACATGCCGTTCTACATGGCCGAGTGGTGGAGGTGGTATCACAAGTTTGAACAGTCAGACAGGAAGCTCCCAAACCTTCGCAACAGGCACTGCTACAGGTATCGGACTCACGATAACTTCCGGCAGCGATATTCATACATTCACCCCAACTGTTTCAAGTGGGTACAACATACCGCTTACGGCGAGCACGACTGAATGGGCAACCGCATACGCCTCAACAACCGCACTTTCACCGGCATATATCCGTAGCCTCTTTTCAGCAACATCTCCACTCTCATATTCCGCAGGTAACTTCTCGATCGCAAACGTACCGACCACAACCATAAGTGCCCCTGGATACAGCGCTGGGTATATGCTCATTGCTTCGACCACCGCATCGGGGGGCTGGGCGTGGGTAGCGACAAGTACTCTCGGTATCTCAGGAGGCGGGGGAGGTAGCACTAACTATTGGAGCCTCATTTCAGGCGGTCTACAAACTTCTACTTCGACTGATTTTGCACGCGCTGCCTACTTCGTAGCAACAAGCACCACAGCGACGAGCACGTTCCCGATTCTTTCGGTGTCCACGATCTTTTCATTGTTCGGAAATATATATACAACTCTGGCACAGATGGGCACAGCACTTGTTGAAGCCATCACGAGCGTAACGCCTACAGGCGCATGGAATTTTAATGGTGCAACCGTAAAACAGCATACTTACAAAAGTTTCACATGGCCTGGTACTGCAACAACTACATCCGCAACAACTACCGTTCCTATGGGTACTGCTTATACCGCAGAAGCATGGAATGGTGTAGATTGTTGGGTTACTAATGGTTCAGGCCCGTTCATATTCACAGACGGTACCAACCGTATGAATGGAGCAACTGCAACTACTACAGTCGCACGCACAACACTCTCTACGAACAACACCTTCACCGCAGGAGAACGTCGGTATGTAGAGATTGGGCCACTCACTGCTGCGATGATCTCGTGCACAGTGGATGTAACCGTCAACAACTAATATGACGCGACAGGTAACATTTGGAGCACTAGGAACCATGCTCGCTTTAGGAGGAGTGGACGCTTCTGTTCTGGACGAGACTCCTATTGAACGTGTAGAGCAGATTGCTTCAGAACGTGTCGAAGCGAAACAGATCGAGAACAGAGTCGAGACCACACTCCCGTGGAAGGGAGAGCAGGGGTTAAAGGTCGTATACGACATGGGAGAACCCACACTCGCAGAGCGCACGAAGGATAAGCGTGACCGTGAGGTTGTCGCTGAACCTGTCACGTTCATGTCGGAGGATGGTACGCCAAACGGCTTCAAAGTTGACGTTCTTCTTAATGAGAAACCCGACACCAACCGTTTCTGCTACACCATCGAAGGTGCAGAGGACTATAATTTTTTCTACCAACCGGAGATTACTGATGAAGAAGCAGAGGAGGAACGTGACGGAAAGGTAGATGTGCGAACTCTTGAGGAGATAAAACGCTTCATTCGACCGGAGAATATCGTTGGTTCGTACGCCGTATACCACAAATCCCTCAAGGATAATGGCTACAAAACTGGCAAGGTGATGCATATACCACGCCCACAGGTGTGGTCCCTGTCTGATGAATCGAAGAAGGTATGGGCCGACCTTTCGTATGATGCCGGAGAGTTGTGCGTGACCGTACCACAAAAATTCATCGACACTGCGACGTACCCTGTGCGCGTGGATCCTACTTTTGGGTATACGAGCGCAGGTGCCTCTTCTTGGAATTTAACATTTAGTACTCCAGGAGGTAGCCGCCATACGCTTTCCGCAGCAACTGCAAATGTTACGTCCGTGACGGCGCATGGCTTCACAACATCTTTATCAAAGGCAGGCAGGCATGCTATTTATACGGAAAGTTCATTGGCGCCTGTGAATTTAGTTGCTTCAAGCAGTAACTCAGCCACATACACTACATCGGCTAGTTGGCAAACAACTACTGTTACCGCATCTATTACTGCCGCTGATTATTGGCTCATGTTATGGATTGAGGATGGAACAGGAGACGAGCGTATTTCGATCGACACTGGTTCAGGAAATGCGCGTGGCAGAAATGGGCAGACGTACCCTAATTGGCCTAACCCTTTTGGGGCTCCAAATGTTAGTTTCAACAGTCGCATTGCTTCAATTTATGCCACTTACGATATACCAACTTCCACCACTTCCGCCCAAGACACCTTCTGGTTTGATTAGAAGACATGCTATACTAAATCTGCGATCGAAAGATCGTTTGGTTCTGTTACGCCGAAACCGCCCTCTGTGGCGGTTTTTGCGTGGTGGTTTATACACTCAAAATGAGCCTTTTATAGCTTGTGAGTGCACCCGATGCGTGTGATAATTTAAGTGCAAATGACTACTAACCATGTCATCACCTGAGCCTACAAACCAAGATATTCTTAATGCAACTCAAGCAGTTTCAGCAGCATTACAGGCCCACACAGAAGAGGACAATAAGCGCCTCGAGAACCTCGCTACCAAGGACGATATAAAGGAGATGCAAGAGGCATTCAATGACTTCATTAAGGCACTGAAGGTGTTCCGCGCTACGAGCAAGTGGGGATATCGAACACTCCTTGTTGTCTCATCAGTAGTGATTGCAGTGGTGACGATCGGTGGTGGTTTTAAGACTATTATTGGTTGGTTCAAATAATATGAATTACGGTCTCGTTCAGGGTGTCGTTGAAGCAACAGCATATTTTTTAGGCGACCAGAAGATCCCTGAGATTCCGTACAACGAGACAGGTAATTGGGAGCGGTATCTTCCGAAGTACGAACCTCAGGCTGAGTATTACGAGACAAGTGGATGTACGGTATGGGGCACGCAGAACCAGATCGAGACATTCGAGAACTTCCTTTTTGATAAAGAGCCGAACTACGCAGAGCGCTTCAACTACGTACTTGCCGGTGTTCGACCGAGCATGGGTGCAGACCCACAAGTTGTGTACGAGAACATGCGTAGCTGTGGTCTTATAGATAACAAGTACCTGCCCGTACCGCGCACACTCGCCGAGTTCATTGATAAGAGTGCCATCACTGGCTCATTGCGTGCTAAGGGCCTGTACTGGCTCGAGCAGTACGAGTTCAAGCATGAGTGGCTGTGGAACGGCGCACAGCCAAACGACAAGCTCGACATCCTCAAGCGGATGCTCAAGACATCTCCGGTCGCAATCTCAGTGACCGCCTGGAACAAGCGTGACGGCCTCTATGTTGACCTTGGTAAGATGAACAACCACTGGTGCCTCTGCTATCGTGTTGATGACGAGGGTATCCATGTGTTCGACTCATACGACCTCACTAAGAAGGTCCTCTCGCATGACCACTATATACGTATGGCGAAGCGCATATGGATCAATAAGCGAACACGACCGGAACTGAAGATGCACGTCAAAATCCTTAATAGTATACTTGCCCTACTTATGAATAAAAAAACACTACTCTCTGTCTGTGCAGAACATCTCGGTAAGGACGCATCGCCAAACGATGCAGCACCGGATGAGCTCGCGTGCGCTGATACCGTATCGAACTTGTTGAACCTCACGTACGGTGGCGTGCCTACCATCGTGTCCACGATCAAGCTCAATGAGTATCTCAGTAACCCTCAAAACGGCTTCAAGCGGGTCTCTGAGCCTGCTCCTGGGGTCATCATCGTCTCACCGACACGAGGTACCAAGATAGGGCATACAGGCGTCTACATGGAGGATATGGTCATCGCATCGAACGACTCGGGTATCGTCACGCCATCAAATAAGGGTAAGTTCCTCAAGAACTACACTTCTGGCACATGGAGCAAGCGATATACACAGAAGCTCGGACTTGACACCTACCTCTATGTACGTGCGTGATATACTGATGAAGATATGCACGAAGCAGCGTACATCGTTGTAGGGGTATTATTACAGGTACTAATTTTCAATATATGATGGAAAAACTATTGATGTCGTCGAAGGACCCTGCGAAGATCTCGATGTTCATTAAGAGCCTTGCAGTCTTTGCGGTACTCTTTGGTGTTGACCAGACAGTTGTAGATGCACTGCAGGTTGAACTGTTCAATCTTGTAACCGCAGTTGGTATGCTCATTGCAGCAGGAACCGGCGTGTGGGGTCTCGTACGCAAAGTGCAGTTGGGTCGTTGGTCTGCTAAGTAATAGCATATGGACAAGATATACTGCGACCAGTGTAAGAAAGACATTACACTTGAAGCGGAGTATATCTACAAGGGTGAAGTATTGTGCGGAGACTGCAACGAGAAGCAGTTGTAAAAGCTATCCACAGGTGGTCCTCGTCAATCACCAAAAGTGCGCTATACTATAGATAAGCAGGGACGACAGGAGGAGCGCCACATGCGCTCTTTTTTGTTCCATGCGTTAATCATTAAGAACAATCTCTATGATACGAAGCCAATCCGTTGGGTGGGCAATCGTACTAGGAATACTTGGAGGTATTTTAATCGGGACGTATAACAACTACCCGACGGTAATTGTGTACGCACAGGAACCAGAAGAGCCGCGTGTCGTTCAAATCGGCGTACGGATCAACTGGACACCAGAACGTATACAGCAAGAAATTGAGGAACAGGCAGCAGCGTATGGACGCAGCGCACGCTACATGGCAGCAGTCATCGACTGTGAGAGTATGGGGAGCACAACCATTCAGAGCGGTCACACGTATGGCTTTACGAACGTGGAAAAGGGTATCTACAAGGGCGACCGTGAGAAGTCTTTTGGTTTGGTACAGATCCACTTGCCAGACCATCCTGATGTCACTCGTGAGCAGGCTATAGATCCTGCGTTTGCAATCAACTTCATGGCAAAAAACCTCGGAAAAGTGAAGTGGTATTGCGAGGATACTATATAATTACCGCATTGAGTGTAGTTCAACTGGACAGAACATGTGCATGGGATGACCGACAACGGCGACCAGAGTTTATGCACAGATAGGGGTTCGACTCCTCTCACTCAAAGAATGTAGTGGTATACTGTATATGCCTTCCCAGGCGAAAAAGGAGGTGGTCTAATCTTGGCGATGGGGAAATAGACCCATGGGAGGTGTTGCAGAAATAGCGCACCTCCTTTATTGTATAAATATGACATATCGTACTGGTGCTTGGGGTGAAAAAGCAAAAGCAAGAAGCAAAACACGTACCCAATATTTTGTTAAATATCGTAGAGAGAAGGCTCTCTTAAAGAGCCGAGCCAGGAACGCAGTTGGCAAGGCGATAAAAAAAGGGCTTCTTAAACGAGAGCCTTGCAGAGATTTTGGAGAACAGTGTTATGGACGAATAGAGGCACATCACCCAGATCATTCTAAGCAATTAGAAGTCATTTGGCTTTGTTCTCGACATCATCGTGCAGAACATAGGAAAATAAAAGATAAATTGTGATACACTAATAGTGCCATCAATGGCACTTAAGGAGGATCATCCTCCATCTCCCGTAACTAGCGGGTTATCTAGTCAAGGGCCGCTAACATGTCTATGTTCGGCCCTTTTTACTTTGGCAACCTCAGCCGGTATCCTTGTTCCTGCTGTATTTTTACCATGCGTTCCCTGAAACTTTTATCCGTCTGCCACAGCTCTTGTATAAACTTCCCTTGACCCTTATAGAGACAGTCACGGGAACAGAACCTCTTTGCTTTGCTGTTGTATTCTTTTTTGCAGTGGTAACAAGTCTTCATTCCAATACGTTAATCAGTAAGCTCCAATAATTTCCTAAACTCTGCAAACGCATCTATAACCCCTGCGTTGCGGGGGTCTTCTTTCATAGGTTTTTAACGTAGGCACTGTTGGGGTAATGTTCGCGGGCAAGTTCACGTATCGCGGGGACTATTTCGTGGAGTTCGCACGTATCCCAGTCTGGTTTCTGAAAGCCATTTATCTCATCACCGAGCATAACCATCCACGCCCCGTCCCAGAATGAGAATATCTGCACGTTTATCTCGCTGTCGTATAGACGTTGTAGCTCCCATGCGAGTATTAGTTTGTAGTAGAGGTTTTTCATACCGTGAAGTTCTCTACAGGTGCCTTACATCGTTCTGAGTGCTCCCAATTCTGATTGGTACAGAGGATGATGACGGTTACGAGGGTTTCTAGCATGTTAGTTTTCTAATGCTTGCAATCTTTTGTTGGGCGTTCCCATATCTCTGCCGCCTTACTAAAAGTCATCTCGTCAGGTGTCATCTCCCGCCCCTCATCGTGAGTTGTAGCATATGCCATAAGACGTATGTAACAGAAGTAAACTAAATCTCGTGGCAACCAGTGTGATATTTCCCTATATATATTTTTCATACCCCAATACGTTAATCAGTAAGCTCCATTGCGTCTACTAAATCTTCACAAGCACTAACCCCCGCGTGCCAATCACCTTCCATATCGCTGTTCACATTCAGAGCTGATATGGCAACTCCTACTTCTTTATGTCCATCCACCTTCCCCTGCTCGTAGGCTTTGGTGAGGGCGGTTTGGAATGCGCCCATTATTGGAGGTATGGCATCGTACGCAGAGTCTGGCACATGCGCTCGCGAGAACACTCGTCGTACATGATTCTCTATCTCCTCTACTCGTTCGGGGATTGTGGGAGAAACCACACTCTCATCAGTGTGGGAGTAGTGACACTGGCAACTACACTCATGCAATGCCGGTTCCCACCCGCTACATTCTTTACAGCACTGTTCTGTACGGTGTGTCATATGGTTAGTTACCTACAATCACGTCTAATGCCCCCTGGTACGCTTCTACTGTGTTCATGATGTGTACAATCCCTACGAGTCCTGCGAGTAAAACCAATCCTATGATGCCGAGCTTGATATTGAATACTCGGTTCTTTGAGTAGAGTTCTATTTCTGTTGGGTCGATGAGGGGGTTCATATTACTTTTTCTCCATTAGACGCTTCAACTCCTGTACTGACTTCTCCCATGCGTTCAACTTCTTGGCTGGCATTCCTATGTCCCACATTTTCTTTTTCATACTGTTTGCTTAAACTTGTATATGTACAGTATATACCCTCTATGCCTCTTGTCCAGAGCCACTGGGGATAACTTCGTAGATGACTGGTTCCGGTAGTTTTCTCAACTTCCCCTGCTCTATAAGCGCGTTGTAGTGGAAGCTCATACCCTGTGCGGTCATGCCAAAGTATTTACTGAGGAATCGTGCTGAGGGGACTACACCGTGTTTCTTTTTGTACTTGAGGATGTGGGCGAAGATTTTTTCTTGTGTTGTCATTCTTAAATTGTCGGAGCACCTGTGTACTCCGGGTAGTTATCGTCTTTACTAATGTTGTTATGCGCTCCCAACCGTACACCTGATAGCTCCTCCATAGCCCTGTTCTCGTCTGAGGGGAATGGTACGTGGATGTGAAAGTTCTCTCCAATAAACTTGTTGAGGCCTTCGTAGATTTTGTCTATCTCTGACTTCTTGAGACTTGTGGAGCTTTTCTTTCCAGTCGCGGCGATTTGATACGGGCGCCACATCACCTCTTTCAAGTTTTCTCCTGTTGGGCGTATTTCCGCTCTCTGTATCTTCGCGGTGACGTTCTGAATCGTAAAACCGTTCTTATCCAATTCCTGCGCTACCTGTTCAAGCCATAGATGGAAAGAGTTGTTTTGCTTTCCGGTTCTGGTTCCCTTCTCCTCCACCTTCACTGTCTCAAGAAACTTCAAAAGGCGTGGGCGAACTTCAAATGGTTTGCCTGTTGCTATGGTTTGGAGTTGTGAGAGTTCGGAAGTTGTCATTGGTGTTAAAACTCATCCCGCTAATTCATAATATCCATTGTCGGATAATTTCAGTTCTTGGTTCACTGATAGGTGGCAAACTTCTTCCTCCTTTCCTTCAACGGTGCAGTACGAGTACATACCGTCTAGTGTGTGGAAGGTAACGAAGTCACCGAGCTTGGCTCCATTTTTTGATGTCTCTGCTTTTATGCGTGAGCCTCTTGGTATTTCGTGTAGTTTCATACATTTACCTCTATCTCTCTCTTATAAGCTATGTTGTCTATTACTTCTATGATGGTCTTGGTTTTAGTCTGGGGCACATACCGATAAAATACGGTTCCTTTGACTTCCTTTCGTTCTAGTAGCCCGTCTTCGCAAAGTTCACGGCACCTGCGTCCGGCGTTGGAACTTTTATATGTTGTATTGAGCGCCACCAATCGTTCTATCTCACCGCCTGAAATAAACGTACCTGCGTGATTGCGGTAGTAAGACAAGATGCGCTCTCGGAGAGATTGTTTCATGGTGTTGTGACTAGAAAGGAATATCCTCTGGGGTGATTTCTTCCTCCTTCTTTGGTTCTGGTGCCTTTTGTGTTTCCTGTTGTCTTTCTTCTGCAGGGTATAGCTTCGCGTTGAGACCGATTGCAGGGATTCTAATGCTTCCGTCTGTGTCGAATATAGCCACTGTTCCGACTGTGTGCCAAAAGGTCTTCTCTACTCCGTCCTTAGTGTACTTCTCTGGTACTTTGATGAGGTATTTTTTCATATTATGAGACTAGGTTTTTAATGTCTGTAATAATTTGATTGAGTTCGTTTATCTCTTCATTCTTTTCTTCTATTTCTTCGTTGTGTTGCTTCTCCATCTCATTCATCTGTTCCTCCAGTTCATCTATCCTGTCCTGTAGTAGACCAACAGTATCCTCCATACCTAGAAACTTAATTCGATTGCTAAACGGTTAACCTCTTCGACCATTTTCTTCTGGTACGCAAGGTATTGTTCGACCTCTTCCAGTACTTCCTCACGAGTTACTACAAAGCAATAATATGACTTCGCGGCAATGCGTGGGTCATACATAACGAAGTGTAGCTTTTCGAGCTTATCGTTTACAATGAAGTACTGTAAGACTTGGAAGCGATACTCGTCTGGTATCTCGTTTTCAATAATCGCCTTGAGGTGTGATTCTGACGCGAGACACTTCACCTCTACTGCTTCTGTCTCTCCGATAAATCCATCTGGTGAGATTGCGATACTGTCGTTATCTTCACGAACCCACATGACTAAATCGGTGTTCACCTTCTTTCCCTCTTGGCGCTGAAACTCTTGAATTGCATCACCTTCGAGTTCTTGACCGCGCTCCATCATGTCTTCGTACTCATCTGGTACCGCAAGACGTTCGGCAAGGAGCTTATAGAAGCCAATTTTGCGTGGTGCCTCTGCCATAGCCTTGTCTTTCAGGTACGCCTGACGGTCTTCACTGAGAAGCTCCATGAGTGATGCTTTAGTGCCGTTCTTTTTATGCTCAATACCCTGTGCCTCAAGTTCCGCAATGATGCTTTCCTTGGTGATATTGAATGGCGATACTATGTCTTTTGCGCTTGAGCCTGTTATTTTGGTTCGGCGGTCTGCGAGCCATGAGTCTCTATCTTCGTATGTGACTGTTTTCATTGAACGTCTTTTACTTTTGATAATTCTGTTTTCTTCGCGTTCTTCGCTTCGTTGGCGAGCTTCTTCATCTCACCGGAAAGTGAGGCCCAATACTTCTGTAGTTCTTCTGCGGTGCCACAGTTTCCGATTGCCTCAGTGACTTCCATTACTTGTTCTGCAAGTTTTTCTTGCCGGTCTGCTAGAAACTCCTCCATCTCTTCTGAGGAAGCTATCTCTCCATCTGCGCCATATCCTAGAAGTGCGAGTGCACGCCCCACTGCGATACTCTCCTGTTTCTCAAAAACCTTTTCTTTGCTACCTGCTCCAATTTCACCCATTGAGTGTCCAGTGGCTTCTGCGCTGTCTGGGTTTGATTTATCTTTAAGGATTCGTGCCTTGAAGATAATGTGTGTATCGGTAATCGTTGGTGTGGTTTCAATAAGTCCAAATGGGTTGTCTGTGCGGAACTCCTTGATGCGTGTCTTTACTTTTGAGTAGTCGGCTGTGCCTAACTTCATTGTTTCTGTTTTTCTCATTACGCAAGTCGTTTATACTCTGCCTGTAAATGTTCCTCTGCAAGTTCCTGTACTGACTGCAACTTTTCTTCTAGCGTGTCCGTGCTTTCTTGTATCTCGTCTGCCTCCTCATCCCACTCCCGTTCAAACTCTTCCATACGTTGTTTCGCTTAAACTTGTATAATCACAGTATATACCATGTGTTGTATATTGCAAGTACCCCTGTGGATAGTAAATGACGGCATGGTAGAGCCATATTGAGACAACAAAAACCGCCCCGAAAGGCGGTAATTGCGAGAATGAGTTTAAGCGAAACAATCCTCATCCCTGGAGGGGACTTTCGTTATGGTAACACGAACCACGGGTTCTCGGCTAGTAACAACTCCACACGCGCTACTATCTCATAGTCCTCCATTTTCTTTCCGTGGTACTTTCGGTTTTCTTTTTCAATCCAATCAAGATGCTCTGCTCCGTACCTTCGTTTCAATTCTTCTCCAAACGCATACCCGATAGCGCCATCTGCACGGTGGTTACAAAACGCACACGATAACGCAATCTGTTTTTCGTTGAACTTGAAGTACGAGTTACAAATGGAAAATGCTTTGTAGTGCGCTGCCTGACCTTCTTGCCATGACCCCAACCGAGTAGAACAGGAAACACACTTTCCGTACTTATTAAAATCTCTCTGACGGACTAGATTAGACACTACTTTCCAGTATCGCTTCTGTGTGGGATTGTTACCGTGAGAGCCGGGAGGGATGGATTTGAACCATGCGGGGATTTGGTAGCCTTTGTTTTTGGTTTTTGGCTTTACTCGTCGTGCCTTAGGCTTGCGCTTATTGGTGCCTATTTTCCATTTTGCGGGGTTTTTAGACCGGAGTGCATCTTGGGCACGCTTCTTCGCTAGAGCCTCTTCGTAGGTCGGTTTTTTTATGCCGGAGCGTTTCATGTGAAAAGTGGTGTGACGGTTCCATTTATCCTTTTCTGTGCAATTTCAAAGTACGTTTCATCTAACTCGATACCAATAAAGTTGCGATTGAGGTTTTTGCATGCTACGCCTGTGGTTCCGCTTCCCATGAACGGGTCTAATACTGTTTGTGCTTTGAATATGTTTATACAGAACTCCATAAGTGCAACTGGTTTCTCTGTTGGATGTTGCGTTTCCTTCGTGTTTACAAAGTTAGTCCATCGCTGTTGATATTTGAACACTTTTTTATAATGAGTGAGTGAGGCAATCTCACACTGGCTACTGTCAGGAAGTGGTTGAAGTTTGTCCCAAACAATAGCACCACCCTTGTCTAAAAATACATTGTGATAGTTCGCCCCCCATATTATTACGTTTTTTCCTATTCTTATAAGTTCAGGAAGATATTTTTCAAGAGAGAAGGAGTCATCCCACGTTATCTTTTCACGGCTTCTTTTGTCTTTACGATATGATGCACAATTTACTCGCTGAACTCCTATGCCGTAAGGCGGGTCGGTGAGTACCAGGTCAACACTCCCATCGGGTATCTTCTTCATCTCTTCAAGGCAATCGCCGTGGATTAGTTCTATGGTACTCATACCCGCTTCTCCATTAACTGTTTCATACTATTTGCTCTTTTGTCGCCCATACGAGCGGTTCAGTACTTCCTTTAGTGAGGCAAACGAATTGCGCTTCGATTTTTCCATCTTCTCTAACTCTCTTTTTACCTGTGGGGACGCTGACGACTCTAACCATTTGAAATAAGGACTGTGGGATTGTGAGTGTGACATAGCCTTCATGTGCGGTTTTTATCATGTAATACTTCGTGCTTGTTTCAAGATGTCTTCGTACGCTTCTATCATCTGTGTGAGGTCTATTTTCTTTTCAGGGTTTCGTAGGTTGAAACGGGTTGCGATTTTTAATGACTCAGCAATATCACGCGCACCTTCGATAAGGTTTTGTTTATGCCGGGCTGTACCAATGTATCTACCAAACTTCTCCTGAGCCATGTATTTCATTATTTACATCTGCATGTTTCCACTCCTCCTCAGTGAACTTTCCATCATTGAACACAAGACGTACGTTTCCTGTGGAACCTGTACGCCGGTTTGCTTGTACCGATAGGATTGTTTTGTTCGATATAACCATTTCCCCATCTTCATTCTTTCCTGACTTACGCCACAACATCATCACAGTATCGGCTTCTTGTGCGATAAACGATGAGTCGCGCAAGTCTTCCAGTGTTGGTGTAATAACCATATTTGTTTTCTTCAAGTGAGCAACAAGAACAATGGTTACATTGTGTGATTTTGCGATTCCTTTGAGTGAACGCATCACCTGACCGATTCTTGTATCAAGTCGGTCCGATGAAAACGGCACAATGAAGTGAAGATGGTCTATGAAAAAGAGTTGCGCGTTATACTTCACTTTTCCTTCCACTACTTTCTTTTCAATCCACTCGGTAGTGTTACCTGTCATTGACTGTGGTGTGTAGAACAGCGGTGGTGTTTCCCCACGTTCAAGGAACTTTCGTATAAGCTCCTCGGCACTTTCTTCAAACGGAAGCCATACCGGGTTTGTTTCTTTCATTCGACTGGTAAGCTCAACACAAAACGATGTTTTACCACTTTTTGTTGGTGCCGCGAGTACGATGAGCTGTTGTTTTCTAAAGCCCTTCAATATTGCATCGAGTCCTGCAATCCCCGTCATGTGGCAAACCTCTTCAGGAGAAGTTTTTATACGGTCAGCAATCTCCTGCGAGGAAATGAGTTTGTCCTCGCCATCATACACACGCATCGCTTCCTCAAGACGCACAGTTGCTTCAAGCCTCTCAGATTCTGAGGAGAGTCCTTGTATGTCTTTTTCAAGCTGATTTAGATACTCAATCATTGGGTCCATGTTTCTTGTTTTTTAGAGATGAGTAGACTGTCTTGAAGTCAGGTAGTCGGTCTTGGTTCTGCCAATAATCAGATTGTAGCAGTTCACGGTAGGTGTTTTTAATATCGGTTGGGGATATCTTCAAAGTCCTTAGTGAGTGAATGAACTTCCGTTGTGTTGGCGCGTCTACGAACTTTTTTCCACGAAGAGTCTCAGCCCACTCAAGGAGAGCGGTGACTTTCTTTTTCACCTCATCTTCTGGGTCGGGTACTTCCTCGCCTGTATCAAGGTCTATTACTTCCTCGAAGTCTTGGTGTTTGTTCTCCTGGTAACGAAATGAGTTTTTCTTCATAGAAGATTTTGCGTCTTTAGACGCTAATTTATTATCTATTGTAATAGTATCTATTGTGTGTACGGATTTCCGTAACTCGCGATACGTTTTTCCGTAACTATTTGATACGTTTTTCCGTAACTCTACCCACTTTTCCCAATCCTTTTGAAATGATATTTTGTTACGGTTTTCCGTAACAATATTACGCTTAATAAGTCTGGTTTTTGCTTCCGACACTCGCTCTTTACAAAGACCAGTCATTTCCATGACTTGCGTATTTGTAACCCAATCTTCTTTCTTTTGGAAACCGTACGTCTTACGGAAGATGCACACAGCATACTGCCACTCAGCGCCGGACATACGCACACACATAAGATGCTCAAGAATCTCATGAGCGATAGGTGTAAATCCGTTTTCTTTTTGTGGAGATGCCATGGTCTAGTACCACGCAAAAGGGATTAGACGGTATGTGAAGGCCCATATCGAACCTTGTACTTGCGTACTACCACCTAATCCCTGCTGCGAATTACTAGAATTGGTGATATGGTTTTTCACCCCACAAGTATACCATCCCTTCACGCACACTTCATACACAAAATGGTGAACAAACTGTGGAAAACTTTTTAGTAACGAAAATCCGCATGGAGGTGCGGATTTTCTACCCATTTGCTCGTGGGTAACTCAGTATATCACGGCTATCCACAGGGGTATCTTTTATTGTGGGGATAGATTGGTATGATGGGGGGATATGAACACACCTAACACACCAAAGGAGAGGATTGAGGAGATAGTAGAAGACCTAATGCGTAAAATAAACAATATAGACGAAAATACTTTTGATAGCAAAATAACCTTTGCAAAACGTCAGGTTGAAATCAAGGAAGCGATTAGTTTCACTCTCCACCAACAGCTACAGAAAGCCCGAGAGGAGGAAAGAGAGAGGATTATTACGATACTAGACGATTACGAGATAGACGGAGAATGGCAGAGAAATGAAATGCTGAGAAAGATTATAGCTGATATTGCTGAAATTAATTACACCGACTTAGGCAAAAGTAGCTTATGAAAAACCCGTGGCGAAAACATATCCCAGATGAAAGCCTACTCGTCATAGAGTGTGAACAGTGCCATCACGCAAATAGATTTAGCAACAAAGATGTTTGGGAAATTACTAAACAAATTATAAAGACACTACTTTATGAAATTAGACACAAATGAGTGGGAAGCAACTGTTGATAGCTGGAGAATGTTCCCTAATTACGACATGATTGACTATGACCGCATACGCATTGATGACATCAAAACATTCATCCACCAACAGCTACAGAAAGCCAACCAAGACTGGCTACGGGAGGAGATAGTGAAGCTGGGGGTGATGAAGAAAGAAATAGTACCAATCCAATACGAACCGAATCCAATAAATGTAACGATGGCATACCACGAACAGACACTAAGGATTGGATATAACCAAGCCATCCAAACCATCATAGACCGCTACCAATCCGAGCTAGACCAAGATAACAACTAACCACCGCATGACACCCCCTAAACGCAAGGACATACCACTCGCTCTCCAAACCCTAGAGCCTATTGAATACACAGTAGACCAACTAAAAGTAATGCTCGAAGTATCACGGTTACAATGTGAAGACTTGCTCCATGCGTTGCGACAGGTGAGGAACAATAAGGCGGTGACTGATTTGATGCCTCTCATCACACGTCTCATTCGAGAGAGGAATGAGTTGGAGGAGCAGAGGTTCATGGCGGTGTGCCAGTTTCAATCATTGAACCGAGAGTTTCAGTATTGCAAGAACCTGACCGAACACTTCGTTATTCACACCCCGAATTAAAAAGAATTAAAACCGTGTTATAATACAAGAAATATGCTTTCATTAAAAACAAAGACCGTTTTACACAGCTTTGAAGGGAAAGAACTTATAGAAGGAGAGACTAAAATAACCATTGGACTATTGCTTACAAATATTCTCAGTAACGCAACGCAGAATCCACACAGAGCCTATATTCTAGGCCGTGAAATCGCAACAAACGATACTGTAGAATTGAAAGCGGAGGACGTTGTCTTCCTAAAAGAAGTTGTGTCGGCGTACAAGAACCTTGGAGCGTTGTACACAGGGCAGATTATTTCAATATTAGACGGACAATAAACATGAACAAAAAGGTAGCCTCAATTGGAACAGAAGGACGCGACAAACTCGTGAAGGGAGCTATATACATCGCAGACAGCGTAAAAGTTACACTCGGTCCCAACGGACAGAACTTTGCGATTGAAAAAGGAGACAAGGTAACGAACGACGGTATCACTATTGCTCGTGAACTTATTGGTACTCAATCAGATGAAATAGAAGACCGTGGTGCAAAAATGCTCGTGACCGCTATGGCACGAGTAAACGATGAACTCCAGGACGGCTCTACTACCATGGCTACACTCTCCGGTGCCTTCCTGAAAGAATCCGTTAAGCAAATGCCACAGAACGGTTTGATTGTAGGAAAGATGACGGTGTCAGGTCTTCTTAAAAAGCTGAAAGAGGAAAAGGAAGAAGTGATACAGAAGCTCGATGACATGAGTATGAAGATAGAGACAGAGGAACAGCTTGTAAAAGTAGCTATCGTTTCAACAGAAGATGAAACACTCGGCTCACTTATTGGGAAGACACAGTGGGAACTCGGACCAGAAGGAGTAATCCTCGCGGAAGAGTCAAACCAGAAGCATTGCTCTGTAGAAAAGACAGACGGGCTACTCCTCGACAATGGCTTTGGAACGCAGAACGTCATAAACAACCAGGAGAAAGAAGCACTCGAACTCTTTGATGTATCAGTTATCTACACAAACTACACCATCCAGGATATCAAAGTCCTTGAACCACTCATTCTCCAGCTCGTACAAAAGGGACAGCGGAACATCGTAGTCATGGCACGTGCCTTTACCGAAGGAGCTATAAACCAGTGCATCAAGCAAATGGAAGCGGGTATTGGACTCTTTCCACTCAACGCACCATATACCGACCAATCACAGGTGATGGAAGACCTGCAATCAGTCCTCGGAGGACGATTCATCAGTACAGAGAACAGCTCTCTCGACTCAATCCAGGTATCAGATGTAGGATTTGCTACGCACGTACTCGCTAAGCGCTCATCAACTATCTTTACTGGAAACGCTGACAAGGAGAAAGTAGAAGCACGTATCGAAGTATTGAAACAAAAGCGAGAAGCAACTGGTTCTGACTTTGAAAAGCGCCAGCTTACCACTCGTATTGCACAACTCACTAACGGCTTTGCAATCCTTAAAATCGGTGCTCCAACAGACGCAGAGCGTAAGTACCTCAAGGACAAAGCGGATGACGCAGTAAACTCAGTCAAACTCGCTCTCCAAGAAGGAGTGGTGAAGGGTGGTGGTGTAGCTCTCAAGGATATCTCTGAGTCTCTACCAGAAGGATACATTCTCAAGAACGCGCTCCTCGCTCCATACGAACAAATCAAAATGACCACAGGAGAAGAACCGAAGGAATGGGTCATGGACTCAACCAAGGTATTAAAGGTGGTTGTTGACCGCGCAGCATCTTTCGCAGGAATCCTTGCTACTGCTGGTGGAAGTATCGCAACAAAGCAACCGTCAGAGCTGTCTGAATTGCTAAAAAAGTAGTATAATATACCCACATGAAGAACCTTAGACACATGAAAGGAGTAGAACTACTTGGCAACGCTATGCGAAAGTTCAAGAAGAAGATTGCCCCATTCGTGCCCGCTTCTAAAATTAACTACACGGCACCTGAAACAAAAGCTAAGCCTGTACCAAAACCAAAGAAGAAACCCGGCAAGAATCCGAACCAACACACCATCCTCCAGTATGGTGACAAAGGATATAGACCAAGCACCGGAAAAGGAGTAGGACATTAAAACTATGGCAGAGCGATTACTTAACCCACAACAGGAGCTATTCCTGAAACATTATCTGGACCCAAAGTCAGATACGTTTAGTAACGCCCTCCAATCTGCTTTGAAGGCTAAGTACAGCCAAGAATACGCAGAAAACATAACAGCCTTACTCCCAGACTGGCTATCGGAAGCTATAGGAGACAAGAAGATGATAGAAAAGGCAGAGAGAAACCTTCGACAAGTCCAAGATTTAGAGTTTGTTGATGGCGAAGGGAAGATAGCTACTGACATACTACGAGAGAGAACGAAGGTTGATATGTTCATTGCTGAACGTCTTAACAAAAGGAAGTACTCTCAACGACAAGAGATAGCTGACCCAGAAGGAAAGCCTATACCGCTACAGATAATCAACATCACTCCTATAGATGCAGGGAAGAACGATTGACATCAAGGCTAACGACAAACAAAGACAAGCCATCATCGCATGGCGTGATGACTTAGTAGACGATGTGGTGTATGGAGGAGCAGCAGGAGGAGGTAAGTCATTCCTTGCTGGACTCGTCTTAACAATGACAGCGCTCCAATACCCAGGAGCTAAACTATTCCTCGGACGTAAAGAGTTGAAGACGTTGATGCTCACGTCTTACACCACACTCACGCAAAAGGTATTCCCGGTGTTTGATATTAAAATAGACCGGGACTGGAAGCTCGATGGTAAGTACAACGTAATCCACTTCACCAACGGTTCAACCATCAACCTACTGGACCTCGCGTATACTCCAGCAGACCCACTGTATGACCGCTTTGGCTCACATGAATACACCGCTGGATGGATTGAGGAAGCATCTGAGGTAGACTTCAAGGCATACGATGTATTGAAGTCACGCGTAGGCCGCCATAACCTATTCACAATCAACGACAAGGAGGTAACGGTTAAATCCAAACTAGGACTCTCACTCAACCCTTCGCAGGAATGGCCGTATCGTTTGTTCTACAACGTATGGAAGAAAGCCGGAAAGCCTAACACGCCACTCGTCTCAGTCTCCGCAATCGTAGAAGGGCAACAGATAGACCGAACCTTTGTGTTCATTCAGGCGTTGTATAAAGACAATCCCTTTACAGCCGGAGAGTACATGAAGAACCTTGCGACCATCAACGACCCAGTATTGAAACAGCGTTTGATGGATGGAGATTGGGAGTACGCGAGTGCTGTAGACACACTCTTCCCGGCACAGGTGATTGCCGACCTGTTCACCAATCGTGTACGGAACGATAATGAGTATTACCTTGTTGTGGACCTTGCCCGTTCGTCAGACAAGATAGTTAGAACTACGTTCAGAGGATGGGATGCAATAAAGATTAGGCATCGAACCAACGTGCCTATCACCACAACAGTTGATGATGTACGAACTGATGCTGAGATGTATGGTATTCCGCGCAGTCATATTCTCTACGACGCTGATGGAGTAGGGATGACGTTTGGTGACTTGCTTCCAGGAGCTATAGCATTCCATGGAGGTTCTGCACCATTCGGACGTGTGGGTGAGAAGGAAGTAAAGGAGAACTACGAGAACCTCAAAGCACAATGCGCCTATCACCTTTCACAAAAGGCTCATGCCCGTGAAGTAGCAGTCTCAGAGAACGACCTAGAAGTAAAGGAACTACTCTCACAGGAGCTATCACAGATTAAGCGTAGGGATGTAGAGAAGGACGGAAAGTTAAAGATTGCAAAGAAGGAAGATATGGTCGCAGCACTCGGACGCTCCACTGACTTTGCAGACACGCTCATCATGCGTTCATACTTTGATGTGCGAGAACGTGATGTGGAACTCTCATGGCAGAACCAAACCATCACCGTTTCCTTGCCTGATTAGAGGATGCGTGTGATATAATTATGAGAAATAACATCTAACATGGTTGGCCAAACAGTTACCTATACAGATACAGGAGAGCCAGTAGACGGAAACGGGAATAAACTTTCCGCATCTGCATACCAGCCTCCAAAGGAAGTCATGGACTTGTTTGCAAAAGTGCAGACAGATTACCAGGTTTCATACATGCTCCAGCATAGACCATTCGATGAGTTCGATGGCTATTCTCTTTTGCAACGAGCTAAGATGGACCAAGAAACCTTTGGTGCCTTTGTTGGTGCTGAGTATGTCCCTGCCCACAAGCGTTGGAGATGGAAGGGACGCAAGAATACAGCACGTAATCGACTCATTGGAATCCTTGCACACATGCTTGCTGCGATGCTCTTCCCTGTAGTCCGTGCGGTAAACGAACAGAACGAAGAAGAAGAAATGACTGCACGTGTGATGGGTATTCTCATCGAAGATAACTTGCGTAAAGCAAAGTACGAGATGAAGTTCCTGTACATGGTTCTCTCTGCGCTCGTTAACCCAGCGGTGTTCTGTCAGATTGAATACGTCGAAGCGATGCAACGTGTGAAGCAACAGCTCAAGTCAGGCGTAAAGATTGTGGAAGTAGTGGATAATCTCCTCTCAGGACTCCAGCTCAACATCATCCCTGTGGATGAGATAATGCTTGCTGACTTCTATACGTTTGAACTACAGCGTCAACCATATCTCCTTCGTGTACGTCGTATCCCATGGGATGAAGCACGCGCTCGATATGGAGACCACGAAGACTTCCAATACGTACAGGCAGGAATGACACGCATCTTCCTTACCGGACAAGAGAACCAAACGCTCTACGACATTGAATGGACAGAAGCTGACCGTGATTACGTTCAGGAGATAACTGCGTACTACCGCTCAGAAGACCTAGAGGTGAAGTGGGTTGGCGGTGTGTTCATGGGGAACAAAGAAGATATTTACAATACAAACCCATTCAAGCACCGAAGAATGGTAGCAACGAAGAAGGATGGATGGCTTACCGTTCCAGTGTATCCGTTCGCTAAATCAGGCTTTGAACCTATCGACCCAACAGGACGCTTCGCCTACTACAAGTCAGGTGCATTCAAAGAGTACTGGGATGACAAGAGCATCAACTACTCATACCAGCTCTTGCAGGATGGTATGGCTCTCGATGTTATCAAGCCTATCTTTGGTACAGGAATAGCTAAAGCAGATACAACCGTGATGGTTCCAGGTGCGTTCATTGGTATGCCACCAGGAGCTAATGTAGTTCCTTATTCACTCGGACCAAACCTTGCTGCCGCGATGCAGGTATTGCAACAGAACCGCGACGACTTGGCTGAGAGCACACAGGACGCTTCACAAGGTGGTGTCGCACAGCCAGACGTTACTGCTACTGCAACACAGATAGCACAACAGAACGCGCAGGTATTCATCGGAGTATTCGGTTTGATGATTGCTAACCTTATCGAACAGGTAGGAGAGTTGGCTATGGACTGTACTATTCAACACACAACGGTAGGAGAGTTGGATTACACAGTCCCCGAAGCGCTCCGAATGAAATACGAAACCTACCTCACAGAAGGAAAGGACCGTGGAAAGAACGTAACCAATCGTATTGAGTTCACAGACGAGTACATGGGCCGTGAGATGGATGACGACGAAGTCCGAGCAGAGGAGTGGAAGATATACAACCAGTCCGGAAAGGATAACGAGGAACGTGACCGTTCAAAGCAGAGAATCTACAAAGTCAATCCATACCGCTTCGCTCGCATGACCTACACGATGTACGTAGACGCAGACCAGATAGTACAGAAGTCTATGGGTAACGATAGGAAGGATGACCTCTTTGCATTCCAAATGCTCACAGACCCACGTGTAGCACCGTACACTGACCAGGAGGCAGTAGTAGACGACTTCGTACTAGAGAAGTTCTCAGACGGAGACCCAGACCGATACCGAAAGAAGATTGACCCGAACCAGATGGACCAGATGCTACAAGCCACAATGGGGAATAACCAAGGCGTAGCACCACTACCACCGGTTCAGAATCAACAAGCATTACAAGCGTCAATGGTTTAATATGAAGAAACTTAAAACAGCACAGAAGGCAAACAACAAACTCGTACCACTCCACAAGCAGGTGGCTACAGGACTCGGAGCAAAGCGTAAGCCAATCAAGAAGTAATATGGAATGGTCTACTAATCCTATTAAGCTAGCACGGGCAAAAGGAAAGCTCGGCTCAACCGCTACAGAGGAAGAACTAAAGGCAGAGTACATCAAGACAGGTGGACGTATCGCTCCTGGATTTAAGGTAGCAGAAGAGGTATCTACACCAGACCAACTTGTTGTAGTAATTGCAGAGACAAGTCCAAAGCCAAAGAAGGTTAAGAAGGTAGTAAAAAAGAAAAAGTAATATGTTCATTAGATTTGTTTGTTGGTTGCTTCGGCGTAAAACTCTGTCATCCAACGAGCACATCATTTTAATGAATACCGTACTTAAAAGCGTGGGAAGTTTTCCGACTCATGCTATAATTACGGTAGATGGGGATAAACTCCTCATTCGGGGTGTACCTTTGGGAGGAGAGAAAGCATTAGCGGTCCGTGATAGTGCGAGACAAGCGCTTGCGAATATGGCACTCAAGGATGTGCATGAACAGGTACTCTATCTAGCGATAGCACAGGGTATCCATTCAGCACAAAACTTTGACCAAGTCATGTTCAGTAAGGCAGCAGTCTGGTATGGTCAGCAGGAACGAGAACTATTGAAGACTCTCGCCCAAGACAACACCCACGAACTCCTCGTTCATGGAGATTAAACGCAACTTTAGCTACAATAAAGATGAATGAAGTCACCTCAGAAATTACTGGAACTGAGCCAGAAATTATTACAAGCCCACAAGACCCTGTTCAGGTAGAACTTGAACGGGAGGAACGAAGGACAGAAGGGCGTACAGAAGTTGAGAAGGCATCGTTCTCTCTAAAGAAGAACGCAGAGCGACTCCGTGAACTCGGTGGTTCCCCGGAAGATATACTAGGCATCAAAAAGGATGCTGAACCGGAAGAGCTTACTGACGACACACCGCTTACTTTGGGAGCATTCAAACGCTTACAGCGTGAAGAATCGCACCGAAGCGCACATCAACTTGTGGACGCACTCGATGCAGATGACCATACGAAAAACCTTGTGAAGAAATATCTCGAACGCGTTAAGCCATCAGGCGACGCACAGGAAGACCTACGGTTCGCACTCCTCGCAGTTAACTCTGTCAAAAACAGTTTGATTGCAGAAGAAGCTAGTCGTGGTACAACTCCGACACGTTTCGCTTCCGGTGCAGGTGCTCCTCCAAGACAGGTTCCAAAAGAACCTGAACTTACCGAGGCAGAGCTACGATTCACAAAGGCGCCTATCAACATGACAGCGGCGCAAATCATCGCATTGAGACCAAAGTCCTAACTACTTTGTGGAAGATAGAAACTTTCACTTAAATGGCAAAAGTATTCAATATCCACTCCCAGCTCAGCCCAGAGTTCTCTAAGAAATGGCTCGTTGGTTCAGGTGGTGCAGCAACTATCGCTATCGGCGCTCCTACAGCAGGAGTAGACGCAGCGGCAGCATCTCCATGGCTCGGCACAGTCGCAGTCATGTCTGATGGAAACGGAACAACATCACAGCGTTTTACAGGAATTGCAAAGTCTACCTCAACTGACACAGTTGCAGCGGCTGGTGAAGTCTACACATGGCTTCCAGTACCGGGCATCATCTACTCAGGAAAGGCTAAGACCGCATCAACAGCAGACACACAGGCAGAAGTAGATGCACTCTCTGGAAAGCGAGTGGTTTTCGACTTGACTACTGGTGACTGGACCGTAGACGCAGCAGCAGCAGACGCTGTAGCAAACTGCGTCGTTATTATTGGCGGGGAATATCAGACTCAGACTCTCTACTTCATGTACCGACCATCTGGCGCATGTCTAGATTTCTGTATCTCAGCATAACCCTTAACTCACTACTACAATGGATAATAATTCGGGTCCAGCACTCATACTCGTCAAGACAGCTCTCGACAAGCTCCTTGACGAAGCGACCATCCAAATGGCAACTGTGGGTAAGGCTACTGCACTTGATGCAGAAGTCTTCACACAAGACACCGCATACAACGCGGCTGTCGTATCATCAGTAATCGGCGGTGGTGGATACTTCCAGCAGACTACAGACGATGTTGCACCAACCAATGAAGCAACCGTAACCGCAGCAGCACAGCGAACCACGCTTGTTGTGCAGTTCAAGAAGAACCTACCAATCAGCCGTACATTCATGGCTGACCAACAGTTGTCAGCAGTCTCAAAGGCTGTAAAGCAACAGGCTCTTACCTGGGCAGCATCACGTGACCGCAACGCATTCGGCGTATACGCAAACGGCTTCACTACTCAGACTACAATCGACGGTGTAGCTCTTTTCTCAAACTCTCACGTTAACCAGAACGGTGACACGGTAGACAACCTTGAGACAGGCGCTCTCAGCGATTCAAACCTTAACATCGCGGTAAACTCACTCCGTACACAGCTTTCACAGACTGGCGTTATTGCAGGTTACGAGCCAAAGTGGCTTCTCACACCTTCAATCCTTCACCAGACTGGTATGGCAGTAGCGAAGTCAGTACTCCGCGCAGGAACAGGAAACAACGACCTCAACTACTGGTCAGAAATGTACCCAGGCATGAAGGTTGTATACAGTCCATTCCTCGACGCAACTTCAACAACTGCATACTTCTTGGGTTCAACAACTCACGGCGTATACCGTTTTGAACGCGAAGGATTCTTCACAGACCTCGTTGACTGGCAGTACCAGGCTAACGATGAGTACATCTACAAGCTCCGCGCACGTGAAGCTGTAGACTCAATCGAGTACTCAGGTCTCGTAGGTTCAACAGGTGCGACTGCATAATTAGTAACTAATCCAATACTATGGGAGTAACTAATTACGACATCCTAGAGGCAGACGAGTTTCGCGGTGGTACCTTTGACGGTACTATCGAAACTACCCAGGAACAGACAATCTCAGCAGTCTCAAATGGGACAACTGCGGTATCTGTCTTTGGTACTGCTGGTCTTAGTTACGCTATTGACATCACTGGCGTATATCTCATTGCGAGAGACACGACAGCGACAAACATCACAGTAGAAGCTCCGGCAGCTACAGTGGTCTGTACAATTGCAAAGGGAGCAACAGCAGGTGCATTAGTAGGAGCTTCGTCTCTCTCTAATAACACTGGTATTGCTGCTGGAACAAACGTCGTTATCGACGGTTCCTCAACAGGAATTGCACAGGTGTTCATTACGTACAAGAAAGCAGCTTAGACCTTAACCTTGCCCCTTTATTGGGGTGAGGATTAGGGCCTAATAATAATTAACATATGCAATTCAGTACACTACAAGCAACAACGCCACAGGGTAAATACACAAACGGTTCTGCGTCAGCTCTTATTGCAACAGGACCAGGAGTACTTGTGGGCATTGTCATCAACTCTCACTCGTCAGGCACCATCAAGTTTTGGGATAATACCTCAGCGGCGACCACAGTGATATTCAACACTATGACGCTTGCGGCAGGAGAACGATATGTGCCGCTTTTCGGAGCAAAGTTCAACGTAGGCTGTTACCTTACAGTCGGAGGTACTATCGACTACACAGTAATCACAAACTAGCATGCTTCACACTGTTGGCGAGTTAAAAAGTGAAATAACGTCACTCTTACAGGGTCAAACCCTATCGACGGTCAACGGTGTAAACCAAGCTATTGAACGTGCCGCGCGCACTACTGTCCAACAGGCGGACATACCTGATGCTTCAAATATAACCCCTGTTACGCTCTACGGCGGTGTGTACTACTACAACACTCCTTCCACTATTTTCGGTGGTGCTCTTAACCTTATCCGAAGACAGGGAAACGCACAGACACCATGGGACTATAACTACAAGGTATACATAGACGAGTTCTCCCGTGGCAAGAAGTTCAATTACAACGGGTACATGATTGACTTCGAGTACAAGAACGGAGCATCCGTCATGGGTATCTCTACTCCCAATACTTTTCCAAAGGCTGTCATTGACCCAATGAATGCGACGGATGGATGGGTAGCGGCTGGTACTGCGTCAGGACTCGCACAAGACCTTACGAACTACTATGAGATGCCAGCGTCACTACGCTTCACGCTTACTGCTTCCGGTGCGGGGACACTTACTAAAACACTTCAAAACCCAAACGACTGGAGTGGGTATCAAGGGGTAGGTGTTGCGTTTCTTGCAATCCAGATACCTCCAAACGGAGTACCTGCAAACCTCACGAGCATAAGCCTTAAACTCGGTTCTTCTCCTTCGGACTACAATGAGATAACAGAAACAAGTGGCTTCTTAGGCGCGTGGGTAGCTAATGACTGGCTCCTTGTTTCGTATGACTTTGGCGATGGTAGCGCTACTACAACAGGCTCACCAGATTGGTCTGCGATTGACTACGTACAGGTTACACTCAATCACACGACCACCATGACTAACTTCCATGTAGGTGGATTGTGGCTTACGCTACCTGTTCCACATGAAATGCTCTTCCAGTCATCAGCGCTCTTCCTCGCAGCGGGTTCTACAAGCCCACTCCAAACGATTACATCAGACGGGGATACAATTATCCTAAACGACGCAGGGTATAACCTCTTTCTCCATGAATGTGCGCTTACTATTGCGATGCAACAAGGAGGCACCCTTGAGAACGGTGCGGTACAACAGCTCCGTGTAGTCCTGTATGGAGACCAAGGACTCTATCAGATGTATCGAGCAGACAATCCAAGCCAAGAGCTTCGGACCATCGGAACATACTACGATTCGTGGGGAGGACGCGGGTACTACAACTAAACCATGGTAGATAACTTCAACTTCAAACTCATAGACAGCTTTGAGGGGTACATTTCCTCAAAAGATAAGACAAACGTAAATGAGAATGCGTTGGTTTTTCCTTCACAGAATTGCTACAAGAAGTTGAACGGGAATATATCCGTTCGTGCGGGAATGAAGCGCTATGGAGCAGCTGACGGGGCAGTAGCGGGGATTCGTGCATCAGATGAGTGGAATAACTCTCTTGGACGAGAGATACCGTTTCGTGTAGTTGCACCTACAGTAGCCGGAAATGATGGAAAACTCCAGTTCATGTCTACTATCGTGAACGGTGACCCGGTGTGGTATGACCTGCAGACAGGTCTTACTACCACCCAAACCCGCTACATCTTTGACTCGTGGTGGGATGATACAGAAAAAAAGGATAAATGGATATGGTGTCGGGGAGACGCTAACCTCTACTGGTGGTCAGGAGGCTTCACGGGTCTTACTGCACAGGCTGGAGGCGGGTCTACGCTCACTACCAACAGCTCTTCTACGTGGGCACAGATGGGCTTTTCAACCGCAGGGAACAAAACATTTACCCTCGTTGGTTCTGCAACGGTTTATACCTACACAGGCGGGGAGAATACCACTACTTTGACTGGTATTACTCCGGCGCTACCGGCTATTCTCGGTACAGACCTTGCAATGCAGTCGGTTATTACGGAAACAGACACACCAGCAGCAGGTTTTCTTGTAGATTTCATAAAGACGATTGGAAACCAGCTCTATTGTGGTTCGTATACGTCACGACTTGTATACATTTCCTCGGCTACAGACTTCACAGACTACACGGTGCCAGCACCGCGCACCGCAGGAACCCCAGAATTACTTACTCTTGATAATACGGGTAAAGGAATATCAGTCCGACAAGGAAAAGCGCACATAAGCGCAGGTCTTTCTGATTGGTATATCGTTTCGTTTGTTGATATTGCAGTCGGCTCCACGCTTACCCAGCAGACCGTTGTAGAAAAACAAGAGACCGCAGCACTTTCCGCTGCGTTGGCACATGAGTTTATAGATACGGTAGGGGATGACATTGTTTATCTTTCCCAAGACCAACAGCTTCGCAACTACGGCTCGTTCCGTAACCTTAACACTGCAAAGTTTCCTTCTCTTTCACAGCAAATACACCAAGAGTTACAAGCGGAGACATTTTTGGATGGGATGATAGTAGGACAAGTTAAATCCATAGGCGATTTTATATATCTTATCGCCCCACAAAGCGGAAGAACTTACCTCCAACAGACGAGAGAGTCACTTGATATAGCAGGTAATATTGTAGCAGAACGACTATGGCACCCACCACAAATATGGCATATTTCCCGTGTAGCCCTAATAAATGGCGTAGAATATGGACATTCTACCGCTAATCCTCAGATATACCAGCTTTGGAATACTGGGCAATACCACGATGATTCGCCTTCTGATGACCCTGTTCCGTATGACGTAAGAATGTGTATGGCTTATCGTCAGCATGGTCGCCGTCAAGGACTTCTGATATTCGATAAGGTTTATATTGAAGGGTATTTAATGGTGAACTCTGACTTTAACCTTCGTGTGTTTAAGGATTACGACGACCCAACACCACAAGTCAAAGTTCTTTCTTCTATCAGTTCTCCACCTGTAACCTTCCCGGCAAATGTGGGTATTTCAATCGGTGACGGAAGTATCGGTGACGGACCGATTGGAGGCGGTGCGGTTGAGGCTACGGTTATGCCAAAGTTTCGTGTCATAGCAGATGTGACAGAAGTGAACTGTTTTGAGTACCAACTTGAGATTTACTCCACATCACCGGATTCAGCGTGGGAGATATTGGCTCTCGGCTCAAATGCAGAAATATCGAAACAAAGTGCCGTGTTTATACGAAAGTAGTGTTATAATAGTGTTAATATGAGCGTAAGTTTACTAAGGTTGGAGGCGGACATGGAGCTTAACTTTGCATCTGCGGTGAACGTAGGTGCAACTTCTGCAACTCTATCATCTGCGGTGAATGCAGACGGAGATACACTTATCTCAGGAAAGTATGGGTTCACGATTGACGGAGATAATTCTGCGAAGGAGTTTATTGTGTGTGACCTCGTGGGAACTGCACTTACAAACGTGCAGTCTATTAACTTGCAAGGAGCCGCAACATCAGGATTTGCAAACTACCATCGTATCGGCGCTACAGTAACTATCACTGATTGGGCAATCCTTCAACGGATGTACAACAACCTCACTGGGGTTACTGGTTTTGATTCCGGTACGCCACTCATCTACGACGGGCAACCACTTCTCTCTGACCCAGACGCAATCCCTACCGTCCAGTTTGTACTCGATACCGCTTCTGGTGGAGCTGTTAGCATAAACAGACAAATCATTGCAGCAGTTGCAGGTGAGGCTGTTTCTGCTGGTGATTGGGTCTACTACAATAGAGCAGATGGTGAATGGTATCTAACCGATGCAGATGACATAACAAAAAGCGTCAACGTACAAATAGGAAAAGCAATCGGGTCAGGAACAAACGGCAACCCAATAACGGGTGGCGTGTTCGTTTCAGGTGTTGAAAATGTCGGGACATACGTTGCGGGTACAACATACTACTTGAGTAATACGGCTGGAGCGCTTGCTACGAGTGCCGGTACTAACTCAGTCGTAGTTGGAGTTGGTGATGCAAACACAAGCCTCATATTGCGTCAGCCAGCCCCTTCTCAGTTTGATTTCTTATACGGTGTCACAGGAATGATACTTCCGTATGCATCCTCTACACCGCCTGCAGGTTTTCTAAACTGTGATGGTTCAGCTGTATCAAGAACAACTTATGCTGCACTTTTTGCGGTTACTAGTACGAACTATGGTGTCGGTGACGGTACTACCACATTTAATCTTCCTAACCTACTAGGAAGAGTGCCTGTTGGGTATGCTTCTGTTGCACCTACAAAAGTTCTTACGTTTGCCAGCCGTTCTTCAAACGTTATAACGATTACAGGTATCGACAACCACGCTCAAAACCAACTCCAAACTGGTCAAACAGTACTTTATACCAGTAGTGGAACTAATATAACAGGACTCACAAGTGGTAACAGCTATTTTGTAATACGTGTTGCGTACAATCAGTTTAGTCTTGCTGCATCTCTTGGAGATGCAAACTATGGGACTGCTATAGCACTGTCAAGTGACGGTTCTGGTACTCAGACATTCACTGTCACATATACAGCTCGACCATTAGGTCAAAACGGTGGAACGGAAACGCAAACATCAGTTGCTAGCCATTACCACACTGGAGTACAGGCAACTGGAAGTGGTACTTCTGGCTGGTCTTCTTCGGGTAATCGTAATCCACTTACTGGTGAGACTGGTTCTGCTACACCGAACAACATACCCCCATTTACTGTAGTGAACTACATAATAAAGACTTAGTCATATGGCAACAGGTCGCGCAGCATCAGTCGCACGAAGAACAAAAGCGAAATCATCGTCAGGGAGTTCGTCGTCTTCGAGTAGTTCTAACTCATCAAACCTTGAAACAAAGCTAAACAAAGATGGCGAAACTTTATATAAAAGCCTGTCAGGCAATAGCTGGACCAAAACACCACAGGTCGCTGGTTCTTCAACCGGTGGAAGTTCTGGTGCCTCAACCGCGTTAACAGACCTATCAAAAGGTCTCGCTCCAGCAGAAGGTGATATAACCCAGGAAGACGCATCAGGAATGTCCCTACAAGACCTCTCAAAGGGTCTCTACCACCAGTACGCTGGAAAGACTGGACAAACTGTGATGTCGAACGCGAACCTCGTAGAACGCGTTATTCCTTTACTGAACCAGAGTGCTAATAACCTCACGGGAACACAGGGAGACATAAACTACGGCGGCGGGGATTCATACGACAATACCGAAGAAGGGGATTCCTTTGATGAAATCATCGGTCTCAAAGACAAGAAGAAAAAGAAGAAGTCTCTCGAAGAGCAGATAGGAGATTTTGGTGCAGAAGACCCGTACCTTGGTGTACAGTTTCAACTCATGGACCGCATTGCTCAGTCACAGGACCGAGCAACACGTGAATATATAAAGCGTACCAAGGACACCTTCAACCGAAGGCAGCAAGAACAACAGCAGTCAAACGAAAGTGGACTCGCAGGAGTTAAACAAGCCCTTAACCTCGGTGGCTCTTCACGCTATGCACCTATCTCATCATCAGGGATTATCTCCGCAAAAGAACAACAGGGAATCCAGGCTCTCGCAGACCTAGACGCACAGGAAAACCAACTCATCGCAGAAATCAAGCAAGCTCAGGCTGATAAGGATTACCAGTTGATGGAATCGAAGCTAGGTCTCATTAACGAAGTCCGCAAGGAGAAGCAAACCGCAGCAGCGGAGCTAGAAACTTCTACCCGTGAAGCAGAAGCAACAAGCGCTCGTGAGGGCATGATTGCAGACATGGTGATGCAGGGTATTACCAATCCGGTAGAGATATTCCAAAACCTACAAGCGGCAGGAATAACAGCGTCTCTTGCAGATGTAACAGGCGCAGTAAAGAACCTTAATGACGTAGGAGGTTCAGGAGTGTTCAAACTTGACCAGAAACAAGTGGGTCAACTCTTTGGTCTCGGTCTTACTGCACCGGACATAAAGGCCATGCAACAAGACCTCGCTACAGGAGCGTCACTTGATGACATTCTCGCAGGTCTCGACCCAGATATACAAACACAGGCGCGTAAAGCGTTTGGTGTTGAGCTGTCTGGCCGTGGCGCTGTCACTATCGGTAAGGGTGCAAAAACTGAGACTGAGGAAGCATTCATCCGAACACGTCTATTTTCAAAGATTGCTCCTATTCTAAACAAGGGTGCGCTCTCAGACTCTGACCGCGCAATTATCGACTCTCGCATTGAGGAGTTCCGTGCAGCAGGTCTCGGTGAACAGGAGATTTTGGATACAATCGCTGGTCTACCACCAGAAGTGAACTCACCGTACAACTCAACTTTCCGTGACATCATTGTTTCCAACTCAGACACGATGGAAAAACAAACAGCAAATATTGGTCGTCTGTCACAGCAACTATCATCAGGAAACTATGAGGGTGCTATGAAGACCGTGGAGAACTTTGCGATGCAGGAAGCACAGAAACTCGACAAGGACGGATACATGGGTACTGCAACGGCTCAAAACTACGTCAAGAAGGCGCAGGAGCTTTCAAAAGCAATCAGTGACGCAGAAGGCATCATTGGTCCTCTTGAGGGTACATGGGAGCAGATAAAAGGAAAGCTTGGCAAGTCTAAGTCCGCAAAGGCCGCAGACGTAAGTGCAAAGATTGCTGTATTGGTAGCACAGATGCGAAACGACCTTTCAGGAACAGCCGTTACATCATCGGAGGCTGCGTTCCTTGAGCCACTCATTCCATCTCTTTCAGATACCATGGACAACTTTGAAGTAAAGGTAAAAAACCTCAAAGGTAACACCCTCAATCAGTACAACTCAACACGCTCAACCGTCTCTCTCCCAGAAGTAACTGAGGAAATGGTTGTTGACCCAAAGAAACGCCTCATCCTCTACTCAAACGACATCTATTACAATCCAAACGGCCAACTAGACTTATAATATGACATCACAAGAGTTTATCGTTCAGGTGAAGACAAAGAATGGCGAACAACGCTCGCGTGATGGGCGTCTTATTCGTGACATACCCGACAAGGAGTTGATGAAGAAGATGATGGAGCGGTATCCAGGAGAACGTGAGAATATAGAAGATGTTGACGAATACCTAGGGGAAGAGGCTCCCGAAGAACCACCAAAGACAGAAGTGCAAGAACGTCTTGATACTGCTAAGAAGTCTCTATTCTCTCGTTTGGGTGACAAGTTCAAAGAAGGGAAAGCTAGAGAGGAAGCAATAGATGCGTCTGATGATAATTTTGCAAGTAAGTTCCTCCAAAAAGCAGGGGGCGGTGCAGCTCTTCTTGGTGGTATTGCAGAAGAAGGTATTAAGTCCATTCCATTAGTTGGTGATGCATACGAGTTTGGACAGGAGAAAATAGGAGAAGGTTTGAAAAAAGGAGTTATAGACCCTATTGCTGAAACAAAGTTCATGGAACAAGCGGCAGCTGGGTATGATGCTGTAGACCGAGGTGAAGCAGAACCGGGTTTTGAACAGGTAGCACCTGAACTCCTCCGAGACGCGTCAGCCGCAGGTGAAGTAGCAAACCTTGCACTCGGAGCTAAGGGGGCACAACAGGTAGTGAAGGCTGTAGACACAGCATTACCTCAGATACGACAGACTGTTACAAAGGTAGCTGATGATATAAAGGCATCTCGGTTAGCTAAAAAGGACGCGGAGGTTGACGAAGCGGTTGGTCGTATCCTACAAGGAAAACCAGAAGATGTTGAGGTTGGTCGCAAGGCACTTTCAAACATAGATACTAAAGACGTTAAGACCTACGAGGAGCTAAACGAACGCGTAAAGGAGAATATCGAATCGCTCTCAAAGAAACAGGATGCACACCTTGAGAAGTTCCCTGAGAAGTACACACCAGAAACTTCTGCAAAATACACTCGTGTTGGTGACGAGCTTGTGACAGAAAACCCTGTTTCGGATGCGCTTGACGGCCTTGAGGCTGCATACAAAATGTCCGGGGAAGCCGCAAAAGCATCCGCTATTCGTCAACTTCGTGCTCGATTTGAGAAAGAAGGCCTCTCAGTCAAAGAACTCAATCAGCTCGCTAAAGAATACGGTATTGAATACAAGGACAGAGCATTCGATAAAATGGGTAATGCAAAGGCAGGGTATAACGCAGAGTCATTTGAAAATATACGAAAGGGTGTAAAAGAAGTTCTCCGGGAACGTATGCCAGACGATGTATCGAAAGAGCTGGATGCACAAATAAGCGACTTATACTCGACTCGTGACCTAACGAGAAAGATGGAAGAAAATGTAAACAAGCTCTACCAAAAGATAAAAAACCGAACCTTAATGCAGAAGGCTGGAGGAGCGCTTGCTGATGTGGTAGACCTTGCAACACTTGGGACACTTCGTGGATTCGTGCAGAAACTCCTACCGTCAAACGTAGGACTAAAGACCGCCAACTCACTGGACCTTGAGAGGGAACTACAAAAGAACCTCGCGAAAATTGAGGAATTGTCAAAAATGAAAGAAGGTCCTGAGTTTGACAATGGAGTAAAGAAACTTCTTGAAGATTCGTCTTTTAAGACGGGCGAAATCCCTGAAACTACACCAGTGAACAAGAAACTGGAAGATTACCGAAGTGGAAAACCTAGCTCACAAGGAGGGTATATAGCAAACCCACTAGCAAAAAAGCAAGTGAACCAGCCAAAAGGAAACGAACCTGTATCATCCAGTAATGATAACACACTCCTCACCGAAGCCAAGAAGTACAAGAGTGCGGAGGAGTTTGTGAAGTCACAGCCGACTGTATATCACGGTACTTCATTAGAAAACGCAAATAAGATTAATAGTGAAGGATTCAGGACTGGAGCTGGTAAGGGTGTGAGCGGGGAAACTTCTAACGATTTTATTTACGCAACGGAAAATAAAGTGAGTGCGGATAGATATGTTTCAGATAGACTGGGCATAAAGAATCCAACAACTGTAAGTGGAAGTTTCAACGGAAAGGTTCTTGTAATTCCAGGTAAGATGGCAGACTTTGAAGCATTCGGAGAAGCAAGCAAGAAGTTAGGAGTTCCTCTTGGAAAGGATTCGCAAGGCAGTCTGACAATGCTGGATATGCCCGCAATTAAGCGAGCAATGCAAGAACAGGGTTATGGTGCTATTAGTTTTTCAGATAGATACGCAAACGGAAGTAAGGCACTTGCTATTCTACCAGACCAAATCAAAACCAAATCCCAACTCACCGATATATGGAAGAAGGCGAATAAGAAGTGACCTAAAACAATGAAGAAAACACAGCTAAAAATAGAGATGCACAGACAAATAAGAAAGAATATCCGATTGCCTTCCCTGCAACATCAAACGCATCTAGACCAAATAACTTACCTAGTAGACCACATACAACACCGAATCCTATGACCAGAATGATGAATCCTAATATACTCATAAGATGAACTATATACCACTCTCGCAAAGAAAAGGAACCCCGTCTATGGGGATGTCTAGTGGTTTTGGTGGTTCTGACCCTGTTTTAGATGCAATGGAGAACATTAAGCGTGTAGAGTCAAGTGGCAACTACCAGGCTCGGGGCCCAAAAGTGGAGAGTGGCATGTACGCAGGTGAACAGGCGCTCGGAGCATACCAAGTGATGCCCGGAAACTTGCCTTCATGGTCAAAGGAAGCTCTCGGACGCGAAGTAAGTGAACAGGAGTTCCTAGAGAACCCAGAAGTCCAGGACTCAATCGCTCGTTATAAGATGCAACAGTCCTATGATAAATACGGAAACGCTGAGGATGTTGCTTCTGTGTGGTTCACAGGTCGTCCTCGCTCAGAAGCTGGTGGTAGTGTCGCAGACGTAACCGGAACAACAAACGATGAATACATCAGTCGTTTTTCAATGGGAAGTTCAAGCGGAGGCGGTATGAAATACACTCCGTTATCTAAACGCAAAATGTTATAATAGTTTTATGGCGAAGTCTTCTGAATTAGAAAGTCTCCAGAGAGATAGAAAAATAGCAAAGGCTATTGCTGACCTCACACGAATGCACGACGGGTTGCTCTCAAACGTCGATGTTGTGAAAGGAATGGTAGAGCAGAACAAGGCACAGCTTCGTGCAATTCTTAACCTCCCAAAAGGAGATAAGGGAGACCGTGGTCCTATTGGCCCACAAGGTATTCCTGGTCGTGATGGTAAAGACGGCAAGGATGGGAAAGATGGTTTTGTTCCCGTAAAAGGAAAAGACTACTTCACCAAAGAGGACAAGGAGGAAGTACTGCTCTCAACTCTCGCTCGTATCCGTATGCCGAAGGATGGCGAAGATGCGGTAGTAGACGAAGAGAAACTGAAGGAGTCCATCATCGAAAAACTCCGCGAGGAGGACATGCTGGGTGTAAAGAAACTCAGTGGGGAAGTATCCTCATACCGAAACCAGCTTGCGATGAAACAGGCAGGTCAGCACGGCGGTGGAGACACTGTGGTTGCGGGTACAAATATTTCTATCGTAACCAATGCCAATGGGCAAAAAGTAATCAGCGCGACAGGTTCGGGTACTGGTTCGGTAACGGATGTATCAGTAGTATCTGCAAATGGTTTCGCGGGTTCAGTAGCCAATTCTACGACTACTCCTGCAATCACCATTTCCACTACGGTCACAGGCATCCTCAAAGGAAATGGTACAGCAATTTCAGCCGCAGTAGCGAATACTGACTATCAGGTTCCAATAAATCTCACTACTACAGGTACTTCTGGGGCTGCAACCTTTGACGGAACAACTTTGAATATCCCGCAGTACACTGGTGGTTCAGGCGGAATATCACGTTCAATAGCAAGTGTTGCAGTAAACACTAACGCAGGAGCGGCATCATCAACGGACTACGTGTATCTTGTTTCAGGTACTACTACAATCACAATGCCGACGGCTGTAGGTAATACAAACCGCTACACCATAAAGAGAGTCGGTACTGACCCTGTAACTATTGCATTTACTGGGGCAGAAACAGGGGACGGAAGCGCGACACTTCTATTGAACGTACAATATGACTCATTAGACCTTATTAGCAACAACACCAACTGGAACATTATCTAGTTATGGGTCGTTTGCGCGCAAAAAAGGAAGTGGTGTGTAAGATTTGTAGTAAGAATTACCTTAAACGCGTTGATTGCATTAAGACATGGAGTGGCCGTTGCCTGAGTTGCGCTGGTTCAATAAAAACAAAAGGTACAATCCGTGTCCCTAGAAACTCATGCAAGTTGTGTGGGAAGACTAGTTACTGGATTAAATTAGAGCCTTTTTTATGCAAAGCATGTTACACAAAAAACCCAATAAAGGGGGAAGACCACTACAAATGGAAAGCTGACCGAACCACTCTTGCTAATCGCCAAGAGAGAAACGACATGGCATACAAAGAGTGGCGGAAGCAGGTACGGGTCCGAGATGGATTCATGTGCAAGATGCAGAACGGTGACTGTAATGGTAAAATAGAGGCACACCATATACTTTCATGGAAAGAATACCCGGAACTTCGTTATCAAATAAACAACGGCATAACCTTATGCCACGCTCATCATCCTCGAAAGAGAGCGGAAGAGAAACGACTAGCACCAGTATTTACTAAGCTAGTGTCAGTATCAAAGTAACACCTTGGCATATCAACCAAACAACGAGAACGGACAGGAAGTAATGGCAAACAGCTCACCTGTTGTTATTGCCTCCGACCAGTCACCTGTAGATGTATCAGGTCCACTCACAGACACTGAGCTTCGAGCGACTCCAGTTCCAGTGTCGGCTACAAACCTCGACATCCGTGACCTGGCATTTGCCACAGACAAAGTAGATGCCTCAGGTTCGGTGTTGGGCGCTGGAAACAATAACATTGGTGATGTGGACGTTGCCTCCATCGCGGCTGGCGATAACAATATCGGTAACGTTGATATTGTAACTATGCCAGGCATCGTGACAGAAGATTCGCCTGAAACCGCAGGTGGAAGCCTGATGGCCGTCGGTACGGTACGCCGTGATATAGCCGCTTCCAGTGCAGGTACTACAGGAGACAACGCTACAATCAACACAGACTCCGTAGGAGCGCTGTGGACACGAGACACCGCTTCACAGGTAGACGATGCCGCTTTCACTCCTGCTACAGGCCGCGTACTACCAGTAGCTTTCCTAGCCGATGAAACCGCTACCGACTCCGTAGACGAAGGAGATGCAGGTATTCCTCGAATGACCTTGAACCGCCGTGTCATAACTGCAGGTAACACACTGGATGACAGCGCGTTCGGTGTCGGTACAGAATATGTAAACGCACAAGGACTTCTCGCAGACGAGACTAGCACTGACTCTGTTGATGAAGGGGATATCGGAGTACCGCGCATGACCCTAGACCGCAAGCAAATCGTTACCGCATACCCTTCTGCAACCGGAACAGCAGATGGCCTCCTCGTTGCAAACTTCAACACGGGAGATACATACACAGCTCTCACAAACTCCGCACAGGTTATTAAAGCAACTGCTGGAAACCTCTACGGGTACTACATTTACAATCCGAACAGCGCTGCGACATACGTGATGATTTACAACATTGCAGCCGCTTCTGTAACAGTAGGAACATCGACTGCACAAATGGTCTTCTGTATCCCAGCCTCATCAGGTGCAAACCTCATGTTCCCGTATCCTATCTCGTTTACGAACGCTGGCTGGTCAATCGCCGCAGCAACTACCGGGGGAGGAAACAGCGCACCCGCAACAGCATTAGAAGCAATGATTTGGTATCGGTAGACTATGGCAACAGTTTGGTGTCTATTAGTTGCAGGAGGTGGCGCTGGTGGAAACTGGGGTGGTGGTGGTGGTGGCGCGGGAGGTGTACTGGAAGACACAGCGTTTGTTGTAACGGCGCAAGCGTACTCGGTAGTCATTGGCACAGGCGGGGCAAAGAGTGGAGTGCCTATTTTCAATACGGTAGGTGCATCTGGTGGGAATACCACATTTGACACCCTCACAGCCATTGGAGGAGGTTATGGCGCGTCTGCTGGAGGTATTTATGGAAACGCAGCAAACGGAGGTTCAGGAGGAGGAGCTGGTTATTCTACTGTCGACACACCCACAAAAGGATTAGGAACAGTTGGGCAAGGACAAGACGGCGGAGCAAACGAAAGCGGAAACAAAGGAGGCGGAGGAGGTGGAGCAAGCACGGCTGGAGTAGTCACAAGCGGTAATGGTGGCGCTGGTGTTTCAAGTAGCATTTCAGGAAGTGCAGTAACGTATGCGGGTGGAGGAGGACGAGGCGCACGTGCAGGAGTAACTGCTGGTGCGGGTGGTGCAGGTGGAGGAGGCGCGGGTGCTGCTGCTGGCGGTGGAACAGACGGTACTGCTAACACGGGTGGAGGAGGAGGAGCTGGTTTTGACGGAGCAAATGCTGGAGGCAACGGTGGTTCTGGTATAGCAATCTTTCGATACGCAACCGACGGTTCTGACGGTGTTTCAACATCTTCAACGGGTGGAACTGTCACAACATCAGGAGGAGATACTATTCACACGTTCACTTCTAACGGAACTTTTACTGTTGTACTTGCTGGTGGCGCCACAGTCTCCCGCTTCATGCTCATGGGTATGGGCACCTAATGGTATAATATACAGATAAACTCACTCTTTATTCATAAAGTACGAACATGAACGGAGAACCCAATTACAGCATAAAGGAAATAATCGAATTGCAATTCAGTACGCTTCGTAACGACTTGCAAGAGATTAAAAACACCTTGAAAGACCAAAACATTCAGACAGAGAAGCGCTTTGCACAGATTGAGAAAGACATCGACGACCTTCGTTTAGAGTCTGCAAAGTACAAGACAATCTGGGGTATTGGAGCAACCATTGGTGCCTCCATCGTGGCGGTTATTGTAGGTCGTTTTTCATAATGAGACACGTAATACTCCTTGATAAGAAAATAGCAACCACTCAGTACAAGAAGTGGCTTAAGGATGACACCGCTTTTTGGGAGAAACACCTTGGTATCACCCCCACCTACGAAGTAATCTCAACCGAGACAAACCTTTTAATGAAGGAAATTGCGAAGTACGGCATAACATGTAGGAAAGAATAATATGCTCGGCGCACAAAAAAAGTCATACGATGCACGCGATCTCGATTATCGAAAACTCGGTACAGTTGACGAATTACCTACTTCGTATACAAACCCCAATATTTCAGAGGTATTTCGACACGACCAAGCAGGCACGCCAACCTGTGGAGCACATGCTGGTGTTCATGCTAAACAGCTTCTAGACTACAAGGATACAGGAAATAATAAACTCTCACCGACGTATTTTTGGAAAAAGATAAAAAGCATAGATACGTGGCCACCTGACGACGGTACTGATATTCGCGCTATCTGTAGAGCACTCAAGTCTTTTGGTGTGTGTTCGTACAAACTCTCTCCATCAAATTGGGACAGAGATATATTTGAATACAGTAAAGACGACACCACAGAGGCACAAAACGAAGACGCACAGCCTCGTGTTATAGGCTCCTATGCGTTCACGGGCGGTAATCGAGAACTTATCAAACGTGCAGTAAAACAAAACGGTGCAGTCATTCTCTTAATCCGCTTTGATAAGGATTACTTTAAGAAAAAGATTATCACCTCAAATGGTGATAAGACATCAGGACACTTTGTGGTTGCTTACGGCTGGGATGGTGATGATATTCTTGTAGTCTGTTCTGCTCACGGTAGTAACTCTGCTCCATACAAAGTCCTCAAACCATCATTTTCAATCGAGGATGGTGCTGTTATTACAGATATACCAGATAGCGAAGTTCGTGCGCTTATCGAAAAACGCGCCCTACTACAAAAACTGGTAGAATTGTGGAGGAAACTTACTAGTCTTACAAAATAATATGTCTACAAACGGTATTGCACTTGTCGTATTGGTACTCGAAGCACTCCTTTCATCACTCGGTATTGAGTTTGATGCTGGCAGTGTTGAAAAAGCAGTGGAAGGTATACTAGTAGCAGGAGCACTTATCCTTGCTGTTCGTAACCAACTACAACGTGGGGATATCCGCCATTTCTTGTTCCGAAAATAAGGTATACTATAGACAGTCCCCCTTCAATCTGTCCCTCTCAACATATACATCAAAAACTACTCCAGCTCGTTTATAACGACACCTATAAATGGGGCGGGGGGACTTGCAAAGAACGTCACCTATGTGTGGCGCTTTTTGTTTCTAACGATATAACTTATAAGTTATATTTGAGTTACCCACACCCCACTCTTTCACGCCCCCTTCATGTGGTATCATTATAGGTAAGAGGCTTGTGCCTCTTTTTTAATCCTTCGTGACAAAGGGTCTGGGACAGCAGATATTACACCTAGCACAAACGTATGAAGAAAATCACACTTATTGTGATTGTACTCGGAGTAGTACTTGGAGGTATTGCACTAAACAACAAGGCGGTAGAGTACGTACAAGGCGAACCAGTAGAGAAGATAGTCGAGAAGGAGGTGCCTACGCTTGAAATGCGTATCGCAGATGCAATCTCAGCATCCTCGACAGCAACAGAAGCCGTTGCTAAAAAGGCTTACGAAGAGGCTATAGAACAGGCAGAGACAGAGATAGCTCTTCGCGTTACAACTGAATATCGAAAAGAAGTAGAAAAGAAGGAAGCGGAGCTAGAAGAAAAGGTGTCTTTTTAGCCACCCCCGCTCGTATCGTTTCAGCAATTATTGCGGTAGAGACAGGGGGAAAATGTAGCGCACAAGGAGGGTCAGGGGAAGGTGGCTGTATGCAGTTCCTTCCATCAACGTGGCGTTTGTTCTCAAGTGAGGTATATGGTGAAGTCCGTGAGATGACACCAGTACGAGAGCGCTACGTTGCGTACAAGATGATAGAAGGATGGTTGGAAGATGGATACAACGCAAAGCAAATTGCAGCAATATGGAACAGTGGTAGCCCGCACAACTGGGAGAACAAGCGTGGTGTGAACAAGCATGGTGTCGCGTATGACGTACCGCACTATGTACACAGCGTACTTGCACATCTCGGTACATGAACCAACACTAGCGCTCCTAATCGGGGCGCTTTTCGTTACACGTGGAACAATAAACCCGCCCCTTCCAAAAATACTGGGCGAGCTTTGTTATATCGAGCTTACAAATACTACAGAGTGTTTTCATCTTCCTGTAACATTCCACGCATAAGGGTCAAATAGCAGATGGCATCTTGAATACGCGTTTCAATAAGCTCACTGTTCGTCTTTGGTAGCTCTGGGTTTTGTTTAATCGCATTGAAAAGAGCATCTATATGCTTTGCGAAGTACACTGACCATATCTGATACTTTGTCATACCGAGCCTATCCCCATTGGCCTTGAAGTTAAGAAAGCGGTCATCGAGTCCTGAATAATCCGCGCCCTTTGAATCAAGTAGCCCACGGCAAGTAGCAAAGGTTGGCTCCACTACGTTCTCGTTGAAGTCTTTGATGTTCATATCAGTATAGTTTAGTTAATAGTTGTATAAGCTCACTGTACTCCCTGCAACACAATTTATGAAACTTGATACCCTCACTACTCTTTTGATGAGTCCATTGAAGGTGCGACTCCATGCTTGACCATACCAGACGCAGGGCACGGTCTATATCTTTTGCACGGCGGTTTTTAGTCGTCATGCTCAATCTCGTTTATCTCACGCTCTAGCATATCAAGCGCCTGTTCCGCATCAAGTTCATCATCTGCTACTTTGATACGTACCATGTTGATAACGTCATAGACTGTTTCGTAGTGAATCATATGTTTTTTGTTAATTTAACGGGCTGTTTCTCGCTCCCCCATGTTCCACACTCTTTGCACTGAAAACGCCTTAAAAGGCCCTTTTTGACCCTCAGGGAGCCTCTGTAGGTGATATTCATGGAATCGCAGACCTCACACGGCTTCCCAGAGTACGTCCGTGGGTGGTTGGCCATATATCCCCGGAGTTCGAGATACACCTGTTCGAGAAGGTTCACATCTTGCTTGTTGTAGCGCTCCATCATGTCCCATGACTTTTTATCTCCGGCCATACATCCGAGCCACATATCAAAGCCTGCGTGTTTTACTTTTCTACCGAGCCCTAAATTGTTTCCTAAATCATCAAGTGAGTTGGACATAAAACGCCCGTAGCGTTTAGCTACGAGCTTGGTGTCTACCGACTTAAATGGCTTTGGGACGGGCAACTTGTGCATCATAAACTTCGCCTGGGCCATCTTGATATCAAAGCTGTTCCCGTTGTGGGCGACAATGACATCTGCTTCATTGAAAAGTTTGTGTAGTGCCTTGATTACTTCGATATCATTCTCCGGTTCTTTTTTATACCGGGGGAATTGTCTTAATGAAACAACGTGTATCTTCTTCTCGTCGAGCCATTTGTATGCGAAACAGAGCATGTACCATTCCTTCTTGAATTGCACCACGTTTGTCTCCCACTTGCCCCACGTATACCCTACATTGGGACTTGTCTCGATGTCGAAAATTAGTATTCGTAATTTAGTATTCATGTGTTATGAACTTTACATGAATTGTACCATGTCAAGTTGTATTACAAGATGATTTGTTGCCTAACTGTGGATAAAAAAGTGACCCGGTGTATTGGGTCACTCTCAGTCACACATTGACGGGGTCACGAATCAGGTACAGGACTTCTTCCGTACCATCATCGTGAATCCGAATGAGTGCAACGATGGTCGTGCCGTCTTGCGAGAACATCATCGAGTACTTCCGGCCTTCGACTGTGACGATTGCGCAGACGTGCTCGTACTTGATGTTCTGAAAGACGGTGATGCAAGGAACGAATTGCGGAGGCTTGAGGTCTGTTGCAGTTGCGGTTGAAGCGAATAGCAAGATGGCGAGTATCGCCTTCATGGCTTCCTCCTTTGCACAACGAGAACGTAATCTGGGTCGAGCCAGGTCTCGTTGATTTTGTTAGCAATTTCGTACGGGGTGCCGTTCTTGAACAGCCGATGCCACGCCATGTGGTCAGTAGCATTGACTACCGAGATGTTGCGCGGGTGCCCGTTGCCACCGAGGCTCTTGGGCTTACGGTGATGCCGGGACATGTGCTGGTAGTACATCACGTTCTCCTTATCTTTGCGCCGATGGCAAGAATTGCATTTAGTACCGCGTTCTGCTGCGCCATGAGTATTTCCTGACGGCAGCGATTGTGGGCAAATGTCCAACCGTGACGGTTGTTATTCGCTACGAACTGGTTGTTGGTGAGTGGCTTCCCGCAAAGGAGACACACACGATTTGTGTTCATGTCGTCTCTCCTCGTATTGAAGTCGGCACCATTTAGTGCAGAAGCGTAACAGATTCACCATCACACCCTCGTACATTCCAAGCCGTTTACCACATTGCTTACAGTGCATGACTGTTCTCCTATGGTCTTGCTTAATTATACACCCATTCATGCGCGCTTCATGCACGATGTGTGTACAGCGTGGTAAAATAAAAAAACCGACTGACCGCCACTGAAGCATGCTGTCGGTATAAGGAATCGTTTACATTCGGCTCCTTTTTACTTTGGCAACCTCAGCCGGAATCCTTGTTCCTGCTGTATTTTTACCATGCGTTCCCTGAAACTTTTATCCGTCTG